>Ga0181356_1000067_pt1 | contig 38888 bp, 61 predicted proteins | sample Fa13VDMM110SN_FD_130104 | JGI IMG/M metagenome (GOLD analysis project Ga0181356, IMG submission 130104) | Freshwater viral communities from Lake Michigan, USA - Fa13.VD.MM110.S.N | ecosystem: Environmental > Aquatic > Freshwater > Lake | place: USA: Michigan | collected 2013-09-24 | reverse complement strand
GCAGGCCAGTCGGGATGGGGCCATTAGCCAACTTGTAGGCTATTCTATGCGCGTACTCTGTCTTCTGGCGGCCCCTGCGCCAATAACTTGCAACCCCATACCCATTGCGGGCAACGGCGGCAGTCCACAGGAGACAACCGGAATTCGGCTCCGGGATCGAATTTCTTGCTAGTCTTTCGTCAAATTCGACCAAACGCATCCGCTATTCCCTTGGGAGCATGGGCGGCAGGGTCGGGTCGGAAGCGGTGTCCGGTCCCCCGCGGCGAAACTTTCGCTTAATAAGGCGAGAAGTTATGTAATAATATAACATTAAGGGCGTCTAGTCCATTATTTCCTGTGGATTAGGATGCTAATACCCATGTGACGGATGTGGTTGTTGCGGTCGTCCAGGTGCCTGAATTGGTCAAAGCGCCCCAAATGGCGCTGTTATCCGTCTCCATCACCCGGATATCGCTGCCTTCCGTAATGCGGATGACCCCGGCCTCTGTGGTGCGGATGTATTCCGCTCCGGCGCTCTGTTGAGTGACCCAAGCCATCGCAGTCAGGCGGGCTTCGGGTAGTCAGCCTTGACCTTCTCGATGAGCGCCTTCATGGCGGTCTGCTCCTGTCCGCCCTTCCAGAGCGCATCCAACTGATCGCCAATGGGCGGGTATGCCTTGGCGCGAAGTGCGCGGTAGGCGACCTTGTACTCGGCTGCTTCCAGCGCGGCGATCTCTGGGGCGACCAGACCCATGTCGATGGCGACGGGCTTCTCGCTCGCGTCGAACGCCTCGATGGGATCGTTGTAGACGATCTTGACGGCGGTCGGATGCGTGTTGCGGATAGCCTGATCGGTGTGCTTGTTCATGTGATGATCTTTACGGTACGACTTCGGTGATGGTGATGGAGGAGGCGAGAGTTCCGCCGAACCTACGCCCACCACCCTGACCATTAAAGGTCAGGGTGGCTGCCGAGTTTGGTCCTGCACGCAGCTTGAACGTGGTCGAGGAGGTCGTGCCGCTCGTCATGTAGTGCGTAAACGTGACGGCGTGGCCGCTGGTCGCGGTGTCTGTAAATCCAAATGCTGAGGCAAGAGCGTTGGCGGTGGAGTCTTGAAACAACGCAGCGTTTCCCCAAACGGTGCCGCTACAAGTGGCTTGGATCGTTACTTGGATAGCCAACTTGCTCGTCGCGCTTTTGGGTGTGATCGCCAGAGACATATACTCGTCGCCCTCTGTGTTCTGAGGGATCGTATCGTCGAGGGGGATCAATGTGGTTCCGGTCGCAACCGCGCCGGTCTGGTAGTTGACTTGCTGCAACACCGTGCCGGTCGATACCGTCGAGCGCAGCGTCCCTGTCTCCGCAGGCAGCGTGAGTGTGTTCGACCCGGCAACAGCGGTGGCAACGACGCCGATGGTGCCGCTGGTCGCACCCGCAAATGTCGGTGTGCCGGTGAGGGCGGGCGATCCCGCGAAGACGTTGGCCCCAGTCCCAGTCTCATCAGTCAGCGCGGCGGCGAGGTTGGCGCTGGACGGCGTTGCAAGGAACGTGGCGACGTTCGCTCCAAGACCGGAGACGCCCGTGCTGATCGGCAGGCCCGTTGCGCTGGTAAGCGTTCCGCTGGATGGCGTCCCCAGAGCGCCGTTAAACAGCACGGGCGCACCGGCTGAACCTGTATTAACGGCCAAGGCAGTGGCGATGCCGGTTCCCAATCCACTCACGCCGGTCGAGATCGGAAGTCCCGTTGCACTGCTGAGTGTGCCGCTGGAGGGCGTTCCCAGCGCACCGTTGAACAATACGGGAGCGCCCGCTGAACCCGTGTTAACGGCCAGAGCGGTGGCAATGCCAGTGCCTAGACCACTCACACCCGTCGAGATTGGAAGACCCGTTGCGTTGGTCAGGATGCTGCCCGCAGCGACCGTGCCGAGAACGGGCGTCACCAGTGTGGGCGATGACGCGAACACCAGTGCGCCCGTGCCTGTCTCGTCAGTGACGGCGGCGGCAAGGTTGGCGCTCGATGGCGTTCCCAGCCACGTTGCAACCCCGCCCCCCAAACTGGTGATGCCCGTGCCGCCGTTCGCCACCGCAAGGGTTCCAGCAAGAGTCACCACTCCGGTGGTCGCCGCAGCCGGGGTGAGGCCGGTTGTGCCTGCACTGAAAGTCGTCACCACTCCCGTTTGGGCAAGTGTCGTTATTTGAGCGCCGGTCGCCTTGAGGGTCACGCCGCCCTGGGTGACCTCAAAGAGATCAGCAGACGTTAGAGCGGCGGCAGCGGTCAGGTCGGAGATGCGAACGTAGGCCATTAGAAACTCCGCCGACGCGCCTGTAGAGCCACCGTGGGACGCATTGACCGTTCACTCTCGGCCATCATGTCGTCTATGGTCGACTGCCAGACACCCGCCCAAGTCGCCAGACGATCATCGTCCTTGAGGTAGGGCTGCGCCTCCAGAAGGCACCCGTACAGGTACAGGTCGGGAGAGCGCACCAGCAACCAGTTGGACGTATTGCTGTCCGACAGGGCCGGGATTTTTGCGTAGTAGGTCATCTTGAGGTTTTGATCTTCCGTAGGCGCGGGAAGCAACTCAAAGGCCCCGTCGATGACCGAGTAGTACCGGACCTGTCCACTCAGACGAGAGGACTTATACGCCTTCGCTTCTTCGGCGTTGATAAACGTAAGGCGGGGCCGGTCCACCGTGGAACTGGTTACATCCAGTTCTAGACTGTAGTGTTCCAGAAAGTCGCTCGGCAACGCGACAAACTCATTGGAGGAGGTCGCGGTTGCCCGCGTCAACATATCCCGCACACGCAGCTTCCGTTGGAACTTGGCCTCCGCCAGGGTCACAAAGGTAATTATTTGACTAGTAACGTCGTCACGATTCAAATAATCGGCTACTGTGCTTTTTAGGGTAGAATAACTAGTGATTGACATTTAGGTGCCCCCAAGATTTGCCATTTTTGATGTAGCCTATCTGGGTCGCGCTCACACCGTAACGTCTCGCCAAGATCATCGTGCGATCTGATGATTTTAGAATTTCCATCGCTTGGTCACGCGTGATCTTTGCGCGAGGATTAGTCTCTCCTGGACGGGAAATGCCGCCAGTCTTGCCACGCTCTTTAGCGTCTCGACCGTTATCCTTGCGAGTTCCCCAATACAGATGGGAAGGATTGATGCACAATTTCACATCGCATTTGTGGAGCGCCTGATGTTCCTTGGATGGGGCCGGTCCGTAAGAAAGCTCACAAGCCAATCTGTTCGTAGTCGAGTATCGGCGGGTGCCGTCTTTCATACTTCCGAAAGTGTCAACGCCATAACCGTTGTTCGACAAAGTACCCATCCAGAGCCAGCAACCACTATTAGGCTCGGGAATGTACTTCGACCAGAAACGCTCGGAGTCCGTCATGGTTTTATTCATTAGACCCCCGCCGCAGCCACTTTCTCCGCCTCGACCTTGTGGGCAATCTCGGTCATCCGGTCGATTTCCTCGTCGTCCTCGACATGCTCATGCCGGAACTCAAGGGAGCCGATGTGACTTACTTGCTTGGATAGATCGTGGTCGATGAACGTCTCGTAACCCAACTTCTCTGCCCGCATGCAGAACAGGATGTCCTCGCCCAGGAACTTGTGGTTCACGGTCGAGTAGCCGATGTGGAACCAGGGGCGCGGCATCTTCTCAAAGACCTTCATGCTCGTAAGCATCAGGCCCATGCCCGTCCCGTTCACCTTCTCGAGACCCTTGCTGTCCGTCTTCGTGCGGATGCGGACCCACTTGTCGTCAGTGATGTTGAAGGAGATCGGAACCGGAGGAAGTTCGCGGGTGACGTAGTTCGCCGCCACGATATCCTTCTTGTGGTTCAGGAGACGGATCAGCGCATCCTTTGGAAAGCGCATGTCGTTGTCCATCCACAGGATGTAATCGCACTTCGACTTCTGTGCCTCCAGGGCGAGGTCAACGCGCTGATCGACAATCAGGGTACCCAGCGAGGTGTTGGAGACAATGCGGATATCGGGGCGAACAGCCACGGTGTACCCAATCAGGGTAGCCATGTCGAAGGCCCAGCGAGAGTGGCACATTTCGCGGGCAGGAGAGGAGATAGCGACGGTAATAGCCAAGGGGATACCTTAAATACGACCCGGACGGGTGCGGAACTTGGAATGGTCGCCGTCGTTCAACCAACGTGTCATGTATTCTTGGTCGTGAAGCTTTCCGCTCCTCAACAATTCTGCGTAGACCGACATTGGGATCGACCCAACGTGCGACCACTCACCCCAACGAGTCGGGGCTGCATTGAATGCCTCCTTGTTGGCATCCAGGATGCTGCTGACATCCTGATCCACCGTGATCGTCGCCTTGTCCGTCTCACTGTCGTAGTGGAACGTATGGCTGATGCCGGTAGCAGGATCGAAGTCGAGTGCTTTCTTCCAGGACATTAGAAGTTGGGGGAGGATTTCTCCTCCCCCTCCTCTAGTTGGATCAGGTGATCGTGCAGTCGCGAACCACGCCCATCGACTTCTGCGCCCGTACCTTCAGGGCGTACTCAGCAATCAACATGCGCTTCTCGGCGTCGCCCGTCTTCGCCATCACAACAGTCTGGAACGGACGGAGGTACGAAACCGCCGCATAGTCCGGATTGACGAGATAGACGTTCTTCTCCAACTGGAACCTGTTGGGGACGATGTTCACCTTGCCGAAGTCCGACACATAGATGTCGGCGGCACCCACGATGCTGGCCTGCTTACCGGGCATCGCATCAGTGTAGAGGGTCGAGATACCAGCGAAGCCGCTGATGATCTGCTTGTTGACGGGACCAGCCATCACGAACGACTTGTTGATGTCGCCGCCCTGGGACCAGACGTTCTGGATCATCGTCTTGAGGCGCGCCACCGTGAAGGTGACGGTCGTGCCAGCCACAACAGCCGTGGCGGGGTAGCCATCGCTGCTGGACGACATGGCGGGCTGCGCCGCAAGCGTACCACCACCCAGCGTCGAGTTGGTGATGAGCCAGCAGCCCAGAGCGCCGGTCTTGCGGGCAACGGTCGAGTTGCCAACCACAGCGGCCTGATCGCAAGTGAGGATGGCCTCCATGTCGCGCTTTAGTTCCGACGCGGCCTTCGCAAGCTGGTAGGCCAGTTCGGACTTCTTGCCCGCCATATCGACCGCCTCGGTCGTGCCGGAAGTGGCAACGATCTTGCGGCTGATCTGCGTGTAGTTGCCGACACGGTTGGTGGCGGTACGCGAGTCAACCGTCGAGACGATATCATCGCCTTCAAGCTGCGCGTTTGCCGTGGTCGAAGCCGCCAGGGCGTCAACCTGCCATTCGGTGTACGTCGATTTGGCCGACTCGCGACCAATGTTCGACATAAACGGAACGTCAACCGGCGAGATGTTGTAGATGACATTCGCGAGGTCTTCGCGGATGCTGTTCGCCACATCGTAGCGAAGCAGGGTGTTGGTGACGATAGACATTTTCTTTTTGCTTTCTTAGATGAAGTTTTCAAAGACGGCTGCCGCGTCCTTAACGGAGCCAGTTTTCGCGAGACGTTGCTTCGCCCTTGTGCTGCTGGATACTGTCCGCGTGGACGAGTCGGAACCGGCCTGAAGCGGCTTCGGGGTCTGCTTCTGAACCGGGGTCAATTTCTTGGACACCAGTTCATCGTAGAGGCGTGCCTTGTTCAAAAGCACAACCGCCCTGTGGTCGTAAGCCTGTCCCAATTCCTCATCAGAGAAGCCAACGCTCCGTCCGTACTCAAGGATTTTGGGCTTGTCCTGCTCCCACCGCTTCGTATCCTTCCATGCCGGGACCGCCTCAAACAGCTTCTCTCGGCTGCTCTTGACAATATCCTGGATGGACCTTTCCTGTTCCTGCTGTTGGAGTGCCTGCACTCGCTGGGCTTCAAACTGAGCGGCTTGAAGTTTCTCCCGGCTGTCGCGCCAGACTTTTTCCCTGCGGAAGTACTCAATCGGATCGGTATCGAGCAGCGTCTGATCCGGCTCCTGCGTGGCAACATGTTCAAGTTGCTGCGACAAGGCCGTCAACAGTTGTGCGTACTGCGCCCTCTCCTGCTGCACTGACGCTGCTTCCGACTTCAGAGCCTTACGCTCCTCGGCCAGGGCCTGCGTCTTTCGGGTATAATCTTCCTGCCTCTGGTAGCCCTTTGCTGCCTCTTCCAGCGGAATCTCTCGCGTCTTGCCGTCAACAGTGACGGTTACGGTCTGAGGTTGCGCGGCGGCCTGCTCGGTTTCACCATCCTCGGAAGCGGCCTCGTCTTCGGGGGTAGCCTCATCCGATTCCTCGGACTCGACCGTCTCTTCAGCCCCCTCGGGCTTGGCCTCAACAGTCTCGGATTCCTCCGAAACTTCAGCCTTCGCCTTCTGCTCGGGGGTATTGGTTCCTGCCTCTTCGGCAGCCAACAGGCCCTCCATCGCAGTTGCGGCGGAAGCTAAACTGGAATCATGCTCAATATCTGACATATGTTACCTTATAACATTGCCTTTGACAAGCAGGCGACGACTATTGAAAGCGCGCACGGCTTGGTCATTGGCGATTGATTCAATTTCATTTTTGAGGGCCTCTACCGCGCGGACCATGCGAAATAGGTGTTCCCTGGTATCAACGTCAGTGACGCGGGAGTTTTCCCACGCCTCCATGTACTTGGCCCGCAGGGTTTCCGTCAGGCGGCCAAAGTCGGCTGTACGGGCGAAGTCCCCGACGCGCTGAACAAACTCCCTGTATTCCTCATCCATTCGCAGCACCCAGCGTCTTTTCATGGAGGCGAGCCACGGTATCCGTCACCGACTTGTGCATCTGCATTTCGTGGGCGGATGCCTCCTTGAGATGGGCGATATCGATCTGGGTGCCGTACTTGGCCTCCATCTCCGCGAGTTTCAGCATCGTGTCCTGCTGTAGTTCCTCACGCTTGCGCTGCTCCTCGGCCATGAACTTCTGTTTGTCGAACTCAAGCTGCGCCATCGCCAGTTGCGCTTCCGCCTGGACCTTGGCCGCCTGCACCTTGACCAGTTCCATATTCGGATCGGGCTGCTGGCTGGCTTGCGCCTGCTGGGCCATCTGCTGTGCGAGAGCCTGCGGGTCTACCTGGGAGAAGTAGCGGCTCGCGTCCTTGAACCCGGCAAGGTTTACGATCTGTGCGAGGGTATTCCGATACTGCGAGACGTTGCAGACGGGGTTCATTGGTCCGAGAAGCTGGATGATCTGTTCCTGCTTCTGCGCCACCACACTCAGGAACTGGATTTTCTCCTGGTCCGTTCCCTTGCCCAAAGCAACATTCGGACGGCACTCAAGGTCGGCGTCCCATGACTTCGGATCAACCTCTGCCCAACTCCCCCGCAGCTTGACCATGCGGGGCTTGTCCTGATGCTTGATCGTAAGTTTCAGGATACCCTTGAACATGCGGCGGATGCCATGCTCGGCAAAGATGCGAGCGATCATCTCGATCCGCTCCTGCCGCCCATCCATCATGGCCCCAACGGCCTTGCTGGTCGTGGATTGCAGGGCCTCTGGATCAAGCCCGCTGCCACCAGGGAGGACGCCCGTGCGCTTGACGGCAAGATCATCGAGCCATGCGATGACCGGCATGGCTTGCTGACCGACAAAGGGTTCCGCGAGTTGCTGCACCATTCCCGGCGCACGCATACGGATGACGGCACCCGTCTCCGTATTCATGACATCATCCATATTGACTTGCCCCTCGACAATAGCTGTCCGGGGATGGATGACCTGGGCGAGTGAGTCGAGGGTGGCGCGTACCACGTTGGACTTGATCTTCTGCAAGTCCATCAACTGGTCTGCCATGCCGCCGCCGATGACCATGTGCGGCTCGGGATCGGCACAGAGATCGGCAATCGGGATTTCATCCACGATCTCGTCGTGGAGAACCTTGTTCCCTATGGTGCAGACCTTGCGAAGTTCAGCGATGCCATCGCCGTCCTTGTCGATCTTGATGTAACTCTCGATGTAGGACACCCGCCTCATGGCAGGATCGGGGTTATTGTCCGTATAGCTGAGAGAGTTGATGGCGGGGTTACGGGCCTGGGCCTCGTAGTTCAGGATGAAGGCATCACCCTGTCCCGACATCTCCTCGATCTCTGCACGGTCGTAACCCATCGCCACAAGGTCGGAGACAGTGACCATCGCCCTGTGGCCGACATAGGAGGCCGACTCAATGGAGCGGGCATCGCGGGCAATGAGGATTTCTTCCGGGGGAACCGCCTCTACGACAACCCGGTTGCGCTCAAACTTGCGCCTGATCTTGACATCGTAGGTCGGGATCGTCGGACCGGGAATCTGCTGACCCGTCATGGGGTCCAGCGTAGCATCGCCGGGAACATCTCCCTCCTGCTCGACCTCAAGAATCTCGACCGTCTTGTCCTGCTCCAGAACGGCAATCTGCTCCTGGAACAGTCCAGAGAACTCGGACTCGGTGATCGTGAAGCTATCGCTCCACCGCCATTTAACGAAGCCGCCAGTCTTCAGCGCATCTTTGAAGACCGAGTGAAGGATGAGGAAGCCGGGGTTGTCCTCGTAGAAGATCAGGTTGGCATAGTCGGTCTGCTGTTCCGCCAGATCAATCGAGGCGGCATTCTGTGGAATGAACTCTACGACACTCTCACCGCCCGTAAAGATACGGAGGAGCGAGGGCATGACGGACAGGATGTAATCCCGCAGTTCCGTCATAACGACCTGGGAGCGACCCTCCTCCTCATTCCCGAAGGGGGAGCCGCGATAGAACTGGGTAGCCTCTGCCCGCTTGTTGGCTACATAGCCGTCAATGTAGTCGGTCGCATCCGCGATGCTGGCTAAGACGGCACTCTCAAATTGAGTATCGTCCATGGGGCCGTCAGAGGCGGGAAACTCGGTGGTTTCGTCGCTTCTCTCCAGCGGGGTGGGCGGTGCGCCCATGTTGGAGTCGTAGGCCAAGTCTAGCCTTCCAGCGTCGTAACGGTGGAAGTACTCGTCGTCGTAATGCCGTAGATCGCCCCGCCCAGCAGGGTCGAGTCCATCTGCAAGACCTCGTTGGCCGCGAGGAGATGGCCTGTGGTGCTGGTCACGCCAGCATCACCCACGAAGACCGGATTGGCACCACCACGAATGCGACGGAAGCGGGCATTGCGATTGGCCTCCAGGATGAGCGTGGCGCTCGTCGTAACGGAGGTCTGGGCGGCGCTGATATTCGGAAAGATGATATCCATGATTAGAATCCTGTCATCCCGGCACGGAGTTTACGGTTACGCACGGATACTGCGGCAGCCTTCTTGACGGCCATGTGCTGCGCGGGGGACTGGACCTTCTTGACCCCAACCGGAGCAAGGGTATTGTGATCCATGTCGTACTTGCCGTTGCCCACGGCATCGACCTTGAAGGACGCCTCATGCTTTTGGAAGGCATCCGCCAACGCGCCGAAACCCTTGATCTTAGCCATTAGACCGTTCCCCTGATGGATCGCTTGAGGGACTTACCCGGCAGCCACCGCAAGGCCCTGCCACCGACAGAGGCGGCAACCCCCGCGAAGGTCAGAGCCAGGGCGTCTGCAATATCCGGCGAGCGCATCCCTCTCCGCTTCATATCCGCCTTCCCCTCCACCTTGATCTTCCCATTAGAGGAGAAGCCGTAGGTGGGGCCGACAAGCTCGGCTCGTAACTCATCTGATTTCGGCAGGCGACATGCACGGGTGGTAAGGTAATCTTTTATACCTAACCACAGCTCATCGCGCAACTTTGTTGCTTGTGGATTCATGGCGGCGCTCTCCGAGACATTCACATCCCGGACATTCAGCCCAAGTTCTCGCAGTCGATCTGCAACTCCAGCGCCCAATCCGATAGAATCCACGCAAATCTCTGCGGGATTGTCGATCTTGGCCTCATTCACCACTCGTCCGGTAGTTTCCATCAAGTCAGCGCCGTTCCAGGACTTCCACTCCAAAACAACATTGCCCTGTCTCTTGAGGAGGACAGTCCTGTCATCGCCGAAGCGGGCAACGTCCAGCCCGTAGACCAGCGGCTCGGAGGTATTCAGCGAAACATCCCGGCCCATGGCGGAATCCACCAATTCCGCAGGGATAAGAACATCGTCCTCCCTGAGTGCAAATTCCCCCAGCACCCGGACCCGGTAGGCATTGCTGCTCTCCCCGTAGGTCGCCTTGATCTGCTGAACAAAGTCCTTACTAACCAAAGGGCTATCCAGACAGGACACATGGAGGCGATACCAATCAGCCGCCAACTGGTGGTGGGTCTTGAAGAATAACCCTGTGTTTCGTGTGGGATTACCAATCAGGATCGTAATGGCCGCGTGTCCAGACATCGAGCCAGCGGCAGCCTCAAAGACCGCCTCCGGGATAGCCGAGGCCTCGTCACAGACCAGAAGCACATGCTCCGAGTGGACACCCGCCAAGGCCTCCGGCTTGTCGGCACTGGATGTCCTGGCCGACATAAAAGAAGATTCCGGGGCCGCTTTAAGCACGATTCTGTCGCTGAAGACCTCAATGGTTTCCCTCAGGACTTCCGGGAGAGAGTTTACCCAGCGTCTAACCTCAGCAAATAGGGCGTCGAATAGCTGCGAGGCAGTTGGAGCCGTGATAATGGCCTTCTGCGGGAACCTACAAAACATCCACCAAATGAGGGTCCAGGAACAAACAGCGGACTTCCCTACTCCGTGTCCCGCCCTGACCGAGATGCGCCTCTCCCCCCGCGCAACAGCCCCCAGAAACTCCTTCTGCCAATCCTGAAGAACCCAATCCCCAGGCTGGCCCCTAAGAATGATATCTTCCACAAAGCCAACAGGATCATCCCGATATCGCTCAACCAACTCCACCATCGACTGATTGAGTTTCGCAGCCGAGATTTTTTCATTTTTTTCCACATCACCCGGCAACATCAGGGGGGAGGGGGGAGGGGGGCCTGCATGGGCGCTATTGGGTGTATCTTTGGTGGGTTCGGATTTATTTGGGGTTTCTATAGGGAGGGCGGATTTATTTGCTGGATGTAGGGGGAGTGGGTGCCCGCCACCGAGACCGCCCCCGGTGTTACCCTGGGGGCCGGGGGGCATCGAAATGAGTGAGTCCTCACCAATGCCTGAGTGATCGCTCACTTCCTTTAGTGCTGCGTCCAGTGCTGCCCTGCCTCTACCCTTAGCCACGTTGACTAACCTGTTGTTCTCGCTTGCGTTTATCCTCTTGCCATATAGCTATCTGCTCAACGCTAACCCCAAAGCGACTAAGCTTGTCTAGGTCCGACAACCTTTCGCGCACGCCATTGGCGCGGCGTCTGTCGCTGGTATCCATGCGAAGCGCGCGCTTACTGCCATTGTGGAGCATGAAATGGTCGCCAGCTTCTATCAGAACTAGGTTAAGAGGATCGTTGTTGGCCTTATCGCCGTCAATGTGATGGATGTCGAAACCCTCACGCAGCTTTTCCTTTAGCCACGCCTCGCCCCGCTCTGGATGCGCGACAAGCCAAGACTTGTGGTATTCTTTCAAGACTGCACTCCGTAACGCAACAATGTTGCGTGACCTATGTTAACAGGACTAACGTAACAGTATAACACGTTTGGGTTATGCAGCAATATCAAGGGGTTAGCCTACGTTGTCGCATAATGTCTATTATGGAAAATCTAACCATCTGACTGGTTAGTGATATCCTTAGGCTCTGATCGGCGTCTAGCTACCTCCAACAAGGCCTCTAGATGGGCAGAAGAGGCGGAAACGCTGACATTTAGGCTGCGCTCAATGAACATGCCGATATGTTTCCCGATTAATTCCTCGCAGCCCTTGGCTGCCGCATACTGGCCGTCAGCTTCAGCGGCTTGGGATATTGCATCCAGTCGCCGCAGCACGCGAGCCGGTGAAATATCCACTTCCCTAGCAGAAACCGCCTGTAACCTAGCTATTTCCTGCCGCACATCCGGTTTAGTTAGGTTTTCCGCCCCTATTACCTTAGCCGTATGCATACTATACCCCGCGCTAATTGCTGCGCGGGTCGCATTGCCATTGTTGGCTAGATATTCACGCGCAAATGCACGTTGTTTGAGCGTCAAGCCACCATTGCCGCCGATCTCAGCTTCTAGCCGGTCTATGTCTTCCCTTTGACGCTTGCTAACCCTACGCTTGACTACCCTACCCTTGCTGGCACTCTTCCCTTGTGCCTTCCCTTCCCCTTGGGGAGATACAGTATCGGCCGTCACGGGTTGATTGGGTTCGGGCGGCGGCGGATCGTATTTGATGGGAAGCTCGCTCGCGTTGGGTTTGGCGTATCCTGGCGGCCCGTGGGCCAGCGGATATCTCAAACAATCAGGCCCTAAACCGCCCAATCGTTCCGACTATTATAAACCAATACCGCAACAACGCAACAATATTACACTGTTAATCGTTGCCCGTCCTAATTGTCGGACCTATATAGAGAATACGATCAACGAACAGTAGGAATAAACTAATGACATTTGAATGCACAACCTGGGGAGCCGCTGTTACCCTCGCCACCCGCCTCGTTGGGATTTATCGCGGCACCGACTGGACGGTAACAACTATTCGCCCGCTCTTTGAGGGCGATCGCTGGCAAGTAATCGTTTCCTGACACTTCCACAAGGCATGCGCGTGCGTGCCTTGACCTAGTGACAGTTAACAACCGGAGCGAAAGACTATGAAAAAGCCTAGTGGGTACATCATCTATGAGGGGCCTAGCTTGCTAGATGGTAAGCCCATCGTCGCCATTGCTATCGTAAAAAGCAAAAATACGAAGACGGCAAACATGGTGCAAACGTACATTTTGCGCTCTGACCTGGACCCTCGCGAGGCAAACCGCACAGGCGAAGACTATAGCATTTGTGGTGAGTGTCCCCATCGTGGGACCGCCACCAATGGCGACAGCGGGTTAGCGCGCGACCGCACCTGCTATGTCAGGATCGACCAGGGTCCGGTCATCGTCTACAAATCCATGTTGCGCGGCATATACCCCGTCGCTGCCGGTCATAAGGCAATCGCAGCAATCGGCGAGGGTCGCATGGTGCGAGTTGGCACATATGGCGATGGCGCGGCGGTTCCCTCATACGTTTGGGATAGCCTACTGGATCAGGCGAAAGGCCATACTGCGTACACTCACCAAAGCGGCGCCACAACGTCATCATATGATGCCAGCCGGTACATGGTAAGCGCCGATGGCGAACGGGCAGCCCGTGCCGCCTGGAATGCTGGCGCTAGGACGTTTCGCGTGATTTGGGACACATCCGACTTGGTACGCAATCGCGAAGTGCTTTGCCCGGCCAGTGCCGAGGCAGGGTACCGCACAACATGCGATAAGTGCGGCCTTTGTGGCGGCGCTAGCGTTAAGGCCAAATCCATCGCCATCGTGGCGCACGGGTCCGGTGCTGGCAATCTGGCTACATTGTAGGGAGGGAATAGTTATGACCGACAAACCGACACTTTCGCCCGCAGCTAGGGATGCTCTCATGGCGTGCTTTGCGACCAAGGGAAAGCGCAAGGGAAGATTGCTGGCATCTCCCCCCAAGGGATGCATGGGACTACCTTACATTGCGTGGCATGCGGCAATGCTAGCGTGCAATCCCTATAAGGTAAGCATTGGCGCGCTAATAATGGCAAACGCAGAACAACGCGCAGTGAGGGAAGAGATTACCGCATACTTTGACGCAAGGCCTGCACTTGCCGGGGTATGCGACCTAGATCGGGCCAACCTTGAAGCACTGGGCGTATGGTAACATGTTCGCACATATCGCCGTGTTCACTATGGGCGCAACTATGGCCGTGCTTCTAGCACTCTATATGACCTAGTGAGGCGCTATGACATCCCACGATAAGCCATTGGCAATTGCTGGCCTGATCTCATACCGCCTGCGTGGACCGTATGGATGGATTATGATTGGCGCGCACGATATCGCAGACGCCATGCGTGAAGCGGCACGCAGTACGCCGGACCCTCAACGCGACGCATTGCAGGCATGGGACGGCACTCGATACGTTGACGCATAAACGCATTGACCTTTCCCATCCCGCATATGTGGGATGGGTTAGGCCAGCGCATTTGGGCGACTGGAATATTGGAGGAATTATGCAAAATCTTAGGGTAGTACCCATGCCAGGATATCAGGATGTCGGAGGGTATTGCGTGGTCAATGCCAACAATCATAGCGAGGCCGATTGCGTTTCGTTAGAGATGGCGCGTCTAGTAGCGGCAGCGCCTGACATGTTGGCGGCGCTGCGTGAAATCGCCTCTAGTTTGGAGGCCTGGCACAACGCCCAAGACGACGACGACCAAAGTCACATAATCGGCGATGCAGAAGAAACAATTCGCGCTGCTATCTCCAAGGCAATGGGAGGAACGCCATGACGCCGCAGGAATTGAACGCCATCGGACCCGCGTTATACGGCGCACGATGGACGACCGATCTAGCGCGTGCCATGGGCGTTACTGACCGCGCCGTGCGACGGTGGCAGACCGGGCATTTCGCCATAAGTGCAGCCAGGGAGCGGGATATCAGGGCGCTACTCAGGGAACGCCATGCTCTAATCTATAAGCTGCTAACGCGGGACGGTCAGATCACCTATACAGTGACCTAGACCTACGTCTGCGTCTGTGTAGGCACTTGGGCTACGTCTACGTCCAGGTGCCTACGTCTACGTCCAGCAAGCTACGTCAGGGAGGATTTATGGTTACATGTAACCCTGTCTGGCCGAATGTCACGGCACAGCAGTATTGGGAGGATCGTCTAAAGGCGAACGGACCTACGCGAGGCCTCAAGGGTCCGCCATGCGTCAATCCTGGAGGAGTGAGCGTCCCGGAGCGCCCGGTGTCGCTCGTCCTCATAGACCGCCCGGTTAAGTCCCTCTAGGGCAGTCAGGTATTGCGGCGAGGCGTATGCCTCCCGCTCCTGGGCAGTGACGGGTAGCTGGCTGTGTTCCTTCATAGCCAACGCCTTGATACGCTTAAGGCCGTGCTCCAGCGTAACTCTATCTGCTCTTGCCTGCGCGGACGCAGACGCAGTTTCCAGAATGTACTGTAGGCTTGCGTCTACGTCTGTGTCGGCGATCATGCTACGTCTACGTCTACGTCTAGCCGAGATGCTTGTCGTAGGCGGCGATGGCAGCGGACGTAAGCGCCTCCAGGTCGGACAGCGCAAACTTGCCTGACCCCATGGCGCGTCCAACGATCCCCGTCACGAAGATTTGGCGGGCAGCGGATTCGCCAATCTTGGCACCGTTGACATGTCCGCTGGCGTGGGTTGGATTTGCGGGGGCAGCCGGTGCGGGGGAGGAGCCAGCTTGAGCGGGGACGCCACGGATTACCATCAACGCAGGCTCGCCCGGCTTCCACACCTCTTGAGCGACGGCAACTTCGTAGGTTCCACCAACCGCGAACCTACCAAGGTTCTCGACCGGAACCATGTAGCGGACGCCAGCGCCGTCAACGACGCTGCCCATCTTACCGGTGGGGTTCTTGGGCTGGTTGACGTACTTCAAAGTAATGACAGTCATGGCTTAACCTTTCGCGTGGATTTCTTGAGCGGCGGCGAGGAGCGGCTGGCTCCAGTAGAAGCTGGTAGTGTCGGACGCGAACATCCTGAATGCGTCCTCTGCGTTCTCTGCCTTCTCCAGCATGTTCTTGATTGCCTTCGCGGCCTGGATCACCCGCTGCATGGCCTCGTCAGTCATGGCAGGCGTGACCTCGTAGATCGCCCACTTCTTCGTGGTGATGTAGGCCAGATGGAACGGAAGCTTGGTAGCTCGCGAATAGATTGACACTTGATCCACATGGTCCTGCTTGGGCGCGGACGGCAGGCGATTTGTGGTCTTGAGGTCGAATCCACAGTCGGGATTCGTGAACCGATAGTCCACATATCCAACAATGGGAATATCCAACTCGTCCAGTTGCAGGCTGATCTTGCTCTGCCGGGTCATCGTGGTGCGGCCCTTGAACGCCTCGTATGCCTGCTTGAGGTAGTCACCCAGGCTGTTGTATTCCGACATGGCCTTGTCGGATGCGTCACCCATCGCGAGTTCATCCCACTTGGAATGGACGGCCTTCATGGCGGTGTCGTGGTCTGCCTTCTCAAAGAGCATGCGATCCAGGCCCTGCTCAACGGCCTGTCCGCGCCATGCTCCCGGACCCGCCTCGTCCCGCACCCGAAGAAGATACCGCAAGCACCAAACTCCAGGTGCATTGCGGTATAAGTTCAACGAGGACGCAGACAGATGACGGATACCGTACTTCTCAAACACATTCATCCTGCTCGCTCCTGCTCTGTCCAGTGTTCATCTTCTCTATCAAGTTCTATCTCATATCGTACAATGATAGGGACGAGCAAGGACATGACATGCGCTACCATGTGGATTCCCATGGTTTCCTCACCCAAACAGGTAACGGCGGCCTTCAGGTCGTCAAGTTCCTTGCGGGTCATTCATCGTCCTCCCACAAGCCATATCGCTTGGCCGTTTCCTCTGTAAGCATGGCAAATTCATTGCTGCCAACCTGGATGAAGCGCGCCACATCCGTATTCTGAACCGTGCGGCTCTCAAGCCTGACGCCGTTCGCTTCATGCTTTTCAATGTAGAAACTAATCATGCAATGCACGCACGATCTTGAGGCCGCGAGCGTTCAGCGCCACCAGAAATTCAACGGCTGTTCTTGTATCAAGGGTGGGGTTAGACGGTCTTACCCATTCCTCCAAAGAATCCTGAATGGCCTTCAGCCGCTCTTTTGCTTCATTGATATCGCTCATGTGTTCTCCCCATATGATGCTGGTCGTCTGACGATATCTAGCTTGTGCTTGTTGAATACCTGTAGTGCTTGCGAGGGGCCTAATGCCTTGGTCGCCACCAACTCGTCAATCACTGCACCAAAGGCCAGCAGCAACTCACGCGCCGCGATATCCTCGCGAAGTTCAAGCATCACCCGAAGGGGGACGCCGCTCATTGTTCCCGCCAGGGGTTGCCAGTCTCTGCCAAGCGCAGGCCGGTTCGGGTAAGTTCCCGGATCAGGGTTGCTGTGGAGAGGCCGTTCTTTGCGGCCAGCCGATTGATGCGCTCAAGGGTAGAGGCATCAAGGCAAGTGGTAAACTGTATGCCGCCCCCCTTGCGGGGCGTGCCTTGACCGGACTTCCCATTTTTTCTAGTGAATGCTCTCACAACGGTTTCCTTTTTTGTTGAGCGCCAACAATAATCCAACATTCACAGGCCGGTCAAGTGACAGACGGGAATTTTGCGCTATCATATGAAATGCCGGAGCGGGCCAGCCCACAAGGTTGATAGTCCCGTTTCGGTACTATTTCTTTCCAGCCTATCGTTTCGATGTTTCAGTGCGGAAAAACATCGGGGACACCATCGCCCGCCAATAGGATGCTAATCGACCGCTCTGCTTGCCCAGCAACGGTCGGCCCATACGGTGCCTGTTGTCACACAGGATGGTCGGAGGGTTGGAGACTTCCACCGGGATTGACGATCCTGGCTATGCTCCAACTACCAGCGCCATAAAAAGCTGGCACGGCTCACATAGCCGCCGAGTGCGAGCCGGAGTGGTATCTCCGGTGCCGAAAGGCAAGGGAACTGAGTACGCGGCCAGTTCTATACTGGCTTCTCCTAGTCAGGGGCCTCCCATACCGGAGGGCGGAAAGGGCCACGCTATGGCGAAAGAGTCATAGAGAAGAACGCAAGATAATTACAGGAATGAATGTTGAACCGCATAAGGGACGGGATATGATTGGGCATTAACTCAGTGCAAATCTATAGGAGGCCTAAATGTTTGCAGAGGTGCTTTGGGAATTAGGCGCATTCATCGCGGTCCTGGTGGCTGCCGGTGTTCTCGCCATGCTCTTTTCTGTTATAGCTGACGATTGATGTGGGAGGCAGACTCCAGTAGCGTGCCGGTACGCTAGCACAGAAAACCGTCCTGCCGCCTGTCGCGGTCAAAGCCAGCCTCCAGCGTAGTCATTGATGGCAAAGGGCGGAACCGGCAAATTTGCGGGGGAAGAATGAAGAAGAAAGAACAGACCCCACCGAAAGAATGGCAAGTCAAAAACAACTACAGGGTTCCATTGAGGCACAAGAAATTACAGGCGTGGCATACAGACGGGTGTGTATCGAGCTTCTACGTCGATGAAGACTTTGACGACTTTGACCTGAATGATGGAGGGATGGATTGGAAAAGATGATTGATGACGGAGGGTTTGTGTCTCCGAAAGACTTCAATGTTCGACCGGCTATTGAGTCCGACATAAAATATATAGACCATCTGCAAAAGAAAAATGCAGAGGATTTATCGTTCTATCCCAAATCTTGTTTTGAGCGGGAAATAAAGAACTTTTGGATTGTTTTGGCAGAGTATAATGCGGAGCCGTGCGGGTATATGTATCATGGTTCCCTGCGCGGTCCCGATCTGAAAATCCATCAAGCCTGCATACAGTATGACTTGAGAGGGCAACTTTACGGGGCCGCTTTAGTGCGGCACCTGAGAGTACTGGCAGAACAATCATGGCTTCATTCCATTTCATTGCGTTGCGGTAGCGATATTGCGGCCAATGGATTCTGGCAGACCATGGGGTTTGTTTGCACTGAAATCACACCAGGTGGTGTTAGGCGGATGCGCGACATAAATCATTGGCGTCTTAGTTTGACACACTATGAATTTGAGGCCGTTCCCCCATCGGACAAAGAAAAGGATGCGGGAATATGGCGCAGGAATAAGGGTGAGAATAAATCGCAATTTATGCGCGGAGATAAACTTATCGAATACCGGAATACCCTTGTTGCCTTAGACAAAAAGAAATAGGTGCTTTATGGAAACGCTAGGGATCGCTCAAGAGAGCCGCGCGAGGGCTAAACGGTACGCCGCTTTGAATCCGGCACAGGCTTCTCGCATTCTGGGTGAAAGACCCAAGTATGCCGTCGCCATGGCAGGGGCGAGGATCGAGGTCAACCTCGCTACGGGCGAGAGGACGGTCAGCAGAATCACGGTCCAGCAATCGGACGCCGATATTATAGCGGCCTTCCACTCGGCACTCGTTAGCCGGATCAGGCGGGAGGAGGTGGTCCGGGAGAAGAGGACGCGCCACGCGACTGACTGTCAGGCGGATGCGTCGGACATTATGAATGCCGTTACCAGGGCCTCATCGATCAGCGCCAACTCAATTGGGGGCCGGGACAACAGCCAGTACATCGTTCGCGCCCGCCATCTCTACTGGTACATCCTCGCGGCACTTCGCCCGGACATTGGTTTTCCCTCTCTTGCCCGTAGCATTCCGGGCCGGGTTTGGGATCACACCACGGTTATGAGCGCCGTATCCAAGTTTGCCCGCAAGCTGGTCGATGATCGGGAGATGAAGAAGATGGTGCTTCACCCCGCAGTCGCTCCGCTGTTTGAGAAAGCGTATGCCAATCCCCGAGTTGTTGGAGGGAAGGAATGAGCGAGAAGCACACACCGGGGCCTTGGCGCGTTGAGACGGACACCACGCTGATTTGGGGCGATAGCGCCAGCAAACTCTCGATTCCGGTCGCGGAGGCGCGCGGCAACGAAGCCTATCGTCGGTGGGGGCGATACATGCGCGAGAGCGAGATCGCCGCCAACATCCGCTTAATCGCCGCTGCCCCCGATCTTCTGGAGGCACTGAATAAAATTACTGACCAAATGGACCGCAATAGAGGCCGCTGCGACGTTGCGACTTATAATTTGGCCTGCGATGCGATTGAGAAAGCGGAAGGAGAAGCCGAATGAGCCGCCAAGGTGCTACGACACAGAAGAAGATCAGGAAGGCCACAAAGTCCTTCTCCGCGAAACAGGTGCAGGAAATCCAGTGGGATTCCTACAACATGGGCTATGACGATGGCCGGGAGTTTCAGCGATACATCGATGCTCGGGACGCCATCCATGAGACGCAGGCAGAGGTGCATTGGCAGCGCGAGGAGCCGGTGCCTACCTTGTGGGAACGCTTCAAGGCGAAGTGGTGGATGCGGTGAGGATCATTCTGCCCGTCCCTCCTAGCGTCAATACCATGTACTTCAATGTGCCGGGTAGGGGGCGGGTCAAGACCAAGGAGTACTCGCTGTGGCGCACCGCCGCCGTCGCGATGATCCAGGCGCAGACACTACGGGAGAAGAGGATCGAGGGGCATATCTCTATCCGCATCATCCTGCCCGCAAAGATGCGTGGCGATCTGGACAATCGGATCAAGCCCCTGCTGGACGCCCTTGTCGAGAGCAAGAAAATTGACGACGACAGGAACGTGCAGTCCATAATTATTACCAAGACACGCAAAGAGGATGACTGTCTTGTGTTTGTGGAGAAGGCATGAAGACGATAGCCGGTCGTCTCCGGTACGCCCTTGAGTGCATGCACGCCGGTCGTACAGATGAGGCCCTGCATTTGATCGAGTTCGCCATAGAAAGTCTGGAGGGCGAGCCGACACTGGCGGGGGAGATATTCGGGCGGGGTCTGGTAATCCTCAAGGCCGCAGGCGTGAACGACAGAAGTGCCAGGAGCCTGCTGGGCAAGTGGCGTAAGAAGGCCGGGGACGAGAAGGTTCTCAAGGCTATAGAGCAATGCGAGATACGCGCCGTGTCTGATCCATCTGCCTACATCACGGCATACCTGGACGAGACGCGGACGCCGGAGTGGACAAAGCCGAAGGATAACTGGTCAGGCGTAGAGGTATAGCTATTGTCAGACATCACAGAGATCAAGCGGATTCTGGCTGCCAAGGCGCAGAGCATTGCAGAGCATCTATTGCCGGGTGGTCGCAAGGACGGCCATGAGTGGCGGGCCGGGAGTACCAATGGCGAGGCGGGCAAGTCTCTAGGTGTCCACCTGACGGGACAGAAGGCGGGCATCTGGTCCGACTTTGGAACTGGCGAGAGTGGCGACCTGATCGACCTGTGGATGGCGGCGAAGGGTGTCCCCATCTCAGAGGCCTTGGTGCAGATCAGGACATACCTTGGCGTCGAGAGGCCGACACTGATGCGACCCCCGCGCCCTGAGTTCAAGAGGCCGGAGAAGCCCAAGTGTCACCCGCCAGAGGCTCGCGCCTTTGCCTACCTGACGGAGGATCGTAACCTCGATAGGGATGTGCTGACCGCCTATAAAATAGGAGAGGAGGAGAACGGAAACATCATCTTCCCGTTCCTCCTACCGGATGGTACCCTGGCTCTGGCGAAGCGTAGAGCGCCAGAGGATGGGGCCAAGCCTGTTCCCACGGCTGCGGAGTGCGAGGCTGTCCTGTTTGGGTGGCAAGCGATCCCTGACAAGGCACGGTCTATCGTTCTGACTGAGGGGGAGATCGACGCTCTGTCTTGGGCGTCCTACGGTCATCCCGCTATGTCTGTTCCCTTCGGAGGAGGGGGCGGTGGTAAGCAGAAGTGGATCGAGTCAGAATATGACCGGATGGACAGGTTTGAGCGCATTTATCTTGCGCTGGATATGGACGGGCCGGGGGAGGAGGCAGCCACAGAGATTGCCAACAGGCTTGGTCGCCACAGGTGCCTGCGGGTTAAGCTACCAGAGAAGGACGCCAACGAGTGTCTGGTCAATGGTGTTCCGAAAGCATCGATGGATGCGGCCTTGGAGAATGCCGAGTGGTACGAGGTCAGCGGCCTGCGGAAGCCCGAAGACTTTGCCAGCAAGGTCATATCCCTGTTCTGGCCCAAGGACGGCGACCATGTTGGCTACTCAACGCCCTACGGGAAGCTGGGAAACAAACTCCTATTCCGTCCTGCCGAGGTGTCTGTTTGGACGGGAGATAGTGGAGCCGGTAAGACGCAAATCCTGTCCGATTGTATCGTTGACTGGATCAGGCAAGGCTCCCGCATCTGTCTCTCTAGTCTCGAAATGCACCCGGCGCAAACGCTCAAGCGCATGACCAAGCAGATCGTGGGTACGGATAGACCCACCGAGATCGCCATCACCGCCGCCCTGCGCTGGGCCTCTGAGGGGTTGATGGTCTATGAGTTGACCGGCAAGCAGAAGTTGGAGGAGATGCTGAAGATATTCTCCTATGCCCGCTCCCGGTATGGCTGCGACCAGTTCGTGATTGATAGCCTGATGCGGTTGGGTGTGGCTGGCGACGACTACAATACCCAGGAGGCCGTCATCTTCCGCATCGTTGATTGGGCCATGGAGACATCCGCTCATGTCCACCTCGTAGCCCACAGCAAGAAGGGCGAGCGGGATCGTGGCTCTCCCGGTATCGAGGACATCAAGGGTGCCATGGAGATTGGCGCTAATGCCTTCAACATCATCTCCATCTGGCGCGACCGTAAGCATGAGGATGAGATTGCGAAGCTGAATAACAGCGGCGAGCAGGAGGCTGCGAAGAAACTTCGCGAGGAGAAGCCCGGTGTGGTTCTGAACGTCGCGAAGCAGCGCAATGGGGACTACGAGGGCAAGATTGGCCTGTGGTTCGATCAGGATACCTACCGCTATCGGTCGAGCGTCGATCAGGCCGCGTGGAAGCGGACCTATCTGCCGGAGAACTGGAATGTTGGGCAAAACGCGAAGTAGGTCCAAAGCCAACAAGGGGCCTATGAGGAGTAAGGCGCATCTGGACCGTGTACGCGCCTTGCCCTGTCTGGTGTGCCAGAAGGAGGTGCCGTGGAAGCTGGACGGACCCTCTCACGCCCACCACATTCGGGAGTCCTTCCCCCGGACGATGGGCAAGCGGATAGGCGACGACATGACAGTACCCCTTTGCGCCGCCCACCATGAGGCTGTGCATAAGGGGGATGGACAGAAATACTGGGATTCTGTAAACTTGGACCCGGTTCAATGGTGCAAGGAGTTTATGAAATGAGAAGGTTGCTTAATACCGCTATCGTCATCGCTGGTGTCTCTGGCTTGGCCATTATCGTTGTGGCCTCCATGTCAAGTAAAGCCCGCGCACAGACATACCCGTTGCCCAAGCCGGGACAGACGGTGATCTATCCTGGCGGCACCACCGGCACCACCCTTCCCACCGGAACCACGGTGTTCAGCAATGGACAGACGGCTGTTCCTGTCGGCCCCAATACCTACTTTTCCAATGGCGTGACCTGTATGCCTGTTGGTCCCAATGTAGTCTGTCAGTAGGAGAACACATGAGCGATGACATTGTAGCGCGGCTGCGGAAGGCGCTGCCGTCCGACATTCCGAGCGAGGAGTGGGACGGATTCGATCCGCTGTTTGCAGATGCCATTGCAGAGATCGAGCGGCTGCGGGCTGCGCTAGAGCGCGCCGACATTCTCATCCGCCGTGCTGGTCTTTCACAAAACGGCGAACACTGGGAAGCCGTCATGCAATACGAAACCGCACGCGCAGCACTGGAGAACACATGATTAGCGAAGACGCTCTGGCAAACATCGCGCGCATCGGCCTTGTCGCCCTAGTCCTCTTTGTGGTGGCGCCCGCCGCGATTTGGGCGGTGGTCTGCTATCTGGAGTTCCTGGCGTGGGTAGTCGAAAAATGAAGTTCAGGGTTGTCGTCAATACCCACAAGAAACCACACTATGCCATCTCATGCCTGACGATGGCGCAGTCCATGGAGAGTGGGCTGCATGAGGTGGGTTATACGCTGGCCTACGACGCAGAGGACACCCTGACGGACATGGAAGTCACCCGGACGGGTAGTCTCCTGTGGAACATGGTAGACCGTGTAGATTGCCAGCCCAAGCCCCAGAACATCAACGATATCTTCAACCGGAACGTACCCGGCAAGGACGACGCGGACTTCTATGTGGTCTTTACAGATGATGGATTCTGCGCGGCTCCGGCCTGGGATGAATTCATTGCCCAGCGGGTTCCTGAGTACAAGGGATTGCCGGTCGTCATGGGTTGGAACGATCAGGCTAATCCCGGTCAGCTAACCCTGCCCATCGTTTCCAGGCAGTGGGTGGAGGTGTCCAACAGGCCACTGCTGGACACGGTTTACCCCTACTGGTTCAGCGACACGGCGATCAATGAGTTATATGGCTTCGCCACCGGGAACTATGTTCCTTGTTTCGAGTACCTGTTGCTTGTCAGCAAGCCGGGGAATCCCAATCCAATTATCAGGGACGTTGACCTGTGGTGGGACTTCTATGCCTTTAATCGGCAGGAGCGGCTGGAGGCTGGACGGTCGATCTCCCGCAAGCTGGGGATCAGGGTAGACGAGGACCGGATTCAACAGATGCTATCCCAGCATGCGGAGCGGGATGCGTTGGGCAGGGCCGCGACACATGAGATATTTAATGTGCTGGAACAGGGGCCGCGCAAGCCGCCTACGGACCACTACCTGAAGGCAGTCGAGGAAGCTAAGGCGATCCTGGGACGTTGATGCACTTGGCGTCGTAGGTGATGTTGTGCGATGCCACCTGGAAAGCCACAACCTCCCACAAGTCCCAGTTATCCGCCACGGCCTTGCGCTGGGCCTCGTTGAAGTGGATACGGGAGAAGGACTCGCAGGACGTATCGCCGGAGATAATTATCTCAGGCCTACTGCAACTTGTCAATGATATCAGCGCGAGGCATACGCTTAACGGCGTTGTCCACGGTAGCGCGGTTCTTGCGGGCATTTTCCTTGGCCTTCAATGTCTCGGCAAGCTGCCGGTTCTCATGCTCCAACCGCCCAATCTCCTGATTGAGTGATTGGTTCTTCCACCACAGAAACCCTGCCGTCCCAGCGGACAGAAGGACAAGGATGTAGGGGATGAAGCGTAGGTACGTCATTCCTTGGCCTTCAGGCTCAAGGTGCGGGATTTAAGAGCCTCATTCTCCGCACGCAAGCGGCCAATCTCCTGCGCCGCCTCGCGCATACGGGCGTACACCAGCGGCTTACCCTGGCCCAAGGCGTCTTTCGCCATACCGAATAGCCAATCTTCCAACTCAGTCATTACAATGCTCCCTCAATGGCCCCAAGGAATCGCTTGTGTATATCAGCGATCTCCTCTGCGCGGTCAGTTCCGTTGATGATCTTTCGTGCCTGGACGGGATCGTCCCGCGTGTCGTTGAAGTACTTGGGCAGTCCCACCCCGGTGAAGAGGCCGCCCTTCATGCCGTCGAACATAATCAGAGCGGCGATCTTGGGGTCCAGGGCCTTCTCGGGGTGGTTTACGAGGTCCACACCCACCAAGCCGCTCATGTTCTGGTAGTTGATCTTCCAGGTCAACTGGACGTATCCACGCCCATAATAGGCTTGGCCCGTGCCGGGATCGACTATACCATAAGCATGTCCCCGGCCCTTACCGTACTCCTCGATGGGCTGCATCGTATTGGCAGTCTCCCACTTGGTCGTCGCGAGCATGTAGGCCAGCCACCGGATGTCGTCCATATCGGTACGGCTATCCCATACGTCGAGAATGGCACTGATGCCATTGACCTGATTCTGCAACAAGTAGCCGTTGAACAGTTCCTCCCTGACTTCCTTGAAGAATGCCTTACGATCCATTGTCGAGTCCTTCCGCAAGAGCCGCATAACCGCAGATATCCACATAGTCGTCCTTGTTGTGTTCGCCTTCCTTGGTCCGGGCGACCTTCAGCAAAACCATCATAAGGGCAACGTCGCGTGAGGTGATCTGGGTGCCAAGATACCCCTGCCACAGACTCGCGATGTTGGCGTGGTTCATGTGGTAATCGCCGTGCTGTTCCGCACGATCACCAGAGATGATGCACTCGGCAGTCTTGAGGATGGCCGCAGGATCAGGCTCTGCCCCGCCATAGCCATAGGGCATGATGGGAGGGGCCGGATTCTGCTTGGCCCCTTCGGTCTTGTGCCACGGCTCGTATGCCGGGGAGGTGTATTGATCCTGAAAGTTCATCCATTCCCTGCCGTACATCTAGGCCCTGCCAATTTGTGATTCGGGGACAATGCGGAGGACGATACCAGTAGAGAGGGAGCGTCCAACCGTGAACATCATACACCCCTCCACATCATCTTCCTCTGTGAACTTGACGCTACCACCCGCTCTTTTAACAAGGACGGCAAGCATCCAGATCATAGCCTCTTCAGTGTGGCCGTCATGCTCATATTCTACGGTCATTCGTCTGCCTCCCGGAATTGTTTAGCGCCGACATCTGCCTCACAAGACTCTGAGCAACCACCCGATACCGTGTCATCAAAGAACTGCGCTGCGGGAGGCCCCATATATTCAAACAGTTTAATCATATCCATGGCAGATCGATGTTTGCGGAACGTCTTTCTCGATCCTGGGGTTTTGTCGTTGGGCGGTTTGATGTTTCCGTAAAGGTCTTCCATCTTCGCCCGCCACAAAAAATACTCGGGGTTCTTGTGGTAGGCGGCATTCAACTTCTTGTCGGACTTCTTGAAGCAATCCACACAATTCCCAAGGTATTCTTCAATCTTTAAGTCCCATGAGAATTGCTTAAAGAACCGCAATACATCCTCTTTATCCACATTAAAGATATGGGCTAGAGGGTAGATGATCTTCTGCTTTTCTGCGGTCTTTGACAGTCTCTTAGGCTCATCTGCACGAATACCAAGAGCCGTCCAGTAATCCGTACCCCAATGCGATTCCGCCCAATTATGGATCGGGTTTATTTTGAGTTCTCGGGTGCAGTGCGGAAACGTCAGATTGGGTAGGCCGTATTTCTTAATTACCTCCTCGTAGACGCCGCCGTCCATATCAATGGAGTTCTCACCTACAACAGTTGCTGTGCTTCCGCGCCTCTCGCCGTGATGGACATCAGACTCAACGTAAATAACCCCAAGATTGAAATGACGGTCCACGGCGCGCATAAATCGGAACGAGTCCTCATGCTCGCGGCTCGCGTTTGCATTCACGAATACCATATCGTATTCGTCGGACTTATGCTCCTTTAAGAGATGGGCCATGTAGGCAGATGAGCGACCATTGGGAACACTCACAAGTAGCTTAATCTTACTCACAATTTTTTCCTCATATGGACGCATTCCCAGCCGACGTAGGACTTCCTGGGTTCGTAGGTGCGATATCCGGCAGAGAGTATATTGTGGGTCGAGTATCCATTATGACCGGCAGTGTAGGTTACGATACTGCGCCACCCCGCAGCCCGCCCATGACGCTCCATTGTCGCCATTAACTTGCGTTGCAGGCCCTGCCCACGATGGCTGGGCATTACCCCAACCCGGCTGAAGAACCAGACGCCCCTGCGGAGAGGATGGACGGAGAGATAGCCCACAAGTTCAGACTTATCAATGGACACCCAGGAGACGTTCTTTTCCCATGAGAACATGTATTCCTTATCGAAGGGAAAACAGACACGATCCATCTGCTCAATGGACTCGATGTCGTCCTGGGTGGCGCGACGGATCATCTACTTCCTCCTGGAAACCACCTTCTGCCCTCTGAAGTAAGCAACGCCCTCGATAACCTCGCAGAGTTCTGGATAGATCAGGCGACCGGCACTGTCGAAATTGAGGACCGCAAAGCCGCTGCACCATGGGGTGGGGGCGTCCTCGATATAAGCAAACTGCGCCCCGGCAACATCAGCAATTGCTCCGGTCTGGACACCATAGCGGCGGCCATTGTAATCGGCCCACGGCTTTATTTCCAGAATGTGGGTATGCCCGGTCACGATGCTGGTGCCAGCCTTCAGAGTGTTATTATACCCAGCATGGATACCGCCATGGTAGCGATGCTTGACCATGGTGTTGCCGTTGATGAAGATCGACATACATTCCTTCCACGCCGGAAGGTGATCAGACAGACGAGCGCCAGCAATGCCCTCCATCTCACTCGCATTCATGGCTAGGTATCGGTCGAAGCGGATGCAGTGGTTCCCGACAGTCCGCAGGGCCTGTGCGTTACGAGCCGCGTGGCGTACCTCTGCCAGTCTGTCCATGGCGGCGTTCAGTTCATCCGACACGCGCGGCTGCTCCTCCCAGCCATTCCGGGGGAAGCGGGAGAGGCGAGCGCCGTCAAATAGATCGCCATTGCCAATCAGGAGTTTTGGCTTGATCTCCTTGGCTACTTCGACCAGCGCCTTGTGGGCGATGCTGGCCTCACCCGGCCAATAGTGGCAGTCGCTGAAAACAATAGCTGTACCGGAGAAGCCACTGATGCTAAGGCGGGCAGTGTAGTCGTTCTTGATCCCACCGGCATCACCTCGCCCTGTGCCAGGAGCATCCCCGGCGCTTGGCAGTATCACCCCGGTCCTCTTTTCCGTCTTGTTGCGGCGTTGGTAGACGCCCCTTACGGTCATGTCCAGAACATTGGCAGCGGCCTGCGCCCTGCCGCCCGTCTCTGTCCATGCCTTGATAAATTCAGCATCCGATATCTTTGATGGATACATTACGATCTAACCTCTCCTGGAACGAAACAAATTACAGTGCCCATGATAATACACGCATGGGATCGACCGTCAGGGGATTTGAGGGGGAGGACGGCGGTGGCCGGAACCTCGTAGGTGCGACCGTTAACTCGCGCCCGCCATGTGCCGTCCTGATCCATCCAGGCGGTGACGGGAAAACAATCTAAATCCGAACAGCAGCTAATGCCGTTGCGCGTCTTCCAGTCTGTATAAGGGCTGTGAGCGGATGCCGGTACTACCAGAAACAGTACCGCTAATAGAGCAAGTCGGCGCATTGTACCCCGCAGGGATGCCTGTCCTCCCTATTAGTACCACGCCTAGTTGTGGACTACAATACGAAGGAAATGAGGAATACCAGAGACATCATCGCCCACACCACCCACTCGGGGCAGTGGCCCTTGACCGTGGAGCGAATAAACATTATAGCGCCGACAAGTTGCCCCAACCGCGCGAAGCCAGAGAGAAGGACTGCGAGCGGAGGCCAAGCCGACATTCCCCAGCTATAGACGACAAACTCCCGGCAGGCCGTGGCCGCGAGAATAACAATGAAGGAAAGAAGGATATCTCGACGGAGGGCCTGCTTCCACCGCATGATCCCGGTAAACACGCCAATGATGCAGATTATTGCAAGGGCCTCGCTGGTCGTAGAAGTAAACCACTCAATCATTGTGCTTGCCCCCCAGATCGCCGCTCACCGTCTCGATCCCCTCCAGGACGACGCACTGTATTTCATCCAACTTCTTTGTAAGCCGTTTGATTACACACTCTCTCCGTCCCTCTATTTCCGCCGCCTGTTGCTTTAAGTCCTTCATCTCGGGTGTGACGATCTTGTGGGTAAACATCACGCGCCTACCTTCTCGGCAATCTTTTCCAGAACACCCAACATGTCATTGTCAGACTTCAACTTCTCGCGGAACAAGGCCACGTTGTCCTTCTGTGCCTCCTTCCGCTCTGTACGCTCCTGCCACATCAGCCATCCCAGTAGGCCAATGATGGGGCCAGCGGCTCCGAAGCCCTTGGCTATTTCCATGAAGTCGGTCATCTGTTTATATCTACCATCAAGCCAGATGGCTGGCTGATACCCTGCTCGCCCCCCAGTAGACCGGCAGTGGCAGCGGCCTGGGTCCGCGCCGCAAACTCCCGTTCCTTAGCCAACAATTCAGCCTTCGCCAAGAAGTCATCCAAGGCCTGACCCTTCAATGAGAGGGCGCGGCCAAGTTCATCACGAACGCCATCGCGTGCCTTGGAACTTGCTGCCCCCAGCAGTTTCCCGCCAGCCCAATTCAAAGCGCCAGTGAGAGACGAGAAGGGAAGGAGGCTTCCACTACTCACGCCATCGTCAATGGCTTGTGAGGCACCGACACGCTGGCCTGTCTGCGAGCCACCAGTGATGGCGTTCTCGGTATTGGCGAAGCGGCCCTCCTGTTGCACGGCGGACAAAAGCCTATCAGTGGACTCCTTGCCGAAGACCATTTCCATCTTGGCACGGTTCCAATCACCCTCCCCGCCAAAGATTTTATTAAGCGCCCGCAAGTCGTTGGGGTTATTGCCAATCTCTGCGTCCACTCGCGCCCGCCCACCAACGCGAACGGCATTAGCGCCGCGTCCCGCATCCATGCCAACCGCCTCCGCCACAACGCGAGGAGGGGTAGCGTTCTGCGGACCACCGCCAATCATCTCAAAGCCGGTCTGGACACCCTCCAGGCGGCGGGCAAGTTCTGCCGATTTATCAGTGACGGCTGAGTAGCCGGGAACACCAGTTCTGAGCCTGTCGTTGAGGAGAGAGATAACAAGTTTGACATCCCCCTCGGAGCGAGAGATGGCACCGGGCGCTACGCCCACACCTGGATCGCCGTGCTGCACCAGATTGGACAAAGCGATCTTGGCCTGATTGATGGCCTCTGCGCTGTCCTCGGGAATGGGCTTCAAGGGACCACCGATATTCCTTGCGACGGGGACATGGTGTGGCTGCAACTGATCCTTGGCGACCGTGATGATTTGGCCGGTATTGCTGTCCATCACCTTCACACCCATGTCGCTCTTGACCAGCATGGAACGGGCGTGGAGAAGGGCGGCCTTGACCGGACCCTTCGCGGTCTTCAAGCGTCCATCAATGGTATTGATGACATCTGTAATGTCCAGCTTGGGTGCGTTGTCCCAGACTTCCTGGTATTCCGGTCCCAAGCCCTTGCGCTTATCACGCAGGAAGGCACTGGCCTGATTCTGATCGCCGGGGCTAAGAGAGGTGGTCCCGGCTGGACCCAGGGTATCATCCGCCGCCGTTTGAAGACGCCCATGGCGTCCCGCCTGACGTTCCTGTAGGGCGGTGATCATCTCGGTAGCCCCGGCTCCCGGTCTGGTGGCGACACCCTGCGCCACACCCCTCATGCCGGGTCCGGTGTCGGCTAGCATCATATCGGGACCAGAGTTCTTGTTAACGTAGCCCTTATCCCACGCCTTCGCGCGAGCCAGGATTTCCTGCGCCTTCCGCGTTAGAAATTCCTTGTTGCCGGGTAGGGCGCGATATCCAGCCTTGGCCACTTCCAATAGACCAGTGGCACCACCCCCGAAGAGTGCGCCCTCCGCGCCGTGCTTGACGGCGTTCTCGACATAATCTGCGGGAACACCCGTATCGGTATTGCCAGCCCCGGTCAGAGCGCCATAAGCGCCTCCCTCGACGGTTCCGAGAACAGTCTTGCCCACCGGGCCAAAGCGGGGACCGTAGGCTGCTAGGGGTGAAAGACCGGCCTTGACGGCCACGCCACCCAACGCCAAGCCACCGGCTGCATCAGCCGCAAAGGTGCCGACAGGGCCTAGCGTCTGCGCTGCTTGGGCGGACTTCTGACGCTCCCCTCGCAACTGATCGGTATAACTGCCACCCGGCATGCCAATGAGTTTACGCATGGGTTCTGGCAGAATACTGCCTACGAAAGAATTGATTCCGGCAGACGCCTTATCCGCCAAGCCGAAGGTAGCAGAGTTGGCGGCGCGGCGCATGGCGGCATCAATGTTGGCGGGTAAACGCTGAAGCCCCTCTACACGCTCTTTCCTGGCGTAGTCATAGTTTTCTTCGCGTGTGCTGCTGTTCCTACGCATCTTTTCAGTAACCACGCGGCTACTATCAACGGCCTTACGCCAACTCTCAAGCGTATAGCCCTCTTGCTTCAAATAGTCTTCAGCATACGATCTTGCTTCAGGATTGCGACTGTCGATAATCTTTTTCAGATTCTCTTCAATGCGAGCAATGTCCGACATTGTGTGTTCTACTTTCTGAGGCCGAACATATCGTACAGGTCTGCCGGTTTGTTCTCTTCCTGCTTCTTCCTCCACTCATCATAAGTCGGGGCTTTGATGTTAAAGTAGGCGGAGTCGATAGCCGCAACACCCGGCAGGCTCTTTAGCCTCTCAACTCCATGAGCATGATGTTCCAAAGCCTTGTGGGAAAGTTTAATACCCACATCAATAATTCGCTTGAGTTCCGCCTCCGTAAAGTTGCCGCCCGAGGCCGCCATCTTCTCCACGAACTTTCTATCGCCTTCGCCCACGGCTGTACCGGAGCCAAGAACATGCGAGGCCATGATTTCCATAACGCGCTGTGCGGCGCGGTTATTGAACTCGGTGCGAGATACCATGTTCTCCGGCATCTCACCCATGCCCAGGTATTCCATGGCGCGACGGCCAGCTATACGGGCATCCACAGCGGGACCAGCGGCAATACCCTTGTCCACCAGACTTTTCATCTCATAGAGATTGTCCAAACCATTAGCCGCCGCTACGGCCTTGGGTCGCTGGTCTTTTTCGTAGTCGGCTAGGGCCTTATGTGTCAGTTCTTTGGCGGCACCGAATTTTTGGTCATTCTGGGATTTGGCTTCTTCCTCTCGCCTCTTGAGTTCCGTCTGTGCATTTATGAAGGACTGATTGGTCTGCCCATCGGGGGTTACTGCCTTATTGGCCGCGTCCAGTTCTGCCTGTCTCTGCTTTACAGCAAACTCCTCCTGGGCCAAACGAAACTTGGGGTCTTCGGGAGACACATAGCGCGGGTTTCCTGCCATATGCTCCGGGACATAGACAAACTTCTTGTCCACGGTATCGTACACGCCCTTGGTCTTCGGAGCGGCATACTGCGTGATGACCGCTTGAATCTCTGCCGGTTTCATGGCGGGCAACATTTGCCTGATTGCCGGAGGGATGTTGGCTAGTACATCCTGCACGTTCTGTGGAGTCCCAGGATTAGGGGCCGCAGTAATCGGAGGTGTAGGGGTAATCGGAGGCGTGACAAGAGTTTGCTGCGGCCCCGATAGAGGAACGGGCGGGATGGTTGCAGTTGGTGCTGACTGCGGAGGAGCAATGGGCGCTCCTACAGGGGGAGTCGCTCCACCAGACTGCGGAGGATCGGCTGGCGATCCCGGCATAGCGCCACCGCCTACCGGGGTGAACATCTTGGTGAACTGATCCTGGCGGACCGCTTCGCGCCTTAGAGCCTCAATCTGTGCGGCAGTCAACAGGCTCTGCTGACGCTTCGCTTCTGCGTCATTGCCATGCTGGAACATCTGCATAAGCATGGCGGGACCGCCCTGCTTCAAGACCTGGGGCGCGATGGCGCGGAGTTCTGCGGGAAGGCCAGCCGTTACGGCAGCGAACTTGGCGGGATCGCTTACATAACTCTGCCACTCATTATCTTGGTCGATCTTTTGCTTGGCCGCAGTGTATTGCGTCCCCATCAATCTCTGCCGCGCCAGAGCGCCAATCTGCTCCACGTTCTGCGCCTGCATGCCACCCAAGGCCTGACCAGCCGCAGCAATGTAGGGAGCGCGCTCACGTTCCATCATACTGCCGCCAGCAGCGACGGCGTTAAGACCCGCACTCACCAGATTACCAAAGAGGTTCTGGTAGCGGATGCCACGCTGCTCCTCGGGCGATACCATGTCGTCAAAAAGACCGGGCATATCTTACATCCCTAGAAGGCCGCGACGGCGGCGTGGATCGTCGGTTGAGAGTAGGCCCATTTCCTCGGGGCGATAGGCGGGCAGCTTCTGCTTCATGGCCTGCGTCATCCACTCAGGCTGCTGGGGAGCGCCCATCGCCATGGTCTGCATGCCGGTAGCCATGAGGCCCGCGTTATTGAAGGACTTGGGTTGATCCTCTGGACGGCTGCCGTACTTCGACCAATTCGCAATCTCGGCGTCGATATTTGGCTCTGGAGGCGTACCACCCAGGAGGCCGCCAGCGGGTCCGCTAGCGGGTGGAGCATCTCCGCTAACATACTGAGTGGGAGGCATATCGGGGACGCCGTTATACTTACCCTTCCAATGCTCAATGAAGTCCTTGCCCGTCCACCCCGCACCGCCACCGTTGCGCGTAACGGCAGAGGTCGCCATCTTGAGTCCCGCCATGGGATCGCCGTTACCGTAGAAGGGCGCAAGGGTTTCAGCGGCGGGCTGATTGGGATTGGCGATCAGAGCGGGGCCACCGGAAACGCCCTGTTGCCATCCAAGATAGTAGTGGTGCGGATCAGACTTACCTTCCGTCGCCTGATCGATGGCAGGCATGACAAGGTTCTTCATCCGGCGAGCGGCGGCGTCCACATTGGCCTCGGGATCTAAAATGTCCCCCTTGCCCCAATCCTTCCACTCCCTGTCGCCAAACTGGTAGAGGCCCTGATACTTCTTGCCAGCACCAGCGCGAGGATCGAGAGAACTTTCGATCTGGGCAATGCGCGTCATCATGGCAGGGTCTACGCCATACTGCTCGGCCTTGCGACGGATGAGTTCCTGGATGTTGCTCATTTCATTGCCCCCAAGATGCCGGGGATTGCTCCCGCGAATGTACCGGCAGGGCCGAAGAGGCTACCCAGCATACCGACGCCAGCCGCCGCAGCACCGATACCCTGCATGGTTCCGTTACTCTGCGGCCCCGGACCCGTCGTGGTCTGCGTCTGACCATAGGGAGACTGGCTGAGAGAGCCTTGCAGGATTTGCAACTGCCTGACAGGGTACATCCCTTGTTCATCGTAGAGTTGCTGCGCGGCAGTGAGTTGACGCTGGTTCTGGTCCTGCAACTGACCGGCACCAGCCAGAGCCGCAGCGTTACCCTGGAGGAAGGCCTGCTGGCCCTGTCCCGCCAACTGTCCGCCCGCATTGGCGGCGCTCAACTGCAAGCCACCGCCCTGTAGGCCAGCCTGCTGATTGGCGACAGAGGCCTGATACTGACGATTGAGGTCAGACGTTGCCGCGTTCTGTGCCTGCATGAAGTTGGCATTCATCGCATTGGCGGCGAAGTCGGCGGCCTGCCGGGAGACACCGGCATTGGTCACGGCGTCCGTAATGGCCTGACGATTGCCGCCGAAGGCGCGGGCCTTGTAGGCGTTGTCTGCGTTCTGGTTGAGCGAGTTCTGCCGCATCAGGTCCAGTGAGTTCAGGCCGGAGTTTACGACAGAATTCGTATACGGGTTCATGTACCCCGACAGGTCCGTCTGCGCGAGGTTCCCGGCAGTGACCTGACTTGGGGTGTAGGACTGTAGGCCCTGCGCCGTCGTTTGCGCGGACTGGAACGCGGGGTTGGTGGACCCTACGTTATTCTGCAATCCCTGGATCGCATTCAACTGGCCGGAGTTCAGATCAGCAACACGCTGCCCCGTGTACGGACCCTGTAGGTTATCCGCCACGCTAACGGCGCGGGCGTAGTTGCTCTGAGACGCCTGATTGACCCAACCCGGAAGTTCGGTCTTCTGCGTTACGGTCTGAGTACCGCCGCCGCCGCCCTTGGAGCCGTAATGAGCGCCGCGCAGTGACCAATCGGCCATGCCAAGATGATTACGCATTGAGGTCAATCTCCCGGCTGAATATCATTGCCTGCGGCTTCCAGCCATATTCCTTGGCGACATGCTTCCAACCAAAGCGGGCCTTGGCAATCATCTGCGTGCAACCCATCAGGAAGGCGTGCTTCTCGACAGAGGGATGCAAGTCCATAACACCGGGAAGTTCCCCGGCAACGATCCATACGACAAGCTGGCGAGCCTGCGGGGCCTGCTCGACACGGGTGATCCACGCGCCATGCCCGTTCCAGAAAATCTGCGACTCACCGCGAACAAGCGACTCCACCACATCTTCCCATGTGTGCGTTCCCTCAATATCCAGCGCCCGCTTGATGCGGGTAATGATCTCGCCGGGAGGCAACTCAGGGCCGTGTCTTTCCATCATTCCTCAACGTCGTTAAAGCCCCCGCCGTCGTGATGGAAATCGTCCATGACACATTAAGGCTATCCAGAAAGATAATCTGCGGCGTTGCTTCATCCTTCGTAATCGTCCGCGAGAAGGCATTGCGGATCAGCGTAAGGCACTGCGACAGGAAACCGGCCAGTCCACCGGGAGGGGGCGGGGGGAAGCTGATAATCATCGCGCACTACCAGCCCGCACATCCAGCCGCGCCTTGCCGAAGGCCCAATCCGCGTCTGCGGCGGCAGACACACGCATACGCACATCCCGGCCCGAGACACGGGTGTCTGTGTATCCATTGCTGCGAGCGGAGTAGGGGCCGAAGGTTCTCTCTGCCCCCTCGGGCGTCATCTTGGAGTAGAACGTCTGCGTCAGCGAGGAATAGCCGTAGCCATTCGCCACCATGGACTGATTGATTTCCATGGTGCGGTCGCCCTCGCCAATCGCCAAGGTTCCGCTCTCGATCCAGATATTGCCAACGCGAGTCGTTCCCGCATCCGTCCAGCCGTTCTCCTGCTCAAACATATTGCCGGAGGAGTTGCCAGCATACGGATACCTGTAAGCGCCAGCCGGGAACATGGCGGAACGCGCAAGCGCACCCCAGGACCACCAGTTCTCCTTCCAGTTCCAGATGACGTAGCGATCACACTCCGTCTGATTGGCAGAGGGATAGAACCACCAAATCTCTGGGAACACGCCGTTGTTGGAGCCGTGGATGCGGAATGGTCCATAGCTGGTATCCATCCCCTCAAGAATGTCGTTGAGGATAGGACACTCAAGCGGTTGGACGGAGCCACCGGCATAAATCTGGAACCCGGTACGAGAGAGCCAAGCAGCCTTACCATCAAAGACGGCAATGGAGTCAGGGTGCATCATCTCGACATTGCCCAGCCATGTCGCATTGTAGATGTAGGGCAGGCCAACGTACTGCGAGAGAAAGACATCTGTGTAGGAGAACACCAGGGTTCCCTCGCGGACACCCACACCCTTCAGCAACGGAGAGTGGGTATTCAGGTCGAGAAAGCCCGCCGTGTTTGTCGTGCTGGCAAAGTCCCAATCGGTGTAATCCTCACGCGAGGACCATGCCAGCCTGCGGGGATAGCCACTATATCCCGTAGCCATCACATGCCGTTCATCCGTAACGATGATAGCCGTCAAGCCTGTCGGGGCCGTGGTAATAATGGCGGGAGTGGTGGTCGCGGCAGAGGCGTCGTAATAGAACAACCGCCCATCACTGTCGGCAGTACACAGGACATCCTCGCCCCAGTTATCGAATGTCCAATAGGCGTAGGGCGAGTAGATCGGGGAGGGGGAGGGACGCGCCGTGCCGTAGGTCGAGAGACTGTAGGTGTCCGTACCGTAGCCACCCACGATACCAATGCTGGAAAGAGCAACGAAGGCCGAAGGCGTGATATCGGTATAGCCGTCAAAGTCGGTGTATAACTTGGTGTCGGTGCCAACCAGGACGTAACGGGTATTTGAGTTGTCGCGCCAGACATGTATTTTCCGCACTGCCCCGGTGAGGGCCGGATTGGTGATTCGCTGATTGCCACCAATCGGCATCATTGACCCGGACTGCCACCGCACGCCGTTACCATCCCACCACCGCCCAGGCGTCTCGTAGGCGGTATTGTTTCGCTCAAGCCCCGGAGGAATCTGGACGGGAACTAGCATAGACGCTTAGAACCTTCCGTCGTAGATAAGACCGCTCTGTTGTAGTGAGCTACCCCCGTCTCCAATCCAGAGAACGGTTCCAGCCACGCCGTATTCACATGCCTGCATGTAATTGAAACCTAGAGCCTGTACGGTGTGTGTTCCGCCAAGGCCTACGGAGTTGCCCGGAGGGTTGGTGGCGGAAACGCGGCGACCGGAAAAGGCGCTGGTAGAATTGTAACCGATTCCGGCAATGCCGGTGCCACCACCCGCGTCTGCAATAGAAATTCTGTAGTCACCGCTGAAGCGGTCTTCCTGGAGGCCCTGCACAAAACTGACGCGCATGGTGTTAGAGCCATTGGCGGCACGAATTGTCGAGGTGGAGTAGGTCCAATTATCCGTAGTGTCGCCAATCAGATTGGAGACAAACACCCGGTTATAGGCGTTCCAGACACAAAGAAGTCCAGCCGTTCCGCTCGCCGCGACCGCTCCAGGCTGCCAATTAATCTGGCTTGATCCGTCAGAACGGACAGTTCCGACATAGGTGCCAAGAGCGGCACCGGGACCGTTGGTGATAGCCACATTATTGAGAAGGATTCCGTTGACGCGCAACAGTTCTGTCGTCCCCGCACCCGTCCCGCGCCCTGTATCGGAGGTCCACGCAGGGCCGCGTCCTAACCGGATCGTACCGGAGTCATTCCACACGAAAAGGTCGTAGTTGCTGTTGGTGGTGACGGCAGCCGGATTTTTGGTGTTATCTGTCGTCGTATTGGTCAACTCCGCGAACGTCGTCATTGTGAAGGCGCTGCCGTTGTAGATCGGAACCTTGTTGCCTGCATACGGCGTATAGTAGATTGAGGTCGCGCCGGTCACGGCACTCGCGAGGATGGGAAGCGCCGTTGTCAACGTAAGGCGGCCTTGGGGCGCCCACGGTGCAAGGGAGGTATTGGCCGTCGTTACCGCCGTCGTCGCCGCCGTATCCACATAGGCCGTACTGGCCGCCTTCGTGCTGTTGTCGCTGGGGGTTTGCGTGCCGACAATCGCATTGGTTAGGGTCTTGTTGGTGAGGGTTTGGGTGTTCGCAGCACCAACTACCGTGATATCGGCGTCCGGGATCGTGACGGTACGGGTGGTTCCCGTCGTAATGCTCCCGGCCTCAAACTTGACGATCTTGGTTGAGTCCGCCGTATCCTTCAGGTAGAAATTTGCATCGCCAACGCTAACAACTGCGGAGAGTAGATTGACGGTTCCAGTTCCCGTCACCAAGCCTGTGACAGTCAGGGTATTGGCCGCACCAATCTTCATTGAGTATGCAACGGTGCTGGCCGCCGAGAACAGCGAATCGACTACATCCAGATCGGTGTTTAGCTTGGTTCCCCAGGTGCTGGAACTTGCGCCAACCTCGGGCTTGGTCAGATTCAGGTTGACTGTGAAAGCATCGGCCATACTAGCCTCTCCCCACGTGCTGCCACGCCTTATTCCCTCGGATTAGGCATACATTAGCGGCAGAAATTCCGAATTCTGCGCCGATTTCCTTATAAGTTCCCCTTGCGCCCAAGATTCGTCGCACGGCTTCTTCGTTGATTTTCGAGCGGGGGTGGGCAGAGCCTTTGCGGCGGAAGCCAGCATGCCGCCCCTTGCGACTCATATCCTGCATGTTATCGGCGGGGGTGCCTGCAAATAAATGTTGAGGATTGATGCAGGATCGTACATCGCACTTGTGGCAAATATGCAGGCCAGTCGGGATGGGGCCATTAGCCAACTTGTAGGCTATTCTATGCCTT
>Ga0181356_1000064_pt1 | contig 39097 bp, 51 predicted proteins | sample Fa13VDMM110SN_FD_130104 | JGI IMG/M metagenome (GOLD analysis project Ga0181356, IMG submission 130104) | Freshwater viral communities from Lake Michigan, USA - Fa13.VD.MM110.S.N | ecosystem: Environmental > Aquatic > Freshwater > Lake | place: USA: Michigan | collected 2013-09-24 | reverse complement strand
TGTAAATCTTTCAACTTACCTGCTAAACGATTTTTTACCTTTAATGCTTTTGCTAATGTTATCATAGTGAGATAGTATACTCTATTATAGTTTGGTAATCAACTCTTTTTTTGTATTTCGGAGTTCCATATCAGATTCGAACTGATTCTTGAATCATACCAAGATTCTGTGCCAGCCATTAACACTTATGGAACTTTTTCTATTTTGGAGGACGGAGTGGGATTCGAACCCACGGAGGCTTTTTAGGGCACTCAATAATTTTCAAGATTATCCTATTAATCCGCTCTAGCACCCGCCCTTATACTTTCTCTTAATCACAACCACCACCACAGTCACAACCACCACTATCATAGGATGATGAACCACTATCATAGGATGAACTGCTTGATGAATAATCTGATGATATAGAGATGGAATTGTCTGAAATTACATCATCCATACTTTTCCACACTGAATTGTGAAAAACTTGCTCACTGGAACCACTTCCACGAACTTTCATTTTTGATCTGATTGCTTTCTTCTTAGTTTCGATATTCATAGGTTGAAATATAACACAAGCTACAAACCTTTGCAACTTGTTTTTTGGTAGCCCCTCCAGGATTCGAACCTGAAATACAACAGTCAAAGTGTTGTGTGTTATCCAATTACACTAAAGGGCTATTTTTATCTCAGATGTGATTTTTTTGCTCTGGTGCCTATACCATTCGGCTACACGGGGTTTTATTCTCTAACTAAGTCCCCATGGTGGGATTCGAACACCACATGCTGTTTCCAACGCCAGTTTTACATCGCAGTTAATTTGCTGTAACACATCTTGTATTTTTAAACTATTTTAAATGCCTTTCCATCTCTTGTAACATTTTCACTAGCCTTTTCACACCACACAACTTTTGGGTTTGTTTTTAATGTTATTTTAGTAACATTGTTCCAATTTATGTGATTAAAATTATCATAATCAACAATTTTCTTATTTTTACCATTTCCGTATGTAACACTACACTTTCCACCATTTGGAAACCTTTTTTTAAATTCTTCTAGTGTTAGTTTTGTCATGGTAACTCGTTTTAGAATCTTGGGCCAAACCACAATACTCCATAGTACATAGCTTGTCTAGTTAAAAGTGAAACTCCTAACACTTTCATACTCTCTAAGAATATAAGGGATACCTTTTTATAGTCATACACCTTTTCAACCTTTCCCCTTTTCTTACACAACCAATCATGCAAAACAGCAGCTTGGGTATAGTCTGAGTCTGGTGGAAACACTGTCCAAAAAGGTCTAGGAATACTAGCCAAATCACTCACAAACCCAGCAGGAACAGTGATTGTTTCACCACTGCCCAACTCTCCAACATCATAGGAGAAGCTTTCCACAACTTCCCACTCACGTTTTCGAAGTTTTTTAACTATAAGGGCATTTGTAAAAGAACTCATACATATATTTATTTTTTATATATGAATTATTAGTGGTGCGGTGTAAGGGAATTGAACCCTTGTCTTAACCTTGGCAAGGTCAAGTTTTACCACTAAACTAACACCGCATAATTAATTGGAGAGCAATATCTGATGATTGCATTTAGCCCACTACAGGGCTAAGTTTTCCTTTTAAACTATCTCCAAAAACTTTAATTGAAGTTTCCACCATCAACAAACATTTTCCATTCTTCTCTTAGGAAAGAAAAAACCATTCCATTTTTTGGTTTCACTGGCTTGTTCAAAAGCTTCAAATTACATTCTTTTGGAGTTCTATCACTCTTCCAAATGTTCAAGGCTTTATCACAAGTAACCAAGTTTTCCCAAGAATTTTCTCCACCTCTGCTTGATGGAAGCACATGGTCAACAGTCAATTCATCCTTTGTCAACTTCTTTCCAGTGTATTGACAGGTGTAATTATCACGTTGCCAAATATTGGTTTTAGTTGGAAAGATAACTCTCTTATGAATAATCTTGTTAAACTTTGCACAGATTATAATAGGAGGAAGACGAAAAACTGCATTGGGAGTGCTGACAAATTCATCACCATCTCTGATAGGAAGCTTTCTCCAGTCTTCAAAAGACCTTACAACATCAATCCATGCAATCTTATCTCTGTTAACAATGCCCCTTTCATCTTCTTCATAGTTAACATCAACAGGAAATGCTGCTCCAGTAACAATATCCACCATAACACTTTTCCAGTTGCTTACTCCAACAGGATAGTAGTTTGCATTTAGTTTTAAGATTTCTTGCTTTTGGGTCATTTTATTCTTTCTATTTTACACCTAGTACAATATCACACTCTAGTGATGTGTCAAACTTTATTCAAGGTACTTTAATGCATTAACTATTGCATCAGTATTACACTTGTAAAATCCTGATGAGTTGAGATTGTTGAGTTCAACTATCTTCCACTCATCTCCCACTAGTCCTAAATCCATTACAAAGCCACTGCAAAGGTCTTCTCCAGTCTCTAGTATCTTTTTACACTCAATGTGTGCAGGATGGCTAGTATCAATTGCAAAGTGATAACCAACCCCCTTGTCTTTATAGCCTGATCCTGTTACTACAGTACCTCCCATAATGAAAAATCTCACCTCTTGTTCTATGTTAACCACTTGTGATACACTCACCAATTCTTCCCTCTCATCTTCTACAAAAGAGGTTGAGAGTTGGATTTTTTCCAAATCACCATTATTTTCAACCACAACTCCTGTGAAGAATTTATCAGTAAAAGGTTTTAAGAAAACCGGACTCTTAATATCTAGTTCTCCAAATCTTTTAATTTCACAGTTTGAATTTATCCACAGTTCTTTTGGAAACATTTCAAATGCATTTGGTTTAAAGGTTGGAAACACATTCAAACCTTTTTTTCTTGCAACATTAGTGAATCTGGTTGAACCAAATACATGACTTGGAACAAAATTTATTTCCTCTTCAAAGTCTTCTGTAAAAGGAATCATGTTAACTATTTCATAATCAACATCGGCATCCCTTATACTCTGGATAAATCTCTCATATCCATATTCATCCCATATATTTTTTTGTAACAGTAGTTTCATTCTAAAATTTTAACTCTCTTGTGGTGTCATATATGTATTCTATAAAATTGGACAGCTTTAACTAAAGCAATCACAGTTAGTATAGCCTACTATAGACTCACATCAAGTACAAATTAACAGTTCCACTTTCTCAAACTTTTATTAATACGACTGTTTGGATCATTGGCAGTTTTTGCAGAAGTTAAATATCACCAAATCGTAGTGATTTCCAAGGAATCTGTATTCCTGTTTGTTCTTCTACTTTTTTCTTAAATATTAAAGCATCTTTTTTATCTACAAGAATGTAAACTTTGCTATTATTTTGATTTAATGTATCATCATAAAATTCATAACTATTGAGATTAAATAATAGTAACCTACCTGAATCTGAATGTACATCATATTTATCAAAATCTTCAAGATTCCTTATGTTACCATATATTTGTAATGAGTTCTTTCGCCAATCTTCTGATCGTATACCTGTTTCTCCACCATATATATCTGGATTTTTGATTTTTGTAATTATAAAGTTTATAATTTGTATTTTACCTTCTCCGATAACATTTAATTTTATAGCAGAATTATTTTTTTCAGCATAATTTATTGCTTTTTTATAAAAACGTTCTGATCTATCCTTAGCATATTTATTTCTTCTAGCTAGAGATTGATTGTCATTAACTGCTCTTTGTACTAAATTCTGTGAAAGTTCTAATAAAATTTTGTTAAAAAATATATTGAATTGTTTAGTCATGATTATATTTATATTATTCAACTAACAGTTCCACTTTCTCAAACTTTTATTAATACGACTGTTTGGATCATTGGCAGTTTTTGCAGAAGTTAATTTCTTCTTCATTCCTTTCATACGACTACAAAATGACTTTCTTCTTTTTGCTGGTTTACTACCTTTTTTGAGTTTGGAGGGGTCTGTTGTAACTGCTGTTTTGAGTTTAGAACCAGGGTTTTCTCTCTTATAAGATTCTACTCCTTTTTTATTTAAACCACCACTTGGATTTTTACCCTCTTTTCTCTGCCATGCAGGAGTGGATTTTTCTTCTACGGGAACACAATTAGGAACTTTTCTCTTACCTTTCTTTTTCATTCCTAGTTGCTTGTAGCCTTTCCAACAAGCTTCTAAGATAGAGTTTACATATTCATCGAAATTTTTAGTCATATGACTATTTATATTTTTCGATATTATATGTACTATTTGAATGAACTTTTATTTGATTCGTAAGAAAATGCATTACATTACCACTGTCTTTCAGAACAATAGTCCATACATCATTTTCATGCATACCATTTTCTTTGATGTATAAGACATATCCATCACCCATAGGAGTAACAACTGGAATAGGGTTTTTTGGCTCAAATATCATTTCACTTTCATTTTTCATAATTTGGTACTCTTGGTGGGATTCGAACCCACAGAAACATGAACCTCAATCATGTGTGTCTACCAGTTGCACCACAAGAGCATTTTAACTTATACTACTTTTTTTAATTTTCTTTTTGTCTTTGTCAGTCCATCCAGATAAGCCTTGATTATATGCATCAGATGTTAGTTTATCAACTTCTTCTTGACTATAGAATTTAGGAAGAGATGTATAGTCTTCTTCTCTTACAAATTTAGGACGATTACAGCATTTGCATGTTATATTGTAACCAAATGTAATTTTTTCCAGTGCATCTGAGTGTGAATTTAAATAATAATCAACAGTAAGTTGCTTTGGTATCCCATCTTCAATACGCCATGCATGGTATTGGCTTCTTAAACTTCCATAATCATCCTCATATGAATCATCAGTGATCACATACTTGATTTTTTTACCATTTTCTATGCGAATTTTGGTATCACTAGGAATGATGTTATTTTTGTCAAGTTTCATATTAATCAATGTAAATTTTTATTTTATAATGGCGGAAACAGGGGGAGTTGAACCCACAGACCCTTTGTGAGGATCGGGAATTTAGCAAATTCCTGTACAAAACCGATATGTACGTTGTTTCCAATTATTCTATGCTGGTACACCTTGCGGGATTCGAACCCACACTGTTTAGTTCCTAAAACTAATGCCTCTGCCGTTGGGCTAAAGGTGCATTTATGTTAATCTTCGATTAAAACAAAGTTGTCTGTATGATATCCACAGTGTATCTCTCCAGTTTTATGGTTTACAACCACACAGTGTCCAGGCATCTGTGTTATCTCTCCTAATATGATGAATTTATCATTTTCTCTAAAGGGATATTTCTTGTGAAAATCAGTTGGTAATGTAGAAAAATCAAACTTTACAAGTGGTAGTTTATTTAATGTTTCTGATTCAACACTCTTTTCAGAGATTTCACTCAAAGGAACTTCTGAAAAGTATAAACTATCACTTAAGGATTCGTATGAATGACTTGATATACTATCATCTATACTTCCACTACCATACCACATGAAAGGGTCTAATTTATATCTCCCATTCTCTTGTAAAACAAAAGGAGCATTATCACTTTTTCTATATATTATTTGGGGGTTCATTTTTGAATACTTTCTAGAATTATTAAGTTCATCAATAACAGTCTGTGTTACTGGTCCCTGATTTTCTAATTGAATTCTTCTAGATTCTTTCATAAAATTTGAAGTCATGGTACAAGCAATGGGAATCGAACCCACTTAGGTCTGTTTAAGAGACAGATGCACAACCATTATGCCATACTTGCATTTACATTATACATCAGATTAAATCCTTTGTAAAGGGGAATTTTTGGTACACCAGGAGGGGTTCGAACCCCCGACCTTCGCTGTGTAAAAGCGTTGCTCTACCACTGAGCTACAAGTGCATTTTTATTAACAAATTATTACTTTCTCTATACTTTCTAATACTTGTGTCTTTTCTTTTTGTGAAATTTCACCCAAAACATTTAATTGTTCTGATACAACATCAGGATTGTTTTTAACCCAATCCACAGTTTCCCACATTTGAGAAGTATTAGAAAAGAAAAGATTGGGAGATATTGGATATTTTGACTTCTCCACAGTTCCTTTACACTCTTCTGCAAAAATTGGCACAGTGTTATAATTCAAAGCTTCATAGAATCTGTTGGCTAAGTGATTATAGTGTGTATGTGTTATCTCATCTTCTATATAAAGGGAACAGATATATGCTCCTAGTCCTTCTTTGGACCAGTCTATTCTAGGAATGAAATTTGCTGATACTCCTGCTGTTTTGAATTTTTCAACATTTTTAGCATGTGAAGAAACAACCAAGTTTTCTGTAAAATACTTCAAGAAATATTTACTTCTATTCTTTCTAAACGAACCGTAATAAATTAAATCTTTGGTTTTGTCCACAGGAGAAGGTGAATTATTTTTTTCATAAACAAGAGCATTTAGATTCATGATAATCCAATCAGTTGTATATTTTGTAACAACTTTGCTTGCTGCTGCTGGATGATTTGCAATAACAGTATATTTTCTATTAGCTCTTTTTGCTGCCATCCAAAGAATTCGTGGCTCTCCTAAATTATATTCATTTGTAATATAGAACAATCTGGCATTTGGATTTGCCTCCAACCATGCATAATCAACAAATGAGTATGCTGATGCATGATTGAAAATAATATTATCGTATCCTGTTTTTATAGAATCGTTAACTCCTACATAGGAACATATCAAATCTGCATCTAGTTTTTGAGCAATTTGGTGAGCATTGGTAAGATGTAAATTTTTACTACACAGTTTTCCTTTATGTGAATCTATAATTAGAGTTTTTTTTGTAGAAGTTTCCATATTTTATTATAATTTATCTATGTTGATTTTCGGGAGGGCTAGACAGGATTCGAACCTGCATGTATCCAATTAAACTTTCAACTCGTTCGTAGCGAGAGGTTATACACGCCCATTATTATTTCTTCTATCTAAATTTTTCTGTGTTCCTGATTTTTCTCTTCCAATTCTTACCCATGCAATATCATAATTACTGAATGCTGTTTTCATCCTAAGATATATTTTTTCATTCTCTCCCACTTTGAGAGTTTTTTGGTTTGAACTAAATTCATATGGAATACTTGTCCTATTGGACCACTCATTGGTTGAACTGATACTAATTCTTTTGCTATAATTTCTGGAAATACTCTGTTTATCCTAGGAAATACAAAATTTGGTAATTTATTCTGTATTGGTTTTGGCAACTTCAAAACCACTGGTGCTGCTACTGTTGCAATTAAAGAACCTAGTGCTCCTTTAAATAAATCTCTTCTATTCATTATGGCTACCCACTCTGGAATCGAACCAGACTAAACAGGGTCAAAGCCTGTCACCTAAGCCACTCGGTCAATGGGTAATTTAATGGTAACGTGAACGGGATTCGAACCCGCGATCTTCTGATTGAAAGTCAGGTGATTTAGCCAACTAATCTACCACGTCATTTAAAAAATCATGCTCTACTATACCACATTCGTATGTGGTGTCAACTCTAAACTGCATTTAATATCTTCTTGTATAACCACAAATAGGACATTTGATGTTATTGGTTCCTGGAATGTCTTCCATAAGACATCTATTCACAATTTTCCAATCATGCACCCACCCATCCCATCCCTCATAACCATCATCAATAGTCACCCTTTCTGAATGAGAACATTTGGCTTGTTTCTCTGTGGGTTTGGGAACTCTACAAGGTAAACCATGAAGGTCAAGTCCTTGTATTTTTTCATCAGTTGTATATGAATATTTTTTTGCCATACTTTATTTTCCCAACATCTTAACCAAGAGCTTCTCTTTCTTTAATTTCTCTTCTGTTTTCTTATACTCACTTTCAGATACATTATTTTTATAGTTGGAGCTTGCTAGTCTCTTTTCCAAGAATTCTATATACTCTTGTCTCTGTTTTAATGTAACTGTACTTTTTTTCATAGAAATGGTCATCGTGGAGGTAGTTGAAACCTCATCAAAGCAGTTTAAAAGACTGCTGCCGATCCACTGTGGCATCACGATGTTTAAAGGGCATATCGTGAAGGAATCGAACCCTCGTATGATGTTTTGGAGACATCCGTTCTACCATTGAACTAACGATATATTTGTATTAACTATTCTCACTTTCCCACAAGTCCCAATCGAATCCCTCATGTAAACCCATTTCAATTTCTTCTTCTGTGAAGACTTCTCCGATTGTTCCTTTAACTATTATTTCTTCTCCGTCTATTATCATAATGGTTCCCCCATCGGGATTCGAACCCGATCCGCAACATTCACAGTGTTGAATGCAAACCGATTACACCTTGGAGGGAATTTTAATTTTTGTCTTGTTATACTCTAACACTCTTTTGAACAAACTCAAACACTTTTCTTCCAAATCACCTCTATTTTGGTTTTTCTCTAATATTTCTACAATATCAGACAATTCTTTCAGATATTCTGATTGTGTTTTCTGTTTTTTCATAACGAAATGGAGGTCGCATAGAGAATCGAACTCTATTATCTGGAGTACAAAACCAGTGCATCACCATTTATGCTTTGCGACCATTTATATTTTTTAACGGTGGAGATATCGGGATTCGAACCCGACACTAACGCCTTTCCTCCGTTAGTATGCTCCATCTTCTCATATCCCCTTTTTAAAAGGCTCCCAAGTGTGGGGTCGAACCACATTCAACTGGTTAACAGCCAGCCCGCTCAACCGTGTGCGTTCTTGGGAATTTATTATTCATTTGGTACCTCTGTACACTCTCCGCATTTTATGCATATTGGAAACCATACCTCATATGTTCTACATTCCTCATGAAGGTTCCAATGCTTACAATGAGGACATTCTATTCCATCTTTATCTGATACAACTTCACTCATACTTCTAAATCTTTTATGGAAGTTTTAACATTTGAAAGAAATGGAATGCATCCAGTCACCAATACCTTATCAGATATTCTTTCCCCACCCTCTTCTAAACATCCTAAAACATTACTCATTATAGCATGTCCATGCCTGTTTCTCATAGTGCTACAATTATAATGATTGAATTCGCAACTACAATCACATGAAGACATTAGACTATTAGCATATTTCAATACTCTGTTATATTTTTCTTTATCTTTCATAAAATGGCAGAGATGACGGGAGTTGAACCCGCATAGTCTATCTTGACAGGATAGTGCATTAACCAATTGTGCTACACCTCTATTTAAAATGGAGCACCATATCAGAATCGAACTGATGACCGCTACTTGGAAGGAAGCCGTTTTGCCATTAAACTAATGGTGCATTTATTTCTTAACTGGTACTCTCTGTGGGATTCGAACCCACATTCACAAGATTTTGAGTCTAGCCGCTTTACCTATTAGCGCAAGAGAGCATTTGTATTTTCTTCTAAAATATATCCTAGTGTCCATACTGGAAATCCTGTTGCTATAAGAGGAAAAATAGATGGAACAAAAATAAAAGGTCTTGTCCATGCAGATTCATCACATTTTATTGCAAATTGAACACCACATTTCATGGTGGTTCCTCCTGCAACTTGTAATGATTTTCCTACTGTGGAACATGATGTCAACATTAACAATAATAATATTAGAACTTTAAAAAATTTCATTTATGGTGGTTAGGTGTGGTTCTGACCCACCCCCCGAAGGAGAAGTTTTACAGACTTCTTGCTAGAGCCACTAGCTTTACCTAACCATTATAACTAACTTACTTTTAAAATATTTGAAAGTCAAACTTTAAAAATGGCCGCTAAACTGAGAATCGAACTCAGATAGATAGTTTTTCAAACTATTGTATGAACCATCACTACCATTTAGCGGTTACTTACTGAAATGTTTTTGTGAATGACAATTTGGACAAAGATATTCTAAATTATCAAGTTTGTTATTATTTTTATTATGATCTTTATGATGTATTTGTAATTTTATATACTTTCCACGCCAATCATTGCATCCACATTCACTACAAATATATTCTCTTTCACTTAAATCTAATGCTTTCATTAAAGACGATCTTCTCAATCTTTTATAATTTTTTATATTTTGTGAATTTGTTATTTTGGCAGTTATTAACCCTGCTCTATGTTTTGCTCCAACAGTTATATCTATACCTAAATTATCTAACCTTCTCTTATAATGATACCACGCACCTCCCGTTAAATTTACTCCTAAATTTTTGAGAAAATCACTCATTGATGATGATACGTTCCATGTGGTCTTTATATCATCATCTGATATTTTTTTATTATCTAGAAAATACTTAGATTTTGTCGCCAATTTATATTTTTTAAGCCAATATACAATTGTACTTCTACTTTTATTATATATTTTAGCTATCTCTGTTGAAGATAGCCCACTCTCTATATGTTCTTGTAACTGATTTTTATCCATTTTTAATGTGTTTGTAAAATTAGGAGGGACGGAATAGTAACCGTCTTCTTCACCCAGCAAACGGGTGCTGCATTACCAATATGCTAACCTCCTTTAAATTTATAAAAAACTTTTCGGTGTGTGAGAATCGAACTCACGCTATGCCCCGTTGGGCACGTTCTTCCACTATTACTAACACCAAAAATTGGTCGCCTATACAGGATTCGAACCTGTGAATACTTGATCCCAAATCAAGCGCGTTAAACCATGCTCTGCCAATAGACGTTTTAAAAAGGTACTTCTGGTAGGACTTGAACCCACAACTTTCCGCTAATCGGGCGGAATTTCTACATTGAATTACAGAAGCATTGTGAACAATAACCATTGCTCTTTCACTTGTTTATTCAAGTTGAAGGGGGATACCCCTCTATTCTAAGGTTAGGATGGTTGGATTCGAACCAACGAACGCTAGTATCCAAAACTAGTGCCTTAAACCAGACTCATGCCACACCCTAATAGTGTTTTATATTCTTTGATATAAATGGTGGAGCTTAAGGGATTCGAACCCTTTCCTCGACTGTGCAAGAGTCATGTGCTAAGCCATTATCACTAAAGCCCCATTTACAAGATCACTTGCCAAGATTATTTTTCGGCAAGTGAGTTTATTAAACCTGCCAGAATTAAAGAAACTTTATTTCTGCTACGCCACACTCGGTGGAATCCGTTCGATTTTTCAATTAGGAGAATCTTAGAAACCTTTTTTGGATTCTCTGATTCCCACTTGGTAGTCAGAGATGTCTTTTGATGTCTGTTACATTAAACCACTCCTGATGGGAGGCAGAGACAGACGATCCGAAATTACTCGGAAGTCGTTTGGTTCTATAATTTAATGTTTTGTGCATCATACTTTACTTACTTAGTTTACCACTACTTTGCAGTAGTTTCAAGAAAAAACTTTTTTTCTTTTAGGTGCCTCAGAGTGGAATCGAACCACAATTATTTTGCTTATGAAACAAACGTTCTACCATTGAACTACTGAGGCATTTATAAGGGTTGCGTATCGGGGAATCGAACCACCACCTCCAGCTTATGAGACTGGTGAGCTTCCAAAGCTCTTGACCGCAATTTTTTCTACCATTTAACTTACACTACTTACTTTACAGATCAAGCTTTTTCTCATTTTTTTCTGACATTATCCCAAAAATCTTGAAAAGCATCCCAGAAAGACTCTAATACAGTATATAAAAGTACCAGAGTTGTAAAGAGACCACAAATAATACTATATAGTAATACTTTCCAAACACTTCCATTAAAGGGAATGTGTCCTGCTTGCAAACATCTCATAGTATAATCTCTTATACATTTTAATCCATAAAAAGAAAATATTATGTATGCTATAAATATTATACAAAAATGTTCTGAGGTACTCATACTTAAATATATAGCATCATACATCCTCTGTCAATAAATAAATAGAAATGATACTAGATTCAATATCCTCCACCTCTACATTCCCATCTGAAAAAATCAACATCAGAATAAGAGATATTGAGAATGTTGAGGACAATACTAGATTTGGTCTAAGATTCAGACACTTCTATTACAATACAAATGACTCTAAATTGAATTTTAGCACACAACCAGCATACACTATAGTTAGTGATGATGGAAGCTCAAGTTTAAGTGCATGGCAACCAGTCAATTTTTTAAATCCTATGGATTTTAATCCATTCCTATGGACTGTGGGAAATCCTAATGAATATCTCTATGTATCATATAATGGTGGATTATCAGGAGTAACAATATGGCCAACTCATCCATATCCATCCATGAGCAAAATTAGTAACACTGCTATAATGATTAGTGCTATGGTGGCTCTTGCATCTGGATTTGATGGGGAAGTGAAAACTCCAGAATATAGAACAAGAGTGAAAAATTCTGGATTTTACAATTTAACAGCATTTCCAACCTATTCTACTAATTCAACAGGATTTACCTATGCATCCAGAGGTGTCAAAGAATTTAAAATAGGAGAAAATAAAAACTTTCAAAGAAACTTTCAAAGAAAGAGTCTAGCAAGAAACATAATCAACAATAGTTTGAAAATAGAGATTCCTGTAGTTTCCTCAAAAACAGTATTGGATGATACACAGAATCAGATTTTTAGATTACAATTCTTTGATGACAATTCTAGTAGTGAAAGAACTAGCAATGGGGTGAAATCAACTACCACCACACTAAGAACTCTAACCAATACAGTATTAGAAGATTTAGGAATCACTTTTCCGTACACTACTCAAGCTAATTACAATAATGCAACTGGTGCAGTAAACATAGTTTTCAAGGCTCCGTTGTTTATTAACAAATTTGATGATATAACAGCATGTTATGAGACATCCAGTGTTATACCTGCTCCTTACAATGCAAATACAAGAATAATTAACAACAGCACAAATAATTTTACAGTAACCTCTAATATTCCAGTTTATTTTTGGAACTATAGATTTCGCACTGCATCTCCTGGTGGCATTGCTAATACAGATGCATTCACTGTAAATTTTACAAGCTCTTCTTTTACAATAAGTGATAATTATTCTAGTGTGGATGTTAGAACCACTATGATTGATAATTACTACCAGAATCAATTTAGTATCTTATCATCAGAAGTTGCAGGATTACTTGTTCAGCGTTTTGTTGAGGAAAATGGAGAACTTACACTTAGTGCTAAGCCTATTGGAACTAATAATGTTTATATCACTAATCAGTGGATGCCAGCAGGTTATGATTTAAGATTTTTCAATTCTGGATTGGGAGACAGGTATAGTGTTATTATGCAGCTTAGTTCTTTTGTAGGAACTATTCATCAACATCCTCAACCTATAGACCTCTTATTAAATAAGAGAAACATAGTATTCAATTTAAACTTACAAGAGAGTGGTGAAACTAGTGCACACTGTGTTGCAACAATATTCCCGACACCAGCAGAAACTGGATTTGGATATAAATGGGCTGCACATCCTCCTGAAAACGTGGTGTTTAGAAACTTGGAGGGTGATGAACTATCCCAAAACGTTTTATATGAGAATGAATTTGAGGCACAAGTTTTCAACTTAGGGGTAGATAAAACAGAAATAATCTTGTACTCACAAGAATATGACACAAGTGCAAGTACTTTCTGGTTTCCTCCTAGCTCTGTGGTTAATAATATGTATTTGGAACTAACGGGTTCTGTAAACGATTTTAACAAAATTACTACTGGACAAGTTTCTGCATATTGTAATAGGAATGGTTTCTCCTATAGAGCACCAGTTGATGCTACTATTATATGGAATGAAATTGGAGGAGATTCTAGAGGAGAACTATCATTCTCATCAGGAGCAAATAGTCCTATTAAAAAAGGAACCACTTATGCATCCACAGAAGATTACTCTATTGTTGATGTAGCAGTGTCTAGTATTCCTGTTGAAAGTTATCCTCATAATATATTATTTGATGTTAGTTGTGATTTATTCAGAAGCGACTTTTCTATGAATGCTAGCAAACTCTTTTTCATAAGAGAATATCCTTCTAAAGACTATATAAACATAAACTCAACAGTAAGCAGTGTTGCTGGGTCAGAGTCTGTGTCAAGCTCTGCATTCAAAAACAAAATCTTGACAAATTCTGCAAACATATCACTATCTGCAAGTTATCCTGATTTGATAGTTGATAGTTCTAGATTACTGTGGAGTATTAAAAACAGCAACGGTGCTACCACACTAACATCTGGAAACTTTGCTAGTTTTTCATTCAACACTGTTAGTGCATGTGTAACACTTAGTGCAATTAGTGCAAGTCCATTTGAGGGTAATTTTAAGGCATACAACTTTATAGAATCCATGTGTTTCTACAACCTATCTTCTATTTCTCCTTTTAACTATATTGCATTTCCAGAAAACCAATATTCTCCAGTAAAAACACTGGCAGAAGCTACTAACAACTACCAGTGTGGTTTGATTAATCAGGGTTTCAACTTATACAATCAATCAAATGGAATGACTGCATACAAATCATGTCATACAGAAAACTTTTATTTTTCAGCAACTCCTGGATTTGATAGATATATTTGGAAAGTTGGTAACTTATCTAAAGAAACTAATACTAACAAATTAATACTTCCAGTTACCTATGCAAACATTTCTGCTAGTGGTAGTGTAAGTGTATCTGCATTTAACAGCATATTCACAAATGAAGACTCTGTTACAGTGTTTAATAGTACATCTTCAAATGGGTCCAATGTTTATAAACAGCCAATCACATTTTTTAATTTTCCAACACCACTTGTCAATATCACTATAAACAATAATTATTATAACATAAACAAATATAGCGAAACTCCCAAACTAACATTTGAATTTGATGCTGGTTACACTAACATTGTTGGTTATACTCTAAATGTTGTTTTAAGTAGCAGCGATTTTGTTCAGACAAAAACTATCAAAGATGACAGAACCATAGCAAGCTCCCTATTAAAAATAGGATTAGAAAACTCTGATTTTATCATAAAAGAAAACTCTGTTAATTCTTGCATAGTTTACTTGTCTGGTAATGTTGATGTTACTGTTGATGGTTTTGATTATTGTTCAGAATCAAAACCAATCTCATCTAACACTCTAAACTTAACAGCATATAACGGACCCAACATAGATTTGTATGCACTCAAAAATATAGTTTCTGCTGGGGAGATTGTGTATTTGTACAATAGTAGCAACAGCAATTTCTCTCCTTCTAATTCATCCAGATTCACATCATTCATTTTCAACAATGGAGAGGGCACTATTCAAACATCCACTTCTGCATACCTAACAGCACGATACGTTTCTGAAGGGGCAAAATCTCCTTCTATGACAGGAATATTAATGAGTGGTTCTCCTGTTATTCAAAGTTGGAACAATCTAATCTATGTTAAAAATTCGTTCGAACCTTATGACAGCACTATTACCAGAAATTTCTTCCAAGATATTTCTATACCACATTCTGTTGAAGATGTTCTTGTAAAACCAAATGAATGGCAGTATGCATCTGTTATAAACAAATCTTTCCAAAAAATAAAAACAAACTTGGATTATCTAAGTTCATCATGTTCCATGAACAATATAACATTCCCAAAGGCATATGGTGGTTTCTTGGGTAAAAAATATGGTAATTTCAAATGGGATACTAGAAACAGTTCTGTAAATACAGGAACCAATCCGTTATCAGATTTGAAATTTGTTCAGTATGTAGATGGTAAGATTTTGGTTATAAATGGTTCTAACATAGAAATTTATACCTTTGATGAAACTCCTGAATTGTTATTCTCATTCAATAGAATAGGTGATGGTGAGACTCTATCAAATCCAGTTCGTCTGCATTATGATAGTGTTGCAAACAGACTCTATATTTTGGATAGTGATAAACAACTTATGTTTGTCTGCTCATTTGATATAGACTCTCCCAACGATATTCAACTAACACACTATTGGGGTGGGGTTGGGGGAAAGGCAGACAGAACTAAACTTAATAATCCTGTGGATTTCTGTTTAGATTCACTTGGTAATGCTTATATATTGGACAGTGATTCTATGATGATAAAGGTTTATAATGTAAACTTGAATTGGATCAAAAACATTGATCTAACAACTCTAATAGGGGATAAACCTCTATCATTAGACTGCTCTAATGATATCTTTTGTCTAACAACAGAAACTGGAACCACATATATAACAAATTTGAATTCCATCATATCCAAGATACAAGTATCTGGTGCAACCAAATCTTTCTTTAATCTTATTCACTATGGAATCATTTACATAATCTCTGGAAACAAGATTTCTAAGTTCATGATTGATGGGGCATATGTCTCTGATAAAACTATGAGTTATCCTATCACTCATGTTGGAATGGACCAATATCATATTTTAATATCTGGAAAAAATTGTATTTCTAAATTTGTCGATTTTATTGAAATAGACAAGATTATAAATGATTCAGAATCTCTGTCAGGATTCTCATGGAATAGTATTTTTGTGGATGAGAGTGAATTGGTAGCAGACTATGTTTACAACGACTCTTTCAAAAAAATATATGATAATATAAATCTTCTTAATAAAAGAGTAGACTCTCGTATAATGGTTAACTATGATGAATTTGGCTCTGTAACAAGTCAATACACTTCTGCTATATCTGCATCTGCTTTAAAATATACTCCTATTCTGCTAGCAACAAATGAGCCTGTTTTATATGATACTATTAATAGAAGTATAAGACTCATCTTTGATTGTTTGGAAAACTTAAAGGACAATATTTCAATAAACACAACAGTGTTTAATAACAACAATAATTTGCAGTGGTTGTGGAAATATCACTATATAGAAAACACACAAAAACCATCTCTTAATAAAAATCCTGTAACTTGGAGAGAACTTAAGAGTGGAAAGGTGTCTGCAAATACACAACTCAGTTCAATTTCTGCATGGTATGTGCTGAGAAGAGGTGTGGCTGGTAATCACTCAGAAATATGCTGGAATCATGAGTATCTTCAAAGCAACAGCTACTTTCCTCTAGAATGGTTCTCCACTGAAAAGGGTAGTGTAAGTGGACATGTTTTCACATGGGCAGATTTTGAGAAAAATTGTTGTGTTGTTCCAGACTTTATTTTTACAGACTGTGTTTCTTCGTGCTAAATAATTACAATGGAATACGCCAAAGAAATTTGTAAAGTTACTGATAATCAGATTGTCTATCCTATCAAGGATTACGAAAACATAGGAGATTCTCTATCATCTATAAATTACAATTTTAATGTATTAGACATCTATACATGCAATTTTGAATTTAGTGCTGCTAATTTTTGGAACTCTATGTATTCCATATTCAATTCTAGCAGTGCAAGTTGGATTAATGCTATCAACAGTGTAAGGTCAAATAGCTCTTGCTGGACAGAAACTTACACAACTGTTAAATCACTTAGTAATATATGGTTAAAACCTATTTCACTCATCTTTCCATATCCATTTGATGAAGATGGTTCTGAGGAAGATATTATAATTCAAGTAACAAGTTGGGTGAATGAAGCATTTCCTGTTGTTTCTGGTTCATGTTACAATTTTATTGTAGGTCAAGAACTTTTTATTTTTACTCCACAATATAAATCTATTAACCAAATACTATCACAGTCAAAATCATCAGGAGTAAGAAGTGTGAGAGTTAAATTTACTTGTAACTGTATTGGTGCAGGAACAAGCACAGGAACCAAAACAGCAACTGTTGACTGTGGAACCCAAAGATTGGATGTTGCTGTTCCTGATAAATTTGTGAACATATTTTCAGGACTTAAATTTATTATAGACCCAACATCTTCCAGATGGGTGTATGATTCTGCCTTGTACAACTAATGATAACCCCTCTCACAGAATTCCAATACCTTGGCAACAGTCTAGAGACATTCAATTCTAATATGCAAGAATTGAATGTTAGGACTGATGTTTTACACTCTCAGAAGGATAAGTGGAATTCTCTATTTAAAATCTTTGCTCTAATACAAGCTGAAATGAACGGTTTGACAGCAACTCTTGAATCTAACAGTTCTAATTGGAGTTCAAGTAGTGATTTAGTTTATAATGTTAAAGGATATTGGGAAGAACCAATAATGATAGCATATAAGTCTACCTTCAACATGGTTGCCAATTTTTTGGAAATAGAAACATGGTTGAATGACAACTTCCCATCAAGTTTATTTTCAAACACTCAAATATTAAGATGTGATTTCCTATGCAAGAACTACAGTTCTGAATCTTTTCAAGGTTCAAGAATAGATAGTTTTAAACCAGAAGTGTTAGAGAATCTGGCTGCAACATATTCAACAACTGTTAACAATATTTTTATGTTTTTAGGATTGAGAAATCAGATGAATACTCTTCTAACAACTTTTAATTTTTATCTTAGAAAATATAACAAGAACAACATTCTATTAAATGAAATAAGCGAGATTGAAAGCTTGGTGAATCTTGTATGGTATAATAAGAATACAGACTCCTTAGAGTCATCAGAATTGAACAACTTCAATTCCACAGATTTAACATACTTTCACTCTTACTTGTATCAATATCGTATAGTGAACGAAAAATACAAAAGTTTTGTTCGCTTAAACTTTCTCTCTATTCCAGAATTTATTCTTACTCAATTTGCTCCTAAAAACATACATATAAACACTGGAGGAACATTTTTCTTTAAAATAAGAGATGGTAGATGGACCTATCATCCTTATACTAATATAGAATTTTGTTCTACAAACACATGCTCAGACTGCTATGCAAATTTAGACATAAACGAATTGTATAAGAATCGTCTACCATGTCTGTTTCCAGTAAAATATATTCTTACCGAATGTATTATCCCAGACCCAGAACCATATGTAACCCCTTTAGGCAACCTTGCTCAAGTTGTTGACCTACAAGAGTATGATATTCTCAGCCAACTATTTTCATGAATCTAGCATCTAATAATAATCAATTTGAAGAATACTTGAACAAATATATTAACGTGGTAGTAAATGGTTCAAATAAAAAGTTCTTAGTTCAAAAATCTAATAAATTTTCCTCCTCAACAGGTTTAGGATTACTAGATGACTCTTCTTCATTTTCATACAGTATAATAGGAGAGTCTGCATCACAAACTTGTCTTGATTTTGCAGGACTCTCATGGGTATTCTCTTATGGAGGAACATTAAGTGGTAATCCTTGGACATTTACATCTCTTGCTACTTCTGTGAGATTTGATATTGAAGACTCTTCGAATTGTGGTGGTGCTAATAGTTCTGTTCAATATGGCACAGCACTAGCATCTATCAGTACAGACTCTATGGATATATACATGGACTTAGATTTTACAGGTCTTGCAGAGGATCATGATGAATATTATGAGAAAATGAGTTTCTTTCTGAACGGGGTAAAGGTTGCTAGTGCAACTTCTCATGGCTATAATTTATTTTGTAGTTCTTTCAGTCCTCCTCAAACAGGATACATAGTAAATCCTCCATATCTCCTTTCTGCAAATTCTGTGAATGAATTTCTTATTGATTTTACTACAAATGATGGACTTTACCACATTGATTGTTTCTATCAAATAAATTTACAGTTTTTTAGAAATGAGACAATGACAATCCCAGCAGTTTTATCATGATTTATTCTAATAAAAAAATTATAATGGCAGGTCTTGCCAATAACAAGACATCACTTGGAGAGGTGTTTCGTCGTTATGTTGAATGTTTCAAAACATTTAGTAAACCTGATGTTTTTGATTTACAACAGTTTACAAAAAATGATGAATTTAAATTAGATTTATTTCCACAATACAGTGGACCAATAGATCATGATGTAAAGTATTTTCATAGCACTTTTAGTCTTTATAGTGCTATAAAACAAAATACTAAAAGTATCGCAAGAAATTTTGATGTTAAAAAAATAGGATATTTTGTATGGGAGAGTTCTGAATTGCATAAGAAAGATTCTGAAGTATTAAAGGATTTTGATGAAATATGGACTGCTAGTAACTACTGTAAAGATATTTTTTCACAATATATAGATTCAAATCTTATAAAAGTAGTTCCTCATCCTATTCCCATTCCTTCTAAACTTCCAAAGAAGTATAAAAATTTTACAATACTAATTATAGGAAATATATCTAGTAATGTAGATCGTAAAAATATAGTTGGTAACTTGGAAGTTGCAAAAATAATAAAACAAAAATACAAAGATGTAAATGTCATTTTTAAAACTTTTACTGGTTCAGATAGTGAAAGAACTCTTTTAAAACAGATTGTAGGAGATTCAAAAATCAAAGTTATTGATGAATACTACTCATCCGAAAAAGTTCAAGAGCTTATTGGTAAGTGTCATGTATTACTCTCTCTTCATCGCAGTGAGGGATTTGGCCTTACTCTTGCAGAGGCAATGGCAGTTGGAACAGTTCCTGTTGCAACAGGATATTCTGGGAATTTAGATTTTATGAAAGAAGATAATAGTTTTTTAATAAATTATAATTTAAATGAAAGTAATAATTATTTCAAAGGTCTGTGGGCAGAACCCAATCTTGACGATGCTGTAAATAATCTATATTACTATATAGATAATATAGCATATTTAAATATTATTCAAAAAAATGCTTCAATATATATCAAAAAAACACTATCATATGATGTAATAACAAATAAAATAAAACAGACTTTATGACTAAAAAATATGCATTCGTTCTATTAGGTATAGAATCAAGCTGCAATCATTTATTTTGCAGTTTATTCAGTTCAGTAAAATATAATTCCAATAATATATGTGGAACAGACATGGCCAATTTAAATGAAGAAGGAACATATATATATCATGAAAAAGAAAAATTTGATAAAGTATGGAATAATCCATCTAAAAAAATTTCAGATATTACTACAGATTCTTTTGTCACTAGTAGAAGTGTTCCTTGCGGCTTAAATTTTCCAAAAACAGACATGTTTATAGAAAAATGTATCAGTGAAAATTATACTCCTATTATAGTTATACTATCTAGAGATATAAATATAGTAAAAAAATCATCAAAAAACAGACACTTACCTATGAACATAAATGAAAAGATTGAATATCTAAACAATATTATATCTAAATATAAAGTAAAATTCATAAGTTTTGAAACTTTAATGCTATTTAAAAACAATTATTTTTCTACATGGTTAAAAGAAATAGATATTAATCTTGAGCCTCCAAATGAAAATCTATATTTAAAAATACACGACTCTAATAAAAAATATCTAGTTTCGTAATTTTTTCTCAAAATCATCCATCATTATATTTTTATATTCTCTAAAATCAAAAACTATTACACTATCTCTATTATATGCATCAAAATAATGTAATCTTTTAGACTTATCTATAAAACCATATTTTTCCTCGTTTTTATTTTTTATACCAGTTATAATTTTTTTATTGTTATATGCAGCATAACAATACATAGAACTATCAGAAGCTAATATTCCTTGACATAAATCTATAAGATATAAATTTCCTGATATACTAATCTTGTTTACTAAATCTATAGATTCTTTTTTTATTCTATATTCTGGTTGATATTTAATATCACTATAATTAGAACCATCATAGCCAATCTGAACAATATTGTATTCATTTTTAAATTTTTCATAAAAATCGTCAATTACATGAATTGGTATATTTCTATCTGAAGTGCTTGCTGATGCAGATACAATAAGAAATGGTTTGTTAGAATCTAAAATATAATTTATATAATACTGATCTTCAAGAGTTAAAAAATGTTTCATTTTTTCTTGTTCAGATTTAAATATATCAAAACTTCTATCTATATCACAATTTATCTTATTTCTTTTTAAAAAAATATTCTCATATTCTGTCATAGCTAATATTCTTTTTTCATCATATAAAGAAAAAACATCATTCCATTTATTACCCTCACTTAAATAATCATATATAAAAATATTTTTAGAAAAGGGAGTATTTAGAAATAATGATGGGATATTTTTATTATGTGTATATAATGCTATTACTATTTTATTATTTTTAGAATATTCAATAATATTATTCCATCTGTTATCTTTTATAGATGATATTATCACATCTCCTAAACCTCCTGAAAATCTTACTAGATTTTTAATACTACTCATATAAAAATATTTACAACAATAAACACTGTTGTAAATACAAATATGAAAAAGATTATATTAGTTATGGGTTTATCAGGTTCTGGAAAAACTTATTTCTGCTCAAGTCTTTTAGAACTGTTTCCTTCTGATAGTGTGGATTATTTTAATGCAGATGTTATTAGAAAATCCTATAATGACTGGGATTTTTCTAGAGAGGGAAGACTTAGACAAGTTCAAAGAATGAGAGACTTGGCAGAGAAGTCTCTTAAGTCTACAGTTATAGTTGATATGATATGTCCACTAGTAGAAATGAGAGAGATATTAAAACCTGATGTTATATTTTTCATAGACAGAGTTAAAGAAAGTCAATACAAAGACACTGATAAAATTTTTGAACCTCCTTGCATATCAGAGTGTAATTCTTTATTTGTAATTAATTCTGTATAACACTGTTGATAGTTGTGAAAATTTAGATAAATATAGTTATGAATTCTATTACTCTTCTGTATACCTTAATAAGAAACTCAAAAAAAATTCTTGAGGCAACTAGTGTATTGTATATAACACTCACCAAAGTTTTGGAAATTTTAAAACTACTAGAGTCAAAAACAAATGAAACAAAATTAGGAAAGGTTTTAGAACAGTATCTTCCTATTGTTATATCAGTTATTGAAAAAATTATTGGAATGTTTGCCAAGTATGGTAACTATATTGGTTTCGTTCCACCAGTTGTGCAATCTCAATCAGAGGAAAATGAGGATGAGTTAAAAAATGACTTGTTGGATTTGGCCAAGATGCTTGAAAAATATTAATAGTATGTCTTCTGAAAATGTAAAAAATGCATTGGTTATACTGTCTGTAGGTTCTATTATAGTAGGATTTTTTCAGGGACTAGTTTCATCAGAGGTTTTTTATACAACTATAGGTGGTATTATTACTCATTTCTACCAGTCTGGTAAAATAAATGATTTACAAACCAAAGTAGATGCACAAAAAATAGAAATACAGTCTCAAAAAGTTGAATTAACTTCTTTGAAATCGTAATGCCTAAAAAACGCACTTTTAGAGAATTCAAACAGGGTCAATTTAAACCCTCTAACAGAGAAAAGTGTTTGAATAAAACTAATCCAGAATATAGGTCTGGATTAGAAATGAAGGTGATGACTGTTTTGGACAAAAATCCTAATGTGCTTCAATGGAGTAGTGAACAGATTATTATTCCTTACATACATCCTATCAAATCTGCTGAAAGGGGTTCACCTGAGTATGCCAGATACTATGCAGATTTTTACATAAAACTAAAAATAGGAGAACAGATAAAGGAACTTGTGGTAGAAGTCAAACCAAAAAGACAGTGTGAGAAACCTACCACTCATGGAAATAAAAAAACCAGCACACTCTTATATGAAAATGTGATGTGGGCTGTTAATCAGGCAAAATGGGAGGCTGCAACAGCATATTGTAAGAAAAAGAACTACATATTTGTAATAATAAACGAAGATAATATAGACTCTATTCTATCAACATAACATATAAACTATAAATATAGTTATCCATGGCAATCAACCGTGCTAAGAAAATAAAGGAAGTTAGGGATCGTTTAAAAGGTTCCTTCTTAATATCAGAACCATTCACTTGGAACAGTAAACAAGTTGAGATTTTAGACGTAATGATGCATAATAAGAGTAAATGCGTTATAGTGGACAGTCTAGCAGGAACAGGAAAAACAATTATGTCAACCTTTGCTGCTTTAAAATTATTACAGTCTGGATCATTCAAAAAGATATACTATGTTAGAAGTGCTGTAGAGTCCTCTAATAACAAGCTACAAGCCCTTCCAGGCTCTTGGGAGGAAAAGATAGCAGTATACGGCTTGCCTCTCTTAGATGCCCTTCACAAGCTGTTAAATCCAGATGAGGTGGAGGCTTTCATCAAGGCTAAAATCATAGAAGTTACTCCAATATCCTATCTAAGAGGCAGAAGCTTTCAAGACAGCATTATTATTGTTGATGAGGGACAAAACTGTGTTATGAACGAATTGATAACTATTATGACTAGACTAGAAGAGAGTTCCAAAATGTTTCTTATTGCAGACTCTGACCAGTGTGATCTTCCTAAAAATTTACAAAATGAATTTAGTAAGATAGTTAATCTTTTTACTGATGATGATAGTAAAGGTCATGGCATTCACTATTTTGAAATGCGTGATCCTGAATTTGTTATGAGAAGTGAATTTGTGAAATTTGTATCAAAGAGATACAGTGACTACAAAAAACTGATTACCTTATAAAAATAAAACCCACTTTTCAGTGGGCTTTATTTTTTTATGCTTTGAGCTTTAGATAAGCCTCGTAGAGGTCATCTATTTCTTCGCTAGTGAGTTTGACACTACCATCATAGTCATCTTTTACAATGAACTCATTTTCTCTTGTCTTTTCCACTGTTGGGCAGCAACTTCCTTGCCTACACAATTTTATTGTATTTTCATTTATAAATTCCATGGTAAAAATATTTATCTTTTTACCATGCAAGTTCTAGCTAAAATTTGAAAAAACTACAAACAATGTCATCTTTTGATTTGCTGTCTTAGTGCAGCCTCATCATATATAGATTCTAAACCACCTAGAACAGACTCTGTTGTTTCCACAAGTTCACCAGAATCACTGATATACTGCCCTATAATGTTCATCTTGTCTTGCAATTCTCCTTCCAAAACTATGAATGCTGGTTGATTTTCTTTATCAAAAATAACACCACTGTTCTTTTTATAAGTCTCGTAAACTGCATGGAAAATATTATCTATTTCCTCTCTATAAGATTTATTCTCTGAACGATTTTCATCTTTTTCAAGAAGAATGTTTGGATTTAAGGGAAGCCAGAAAATTATATCATAAAATTTAAGACTCTCTTTGGTTAGATATATTGATGTGGATATAAACTCATTTATGTCCTTTTCTGCACCTTTAAGCTTCTTATAGTCTGCAAGCCAGAAAGTGTAAACTAAGTTGTCCAATATACACCTATCATGTATTGTTTTAGACTTACCAGCATTTTCAAGTGCCAAGTCAGCCAAGGAATCTCTTATAATTTGTTGAGATTCTAGTGTTCCAGTCTCATTAATTGTAAGAGATTTATCTTTTATCAACTCTCTATATGTTTTTTCAGGAAGACTGTAATCTGGCCATTTCTCTCTAAATGCCTTTACAAGAGTTGTCTTACCTACATTCTGTGCACCAACAACAGCTATTCTCATATGGAAGATGTAGCTTTTTTACTTGCATCAAGAGAGGCATTCTTAACAGAATCCATGAAGTTCTTATATTTCGCCTTATCCTCATCTGAAAGGGATGTTACAGAGTTGTTTGTGTTGATAGCCTCTGATGCACCAACAGAAGCTGTTGTAACAGCTTCATTCTGCGGTACCTCAAAACTACAGCAGTAAGTGGATACATCACTTCTATCCAACTTCTTATAGTTTGAATAGGAGTCTGATACTTGAGCAAATGCTGTTGCTATTCCTCTTGAAGATTTTTCAAATCCTAGTGATGATGTCTTATAAACACCTATGTGCTTTCTCTGTTCCATAACAGCACCCTCATCAACTCCCATGAAAACAAAATCCCATGCCAACTTTTCTCTCTTGTCACTCAGCATGGTTTTAATTTGAGTTGCATTATACATAACACTAGAATTTTCCTCTCCATCAGTGATTATAAGGAAAAGAATTCTGTTTGGCTTTTCTTCCTCTAATAAACCACTCAATTTTTCCTCAACATGTTGAATAGTTTTACCAATAGCATCCATAAGTGCTGTTGATCCTCCTGGTTTGAGTTCAATTTTAGGATCATCTTTGATGTTCACATCTGAAAAAACCTTTTCATACTGCCCATCAAATCTGAACAAGGATACTCTTGTATCATCACCACTCTCTTTCTCTTTTTCAAGAAAGCTTGTTAATCCTCCAACCATATCCTTTGCTATGGATTGCATACTGCCACTTCTGTCTAAAATTATGTTTAAATCTGTATAATTTGTCATATTGTTATATTAACACACTCTTGTTTAAGAGTCAAGAGGAGTTTTCTTGTCTGGTTCAACTTCTTCTCTTCTATTTTTAACCTTTTCTTTAAAAGTCATCTTATTAACAACTCCAGAAAGCATAGCTTGAGCAGTGCCTTTATCATATTTTTCCACTGCTAGTGTTCCTTTGGTGGAAGAAATTGTTATTTTGTGCTTCTTGCACAAGTGGTGTAATTCTATTAGGAATTGGTCTATAGCCTTATTAGGCAACATCATTTTTTTAAATACATCTAAATATTTCATACTATTGTAAGATAGTCTCTAAGGTCTATGATATCCTTTAAAACTGTTTGATCTTTTGTTCTCAGCATCTTTTCTGATGAGAGAATATCTTCAATATGACTATCATTTGCAGACTTCAACAAAGAATTGTCATCATTTTCAATTTCTGGGAAAGAATCCCTCAACTGTTCTATTTTACTCACTAAGAGAGGTCTTTCTTTGGTTATCCAATCATAGATGGATATCAATTTCATTTTAACAGCTATGTGATCATTATCACAATCCCACAACACCTCTTGCAAAGCATTCTCATCCTCAACAAAATTAACAACTATATTGAATAGATATCTTCTAATCAATTCTGCATTTTCAGTTTCAGCCTTTGGAGTGTATCCCTTTGTCAAGTTACTACCAGAAAACATAGATGCTATCATAATATATTTAGTATACATGCAGGAATTCATACGTCCATTACTTTCTGTTGAATATTTTTGCCAATTCGCTGTAGGATATACTGTTCATGCAGTCATTAAACTCATCAATTTCTTGCTGAGTTGCTGGTTGGTCTTGAACTTTGGAGTTTTCCACTCTTCTGATAAACTCAGACTCTGTTATTCTCTCTCCAGCTTTAATTTCCTTTAAAAGTTTGTAGAGTGATACATCATAGCCCAGTTTGTTTCCCCAATAAGACACCGTATTCTTTTCCTCTAAAGGAAAATTATTCCAATATGCCCTGTGGTTGGCACCTTTTCTCATCTTATCTCCTTTTCCAGCTTGACCATTCATAGCATGAACTTACACTATAAAAATATCACAGTCAACACTTGAAACTGGTTTTCTTATGCTGTATCCTATGATATGAACAATCCTTTAAGATTACACAAAGCAGACTACAACCAAATATACTTGGGTTCAGACTTTCACTACAACCACCAGAGAGACTTCTTGTGGAAACCAAGAGGGTTTAAATCTTATCAAGAACATGACTCTTTTATAAAGAGTGAATGTGAAAAACTTCAAAAAGATGATTTATTAATATTTTTAGGTGACTATAGTTTAAACACTACAGATGAGCAAACTCACAAACTACTCACTAGCACCAAAGCTGATATCATATACATATTTGGGAACCATGAGGGTTATCATTCTAGATTTTATAGGAATTCCCTGACAAAATTCATGGAAACTTTCCACAATACCAGCATGATAAAAAATGGTATTGCTAGGGATCATGCTAGTTTAAGAGCAGCGAATTTCATTTCATACTCTAAATTTCAAATATTTCCATTTTGCGTAGAGAAAACTTCTGGTGAGGGTCATCCAGGATATAACAGACCCTTGGTAAGATCAAATGTGGATAGCTACATCTATTACTTTGGTGAAGAAGGATATTTTCAAATAGGAAATACCCACTTCTTTTGTAGACACATGGCCCCAATGATATGGGATAAAATGAAGTATGACAACTATGTTGCTGTTTGTGGTCACTCTCATGGAAACCTAAAGATAGCCACACCAAATCACTTGGATGATGGTAAAATATTGGATGTTGGTGTGGACAATGCCTTAAAATACAATGGAAAGGCTTTTTTCACAGTGGAAGAAGTTGAGAGTATTATGAGCAAAAAGAAGATAAAGATATATGATCATCATGGGGATGATCATATATAATTTAAAAATGTACAAAACCATGCAAATACTTTGCATTATTTTTAAAGAATTCATTTCTAATTGTTGGTGACTTGGACATAACTAAAACGTGTACATAATCATCCCCAGAGTCGTTAAAAATTACAGAAAATTCTCTATCTTTTATAGCTGACATGACTGAAAATGCATATTTCTTAGATACTTTGATTGCTGCTGTTAATCCTTTCATCCTATCCACACTGATATGTTCCCTAGGAGCAACAGAGAGTGCTATTCTTTCAACCTCCATATCATTCACAGAATATCCCTCCTCACTTAGAGAAGGGGTTTCTTCTTTTATATTTCTAATAATGTGGTTGAAAAATTGATCAAAGTTTTCTGTCATAGTAACTATTTAGCTAAATTTATTCGAAAATACCACTGTAAATCAATTTGACTCTTTTTTAACCTTGAACTATATTCTATAATGAATAGGTGGCTCACATCATATGGAAAACTAGAGGTTGGGAAAACTGGTATAAGAATAGCAGTTTCCCCAGACTTCGTTCTATACTACAGAAGCTTGGTTGATAAACATGTGAAACTTTTCACATGGCTACCTGCTCATGGTGCTCACATCACAATTTGGATGAGAGGATTTCACTGTGATATAGATAAGAACAAAGTAATTTTCATCAAAAAATACTTTGAAAACAAGTCTATAAAATTTGAATACAACCCTGATATTATTGAGGGTGGTGGAGTCTCTAGAGGTTTTAGAAACTGGTACATGATAATAAGATGTCAAGAATACGATGATATCAAGAAACACTTGGGTATTATTGACTATTCTGAACCACACATAACCATCTGTAACACTAAAGCTGGAGAAGTTCCATACATTTGGCCAATGCCAAAAACCTTTAACAGGCACTTGTGGATTAGTTAGACTCTAAAATAAACCTTATCACTGAACTTGTTGGAAAATACGAATCTATTTGATGTAAATTCCTTTCCAACAAGTTCATTTTTCATTTTCAAATAATTGCGTCCTGCTCCTGGCATTAGATATGCTATTGTGCAGTGTGGTTTGTAATCTGGATATTTGTTGGTAAACTCAAATTTAGAACAAACCTCTCTGTTCAATTCATTCAAATCTTTGGATTCTATTCCTAGTTTAAGAACATCATAAGTATCATTTTCAAATAATGATATGTCTTTTATCTTAAATTTTACTGGTTTGAAATTTATTTTATTTTGTATAGATTTAAGCTGTTGTGTATGTAATCCGTACAGAATTGTTACATGTGGTTCTGTTTCTAGTCCATGTCCAGGTTCCAAATCATAAACTTCACAAGGACATATTTCTTCTTGAAGTTTAAGCATGTCAGAGGCTAAAAAACTCAAATCAAGCATAAGACATGAGTAAGACCTATCAGCACTTCCTTCTGAAATAAAATCGTATAATTGTTGAAATTTCATTTTATAATACTTATCATCTCTAATATATCTGTTGGTGGTATTCTAATCTCCCTCTCTGCAACTAGAAATTCTGAGGCATTTTTTGTTAGTATCTTTGCTTTTATTATACCAATATCACCTATACTCATCTGCTTCAACTTACTAACCCATTCTTTGGAATCAAATCCCCAAAACACAGGATTTCTACTAACAGGAGTATTTATGAAATATAGTGCTGTTCTAAAGAAATCTAAAGTTTGTTCTGGAGTTTTGGGTGGAAATGGATCACCTTTCTGCCTCTTGTGAATATTTACAATTTCATCAAAAGTGTATTTTCCTCCCTTGTCTTCTCTAGGTTCCTTCGAATACAATCTAACATGATCCAAGACAGATGATATTTTCCACTGTCCATTTGCTATTAACCACATTTGTTTATACGTTATTAGTATGTTTTGACAAACCTTAACATCCAAAGAGAAGCTTATATCAGTCTCAGAGGCTCCTCCAAGCCCCATACTGTCCTTGGAAGACCATCCCCTAGTGAATCCCTTCTCAAACAATTGAACAGCCTGTAAGGAGGCATGGTAAGCAATCTCAGTCTCTTGTAAGTCTTTGGGTCTAAACTTTCTATCTTGATGATATGCTCCTAGCATCCATTCACTGTATGCACCCAATCTTTCAGAGTATCCACTAATACTCTTACCAATATTAACGATATCAGACAGTATAAGCTCTATAGACTTTACCAATTTTGTCTCAGCTTCATCTTCTTTAAATCCATAGTTTTCATATTTGTTAATGAAATTTGTTACACAGTTAATAACCTCTCTAAGGCTGTGTGCTCTGCCATTTTCAGGGTCCATGAAACCTGAATACATACTTTTTATGAAATTTGGTATATATTCTGATATTATTTTATACCTATAGTTGGAGTCTTCTGTTGTTTTTGCCACTTCTAGGTATTGCTCTATACTCTCAATCTCTTGCATTAAGTTTCCCCTGTAGATGGATTTCTCTGTTATATCCTCTTTTAACCTTTTCACTGCACTTACAAAATAATGATCAATATCAAGTGCTGATAAATCATTAACAATAAAAGCCTCATTATCTTCTACAATTTTAAACAATTTGCTGTATAGTGATATGATATACCTTGCCTTTTTTATTATTATTGTGAATGCATTTCCAAGAGAATCTACTGGTATTGTAGCCTCATCCACTATATATTTCTCCAAATCTTCAAATTTCATCACAGATCGTACACGTTTTTTGTTAATAGATTCTGATCAAAATCAGAATCTAGTGCAGTTCTAATAAGCTGTGCATTGTTGTTCATTCTTGCATACACACCTTGTTTCATTTTTTTAGACAGTCTATACTCTTTATTATCCACATATTCATTAGCAGCACTCTGTAAAAATTTAACAGCCTCTGCTTTTCTATTTTTCAAGTATAGGCTCATAGCTTGTTTTATTTGATTTTTTGTGTTTGGAGAACCTGATAAATCTCCTCTAAAATATCCATCCATCATTGCTATTTTTAAATTTTTAGGATATTTATCAAAGCTGGGAAATTCTCTTTTAATACTATTATATTTTTTAGTTAAGTCTAGCTTGAATATTTCTCTTGCTCTAGCATCACTAATTTTAACTCTTTTTATATTACCATTCCTATCAAGATCAAATTCGTTTGGTTTAAACACTCCGTTTCTAGCATCATCAGGAATAACTAAATGCCCTATGCCTATAGTAGGATATCCTTTGCTATCAGCATAAACTTCATTTCTAATTTTCCCATCAGAATTTTCCTTTGGTTCTATGTATTTCATAGCATCTGCTAGAAAAGACTCAAAATTACCAGACTCTAAAGTTTCTGTTTCAGGCTGTTGTTTAATCTCTAAAGATTTTTGGAATAGCTCTATTGCTTTGTCTACGTCTTTATTCATGTTTATTTGATTTACTATCTCTGGTTCACTCTGAACAATCTTATTCACTTGTGCATTTGCATAGTTCTGTGCAGTGATAACTTGTTGCTGCTCAACTTGTTTGAGTTTGGTATCCAACCTGTGCTTTAATATTGGATATGTTACCCCTTTGGTCATAAGACCAAAAAACGCAGCAAGAGCAAGCATTTTGAGAGTGTCCTTTGCACCCTCTTCTATAACAACATTTTCTTGTAAAACAAAATTATACAATTCATCAAAATTCATAAATTTACTTATGTTTTAAATGCATCATCTCTTCTGTGCTCGTTCTCATTAGCTGCCTCCCAAATATGAAGTGGTGAATTCTTGAAGTATTCTATGTCACTCTTCTTTTTCTTTAAGACTTTGTCAACAAAAATTTGCATTTGTACACCCTCATCTGTTTTCATATCAGAATTAAGTATTAATTGATGTAGGATGAATTCTAAGCTGTACTTGGAACTTATCATGTTATGGTATTTGTCCACAATTTCCTTCTCTGTGACAATTGCTTTCTTTTCCTTTACTATATCAACTAAGGAACCACTATCAAAGTCTCCTAGCCACTTAAATCTATTTAGGTTAATGCTATCATCAGTAATACCCAATTCTTTGAAGGAGTATGACTTTATCAGCATATGATTTAAAATCTGTTCTGGAAAAACAGAAATATCAAATGTAAAACATGCTAGCTGGCGTGTTTTGGAATTGAATAATATATATAATGTAGGATAGTCTTGCATAAGATTATATTTAAATACGAAAGTGCCCTCTCCCATGACGGTAGAAGAGGGCACTCTTTTTTATATCTGCATCCTTACAGATATTCGTTAACTTCTTTTACTTTTATCACCATGCCATCATAGTCAAATTCATCAGACTTATCCACACCTTCAAACCAACTGTTGGTAATCATAAGGTAGAATTTCAATGCTGATATCTTCTGAGAGAGCATGTCTACTGTTTCACCAACACCTTCAAGAGTCTTCTGACAGAATTCTACAAAAGTTTCACTTCCAAGAGAAGCTAATTTTTCATCATACTTCTTGAATAGTGGCCAACAAATATCATCACCAACATTAGGTTTACCCTTTTTAACATACTTCTCATAGCTTTTGCTTGCACTAATAGTGCTTGCACCCTTCAATTGTCCTGTTATTTCAAGGAACGGAACATAATCTGCATTCTCATCCTTTGGTTTGTATTCCTTTTTAGGTGCATATCTCATTGCATAGTCAAAGCCCATTTCTTCAAGAATCTTAGCTCCTTCTTCTCCATATTTGGAGACTCTCAAATCTTCAAGATGCTTTTGCACTGAATTTTGCTTAATGTAATATGCCAAGACACTTGCATGTGCTTTCTCTTCTATAAGATTCTTGTAGAGACTCACAAAATCCTTAATTTGAACACTCTTTTGATTTTCATCAAAAAGATCAATGTCTTTAGGAGGATTAATAGAATATACATCTCCATCAAAATTCAACACCAGTGTATCAAAATTGAAATCACCGTTAGCAACAAGAGTATAGTTTCGATAAGTGTCTGCTTGGATAGGAAGCAGAATCTTTTCTTTTGCAGTCTTGTTAAATTCTGCAATTTTAGTCTTCAACTCAGAATCATTTACGTCAGTCACTTCACCCTTTCTAACAGTGAGGAATGAGATATTTGCACGATTTTCATTTCCGGTAACTCCAACAATTCTAGCAGTAGAATCTATTGAACTGAAAGAAACTTTGCTAACATCTCCACCCTTTCTAGAGATAGACTTGTATGGGGATTGATTCAAATCAATAGTAACCTTTCCAAGTTTACCTTTGATATTCTTGAGGAAGTCTTGAATACTAACAGCATTTTGAACACTATCAGTCTTGATATCTCCACCAGCAATTGCAAGTCTTTTCAAGTTATTTTCTGCATTACCTTTTTGAGTAACTGTGAAAGATTTTTGGAGTGCTTTTGCATCAGCTTGTGCTCCTGCTTTTCTTAAAAGAGACACACCAAGATTTGCTTTATTCTTCTGAGAGAGACAGAATGCAAGACTATAGACAAATGCTGCATCCCTCATATTCTCCTCTGGGAGAGAATCTAATTCAGCATAATCCACTGCATACAAGTCAGCATCAACATCAGTTTCCAACACTTGAACTTTAGAATCCACACAATTAAGCATAATCACCTCGTTATTGGTTAACTGCCATACTACATCATACGATTTTGGCAAGTCTATGATTTTAACAGATTTCTTTGTTCCTACAAAGTCTGCACAACTTTTCTTCATATCGGAATAGTCTGAAACGTGACAGAAAGAACCTCCGATATCTTGGCTCATTTCCAAAAGCAGTTTACGATTGTAATAGCCAGAATATCCAACAATCTGCTTATGAGAGAATAGAGGCTTGAGTTCTCTGCTGAGTCTCAAAACTTCTTTTTCTGGACTATTATCATTTGGATAGCCATCTGTTAAGAAAAACAAGACACTGTTGCTATTACCTGTTAGCAATGATACATCTTGAACAGTCTTATCTAGGCTTGCAAGCACTTCTATGAAGCAAGTAAGTCCTCTTGCATAAATCTTACTATCAATAAGACTGTCTAAACTGTTTGTAAGAGAGGCTCCCTTACAAATCCAGTCAAAGTCTCTACTAGAACTGAAATATGCAAGACTGAAAGTATCCTTTGGTTGCAGTAAATCCTTTACTGCTCTCAGAGTCTCTTTCAAGTCTTTAATACTTCCCCACATACTTCCTGACAAGTCTGTTACAAAGAAATAGTTGGTAGGCTGTGCTGCTGCTTGTGCATTTTTAGGTATTTGTATTTTCATATAGAGTACTACAGTATCACTGTTATTCAGACTTGTAAAGAGCTTTTTTTTATTCTGCCACAACTATGCTGTATCTCAAGTGTTTAACAGGGCTAACATAGTGTGCTGCATCATAGGGGAAGTCTATGTATTGTCCAGCTTGATCAAATATTTTAACCAGAGAATGATCCTCATCCTCACAAACCAAACCATCAACTTCGCTAGATGTTAGAGTTATTAAATGAAGTTTTCTTATACTGTAAGAGTCTCTATGAACAGCGATATAATCTCCAGGTTCATATTTTTGAACTTGAATAAAATTGTAGAAATCCTTCAAATCTGGATCAAACAAGCTGTCTTTAAATATACAATTTATCATCTCTCTACTCATTTGAGAGTTTTTCAAAGTTTTGAATTTTGAGCATATATTAGGAATCAAGGATTCATGAGCCTCCTGCCCTTCTCTTGGCATGAATAAATGATCATGAGCTTTTATATGTTCCATAAGCTCTGAAACATTCTTTATAAAATTTGGTATTAATTTAATCATAGTTGTTGAATATATACGTTAAAAACTTAAACTCTCTATCACATAATGGAAACCAATATGCATTTTGCAATTCTCTCTTACCCACTATAAAAGTCTCATTTTGAATAGAATCCTCAAACAATTCTTGTAATTGCTCTTTTAGTCCCTTCTTATCATATCTCTGTTCTTTGAAATTACATTTCTGTAAAATCTTCACAATTTTTTGTAAAAAACCTAAATCTATTAACAAATCATTATATTCAAATGTTATATATTCATTATTAAAACCGTTCAATATACCAGAAAAATCATTCTTGATAAAATTGAATATTTTCCTTTGAAATTCGTTTGATTTTATATCCTCTAGCACTCTTTCAGAACTCTCTGAAAGAGCACTCATATAATTATAATCCATCATATTCAAAAGTAACCTTTCCTTTATAACCCCTTTGTAGGTGGACAACAGCCATTTGAATGCCAAACTGTGGCCATGGTTTGGGAGGAGTATCTATAAAAACTATTTCTTTGAATCCAAATTTAGCCTGTTTAACAAGTCTAATTCTTTTCTTGAAAAACATAGCATTTCCCAAGCATATAAACACTATATTGTCTGCCACTTTTAAACTGTGCTCTAAAAAATTCGTTAATATTGAAAATGGTGGGTTGGTTATTATCCAATCAACATGTCCACTATATTGGAAAAAATCCTTTCCCTCTCTTATCTCACACCAATCTGCATTTATTCCACAACTCTCAAATGCTCTCATAAATGCACCCTCTCCCTTACATGGTTCAAGACATTTCCAACCATATGGTTGGAAATGTTTCACTATGTCTAAGGCAAGTCGGTCTGGTGTCATGACAACATCATTACCACCCTTTGGGAGTAAACTTCTTTTCTTTTTAGCCTTTTTTTCTGGTAATTCTTCCATTAATCAAAATAGAAATGCTTAACTCCTGTCACTCCAACATCATCATCAACCACTAGTGCTGTTTGTCTAGATCTACTTTTGTATCCAGAATTATCTGCATGTCTACATCCACCAACAAGAGTTGGAAACATAAAACCTTCAACATTTGTTAATTCATAACTCTCTGAGTGGTGTTGGTCTGCTGATAGATAGTATTGTCTTTTAACATCTTTTAATAGTTCTGGTTTTGCCAAGAATAAATTGTTGATGTATGTCTCTCTACCCTTTCCTGGAGAAGGCAGTCTGTCTCTTGAAACACTGCTGTATCCATGTTCCATGAGGAACAAATTTTTTCCAACCTTGAATGTAATGTGACGTTTGTTTGTAATGTCAAACTTTATTCTATAGTCTCCTTTAAAGTAGAGTTGTAGCATTCTAGAAAGAACATAGTCTCCTAGTGCAGAGTGATTTCCACTACATGCAGATACTGTTACATTATAGCTTACTTTGAGAATATCTTTTACAAAATTAACAAGACTGTCAAATGCAACTTCAAGCTGCTCCTCTGCTATAGGATGTGCCTCTAGTTTTGTTCCCTTGTCTGTGAATCCAGATAGGGTGTGAGACATGTCTCCAAGCAGCAAAAGTTTCACACTTTTATATGAATTTCTTCTAATCTCTGCTGTTAGCTGTTTTGCATAGTCACCAACAGTTTCCACTGTTCTCTTTATATTCCACTCCTTCTGATTGTATAGGAATCTCTCATGTGCAACCAAACCATAGTGCCAATCACTCAAACCAACTAACAGTGTTCCTGCTGGATTACTTGGTTTATAATTAGTTGGGCTGAGAATATATTTTGGAGGAGTCCAACTTTTTAATATCTGTTCAAAAGGGTCTATTTGCAGGGTTTTAAAGGTTCTCCATCTATCAGCATCCTCTTGTGTTTCTTTCCAATCTCTCTTTTCTATCTTTTGTAAGATGTTGAATTTCTTGGCTGCAACAACATCATCAACTATAGCATCCTCATTATCTTGCTCAATTTTGGCATCAGAGTATGGGAGGCTCTCATGTGTTATTTTCAACACCTTTATAATGTACCTTACAACATCAGATGGGAGTGACAATTTCAGTCCAATCTCATTTGCTGTTAGGCATGAACCATGATTGCTATACAATTTGTATATTAAATCTATGGTGGTTTTTGGGAAAACTAAAACTTTTCCAAATTTCTTTTCACTTTGAAAGATATACTTGTTTGTGTTTTGGTTAAAAGTATAATTTTCCTTTATGTTTAGGGATGTTCCTTTACTCATATGATAATTTACTTAGCATACGGCACTGGCCATGTCCAGTCAAGTTAAAAAACTCCTGGACCCTCTAAATTATCTAAACCTTGTAAAATACCACGGGTATCACTGCCAAAACTCTGCTTCAAAAGTCTGAAAATCTCTTTGATATTCTTCTCGTTCACATCACTTATGTTAATGTTAAATTCTGCATTACCATTGATAAGACAGTTTAGTATAATTCTTGTCCAGTACACTCTTTTACCATTGTCCAGTTGCTGCTCTAGGGGTAGGGTTCTATTAAAAACCTTAATCTTATCAACAATTCCTTTACCCTTAACTTCTGGGTCTTCTGACCATCTACTGCTACCCTCATACTTGTCCATAACCCATTCAACAAATCCAAGTATAATCTTACTGTTTTTTGTTTTTTCAAAATAGTCTTGAATTTTTTCAAAAGGAATAAATCTATCACCAACTCTAAGCTTTAAGTTGTGAACATCTTTACTATCAACATTAAAGTATATAGCTCTTACTGCTAGTTTAGCCAATTCTATTTCTTCTGGAATTGATGGTTCTTCATCCTCTTGAGGAATTTCCAATTCTCCCTCTGGATTACCCTCTGGATTTTCTCCACCAGCATCAGGTACTTGTCCACCCTCTTGCTGATCTGGTGGGGGAGGAGCCTCACCAGCTTCTAGTATGGTTTGAATAAATCTGTCAAATTCCAGTATCATAATTATTTACTTAATAATCCTATCATGCTTGCCATAACATTAGGGTCTTTAATTTGACTTGTGAGTGTTTGAACATTTTTAGGGTCTGATAAAAATGTTTTAAATCCCTGAACATTATTTGGATCACTACTAAATTGTTTCATACTCTCTGGATTGCTAAAAATAGTCAAATAATCTGGTTGTTGATTTTGCTGTGTTTGCACACCACTTGTTGGTTGTGGGGATGTTGGTGCAGAACCCTGTTGTGGAGTAGTAGGGGATGTTGGTGCTTGAGGTGTTGATGAAGTTCCCATTGTTTGAGGTGCTTGCGCCTTAACCGCTGGTCCTCTATTACCTAAATCTTCTGAGAGAATTTTCTTAACATATAAATCAAATTGTAGCATATTTCTATTTATACTAGACTCATCTAATTCCAATCCTAAATCCAATTTCATCTGAGGGTCATTGTCTGGAGGCATGTCAATCAACTCAGAAAGTTTGGAATTAAAAATATCCTTCTGATCCTCATTACTAGAGTCCAATTCTGGATATATGTAAGATTCATCGGGTTCACTTAAATCGCCTTCATTATGTAGAATACTTGCAAATTCTCTGAAAAACTGATTATAGGAAGGATATGAATCACCTTCATTTCTAGGATGATGTAGTATATAGTCTATGATATTAGATTTAAATTTAGGTCTTCTCCATCCACCAAAAGTTATACGATCATCATCATTCCATTTATAATTTCTTCCACCTCCCAAAGTTTTAGCAATAATACTAATATAATAGTTTTGCACTGCATCCTTATACTCAGAATCGTATACTTCTTTATATGCTGCTGTAATCCAACCTTCCATCCAACCTTCGTTACCATCATTCTCCAACAACTCAAGAGTATATTCTGCATCAGATTCAGGTGATGCTTTTACTCCTGTTACTCTACGAGCATACTCTTTTATTTTTTTAAGATTCTTTTCATCTATCCAATCTAGATATTCTCTTTCATAATTGATATATTCTGAAACCCCATAAAAATCTTCATCTCCTGCTAATACACTCTCATAGTATTTGGAATTATTCCGATTCGGTCCTACAAACATTGCTAGATCGGAAAATTCTCTGTAAGGAGTAACCAGTGTTATAGTATCATCATCTTCAAAAACCATTAATTTTTGGTTTTCATTTACAAATTTAGGATTTTTTAAACTGTATGCAAATGCTATTGGTATATATGTTCCTATCATCTTTTTTCTTTCTTCTTCTGAAAGACCATCAATCTTCTCTGCCAGAGTATCTGGTTTTATTTCCATTTTTTCTATAAAGGACCATGCATGTCTATCGAATGCAATGTCCAAGAAAACATTTCGCAGTTCTTCATTACTTTTAAAAAAATCAGAAATATTAACTCCACTATCATCAGCATTCATATATTGCTGACTTTCAAAATGAAACTGAAACTTATCTTG
>Ga0181356_1000060_pt1 | contig 39283 bp, 27 predicted proteins | sample Fa13VDMM110SN_FD_130104 | JGI IMG/M metagenome (GOLD analysis project Ga0181356, IMG submission 130104) | Freshwater viral communities from Lake Michigan, USA - Fa13.VD.MM110.S.N | ecosystem: Environmental > Aquatic > Freshwater > Lake | place: USA: Michigan | collected 2013-09-24 | reverse complement strand
TCGGTGTTGAAGACCGTAGCGAAGTAGCTTGGGGAAGTCGGGTTGAAGCTCGCCGTGATGGTGTTCGCGTAAGCGTCGGAGGTCTTGTGGCCCGAGAGGAAGAGGGTGAAGGACTTTGCTCCAGCCGCGAGGTTCACCGTACCCGTCATGAATCCGACGGAAGAAGTGGGAGCGCTTGTCGCTGGCAGCGTGTTCGAGAAACCTGCCACCGATCCGGCCGACGAGGAGAGCGTCGCGAGGACTCCGCTGGGCGTCATCAGGACACCGCGGATGACCGGAACAGCAGCAGTGCCGGGCTGAACGCCGGCCTCAGAGAGGAAGGTGGATCCTGCAGACTCGGACATGAAACATCCGAGGAATTGGGTCCTTCCGCTGTATGAACCGAGGGCATATGGGTTGTCACCGAGGTCGCCGTTGGCCTGGACCTGTCGTGAACCGACCACGAACCCCGCATTCGTGACCTTTCCGGTGTTATCACCGGCTATCGTCCTCGTCTTGCCGTCACCGGCTCCGAGGACCCTCAGGTAGACACCAGCCTGCGAATTCTTCAGCCACTCATACATTGCGACGGGACCGAACTTCTCGCCGTCGGAGGGGCCGAACTTGTTCGAGAACTGCTGGTAGTTGGCAACGAGCACTGGGACGAAAGCGGGTCCCCTGTTCGCTGTACCGATGACGCCGGCTGGCGTACCGACAGGCGTCGGCTGCGTCTGGCCAGAGAGGTCGATCTCCCTCAGACTTACGCCAGCGCTCTTGAAAGTGAGTTCAGCCATTCAGAAGCTCCTATTCTCTGTAGAGTAACTATCACTCAAACTGCACACCCGAGGGAGTGATCACAAAATCTATCGCGATGAACTCGACAGTTCTTGTCGGGACCACCACAATCCTACCGTTCACCCTGTTCGCCGCGACATCGACCTGGGTGTTGTTGGTGTCGTCCATGATGACCCTGAACTTCTCAATTCCGGCCTGGGCCTGGATGAGTGCGAGCTGCGGGGTTGCGGAGGCGACAAACTTCGATCTCGTGGCGGGGGTGTTCTGCTCGAAGAGCATCCGGTTTGCTATTCCGGCGATCACCCTCTTCACCTCGATCATGAGTCTCCGGACGTTCACTCTGTCTAGCGCCGACTTCACGAGCTGGAGGTTCTTCTGTCCGAAGATCACGAACCCGCCCTGGGGGAAGACCGCGATCGGGTTGATCCTCGAGTCGTAGAGGACGTCCCTGTCGCCGGAGTTGAGCCTCACCTGTACATTCTTCACGAAGTCAAGAGCCGCTCGGTTGAAGCCCGCCGGGGCGAACCACGGGTAGGCGACCTTGTCGTTGAATGCCATGGCTCCGAGAGCAGATATCGAGGGAGCGACCTTCACTCTCCGGAGGTTCACCTCGTCGTCAAGGTAGATGTCCGGGAAGTACGATGCAACGTAGTTGTTGTCGAGGTTGAGTCCAACGAAAGTCTCCGAGGTGTACCTCACGCTCGGACGCTTCGTGGAGTCGTCCCAGAGGCGGTTGCCTGAGTCGTCGTACGCGGGGATGTCCCTCAGGTAGAGCGCAAGGGAGAAGTCCCTTGTCTTGTCCGAAGCGTAGTCAGTGACGAGAGGCTCCCTTATTCCCGGGATCGCTATCACGTTGGCATTGGAGGAGAACTCGTCAGTGATAATGTCCACCGCGGCTCGGTAGGAAGCGACAATATTGTTGTCCTTGCCCTCACCGGCTGCGTTCTGGACCAGTCCGGATTCGATTGCTCCCTTTGCCTTACCGTCACCGTTTGTCGAGGCCTCGGTCGATGACGACCTGTCGTTCATCTTCCGGTTGTCCCTGTCGAGGATGTTGAGTCCGTCGAAACCACCGTAGAAGACGTTGGTGAACTTCGCGAAGGGAGTGAACCTGTTGAAGACTACCGATGAAGAGTTCACAAGGGTCGCGAGGGTGACCCTTGTCGCCGAACCGTATGAAAGCGTGTAGTCTGTCGAGCTCGGGATTCCGTTCCTGATGTACGCTGCCTCCCTCATGTGAGCGTCAGCAGTCCCCGTGACTTCCGTGAAGGAGTTGTTCGAGAGTGCGACCCTTGCGAGGGTGAACTTGTTGGCGTTGAATACGTCGGCGGCGGAGCCCGTAACGAGAGTGTCCTGGAGGGCAATTCCCTGGAACTTGGTGTATGCCTCGACAAGCGGGTTCGGGAGAGTGCCGATGTTCGCATTGAGGATTGCGTTGTTGACCGAGCCGGTCAGCGGTACCGAGGTTCCCACCACGCCCCAGAAGAGCCTCGAATCGGTCCTCTCGTTGGCGCCTGGGGCTCCGATGTTGTCATCGAGCTGTGATACCTCCCCGCGAGTGACCTTGAACCTGAGCGGGAGTGGTGGGACGAGTGATCCGGTGAGTCCTGTGAGGTTTGCTGCAGTTCCGCTTCCGAAGAGCCTTGCGCCCGCAGTGAATGTCTGTCCCGCAAATGTGAGGTTACCGGTTCCGTCAAAGAGTGAGTCGTTAGTCTTCAGGACCGGGATGCCGCGGAAACCGAAGGGAAGGGCCGCTGGCGGGACCTCTCCGGCCTCGATCTGCGGATTCATCACCACCCGAACTCGAGTGGAGCGGTTTGGGTACTTGCCGGAGATCACCAACCGGCGCTCGTCGACCTCGTCGGTGTCGAAGTTGTAGTATGCCTTCTTGTCACCGACCGCTTTTGCGACGTAATTCTCTGCTCTCGGATCAAGGGAGACCTTAGCATACCTCTCCACGATCTCGGTCTCGATGTCGTCATCTCCGAAACCGCGGACAAGGACGTCGAAAGTCCCGTAAGGGTTCGACTTGTCTGTCGAGGCGAGGATATTCGCGATGGAGATCTTCAGCTTATTGTTCGCCCACTCACCGTCCGAGATTGCCTCGAAGTGGAAGAGGTCGTACTCAAAACCACCGAAGGGCTGTGAGATGAAGGAAGTGGTGCGCGGTGTCTTGTACCGAGTGTCGAAACGACCGAACTTGTCTCCGTATGTCGAGGAGCCCGAGAGTATTGCGACCTTGTTGGCGCCGGGTGACACAGGAGCGACCTCCTTGTCGACCGGGAAGTCGAGGTAGAGGAGGTGCTTCTCGGTTGAGAAGAGGTCGGGGTCCGTGTTGAGGATCTTTCCGACATAGGACTCGTCACGTGGGTCAAGGGACGCAGTGAGGATCCTGACCGCTGAGCCGTATTTCGTGCTGAAGTTCGCGTCGGAAGAGGAGACTGCAATCTTGAACTTCCTTGCGGTGGCTGCGGTGCCGTCCGCCTCGACATTTGCGACGTCGTCAAGGTCCTCGACCCAAGACTCACCGTAATTGAGGACCTTCAGGCGTGAGTTGTCCGCGGAGAGGAGCACGGCCCTCACGAGGTTCGCCGTGTTGACAGCGGAGCTGTATGACGGGTTGTCTGTGAAGATGGGGAAACCCTGCTCCTCACGGACCCCCGAAGCGGAGATGAAGTGCTCTGCGCATATGAACTGGACGGAGCTCTCACCGAATGAGAATCCCGCCTGGGTTCTGGTGGTGGGCGTGATCCTGAAACCGGCGTTCTTCACTATCCCCTGGGACAGTGTCGTGTTGATGTCTCCCAGGTTGGCGTTTGCACCGGCCCCGAGAGCCCTTACGAAGGTGAGGGCGCCCTTGTGCTTCAGCCACTCCCTGGCAGCGTAAGGAGCCTGCCGCTCCGGGTCGAGCCCGCCAAACCTTGTCTCAAAGTCGGTGAAGCTTCCAACGGTCACCGGGACAAAAGCAGGTCCCTTCTCTGAGGTGCCGACAACGGCGCCTGGTGTTCCGGTGGGTCCTGCCACACCGGCGACGAGCTCGATCTCCTGCTCGAAGAAGCCGGGTGAGCGGAATGTCTGTTCAGCCATTTACAGTCTCCTGTAGCGATTATCTAGATCTAAGTATTAGCCGACGCGACACGGTTCCCTACCGTCGCCTGATATTCTCAAGTACGTCGATAGTCAGGACCTCCTCACCTTTCGAGGGAGTTGAGTCCGTGACCCTGAACCTGTACCTTCCTTTCTTCCCCGTGTACGGGTCAGAGTCAAGAGTGACGAATCTGTCCTGCGATTTGACACGAGTTGTCTTACCTATCATCACGGGCTCTGTGTTCGAACCCCTGCCAGAGAGTTCAGGATTTGGGTTTGGTTGGGCTGTCCTCACGTAGGGACGGCTGCCGCCGGCCTTGACCTCTGATATTGTAGATCCCGCAATTCCAATCTGGTCTGGGATACTCGGGAACCCGTCGACCTCAATGTCACTCAGCACGTAGGAGTCAGCATTCCCGCTGTCGATAGGAGCCACGTAGCTGTCAATCTCGTCCTCTGAAACGCTGCTGAATGAAATTGAGGGAGCCGAGACGTAGCTCCTCATCCCGTTCGAGGCTCCTGGAAACTGTGGGAGGATGAGGTAACCAGGGACCTCCGCAGTGAGCCCCACCTTGATGAGGCGCTCGGAGTCGGAGTAATCGGCGAGGTTGTTGTCCTGGTTCACGGCGGCGTCGAAGTATGCCACGAACCAGTAACCCTTCTTCGTTTCGACCCTGATTGTCCTGTTTCCGGGTTGGATATAGGAACCGAGTATCGTGCTGAGGATGTCGTTGGCCTGTTGGTTGTACTGGCACCAGATGGTGACCTCGTACTTGAGAGTGAAGTACTTCGGCATCGGAATGACGAAGACCTCGTAGATATTCTGCCCAAGCTTTGGGTCGAGGAGGCGGCCTGACTCGAGCTCGAAGTTAGTGGATTCTCCCTTTCCGAGGGACGAGAATTGCGCGTTGGTAAAATTCTTCGAGTTCATCAGGTTCTGGTAGACTGCGTCATCGGGAGAGACCCTCTTCCTGACGACCATCTCGTTGAACCTGTCACTCACCCCACCTTGTTTTGTCGAGTCCTGTTCCATCCCAGACCTGGTGATCCAGATAAGAGGGAGGATGAGGGCGCCGTTCCTGTCACGGACGGGCTCCTTCTTCGAGACGAGAGAGAAGCGTTCACCGGATGCGAAGATGACAGGTATCCGTGACTGCTCACCCGACTCCTTCGACTTCCTGTAGAAGAGAGGAAGTTTCTCGTTGAAGAGGTCGTAGAAGGCCCTGTCGACGTCCTCGATGCCGCAGGGAGGGAGGGACATCTCGCTTGTCGCTTCACCCTCGTAACCGCTTGGAAGTACATCTGGTTGTACCCTCGTTTTATCGTAACGGGTGGCCATTATGTATCCTCATCTCCATAGAACGATGATCCCAGAGAGTCAGGAGCGACCTTCCGTGGGCCTGTGATAGGACCGTCAAGGACTCCCTTGTCAACGAGTGCCCTCTTGTCGTTGGTGGGACCCTCCTCGTTGGCGGCCACTCCTCGCTGCTGCACGAACTTCTCCTGCACCGCGTCTGGGTCGGTGTAGGACTCCTCAGTGGGACCGATAACCTTCTTGTCGATAATTCCCTGACGGGCGTACTTCCCGGTCAACTTGTAGCCGGTGAAGTGCTCGACCTGCCCGAATATCTTAGAGATTGGGACTGCCTCGGAGACCTCGTAGTAGGATGCGCCGTAAGAGAAGTAGTCTCCGACCCTTACCATGACGTCCTTGTCAAGGAGGTCCCTGTAGTGAATGCTCACAGTCACGGTGTTTGTCACGTCGACTCCGTAACCAGCCGTCTTCGTGGTGAGCTCGCCCCACTCCACGAGGGCCTCGAGCTCCATGGGTGGGTCGAACACTTTCTCCGTCGCCTCTCGGTAGAGGGAGTTCACGTTCGAGAGGTCCTCCCTCACTCGGTAGTAGTAGATCTTCTGTCCAGCAACGTCCTTGATCATCTCCTTCGTGAGGTCGGAGATGAGGTCAAGCTCCCGGGGAGTTATGAAGAGCCTTGCCATGATTCACCTCAGCCTATCATGATGGCGCGGCCCATCGGAATTGGGACTCCGCGGAGTATCTTCTGGATATTGTCTATCTGGGTGGCCTGAGCCTCGAGGAGCTTGTCGTAGGTGAGGGTCTCGAGGAGCTCCCTCAGCTGCGTGGTGAGTTTCTCCCTCTCTTCCTTGCCCTGGCTGATGAGGTCAGCTCCGTTGAGCTGGAGCTCACCTCCTGGGATGGGAACCGAGCTGAACTTCGATCTCACGAGGCCGAGGACCTCTTTGCACAGCGCAAGAGTGTACTGACGGGTCCACTGCCTGCCGATGGAGTTGATCTTCGCGTAGGTGAGGTTTCCGAAGGGAGCGTTCTGTATCCCGTTGACGCCGTATATCGAAGGGTCATTGAAAGCGGGCGCGACAGGATTGTTCTCGAAGCCGACTCGGAAGAAGAGCTTCATTGGATTCCTGTCACCTGTCGGGGCAGGGAATATACGAATCTGGGTTCCCGTGATCCTGTAGCTGTAATTCGACCTTCTCACCTTATTCGACATCGACATCTGACCGCCTCTCAGGATGTCCTCGAACACCGGAAGGACGTAGAAGACGGTCTCTGGCGTGAATGACTCGAAACTGAACTCGTTGTTGAGGTAGTTTATCGCTGACGTGGTGTCAAAGAATCTGTACGCGGCCTGTGGGTTGTAGTGGAAGACCTCAAAGATCCTCATCTTCCCCTTTGCAGTGTTCAAAGATGAAGAGTAGACGTTGGTTCCGTCTGACAGCTTCATGTCACTGTAGAGGTCATAGTCCTGCCTGTTCGCCTCGAGGGAGATCGACCCCGACACCGTGTTGTAGGAGCCTCCGAGACCGGCGTATGTGATGTAGGGTTCCGCCATCCGAAGCGCGAACTCGAGCGTCTGGCGCGGAAATCGAGCCTCCCCACCAGTGAGCGACCCGGTCGCTGCTCCCATCAGGTTCGAGAGCTGTGACTTTGCTTGGTACTGGTTGACTATTGCCCCGTACTCGAGGAACGCCTCCTCGAAGCAGGCCCATATCTGCTTCGACGTGAGCTCTACTGAGAGGACGTCGTCACCGAGCTTCCTCTTCACGAATGTAATAACGCTGTCCGCCTCGGACTGGAAGTCCGCGTCCGAGTCGAAGAAAGCGAAAGGCGTGGGCCTGAGTGTGGTGGCAAAGCTCACGTTCGTATCTCCCTATCCTAAATAGACCGGAAGACACGAACGTTCACTAACAAGGGTCAAAGACCCTTACTCTACTTGTCAGCCCTTGATGAGGCCCGCCATCTTCTGCCAGCGCTCTACGAGACCTCCGTTCCTGACATAGCCCGCATTCTCGGCTCCAGCATCTCCCTCCGCGTAGGGAGGGTTGAGGTCGATCTCACCCTTGTTGAGAGCGTCGATCGCAGCCTGCACGTCTTCCTTCTCAATAACCGGCATGTCCGGTCTCGTGGGAGCCCATGAAGGAACTGTCATCGTGGCGCCCTTCAGGTTGTCCATGAACTTCGAAACACACCCGTCAAGATCACTGCCGAATTTCTTCACCGCTGCGGTCGCCTCCTCAGGAGTCACGAAGACAACGTCCTTTCCAGCGTCGTCCTTTCCTTTCACGCCTTCCTTCATGACCTTTTCGACTGCGGCTTTCATTGCTGCGGCGTCCTTGAACTGGTCGAAGCCTCCCGTAGCGGGCTTTCCCTTCCTCTTGAACTTACCTGCCGTGAGAGCGTTCAGGGCAGCGACAAGCTGCTCACCCGGGAGGTTGACGCTGTATCCGCTGATGGACGCTGACGGGTCGACCATGAAACTCGAAATCCAACGGTGGTGACCGTCCATGATGTAGTTGTCCTGAGAGATGAAGGCTCCGAGCTTGCCGCCGACCTTCCCGCTCTTGATCATCCCAAGAGCCATCCCGACTGCCTTGTCGATGTTCATGCTCGACTGCGAGGGCTTCAGGTCCTTGCAAGAGAAGCTCGCGTCACTGGTCTTCACGACATCATCAGGAACTCCAGCGGAGTCATCCGGACCCTTCGTGACAAAAGTGTCGATTCCTGCAACTTTCTCAGAGTCTGACAACTTTGTCGGGAACCTCGCGGGGTCAATCTTTGTCGGATCTGCATCCTCAAAGATGTAAGAAGAGAGACTTCTCTTCCTCGGTCTGCTCATTGAGGAGACCTCCTCGAGGATGATCTTACGAAGCTGCTGCCTTGTCTTCTTGTCCATTATTTGTAACTCCTTACTTCAGAATTCCTGCGAGACGCTGCCAGCGCTCCATGATGAGGCTGTCAACAGATTCCTTAGACTCTCCCTTCAGCGCGTCCTTCACCACGTCAAGGTTGACTTCTCCCGACACTGCCTTGTCGATGAACGTGCCGCCATCGTCGTACTGCGGCATGATGGTCCTGTCGTTCTTGTCAGCCCCCTGCCCAGTTTTCCCTGGACTGTTAGTCGCCTTCAGAACGTTGATGTTCTCGACAATCTTGTCGGCTATCGCAGACTTGTCAGCCTTCACCCCTGCACCCTTGGAGAACGCCTCTACGAAAGCGTCTGTCATGTTCGCGAGGATAAATTCTTTCGTCGTTGCGTCCTCTGACTTGAAGACGTTGATACCTTTCGGCTTTGCCATCGAGATACCGGGCTTCAGGGCAGCGATGATCAACTGTGAGACCTTCAGGGCGTCGGCTCCCTCGGGGAAGTTCGTGATGTTCTTCACCTTGACAGACGAGGTCGGGTTGAGCATGTAGACAGTTGACCACCTGTGGTGCCCGTCCACGAGATATTTGTCACCAGAAGTGATGATCCACCTTGCAGCGTAATCGTAGACTTCCGGCCCGAAAGCCCCACCGGCTGCAAGCTGCTCAGCGGCACGAGGCTTCTTCAGCTCAAAGAGGAGGCTGTCATCGAGACCAATGATGTTCTGCATTGGGAAGAGGGACTGGACTGCTATAGTGGGTTCACTGAGCACGAGCGTGTCCTCGCCCCCAGTGCCTGACGCCATCATCTCAATGAACTCGGGATCGCTCTGGAGAGCAATCAGGCCCTGGACAAATTCTGGGTACTGCTTCTCAAGGAGGTCGGAGAGCTTTTGGAGGGTCTCAGGGTTCTCAGCGGCCTCGAAGAGGACATCGACAAGCCTCCTCTTCGAGTGCGGAACGGATCTCTTCGTTTCTTCAATTATCATTCTACGAAGAAGGGAACGTGTAAGCTTCACTATTTCGTCCTCAATGTCCAATATCTATACCCTAAAACAACAACGGGTGCCCATTGGGCACCCGTTGAAGATCAAAGCTTACGCGAGAGTCGGGGTCCCGTTGGTCCAACCGAAGACGTAGTAGTTCGTGCCATCGCCGACGATGGTCAGGTAGTCACCGACCGCTGGGTTAGCCAGGGTGATTGATGACTTGTTAGCGACGGCAGTTTTCGTGAGTGTCGATCCGTTCGCGCTATTGAAGACTACTCCCTGGATCTTAGAACCGCCTCCGTTGATGACGTGGGCCTGAGCTGATCCGGCGTGGAATGTGACGTGGAATCCTGCTGCTGTGGCGACAGCAGGCAGGGTGAATGTCTGCGCTGCGCCTGCAGTGGGGGCAAGGACTGCTCCCGAGTCCGTGAGGGTCAGTGTGGCGGTCGTTGAGATTATCTCCTTCTTTGTCCCGCGGAGCTCTCCCGCGATGTCAAGACCCGAACCGGCCTCCTGGATGAGGCCTCTTACTGCATCATAAGTTACTTTTGGCATGTGATCCTCCTATGCTCCGAATGCTTCCAATCCCCCGTCGGTGTCAGGTGATCACTGGATTGGGCTTGATGATAACTATACTGGTTCTCAGCTTCATTCACATAAAACACGAACGCCGCCTTCTTTCGAAGGCGGCGCTGTGTGAACCAACGGTTGATGCGACCTAACCCGTGAGGATTAGATTACGTTCAACTATATGATATTCATGTCGAGGCAGGTCACGGTGCCGTAGAAGTCGCTGCGGACCATCTTCTTGCCGTAGCGGGTCATGACACCCTTACGCGGCGTGAAGTCTTCCGGAGCGAAGATCGTCGGGGTGACGATGAGCGGGACGTAAGGAGCGTAGACGTACCCGGTCTCGAGGTAGCTGCCGCCCTTGAAGCCGACGAGCACCTTGTTACGCGGGAAGTACGGGTCCTTGTAGACCGTGAACCTGTTGGACAGGGTACCGATCTTCTCAGCGCCGATCTGGAAGGGGACACCGACCTGACCGCTGCCGTCCACCGAGTAGGCGGGGCGGTAGAGGACGGAGGCCTCCAGGATCGTGGCAACGTCCGGGGAGACCACGATGAAGTTCGCCGAGCCACGGAGGGTCTTCCTGTGGATCTCGTTGGCGACGTCAATCACGGTCTCGACGAAGGTCTCGTACCACTCACGGACCGTGCCGGTGAAGGCCGGACCCGGGGTGAGCGTGGAGGCGCGAGTGACCTCGACGCCGCTCGTCTTGTTGACGAACTTGCCCGGGGAGCGTGACCAGTAGTAGTTGGCGCCAGAGGCCTGCGTGAGCAGGTCGTTGAGGATCTCACGGTCCAGCTCAAGGGCGATCTGCTCGCTCAGGATCTGGGTGAGCTCGACCTCGGCGTCCAGCGAGTGGTACGCATTGAGGTCCTGGGCCAGCTCAGGCGACCAGCGAGCACGGAGCTTGCGTGTCTGAGCGGTCACCGCGATGGACTCGATCTTGATGTCGATCTCAGGGATCGACGGGGACGGGTCAACCGCGAAGTTCGACTCGAACGTCGGGATCGTCAGTGCAGAACCAACGCCGGCCTCGATGTTCAGGGTTGATCCCTGAACATAGGACACCCCAACTGCTGAGCCGAGGTCGGCCTCGGCTGTCGTTGAACCGACAACCAGGAGAACGGCAGCGTTGGAATCACCGGGCTGTACGAACGCGTTGGCCGTGAAGACGCCGCCCGAGAAGGTACCGAGCTGGTTGAGGCGACGGACGTTGAGGATATTCAGGCCGCCCTGGACGGCTGCCGAGGGAGCCGAGAGGGAAGCAGGTGTACCAGCAACGATCGGGAAGAGCGCGATGTCCTTCGCCATTGTCGTGTCAAGAGGAGCGGTGGTGGGGAAGTTCGTGGTGTCGAGCTTCAGGAAGACCGCCTTGAAGTTCTGAGTGCCGGCCTCAATGAGGTTCGTGACCTGCGGGTCGAACTGCAGGAGCTTGCCGTCAACGCCCGATGTCGAGAGGACTGCTCCAGCGACAATCGAGGTGTTGTTTGACGGGAATGCGCCTGATGCGTGGATCGCGGCGACGCCGAGCGGCGTCGAAGAGTGGACCCTCGAGAAGCCGGAGCCCGCCAGGTCGTACATGCCGCCCGCCGCAAGAGATCCGCTCTGGATTCCCTTACCGGTCGGGTTGTTGTAGATCGAGGCACCAGTGACGTACGTTGCGGCGGCGCCTCCGACGTCGCCGTCAATGCCTGAGCCACCGCCACGGTTCGTGCCGTAGGTGTAGTCCAGGTAGAAGAGGAGACCGGACGGGAGGCTCATCGGCTGGATTGACACGAGGTCGTTGGCGACGAGGCCGCCGAAGACTCTGCGGACGATCGGGAACGCGATGTTGGTGAAGCCGCGGATGTCTCCGGACGAGGAGGCCGAGCCGCCACCGGCGCCGAGGCTGTTGGCCTCACGCAGGATCTGGGCGGTCTGGTTCTCGAGGAGGCGAGCCATGTTCTCCTTGCGATCTCTCTCGAGACCGCGGAGGAGACCGGTGCGGTTCCACTTCTCCATGAGGCGACGGTTTTCTGTACCGAGGTGACGCTCGCGGATTCCCTCGGCGAGCTGATCGAGTGTGAATGTCCCTGACATTTTATTTCTAACTCCTTGTAAGTTGATGATTCCCTAGATTAGGACTTGATACCCGCGAGGACTGCCCAGCGATCGGTCTCGCCCACGGACTCATTGAGCGTTGAGCTCGACCGTGTGGGCCTGGAGGCGCCGCCTGCTGTTCTCGTTGAGCTCTCAGTGATTGACCCAGCGGAGCGGGAAAGTGACTCCGACAGGCTTGTGAACAGGAGCTTCGCTTCCCTGATGGTGGAGGCGGAGTCGAGAGCCTCGACAACCGACCTCAGCTGCTTGTCCGAAAGGCCCCTATTCTGCATGAGCTTGTTGACGTACAACAGCTTAGCGTTGAAGAGCTTCTGCTCGGCAAGCTGGCGGTTCAGGGTGTTCACCGCCTTGGCAGCCTCGGCGAGGCGTGCCCTGAGAGCCCGATTCATGCGGGCCTCCTTAACTGCTTCCTTCTTGGCGTCCTTGGCCTCTTCCTTGGCCTTGTCAGCCTCGTTCTTCGCCTTGGTGGCTTCCTTCTTCGCCTTGGCAGCCTCCTTCTTCGGCTCGTCCTTCTCGGCGAGCGCGTTCAGCTCAGGAGGGTTCTCGAAGTAGTCGCCATCGACCTCACCGCCACCGTAGTGACCGGCCGCGTCCTCGGCGGACTCACGGAGGTTGCGGAGGCGACGGAGCTCCCTGCGGAGCATCGACTCGTCGATCGAGAAGACCGTCTGACCACGAGCGGCGCGGCGATAGGACTCGTGCTTCTTCTCTTCCATCTCGTCCTTGTCTGCCTCGTCCATCTCGTCCTTGTCTGCCTCGTCCATCTCATAGGCCTCCATCTCCATCTCCATCTCCATCTCGTCCATCTCATCGGCCTCCATCTCCATCTCGTCCATCTCGAGGTCCAGCTCGTCGCCGCCCTCGTCTCCGCCTTCCTCGTCGGCGGCGTCATCACCGCCTTCCTCGGCAGCCTTGACTTCCATTCCGACGGCACCAGCGAGTGACTCGATGGCTGACTTCACGGCGTCGACGTCGACCTCGACCTCGGTCTCGCCGCCCTCTTCATCGCCCTCGGCCTCGAAAAGCCTGCGATTCCTCTTCTCCGCAAGCAAGTTGCGAAGCAGTGACCTTGTTGACATTTGCTCAATCTCCTCTGTTAGTATGTTGAACTCTTTACGCGATGCTTCCGCAAGAGGACCCGGGATGGTGTCCTTGATCTCTTGCTTGAGTCCAATCGCCTTGCGGAGTACCGCGTTGAACTCCTCAACTATTCTGAGGGCAGCTGATGACTTGGTCCTGCTCTCATTGAGGGAATTGAGGGCCCTCCCTATAATCTTAAGCTCCATGCGAAGAGCTCGAGTGCGGTCGGTCAGGGATCCCTCGCCGTCCACGAGGCGGAGGAGCGTCTTCACGGACTCGTTATTGAGTTTCACGTTACCGCGGCGCTTGCTCTCGTCAGTGAGGACCTTTTCACCGCCCTTGTCCTTTTCAGAGAGGTCGAAGGTCACCCTCTTCACTCCCTTGGGAACCTGAAGAGTGACACCCGACTGCGGCTTCTCGTACTCGTCCTCGTCCTCGTCGTTGCCAAAGCCGAAGTCGTCGTCCTCGTACTCTTCGTCTTCCTCAGAGTCAAAATCGAATTCCTCGTCCTCTTCTTCGCCAGAGAAATTGTTCTGCTCGGTGTCGGGGACGTCCTCGGGGTCTGATGGGGCTTCCTCAGAGTCGTCCGCGGCTCCCATCACGACGTCCATGTCGTCGTCATCACCCTCGCCGAGGAGATTCTTCTCGATGAGCTTCCTCACGTGAGGAGTGAAGGCCTCGATGAGCTTGTTTCTGGCATTCTCTTCGGCCATCTGGACGAGGCCCTTTGCCTCGTCGATTGCTTCTTGGTATAGTTTCCCAGTTGACATGGCGAACTTCCTGCTCCGTAAGTATACACCTTGGACTAGATCATTCCCTGGATAGGTTCGCGATGTGGTAACCGCGAATAAGTTCCCTCAATTTCTGCAGGGTCTCGTCTTCCTCCTCCTCTTCGTTGTTGTCGAGGGGGTAAGTCGACTTGCTCCATCCATGCGGTGTTGATCTATTGTGGATAATGACCTGAAAGGGTCTGATGGAGGCGCCCACGTAACCGCCACCGGATACCGCCTCCTTGCCCTTGTAGAGGTTCGGTTTCGGTGAGATAGAACCCTTTGACCTGTTCATTGCAACAGCCTCTCCGAACATGCCGGTAGGAGTCGCTGACCCGTAGTAGTAGAACGGGTCCGTCTTTCTTGACGCGTATGGGTCCTTGTAGGGCGCACCGCCGAGTTTGTTGCGGAACTCTGCAGCGTCCTCTACCTCGAACTCCTCATCGTCCTCAATTTCCTCGTCATCGTCGACAGGCTCCCTGTACGGGAAAGTTCCAGCCGACTGACGAGACTTGTGAAAACCAGTCGGGGCCCCGTAACCGAGGCCCGTCCTGGTGTCATAATTAGGGAAGTTGGCGGGTGAACCGCCAAGAGCTTCCCTGATCTTTCTGTTACGAGGCATTCGCCGTGGCCGGCGACCTGCCGGATGAGTAGGCACCGACCTCTCTTCCCTGTGACATTCTCTGTGACGAGGTCGCCGGGTCGCGAACAGGCTGGGTGACATCGGAAGAAGCGCCGACATTCGCGATAGTGTTTGTCGGAGTGTTTCCGTAACCTGACGTCGGCTCGGTCTGGTCGTTGGGATCGACTGATCCGGCTCCGGGTGATGTCGGGTTGGGGACCCAGGCGGATGCCGGGAGTCCACCACCACCTGTTGCAACGGCTCCGTAAGTTGGAGGCCTGCGAGACTCGTCAGAAGCGGAAGCGCCGAAGTCCCTGTCAGACGCGCCAGTCTGTAGGTTGTCTGTCACCTCACCCGCGAGGAGGAGGTTGAGAGCAATCTGCTTGTACGTCGAAGAACCTTCGGTGCCAGCGTAGTCAGTGGTCCCAGGAGCTCCTGGGAAGAGGGTCTTGAGGGTAGCAGTGTCACTCCTCCCAGGACCCCTGTCAGTAGGAGCCACTATGCTGATAGTCGGATGCGTGTATGTAGGCACTTTCTGTTACCCCCAAGTTTCTGTGTTAGCGAGCGGAACGGATGATCTTGTTACGAGCAATCCGCTTCGACTCCTGGATCTTCCTCTGGAGCCTCGCGAGCTTCCGCTCCATCACCGTGAGCTGCTCGAGACGAGCAGCCTCATTCTTGATGCCAGCGGCCTTTGCGTGGTCGATCTTGTTGACAAGCGCGGCGGCCTGGTCCTCAGGTCCGACCTCGTCAGTGTCGGAGGAGATCTCGTCTGCCTCCTTCATCTTCTTCTTCTTTGCTTCGGCCACGATACGAGCACGCTCCTCCTTGACAATCCGACGGAGAAGGGCGGGTGTGAGAGTTCTGGTTGCCATTTGATACTTCCTCCGAGCTTTTGCTCTGTTCTAACTATCCATCACATACGGCTTCTTTTCGAAGTCGGGTCTGAAAAGGCAAGAGCTGCCCAATTACCGGAGCCCTCGAAAAGATTCGGGTCAACGCCAGTGTCGACAACAGGGTTATTGTTCTGAGCAGTACCGCTTCCCATCGACTCGACAAGGCCGCTCGCCGCAGTCTCAGCGAAGATGTTTGCCATCACGTCATTGCCGCCAGCAATTTCTTTGTAAGCAGCTGGGGCAGGCTTCGGACGTGGAGCCGGAGTTGGCAAGGACTGGGGCGTAGCACCCTTCGGCCTGATCATATCAAGAGCTGGTCTCCTCATCGGTGGACTCGACTGTGGGACAGCTCGATTCTGCCGTGACTCATTCACTCGGGGAGACTCACTGCCCACTCCCTCGATGAGTATCTCAAGGAGACACTCCTTGACTATCGACTTAAGCTCATTCCTGTTCAAGACTTTCTCCAAGTGAGGATATCGTTGAACATTCTATCAATCCTGTCGCTCTTTGTGAAGGTCTGTTTCAAAGTTCTTGGGTCGACCTTCTTACCCTCGGCCATCATGAAGGCTCCTGGTGTCGAGGGCTCCGCGACAAAGTCCCAACAGATAAGCTGGAAGTCGTCCTGAACAAACTGAATGTCCCCGTCTCTCTTCGTGGAACCAACTCCCCTTGAGGAAATTCCAAGAGTGACCCCAGACTCTACGAGACTCTGCAAGATCTTACCGCATGGAGTGTCAAGGAGCTCCACGACACCGTAGCAGACGTCCCCCTCCATGTACGCTTCCCTGATGATGTGACTCACCTTCTTCAGCTCGACAACCGAGGAGTCTGGGTGGTCGCACTCACCGAGAGCACGGTTCTCCTTGATGAACTTCTGGTAGTTTCGGACCTCTCTCTCGAGAATAGCCCTTGGGTAGACCCTTCCGTTCTGGTTTAGCGTCTCAGACTTCTGGAGGACGCCGCGCATGACAATCTTTCCTTCGTTCTTGTCACGGCTCTCCTTGATCATCTGGGGAGTGTACGCAAAGGCAGTCCACTCCGTGAGGAGTTTCAGGTTGTCATTCATCTTCGCCTCCCTTCACTTCTTCTATTAGCTTCGTAATGACAAGGAAGCGCGAGACATTCTGCTCGCTCGTGTCCCTTGGGTCAAGGGAGCGGAGGACCTTGTCGACAGGCTCAAGCTTCTCCCTTATCGTCTGGTTGTTAGCGGACTCACGAAGAGCGTTCACTGACCTGATTGCGGAGCGCTTCGTGTTCTCGAGAACTGGTACCAGGGAGGAAGAGTCGCCCTTCACCGCAAGCGTCAGGATCCGAAGCTGGTCCTTCGAGAGACTATCGCTGAACTTCTCTGAGACTTTCTCGGAGAGAATCTTCACCGTGAGACCGTTCACGTCTTTCGATTTCACGAGTGACGGAAGCGTCTTCTCTGTCATCAGGATACCGGTGACCTTCTCCTCGTACTCGACCACCCTCTTTATATCAGAGTGTGAGCCGCCTCTCCAGTCATTCAGGAGAGTCTGGACCGTTGCGAGAGATCGATACTCGGGTACCCTGATGTCGAAGAAATTGTTCTCATCGAGCCTCTTGTTAATTGCAGCAATGAGTCTGCTCTTCTCAAGATCAAGAAGCTTCGGACTGTGGTCCTGCGCAGCCTTTCGAGCCTCCTCGATGATCCTGTGTGCAAGGGACTTGTCAGAGACCGTTGTCCTCATCAAGGCATTGAAGAGACGAAACTCCTTGTAGAGCTGTGAACCCTTCGTGAAGTGCTCCTTAATGATCTCATTGGCAACACGAGCCTTCTCACCCCTGCCCTCGACAAGAGCCCTTGAGATATATCTCACAAGCTGCTCGTATATCAGAGCGGCATTTCTCTTCTTGTTATGCCTCGTCATCTTTGAGGTCCTCACTTTCTGCAATCTTTGAGCCGATGTCGGATTCACTCAGGACTGCTCCTCTTCTCCTAACTATTGAGCCGTCAAAGCTCCGTAAGGCAGAAGCGATCTCTGATGTTTTTCTTGGCTTGGGGAAATTTCTCTCTCCGAGGAGAGCGTCCAGCAGTGAGGTGCTGATGTCATCCTCATTCTTCATGCCTCTCGTCATCGAGTGACCGAAAGGCTCATTAGAAGTAGACTGCGGCCTCGAGTCTAGCGTCATGGCGAGGAAATCGGGGACTTCGGCCTTTGAGTTGGAGAATCTACTCTTCTTCTTCCTGATCCTTCCACCGAAGACGTTCTGAGCCTCGGACTTCGGCCTGACGGGGAGTTCACCGTCAATTTCACCGAGGAGCGGACCTGTCTTGAAGTCGCCTGCGAAGAGGTCCTCAGCTCCCCCTTCCTCACCGCCTCCTCCCTCTCCGCCCGCATCACCGCCGGCCTCAGGTTCCGCTCCTCCCGCCTCTGCCCCCCCTTCCTCACCGCCCCCAGGCTTCGCGCTCTCTACTTCGGCGTCCTCAATCTTGTCGGACTTCCTACCTACCTTGATTTTCTCAATATCCTCGTCAGAGAGTCCGAGGATATTCTTTCTGATCCACGACCTATCTACCGATCCCTCAGGAGCCGCACCGGCAATTTCAAACTTGGTCTTTATGAGTTCAAGCTTCTGAAGCTGGGCAACTGACGACGGGTTGTTGAGAGTGAGCGCAAAGTCCAGCATGTCCTCGTCAGTGAAGCCGTGGGAGTAGAGGTGAATCATTGCGATCTTGTTGAGCTCTGATACGACAACTTTCTGAATCCTCGATATTGTCCTCGAGAATCTGATGTCTTCCTGTGCAAGCGTTGCTTTTGCTCCGATCTCCTCGTCGTAACCAAGGTAGGCTTTAGGGATCTTGAGTGCTGCAAAGAGCTTCTTCTGTATGTACTGGACGTCCTCAACGGCAGCAGCGTTCTGTCCACCCGCCAGCGTCTCAATCTTCGTGCCGGACTCACCACCCCTCACTGGGATGAAGTAGTCGTCGTCCACCGAGAGTGGGTTGTAGCGGAGGTCCATCTTGCCGTTTGACCTATCAACAGCCTTGTTACGCTTCAGACTTGTCTGGGCCTGCTGCATGTAATTCTCAATCTCTTCGGGCGGGACATTCCCGACATCGATGTAGAAGATACGACGCTCAGGAGCTCTTACGATCCTGTAGACAAGCATTGCGTCCTCGATGAGGATCAGCTGACGCCAGATTCGACGTGCTGACTCGAGGACAGAAGCTCCATATGGAAGGAATGCGTCATTACCAAGTAGCCTGAAGTGCGCCACCTGCCAGTTCTCTAGAGCAGTGTTACCTTTCGTGATCCAGCGGAACCTGACCGCCATCGGGTCCTTCGGGTCGTACCCTTCCTCCCTCTCAATCTCTGCGATGGGGATAGGATAAGCATTGATGACCCCGTACTGGGGGTCCACGTCATTGAAGAGGAAGAAGTCTCCGTACTTGCAGAGGTTTCTCACCCACATCGGAAGGTTGAAGTCAACGTTGAGGACGTCATAGAACAGGTTCTCGAGGAGGTCCTTCACCACCCTGTTCTCTGAGTAGACGTGAAGGACCTTACCAGTGTCGTCCTGCGAAACCGTCTCCTCGGCGTAGATGTCAAGAGCGGAGGCAATTTCAGGAGTCGCCTCCATCTCGGAGAAGTCCGAGTATCTCGACATTCTATCGAATGCACCGTAGGCAGAGACAGTGGAGGAGTAGACGTCAGAGACGTTTCTCCTGAAGAGCTCGTACGCTGACGAAGCTGTGGGCTCGTTGTAAGCCTTGACCTTTCTCCTGATGATAGGTCCAGACCTGAAGAGCTTCGTGAGCCTGTTGAACAGATTTGCGTTGTTTCTTTCAGCCATGGTTCCTTATCTTATTCCAGCGTTATCGCTGATAAAGCCAAGCGATCTCTGGTGGGATCGGGCTGTCGCTTCCACCGAAGAAGCGGGGATCATAGTGCACAGGTTTGAGTGGGTCCTGCCCGGCAACTATGATGGGAGCAGGAGCAACGGGATTCTTGTTCACCCCGAAAGCCCTCAGCATAGCGCTGTGGTATTCGGAGCTGGACTTGGTCGCCACGTGGGAGGGCTCAAAGAGAGTACACCCAATCGCAGCAGCCATGACAAGGTCGTCATGAAACCCTCTCTGGGCTCGTGGCGAATCTCCCTGCCACACGAAAGTCTTCAATTCCTCGGTGAGCCTGCTTGAGTAGACCTTCACCGTCCCTGTCCGCAGGTACTCTTCGAGTTTCGTGAGTGACGAGCTTCTTGATGCCCCCTGGGTGCTGAAACCCATCTTACTGACAGGAACGTCGTATGAATATGCGAACTTCTTGTCATTGATATAGACGTTCGGGTAGCCGAGCTCTTTCAGTTTCGTGATTGTTGAGAAACCGAAAGTGTTGTTCTCAGGACAGACAAGAGCCTTGTTGTATCTGAGACCTATCTCATTGATCAAAATCCCGAACTGGTCTGGCGGAACCTTACCCTGGAACTCACAGACCTGTTCGGAGGTTGTCGAGTCGAAGACCTGAACCGTTGAGTAATCCGCCGCATCTCCTCGAGCAATGTCCGCTGATAGCACGTACTTGTGGTCAGGTAATGGGTATTTCCACAGCCACACTCCCCTGTCAGGCCCCCAGGTCTCCAATGGACCCCTCACCCCCATCTTCACCTTGTCGAAGTCCTCAGGGGTGAGGAATGTGTCACCCGATGAAGCAAAATCGCACAGGAGCTCCTGTGCGATCTGTTTCCTTGTCATCTGACGAGATTCTTTCTCGAACCAGGCCTCGTTGTGTTCAGGGTGGACATCCCACATGAGCTTTATCGGCTTGAAATCAGAGATCTTGTTCTCCGCGTCGACCCAGAGCTTGTGGTATTGGTTGCCGACACCGTTGGGAGTGCTCAGTATGATCGCAGAACCACCTGTCGAAACTGTGGGATAGAGACCCTTCCACAGCTCATCGAAATTTCTAATGAACGCGGCCTCGTCAATGATCAGGAGTGAGAGAGCTTCTGATCGACCAGCGTCCTCGGACGTCGGAATCGCCTTGATTATAGACCCGTTAGAGAATTCAATAGTTGTCTTTGAGAATCCCGTGATCTCAGGAACAATGAGCCACTTTGGAACACTCTCGAGCATTGTCCTGACCTTGCGAACAAAGTTCGATGCGGTTGCCATTTTCGTGGCAATGATCAGGATGTTCTTCTCCTTGTAGAAGAGGGCTCTCCACAGTGAGAAAGCAGCAGTGATTGTCGAGAGGCCCAGCTGCCTGCTCTTCAGGACGATATTGAACCTGTTCTGCGCAAACTGACGCATGCATTCGTCCTGGAACGGGTAGGTCTTGAACTGGATCAGACCACGCTCGGCATGGGAGATCTTCAGGTACTTGTTCGTGAAGTACACTGGGTCTCTCCCACACCTGATTATTTCCTCGACCTGCGCCGGTTTTGACGCAGGCATTACCTGACCTCGAACTCTACGTAACGCCTGTAGTAAGCAATCCTGCGAGGAGAAGTCGCCGTTGCAGATATGATCTCGACATTGTCGGTGGACCGAACCTCTTTCAGCTTCGCTCCCTTACCAGTGATCTCCTTGAACCTGTCATTGACCTTCTTCACGGCGTCATTGACAGTCTGCACTGACCTCTCGGTCTCTCGATTCACCTGCTCACGCATAGAGCGTTCCTCGGCAAAATGAACCACGCTCATGTACGTCACCTGGAGGGTTTCTCCAATGAACTTGTAACTCACTGACTGCTTGCCATCGGGCGAGCCAATCACATCCTGGAAAGACTGCGCAAGGGCTGAAAGTTGCTTAGCGTCCATCGCTGCTCCTCTTAGTTAAGTATCTATCCATGACAAACTGTGACCGCTTCCTCAAATTTTCAGAAACTTCATCCGGAGTGGGTCGCCAGCCTCCGAGCCATGCTTCTCGATTGCTGTCAGCAAAATCTCTCTCACAATTTCCACAAGTCCCCACACTCCTGAAAGACTCAACGTCCCTGACGCTCCCCATTGCGCAGTTGCAGAGGGGACACCAGAAAGGAACCTCAGGCGGAGAAACAGACTTGAAGACTGGTAGCTTGTGGTTCCTGTCAAACGTGCTGTACATGTGAGTCCTTTCCATTTTTCCCAATCTCTATCATTCCGTCCACTGCCTCCTTCACTCCGTCAACATGAGAGATGACAAGTATTGTCTTGAAGTATCGCTTCAAGGAGGAGAGAAGCCTGTTACAGGCCTCGACATTCGCGTCATCCAGAGCCCCGAAACCCTCGTCTATGACTAGAATATCAGTTTTGGGCAGAGAGGAAATATTGATGAGAGCAACTCTGATCGCTAGAGAAGCCATCATCTTCTCCATACCGCTTCCGAGCTCCACAGGACGCTGTGAGTCTCCGTAATCGAGGTAGACCTCGAGATCATTCGAGTCAGGATCGGCCTCAAGAACCACCGTGAAACCCGTGACCCCGTGTAGGATCTTTGAAATCTCAGCGTTGATCTTCGGAAGCTCGGTGGCAAGGATCATCAGCGGGATTCCGTTCTTCCCGTAAGCTCCGAGTAGCTTCTCATAGAGCCTCCACTCCTTTCGAGCCTTGACAAAAGACTCCTGCTCGGCAATGAGATTCTCAATTCGGCCGAGCAGAATGCCGCAGTTCCTATCAACGCCTGACAGCTCTCCCTCCTTGGCCCGGATCGACTCCTGAGCCTCGTAGACCTTCTTCTTCAGGGCGTCTAGCTCTGCGGAAGACTCGCTGTCGACGGCTCGAAGCCGCATGGAGGCAATCTCAGGCTCAAGATTGTTTATCTTCGTGTCAAGGGTCGATATCGACTCTTCCAGAAGTGACTCTTCGGAAACGCAAGACTTCAGCTTCACCCTGAGAGTCGCCTCCTCCCTCAGAACATCGTCATACTTCCGAAGCTTCTCCTCGAGCGACTTCTCGCGGATTGCTTTCACCTGCTGCGCAACAGACCGTATCTCTTCCTGAAGGTCCGCAATGACCTGCTTCTGCTGGTCAATGAGCTTCTTGTCTCTGTGAGAGTCCTTGATGAATTTACAGGATGGGAATGAGTCACCGCACGGAACCTCTGCGAGCTTTGATACCGACTTCTCCTGATTCTTCAGAACCATCCTCTCCTTCTCGAGGCTCGAGTCGAAAGAGGACTCACGCCTCTCAAGCTCTCTCAGCTGAGTGAGCTCGTCACGAAGAGACTGGAGAGGGAATTTTGACTTCAGCCCCTCGATCTTCTCGAGCTTCAGCTGAGACTTCTCCCGGGTATCAATCGAGTCGGTGAGCTTCTGCTTGCTCTCGACTCTCTTCTCAAATAGGCCTCGAAGCCTCCTCTCGGCCTCGTCAATGTCCGCCTGCGTCACGTTTCCCTTGTCCTTGTGCGTTGCAAGGACTACGTTCAGGTCGTGGACTCTCTCTCGAGACTCCTTGATCTCTGAGGTGAGAGTCTCTTTCCGAGACTCAAGGCCATGAAGCTCTCCCTTCGAGTCGGTAATTGACTTCTCGTAGTCAACTCTCGGGGACTTCATGGCACCCTTCAGCCCGTAGGAGTCATCCTTCAGCTTCCTGAACACCTCATCAAAGACTCCGAGGTCGAGGAAGGAGCTGAGGTACATCTTTCGAGCAGATGCCTTCTCTTTGATGAAGTTGTTCATCTCTCCTTGGGACGCAAACGAGGTGAGAAGGAAGTCTTCGGCACTGCCGATGAGACCTCGAAGAACCTTGTCAGAGTCTCTGCGCTGCTCACCTGACATGTCCAAGATTGGATTTCCCTCAGGGTCAAGCTGCCAGAGGTTCACGTGCGTTGCGGCTCCCGTGATGCCCTTCTTGCTAGTACTCTTGGTCGTCATCCTCTCAACGCGGTAAGTCTTGCTGTTGAGCGAGAAGTCGATGGTGACGTTGCAGTGCCCCTTCCTCGCGTTCACTATGTGCAAGTTCTTGATCGATCCCCGGTCTGTCGTGTTGTAGAGACCGTACATGATCGTTCCGGGTATCGATGATTTCCCGCTCCTGTTAGGACCGAAGAGACCTACGACCCCGTTGAGCTTCGTGAAGTCAATTAGATTGTCCTTCCCGTAAGTGAAAGTGTTCTCCCACTCCATCCGCTTGATCGACCACTTTGCGTGACGAGGAGACTCCTCCTCGTTGACGTGTGCAAGATTCTTCTCGATGAGCTTCTCGACAATCTTCCACTCGTCATCGTCGAATCCGTCTTCCTTGATATACTGACGGAGGAGAGCGAGCTGAGTCTTCTGGTCACGAAGGCTCTCTTTCTCTATGAGATCGGCATCGAGAGAGATCGTGCCAGTTTCCTTCTTACTGTCAATCTTCCAAGTGATCTCCGTAGCATGCTGCTCGTCCTTCAGGAAGTGAGCAAGCTGCTTGAACTCCTCCTGAAGTAGGTCAGAGTTCGATGAGATTCGGAAGCGACTTCCCGGCCTGTGAGACCTGCATACCTCGATGGTCGCTTGTACGGACCCAGCCCACTGCACTGTCACGTGAGGGTGGGGAGATTGGACGATCCTGCGACTGATAGTCCACTTTTCTCTCGAATCAATGTCCCACACGAGGTAACCCTTGTCAATGTCCTCCCCGAAATTCTGCTGTATCGTGGACCCAGGGTAAGCAAACCTCCCAGCCTGGTCGAGGAGCTGGTACTTGTGAATGTCACCGAACATGCCGTAGTCAAAGTTCGAGAACTTACGGATATCGACCTCTCCCTCCGTGAGCTCCCATTCAGAATCAGTCTTGGCTCCCCAGACTGCACCGTGGAAGAGCGCAATGTTGATGTGACCGGGGACAGGCTTGACGTCATCCCACCCTTCTTCATCGAAGCAGGAGAAATTGCACCAAGCAATTTCCAGCCCGCGAACAGTCTCGGTGTGGACCTTGCTATCTCTCAGGAAGATGATGTTCGGGTTGCAGAGGGCCTCGATGATTGGAGAGATCGCATCAAGACGAGACTTGTTGAGGATGAGACCGTCATGGTTCCCAAGCGTCACTATCGTGGGGGCAATCGACGCCATCTCGGTGAACCACCAGACAAGGTGCTGGATCAGCTCGGGAGTGATTCCCTGCGTCTTCGAGTGAACAATGTCACCAGCGACCACGATCCTGTCAGGCTTCTCTGCCCTCGCTTCCTTGAAGAGCTGTTCGAAGACAGCTCGATATTCATCGTGCCGCTTCAGGCCTCTCCAGTGTACGTCAGCGATGTGAACTACCTTCATGTTACCTCACAGAATGGAACCAGAGGAGATGCCCCTGATCAGAAAATTGAGTCTATCGGTCGGTTGCCACTCAGGTGCCGCCGTCGCAAGAGTCCTGAACTCCTGTTCAGACATTTCTCCCACGTCCTTGCTACCACCTAACTCTGCAACTCTAACCCTAACGTTGTAACCGTACAAGCTCTTTGCAATCTCGTGAGACTTTTTCATCACGTCAGAGTCAAGCGCAAGTACCACGGGGGTCTGGTTTTCGACTATCCTCCGAAAGAGAAGAGAGTCTCTCATGAGAGAGGATCCGAGGAGAGGTATCGCGTTCTGCCCAGCGTTCAGTAGATCGAAAGGTCCCTCAACAAGGGTAACCTCCTTTGTCCAGTCAATGTCGACCTCGTTGAAGACGATGTGCTTCCTGTCCGTCCTTGGGTTCATGTACTTGTGAGGGACATTGTCAACCGCTCTCGCAGTCCAATAGTTCAACTTCCCCTCGGAGTCGAAAGAAGGGAAGACCACTCGACGCCGGACCTTCCCCCTGAGACCTCCACATAGCCTGTACCTGTATGCCTTGTCGAGATCCACGTTTCGTTTCTCGAGGTATATGAGGATTGCTTTTGCGTCTGGGTCTTTGGCGCTCAGCAGTGAATCGATAGGCAGGCACTCTGGGAGCTCGACCTTCTCTTCTTGAACAACCTCGTCATTCTCAAAGTGAGCGCGCCTCTCATCGGTGAATCTCGTCCTCCACTCACCAGAGTAGGTTGGAGCGTACTTACGCAGAAGCCCGAGTATTGACCTCCCTTTCGCGTCACAAACCCAACAGTGCCACTTCTCATTGTCTATCCTGACAATGAGTTTCTTCTTCTCGGGGTTCTTGCCACAGCTTGGACACCTGAAAGCAACATTGACGCCGTCCTTGCCGACGTCAGCGTTCCCAAGAGCCTTGCGGAGAAGTTCGATTCTTTCGGTAGCGTCTATCACTTTAAGACAGTAATAGGAACGCTCGATAATTTCAAGCTAATTGCCGCAACTGCCATGACATACGCATCACAAGCGTCCTCGACGCCCTTTTCGAGGACGTCCTCGCCCTTCCTCTTCCCCGCCTTCACCGTCTTCGTGGGCCACGGATAGTCAGGCTCACGGTCCATCACCCACTTAGTGACCTGCTCCTTCACGTTGACACCCTTCACGAGGGGAACCTGTGCCGACTTTCGAGCCTTCGAGACAGGTATCGACTCGGGGATGAGCCCCAGCTCGTCAGCAATGAGATATGAGACAATTCCGTTGAACTTTGCGAGGGCAATGAGCGTGAATGCCGATGAAGCTCCCTGCCTGAAACCGAGCATGTTCTGCTCTACAGAAACGCACTCTATCCGCATGTCCTTATAGTTCTTGAGAACTTCAACGACGGCCCTTGCTTTTCCGTAAGTCGTCTTCTCATCGCTGAGATAGACAAACCTTGCATCCAGAAGCCTCCCGTCCTCGTCCAAGAGGGAGAAACCAGTGCAAGAGGTGCTCACGTCTACGCCAAGGTACAATTTCTTCGATGATTCCACGATTCTCCAGCTAGAAGTCGAACTTGACTCGGAACATGATCCTGTCACCCGGTCTTTTCACGATGGGCTGCGACAGGTTTGCACGAGCCACTACGTTCAGATTCTCGTCGTGGAAGTTGAGCGTGTTAATGAAGACAAAGCCCTTGTCCTTGTCGTTCGCGTAGTCCGAGGAGTAGAGGGGCTTGTAAGTCGGGTTCGAGCTGGTGTTGAGAGTCCATGCCGGCGCAATTGCCTGCATCTCGAGGACGTGAACTTCCTGCTCACCCTTGAATTCTACGCTGAAGGCGTCCTTTCCGAAGAGCTCCCCGTAGTAGGGGGAAGTTACGGTGGCAAGCCCCTCAGGGTAGAGGACGCTTCCGACAGGCGACCAGGTCGCATGGGATGAAGACGCGTCCGCACGGTAGAGCCCTCCCCTGCCATTGTCCCTGAGAGTTACCGACATGGTCCCTGCGCTTCCCGTGAGCCCAGGATCGGTGAGAGTGAAGCTCCCAGGGTGCAATCTGCCTCCGTAGAAGAGGTTCGAAGCGTCAAAGAATGTCACCATGTTCGAGCTTGTGTCTCTTGTCCTCTGGAATATCGTGAGGACGGAGCCGGGAGCCACGCCTGGGTTCTCCGGTGAAGCTCCCATCACCTCATCGAGTAGATCTCCGTCCTGGATGAGGCCGGGGAAGAGTGATGAGGTCGGCACAAGCTTCGAAAGATTTACCACTCTCAGGTCGGGCGCACCGTAATCGTTCACGAACTTCTCGTTAGAAGATCCCGAGGAGTACGAGGAACCAGATTCTACAAGGGTGAAATTCGGGTAGAACTTGCCGTTGTCATTGGGAAGTATCGTGAGGTTCCTTCTTACGATAGAGCCTGTAGCGTAGAGGTAACCGTTCGCCTCAAGGTTCTCGAGAGTCTGTGATTCTATAGTAGTTCCCGTGAGGTGCAGGAGCCTCGGATAGACTCCTCTCACGAACTCCCTCACGTGGTTCTCGAGGTTTATCAGGTGACCACCGACTCCGAAGCTGAGAGCAACGTTGAACGGGTCGTCAGTCTCTGAGAGGTAGGACTGGAAGGGAGACTGTAGCACCTTTCTCCGTGGACCCTCTTTCACGAAGAAGGGCGGGAGGTAGAAGAGGAGGTCATCCGTGATCTCCGAGCCCTCCCTACTCCCACTTACTATCTCGTCAGTGTTCCTGTAGGAGTCCCACACCCTTGTCTCGTGTATCTCACCCCTGAACGGATGGGTGAGATTGAAATTACTCGGTTGGACAAGAGAGTTTCCCACCGCGTCAAAGTCGTCAGTGACTCCCTCGTTCTCTACCGCGTCCTCATTGAAGAAACCTGCGGGCCTGTTCGACACTGTCCGTGGGCTCTCAAAGTAGTTTCCGACAAAGAGAGCCTCCCCCACGGTCCCGGTTGTCACGGAATAGTATGGGACCACGAACTCTCCAGATTTCACTCCGTCAATGTAGAAAGAGCCTGTTGAGCCGTCCGCGGTGGGGGACCACCTTGCGACAACGTGGTGCCAGTTGTTGAAGAGTATCTTCTCGTCTTCACTCACGAAGACGAGGTCCTGCGGGGCGGCCCGAGATCCATTCTGCGCAGTGAGATTAACGAGAGAGGGTGACACGTCAGCCGAGTGACTCAGTTGTAGGATGAGCCTGTAAGAGCTCGGCCTCCCGTACGAGTCGCGAAGAGATCCTGTCGCAAGTGAGAGACAGTATGACGAGGAGGCGTGTAGTATTGTCCCGGCCTTGAAGTCTGAGCCGGACGCCGCAGTGTAGCTCGGCTTCAGGTAAGTCTCGAAGCTGAATGACGAGCTCGGGTAGTACGCGGATCCCGTGGAGGGGTAGATGAGGGCAGCGTTAGACGGACCCACCCCGTCCGGGAAGTGAAGCGACAGGTAGTTCGTGAAACCCCAGTTGAGGTCTGGGTAAGTCGTTCTGTAGTAGGGGTACAATACATTCCTGACTACAGACTTCCTCAGAGTGTCACCCGTGAACTGAAAGGAAGGCTCAAATCTCAGTACCTGGACTTCCTTCAACCGCCTCGGCGACCTTGCCGCAGAGTTCACCGCAGTCATGTACTCCTCAGCGAGAGCTGAGTAGTTCGTGGAGCCTGACGCACTCTTGCGGAGCTCATCGTGGATGAGCTCGATGCTGTCCTCCGCGAAATCGTCCCTGTACGGTGAGATCTCCTTCTCGGAGTCCGAGGAGCGCTGGTAGACACGCACGCTCCCAGTCACACCGGATGACGACGAGATGAATGTCCGACTCGGCCTCGCCGTCACCGTGAACGTGTCGAAGGCGTCTCTTGGTAGTTTTATGAACGCCATCGATTTTCCTCAGAAGTCGAGCCTCACCCTTATCGTGAGATCCTTCTCATCGTTCTTCTCTATGGGTCGTGAGAACTTCGCAACCGAGAGAAGGTTGTTGTTTGCGTCGTAGAGACCGATTGTCGTGGGGAACGTGAATGTTCTCTCCACGTCCTCCTGACCGTCCTCGATCACCACGATCCTGCTCTCGTCATCCGTGAACGTCGGGTTCGAAGAGTAGTTGAACTCGTCAGCTGTTGCCCTGCAGAAGAAGAGCGTTGAGTTGATCGATGTCTGGTTCTGGAAGGTCATTGCCGAGAATGAACCGGACGAGAACCTTGTGGACGTGATGTGATCGACAATGTCATCCACTGACGCGGAAACGAAGAAGTCAGGTATGAATTTCGCGGAAGGGTTCGAGCTGGGGAGACTGCTTGAACCGATGATCGTTGCGTTGGTGCCTGCTCCCCCTCCTGCCGAGGTCACTGCGGAGATGACACCTGACACGTGCTGGTTCGCAAACATCACCTTCGATGCGTCGAGAACCACGATACCAGCGTCGTAGAAGATGAGTCCCACCTTGTTCGCCGAGTTCGAAGCATTCACCACGTCACCGACATCGCCACCGAAAGCGGTTCGCCTATTCGCTGCGGCTCCGACGTCCGTGAAGATTGTCGCACCCGAGACAGAGGTCTTGTAGATATTCGATCCCGTGTAGCCGTTCGTTAGAGCCTTCTCAAAAGTCGAAGCGTTCGAATTGCCGTCGAGGACTCCCGTGGTGTAGAATCGCATCGCGAAAGTCTCACGCTTGATCTTATCCCTAGCAAAGAGCCGCTTGAAGTCGATGAAGATCGCCTCGTCTATCTGGTCGCCGGAAGTCGTCGAGTCGTAGGGAGCGTAGAATGGAGACTCAGGATTTCCAAGGAGCTTCCCGGCGTGGATCTTATAGAGGTCGATCTTCTCCCTCATCATCAGGGAGCTCGACGGGAACAGGATCTTCCCGCTCGAGTCCACCCCCAGGCTTGCACTGGTAGCCGTGGATCCCGACTCATAGAGCCCGATCGTGGTGTCAAAGATCGCGTTGGCGACCTGGAGGGTGTAGTCCTGGTCGTACACCGTCTGGAAGAGGGACGATGTCACCGAGTAGACAGTTCCAGCAGGATCCGTCGAGGCCGTGACAAACATCGAGTAGCCCTTTCGGGTTGCAGAGCTCGAGACGTCGGTCTGGATGACATCGACGAGCTGGCTGAGGGCAGTCCTCGTTGTCTGAATGTCTGCTGCTGTGATCTCTTTGAAAGTCGCCATCTATGATCTCACTTCGAGATGTTTATTGTGAAGTTCTTCACCGTGCCGGACTGGAGTCCGGTGACCGAAGAGACAAGGTTTATCTTTGTCTTGTCGCTCGATGTCCCATATATCGAGAACTGCGTGTCAGTTATCGACTTCAGTGCGAGGGTGAACGAGAGTATTGACCCGCCCGCCGAAGTGGTGGAGGGAGAGCGGATGAGAGTGTAGAACGCGATGCCGTCCCTGTCCACGTAGTCAGGTGCTGCGCCGACTATCTGAGCGAACTGGTTCGGGATCTTCACGAGGAACTGCTGGTCCCTCAGCTCGACGTCTACAGAGGACTCACCGGTGACCGCCTGGGTGAATGTCAGCTGGCGTGTCGCGTTGTTCGAGTTCACCGTCATTGAAAGGACTGTGCCCCCGGTGTCGAGTCCCTCACCGGTGATGCTCATGTTGGGCATCCTGATGAGATTTGGGTTCGAAAGCGAGACATTCCTGAATTTCAGGGCAAGACCAGCAGTCGTCTGGGCTTCGAACACAGGAGTGTTCTTCTCGATCTTCTCCTTGCCGACGACTCTACCGAACTTTCGGATAATGCTGTAGTCGACCTCATCGTCAGCAAGTGCAAACTTCACGATAGAGAAGCTTCCGTCATTCCTTGCGAGGAACTGCCTCCCAATGTCCGTGATCACTGCGTCTACGATGATGTTCGATGTTGAGTGGTCAAGAAAACCCATGAAACATCCCTCCCTTCACAATCTAACTATGATGATAAGACAGTTTTGCGTAAATCTTTGATTGCAAGTTCAACGTTGGTCGACTCTGCCCTGGTGGTGTCGACTATAGAAACCTTGTACTTTCCGTTCTCTGAGAGCCTGAAGAGACCGAGGTCGTTGTCATCCCTGTCAACGAGTTTCAGGTACTCTGGATCAAAGTAAATCTTGGCTCTCCGCTTGTTGGTCACGACTATTGAGTCGAGGAAGAGGTCACCGCGCAAGAAGACATTCGGGTACTGCCGCGGCGCGCCTTGCGGAGAGATATGCTCTATGTTTAGCCTGTTCCTGATTGAATCGAAAGTTGCCCTGAGCTGGTTCGAGTAGTTGGAGACCTGCCCTCTGGCATCGACAGAGGCAACGCAATAGATGAAGTCGCTGTCCTTCCTGAACTCGGTGTCGTAGCAAGTAGTCATCGGTTCATTCATCTTCTGCGAGTTGGAAGGGAGAATGTTCTCGTACCTGATCGGAAGAGCAAATGAGTCGTTGAAGTCATACTCTGTGAGTAGCGTAAAGGGCTCAAGGAGATTGGACCTCCTGAACACCTGAAAATACTTGATGTCTCTCTGAGCAAGAGGAGGGAACGCCCAGGTAATGACAAGCTTCTTTGTCCTGTAGTCCCATCGGAGGCTCAGGTCTGAAGGAGGGGGCGGTGGAGCATCGTCTACCGTCCTCACTGTGTAGGCCTCGCTTGCCTCCGACTGGAAGAGCACCTCTGCTATCACCACCTGTCCAGTGTTGACGCTGAGAGAGTGTGACTTCACTCGATACACCGAGTGCAACCAGTAGTGATAAGTCGAGTTGAGTTTCACTTCGTGATCAATGTACTTTGATGAGTCAGGTGACAGGACTTCGAGCAGTCTCACAAGCTCGTCGCCATTAGAAAGGGTCTCCTTTCGGTAGACAAGGGTAGCGAGAAGCTCTGTTCCGTCCGCGAATTCCTTGGAGCTGCTCTCACGAACAGAGACGGGCTCAAGGACAGTGACGTAATCATTCGAGCTTACCGCCTGGGTCTCACTCCTTGCGTCCGCCTGGAGGGCAGTGACATTATCCGAGAGCAGAGCCACTGAGGTGACGGGACCGATAGAGCCTGCAAGCTCACCGCTTCTAACGGCATCGAGCACAAACTTGTCCGAGACAGTGAATGATGTCACTGTCGACCTCACTTGACCGAACTTGCCAGACCCTACCCTGACTGAGTCGGAGACAAAGTTTGCTCCCATCTCAGAGAATCTGCTGGTGAGCTCCTGTAGGAGTGTCCGGTCTATTGAGGGACCGAGCTGCTCACCGAGTTTCATTGAGACATCTGTGAGGTTACCCGTGATCCTTCTTGCGTCAGAGCTTCTTTTGATAGTCCTGTAGACTCTGTCAAGGAGCCCGGTGTCCTGAACTAGAATCGTAGAAGCGCTCGTGTTGCCGACGTCCTCAGCAGAGTAGACTCTCTGTATATTCTCTTGGACAAGCCGCAGAGTTGCGGGCGACAAGGTCTTCGGTAAGCTAGTGACAGGCGGGTCAAAAGAAAGGACTACGTAGCGGGGCGACTTGCGAATACCTGATAAGACCCTGTCGGGGCTTGCCCCTGTCTTCTTCGGCTTGCTGCCTTCCACAAGCGTCTCATCTCTCGTGAAGAAACCGTAAGTGAACTTTGCGTTGGACAAGTACGGACGAGGGAGTTTTATGCTCGAAAGTATGTTGGAGGTGAAGGTTGAAGATTTCATCCTGTCACCAGTGACGCCTTGACAGCAAACTCATTCCCGTCGAGAGCACCAGAAGACTCCCTGTCATTCAAATTAGCAACCTCCTCTGACTCTGTAATCTTTCCTGCTGCCACAAGGTATTCATAAGATGATCTCCCACTTGGTGTGGAGACAGTTGCGAACTTGTCGATGACAAACTCGTCAGGATCAACAAGGCACATGTAGACTCTCTCGAACGGCGGTGGAGTGTAAGATTGACTGTAGTAGCTCTCGTAAGAGAACAGTGGGTCGGAGGCTATAGAATAAAGAAGCCTGTGAGAGGGCTCGTTTGTCCTTGTCACGAGACTCGAAGGTAGTCTCGAGAAGGGGAGGACAGTGTATCCTGATTCTCCCCGAACCAAGTAGCTGCCCGGGAGGACAGAGTCGACTGGGAGAGCCTGGGAGACTACTTGATCGATCAGGACCTTCCTGTAGAAGTCTGCACCTTCCAAAGTCATCTGTGTCTCCGATCTCGTGGCAAAATTCTCGTCCACGCTTGTTCCTGTCAGGCTCATCACTGCAAGCTTTCCGACAGAATCGAAAACGTGATTGTAGACTATCACCAATGACTCTGCAACAGTGAGGCCTGTTGTGGACTTCACGAATTCTATTGCGTCAGAGAAGCTCTTTGTCTCCCACTTCTTGCCTGTGTAACAGAGATAGATGAAGTCGAAAGCAGCCTCCTTGATATTTGCTGCTCTTGTGAACTGCGGAATCACTGTCAGGTTTGGGCAGAATCTTACGCTGGTCTTCTTCATTACGAGGTCGGAGTACTGCACGTCCCTCTTCGTCACCTCTACCTCAAGGTACTCTTTCCCTTCAATGTCAAAGTCCTGTTCTCCCTCCGCAACTGGTGATCGACGTATGTATTCAAGAGACTTTGCTGGAATTCCCACTGCAATGTAGACAGAATTCCGAGAATCATTCTTTGCAAGGTCCTGTATCAATGCCGTGGTGACCTTCTCTGATATCCTTGTCATCCGGGGCTGTGAGGGAAGAGCCGCAGGACCTCTCAGATTTATGAAACTGAGCTGTGACGCGGATACAGTGTCTACAGTGATGTCAGAAAGAATGCTGAGGGCTTGTCTTTCTCTAAGCTTTTTGAGAGAGTCTCCCACGGTCTTTGAAGTTGAGAGACTTGTCAGGTTAGTGACTGCAGTGGTGTAAGAGTTGACGTAACTCTCCACCACTGCAACTCTCTCTTTCATAAGGTTGGTACATGCGTGACAGTAGCCTATTGCGCTGAAGATTGACTTGTCTACGTTGAGAGCCTCAAGGCTCTTGATGACATCGCTTATTGAACCTTCAAGCTGTCCCACAGAGTCGAAGAGTGATACGTTTGGACCGATAGACTCGGTGTCAACTCTGCAGCTGATGTCGAAATCTTTCCTGTTATTCGCAAATCTGTATCCTGCGTTCACGCATGTTATTGAAGGAAGCATTGAGAGGCACATGCTGTAGAAAAGGAATTCAAGAGCGCTTCTGTTGAGACCGTAGCAGCCTGTCAAGCTGATGAAGGAGTCAGGATCGTTGGCTTTCTCTCCTGCGGCGTTGAGAATGGACTTCACAAAGTTCCGGATTGACCCAGTAAGAAGTGGGTTTCTTGAAGTCGAATCTTCGGTTATGGAGCTGAGAACTCCCTCGAACGAGGTACTGAACTGTGAACCGAGAGAAGAGTCGTCAGCAGGCTCGAATACAGCCAAGTACGGAAGATAGTCAGCGGAAACTGAAGTCGCCGCCCTGGTGTCTGGTACTGTCGACTTGCCGTAAACTCTTGATCTTAGACCATATCTGCCAGAAGCTCTAGACCTGAGAGAGGCTCCGTCGACTCCAAGAATGTTATTCCTGATGTCACTGAGGCTGAATGTGTTTGCGGTGCTCTTTGACTTTGACACTGAGGCGGGCTCGGTTGTCAGTCTGGCAATTGCGTCAACATCGGTAGTCTTCTGCATTATCTTCGCGTATTTCTGCAGGCCGTTTGAGTCTATGGATAGTCCGAGGACGTCCTCGGACTTCAAGATTTTCTCAGCGGCATTCGTGACCGCTCTGGTTTTCCCAGCGGTCGTGTAGTCAAGTGAACTCAAACTCGTTGAGTTAGATCCTGCCACCTGCGTTGTCGGGTCTACGATACTCGTGACCGACTTAGAGACTCCGGATGCAAGGGCAGAAAGAGCGGAGCTTGCGGTGCTGCCGATGCCATTCACTGACAGGGATAGATCGGAAGACAACCCCTGAGGCACTATTCCCCCGATTATCTCGTCAGGCAGGACATCGGTTCCTGCCTGCTCAAGTTTAGACACAAGCCCTGATATCCCTGAAGATATTTTGACATTCGGAGAAGTCAGTGACAATGAAAGGTTCTCAAGGGCAGAAGTGTCTGCTTCAATGGAGCCAAGACCTGCGCTTATTGAGCTGAGAGCCGCTGATGCGGCCGAAGATATCTTTGAGGCATCAGGCAGTGACAGGGAAGGCGACGGTAATCTCGGAAGAGTCACTGGTATATCGAGAAAGGGTGAAGAACTGTCACAGACGTTGAAAGCGTCGTCAATCTTGGGAGTAGCAAAAGAAAGGGCAGAAACGGCTGAAACTATTGCGGCTTGTGCGTCCGAGACAACCGAAGTCGATAGAGAACCGAAAGCATCCGAGAGAGCGCTGGCTACCTTGTTCGCACCACCTGCAATGTTACTGGAGAGACTGCTTCCGGCAGTTGAAAGGCCAGCAAGCTGTGATTCAAGGTTTGCAGAGATTCCTGCTGCTCCGTCTATCGTGAGACTTGAGACCGAAGACTCGATCTTTGCCAGCGTACTGCTTCCGTCAAGAGATCCGTTTGAAGTGATGCCGCCAACGAAGGAATTGTTAGAGCCGAGAAGAGTTGAGACCGAGTCTCCAAGAATGTCTGAAACTGTCAGGTCTGCGAGGGCGGACTGGGTCACCTTGTCGGTTATCCCTAATATCCTTGCGGTGGCTGCACTAATACCTGCCTGAGCTGTGCTGTTGGGAGAAACTGTGTAATTGACGCTGAGATCAACATTCTCGATGTCGAAGCTCGTGTTTGTTGATCCGAACGGATCGAGATACGAAGAGCCTTGCGCTCCCGAATAGTAATCTGTTGGTGGGAGCTCTGCCTCAAAGCTCTCAAGATTTGCTCTTGATGCAGTCTGCTGTGATCTTGTAGAGCCTGCTCCGGTTGCAACAGGTTTGTTAGTCGAGGATCCCCGAGCAGACCCCAAAGAAGACCTTGTCGATGACCCCAAGGCAGTCGAGACCTGATTACCTGCCCGAATTCCTCCTGCAGTTCCAGCAGTGACGTTCACGTTCACTGCAGCCCTTGAAGAAGCGCCACCAGACACTGTGACGCTGGTCTGAATGTTCCTGTTCTCGTCGGACTTGCTTGACTGTATCGAAGTTGACACATTGGAGGTCTGTGAGTTGTCTACATTGCTGCGAGTCCTCGACCTCTGCGTGGTAGCAGCAGAGGGACTGTCAGGCTCAGAAACGCTGATGTCAAGGACGAAATCTTTGTCGCCCAGGTACTTCATGAATGTCTTGTACCTGGGGTCCAGCACTCCGTTTCCGCTGTCCGAGTCCGCTAGACTTTTCAGGTAAGCTGCCTGAGAGACCTGTTTGTTGTCGATAGAATCGAAATTAGAATCCGATGTGTACGTGACAAGAGAGCTCAGGCCCTGCAGCACTGTGCCTGCAGCACCCTTTATGAGTGAGACGCTTGAAAGTTCCTCAGTAGCGTCATCGAGAAGCCTAAGCTTCTTGATCTCAGCAACGTAAGAGTTGAGAGAAGTCGTGAATCTCTTTGAGTATTCCGAAAGGTCCTTGAAATTGAGCTCTCCGCTTTCTACTGCAGGATCAACCAATGAGCTGAGGGCTCCCTCGAAAGTGTTCCCGTCAACGACATAGTCTTTCGACTCAAGAGGCAGGGAATCTCCTGTCCTGATGACCGACGAGTAAGTCGACGTCAGTGGTGGGTCCAAGAGAGGAGAAGTGGTAATTCCGACCTTATTCACGAGGTACGAGGAGATATTCGGCTGCTTGATGCTTCTAAGCCCAGCGGAGACCGTAAGTTCGTAAGAAAGCGCCTCTGCTATGATTGAAAGCCTTTTTGCTGGGTCTGCAGGGAGAAGAGCTTCTGCTTGTGAGAAGCCATCAGGAGTCGTGACATCAATCTGAGATATTTTTGCGAGCAACTGACTTGCTGGGTCGCTCTTCACCCTTGGAACTAGAAACCTGTTCTTGTTGCTATCGGAACCTTTCGTCACCTCATACCGTATAGAGCCCGGGAGGACTAGTGACGTGAGGAGCGTTGCAACCAGGGAGCTGTTGGAAAGCTCAAGAGATTCCTGCAGGCCTGCAAATGTCCGAAGAAGTGTCGGTTGCCACACCTCAGTCGTTGAAGTATATCTCGAAGGGTAGCTGGTGAGATACTTAACGCTTGCGAGGTGTATTTTCGAGCTGTTGAGAAGGAAGTCCATCGAGTCTCTAAAAGAGTCGACAGAAGATGCAATCTCTGCAAGTCCATCGAGTATCGAGCTGACCTCAACTCTTGAGTTATTTGCTTCCTTTAGTCGCTTTTCATAATCGCGAGTGATTGTCTTGCTGTTAGAGACAAGAGCAAGAAACCGTTGGTAGTCAGCCTCGTCGAGGCAAGCCTCGAAACCCCTCAACCTGAGTATTTCCCTTACGTCAGCGGGGGCATTCTCGAAGAGTCTTGTTAGAAGAATCAGCTCTGGCCTCTGGGGGTCGCTTGAGACTCTGAGAGCTGCGCTAGAGTCCTGAACCCCTGACAAAGAAACTGCGTCTGGGCTGTCTCGTAGCGTGTTTACCTGTCTCTCTATGTAATCGGAGAATCCGAGAGAAGCAACGTCAAAGCCGCTTCCTGGTTTTTCAGTCGAGACATCTGTGAGGTTCTTCACCGCCTCAATTTGCTCCCTTGGGGGCATAGGCTGTGAGTTCAGCAGTGATCTCTTGAAAGCGGTCCTAACCGGCATCTCGCTCCTGCAGGAAGTCTGGTAAGTTTGACTTCCTTGTTATTGATACTTTAGCTTCTCCGGGAGAACTCGTGAAGTTAGTAAGAATTGGTACGACTCTGTAGGTCACTGTTCCGACTCTATTGTAGAGCCCAAAGTCTTCGTAAGAGTGCAATCCTGTCTTCGAGAAAGGGTGGGCACAACCGACCAGCGCCTCGACACCGTCCGCAAGAGCGTAAACTTGGAAGTGATCGATAATGTTTGACGCACCGTCGGCCCTCCAGGTCAAGAGGTTAGACTTCACATAAGTTCTTCTAGTCGAAAGGTCATAGACTCTCGGCTGAAACCTATCAGGAGCAAAATCTACGGCAACCTCGGAGCCGATGTCGATCAGGTCAAAATTCACCAGAGAAGAACCTCTGAGCAGCTTCGACATCTCTGCGTTTGACGGGAGATTGGTCGAGAGTCTTCGAGACTTGAACTTGTAGGCCTTGTACTTGTAAGAGTTCCCCGAGACAGGGTCGATGTTACTGTTCAGCTGTGAAGGCGCAAGTGATGAGGGCGAGCGCAGCCCGAACCTTACAATGTACCTGTACCTGTCAAAGAAGTTCAAGGGTGTGACGCTTGTCAGCTTTGTCGATGAGAGAGCCGTGTCATCAATGAAGACAGGGTCGCTGAAGACTCCGAGAGTGTCCACGTCAGCAGTCCTGAGATTGTATCTGACAACCTCGTAAGAGATGAACTTGCTGTAGTTCTCTGGATTTTCGAGAGTGCCGGCTATGACTTCCTCTGAGACACCGAGAGTGTTGAGAAGCTGTCTAATTGTCTCTATGCCCTTCTCTCTCACCTCTGTCGATAGCCGAAACGTTATCTGCGGGACTTCACTTCCGAGATCTGTCGCAGGACTTGAGTCGATATCGGCAACGTTGGCTGATATCCGCTCCGAAAGGTTTGTCGAAGCGTAGTAGTACTGGGCAAAATTCGAGCTGTACCTCACGTTTGATCGACTGTCAACGAATCGCAGTCTATACTCGTACTGAGTATCATCCACCAAAGAAGTGTCAGCAAAAGAGATTGATGATCCTTCGCTCACCTGAAAGACCTCTTCGCCAAGATTGTTGAAACCTTCACGGTAAAGAGGTCTTCTTCTCTGGAGGGAGATTGAAACTATTCCTTCCGGAGTGCTCGGGACCTTTAACTCGAGCCTGTCGCCGTTCCTCTCTGGATAGAAAGGGACAACATCAAGACCGCTCTCACTCTTTCCCCTCTCTATGCTCTTCCTCTTGATCACGGTGCCCTTGAAGCTAGCAGCGTTGAATGTCCTCGAGATGAACGGGTCACCGAAAGAGTTCAGGTTCACAATCTCGTTACTCTTGTCGGTCTTGCGGTACTCAGTGTAATACTCTGACCTGGGTGGTGGGACGGTCCTTGAGAGTCTGACGTCTTCGCCAGAATGCCTTGATCTAATGATATCTGAGCTCACGTCCACGAGGTCAATTTCTCTGCTCAAGAAGTCGACAGATATTCCTGTCGTGTTGAGAGCCTCCAGATACAGGTAGATGCTGTTGAGGCTCAGGAGAGCTTTGTTCGGAAGAATCATGTCAGTGTAGACTTCCCTGAACCTTGAAGTGACCCTGCCCTTCTTGTAAGAAGATGGAGAACCAACCGCCCTGCCGTAGAAATCAATTCCCGGCTTCGCGTTCGAAGCTATGAGCTTGTTTGCGTAACTTCGCGGAAGCTTGCTAAGTTTGGTTGTTGATTTTGACTGGTTGCCTGGGTCGTCAACTGGGAATTTGACGCTCACAGTGGCAGGGTCTACTCCCGCTTTGATGAGCCTTCTCATCTCTCTTGAGTTGAGTTTCCTGTCAATCACGAAGGGAGAAGAGGGAGAAATTCTGCTCTCCGAAACGAGAGCTCTTGAGTCACTCATTGTGACAGTCTCGTACACGGTGTCGCTAACGGATCTTGAGAGTCGAGCCTCATCATTCTGTATGAATGAAGTGACGTCAATGTTCGACTGGTAGATCCGGAATTCCTCTCTGACTTTCGATATCCTCTCCTTCTCCCTAGCGTCCTCCTGGGCCGCAGAGACAAGTGAGTCTCCGACTATCGTGACTGAGAGGGGTTTTGTCTCGATAGAGACCTCCCTGTCATAGACACTGAGTCTGATGGTCACTGCCCCGAAAGAGAGGAGCCTTCCAATGTCACAGCCGAACTGGAGCCTGACTTTGGTGTAGTTGGCTCCGGGAGATATCGACTCGATGAGTCTGTCACCTGTGACGAGTATCTGCGCAGATCTTGGGACTCTTACTCTCATTCTACCACCATCGTAAATATGTTGACGAATGTCGGCACGTCAAACCCGTCCTCGTATATCTTCCCAAGAAAATAGACTGTGCT
>Ga0181356_1000058_pt1 | contig 39498 bp, 60 predicted proteins | sample Fa13VDMM110SN_FD_130104 | JGI IMG/M metagenome (GOLD analysis project Ga0181356, IMG submission 130104) | Freshwater viral communities from Lake Michigan, USA - Fa13.VD.MM110.S.N | ecosystem: Environmental > Aquatic > Freshwater > Lake | place: USA: Michigan | collected 2013-09-24 | reverse complement strand
CTGGTAAGAAAAAATCAGACAGATTTTATAGACTCTGTAAGAGAATGGGTGCTGCTGCAAGAAAAAAGGGAATGTTTGTGGATGGATTGGCACTTTGGCAAATTGTAAATTGGGGTTTCATGTACAACAGTACTGATATTACAATTAGAATTCCAGACCCTAGAGAAATGAAATTCATGAAACTCTTCAAGGTTGATGTTGTTAGAGAGCATAGTGTGTACGTCTTGGGAGAGAGTGAACAAGATGTTATTAAAAAGAGGAAAAGTTTTGATGGAAATGTATATTTTAGTGGGTGGGATAAGAAAACTCCTGTTGTTACAAACTTCCAAGTACATGATGTCACAGAAACCTTGTTTCAAACTAAAGACTCCTAAAAGAACAAAACATTAGACAAGAGTCAAAATTGATAGTATAGTGTATACCTTATAAAATAAAAAATATGTTCACAAAATCCGAAAAACATAATCCTAATTATCTTGCATCAATTGTTAAATTGAGTGGTTTGAGAAAACTGCCCAATTCTGATAGATTGCAGTGTGTAACCATTCAAGGTAACAATGTAATCACTGGACTAACAGCAAAGGATGGAGACTTGTATTGCTACTTTCCTCTAGAAAGTGCTATTAGTCCTGAATTCCTAAGCTTCTCTAATTCTTTTAGAGAACCAGAGAGAAACTCTGATAAAACCTCAAAGGGATTCTTTGAGTATCATGGCAGAGTTAGAGCACTTAGACTCAGAGGGGAAAAGAGTGAAGGTTATATTGTACCTGTTTCTGAACTTGAAAGATTTGCAAAAGAAGTCTTGTCTAAAACTATCACTATTGATAGTAGTTTCTCTGAACAAAGTTTTGATTTGTTTTTCGATACCCAACTATGTAAGAAATATATTCCAAAAGGAACCAATTCTCAGCAAGCAAGTGGTAAAAAGACAAAGGGAAATGTTAAGCGTTATGCAAGTAAATTGGTGGAAAATCAATTCCGCTTTCATGAAGACACATCCCACCTAAAAAGGGAAGTTTTTAAAATTTCCCCAGATGACCTAATCTCAATCACTGAAAAACTGCATGGATGTAATTTCATTGTTTCTAATGTTCTTGTGAAAAGAAAGCTGTCTTGGAAAGACCGTTTGGCCAAATTCCTAGGTGCAAAAGTGCAAGAAACAGAATATGGAATGTTGTATTCTAGCAGAGCAGTAATCAAAAATCATGTTATGGATGATGGTAAAGAAAACAACCATTTCTATGACTCTGATATTTGGAAAATTGTTGCTGACAAAATCTTTCCACATTTGGACACTGGAATCAGTGTTGTTGGTGAGATTGTTGGATACACTCCTAATGGCAGTGCTATTCAGAAGAAATATGACTATGGTTGTAATCAGGGTGAATTGGATTTCTGGGTGTTTAAAGTGACTTACACAAGTCCAAATGGAAATGTGTATGTGTTTAACCATCAGCAAACTGTGGACTTTTGTTCTAAATTCGGATTTAAAACTCCTAAAGAACACTACTATGGAAAAGCAAAGAATCTATTCCCAGAAATCTCTGTTGATGAACACTGGCATAGAGAATTCTTGGAAAAAATGGTGGACAAGTATCTTGAAAAGAAATGTCAAATCTGCAAAAACGATGTCTGGGCAGAGGGTGTTATTTTGAGAAAAGATTCCCCATTTGAATGGGATGCATTTAAATTGAAAAGTTTCAATTTCCTTATGCATGAGAGTGCAGAATTGGATTCTGGGGTGGTGGACCTAGAAACGGCAGAAACAGTAACAGAAGAAGAATAAAAAATAATATATGGAAACTATAGACGAAAATACACAAACAGGTCGCAAATCATTCTATGATGAAATTATCGTAGGGAAAACTGAAAAATTCATACCTAAAAAGGTGAAAAGTATTCATACTGAGATTATTGAGATTAATCCAGAAAAAGCTAGACATATTCTGAAATACTATAATAATACTAGGGATACTCCAAACCGAAAACCTTCCAAAGTGGTTGTTACAAAATATGCAACAGATATGCGTAACGGTGATTGGAAAATGACTGGTGAACCTATTCTTTTTAGTTCTAACGGTGATCTTTTGAGTGGGCAGCATAGACTATTAGCATGTATTGAAGCAGACATTCCTATTAAGTTTGTTATGACTTATGGGGTGGCAAAAGGTGCCATAGAAGCTATTGATAATGGTAAGACTCGTACTTACGGGGATGTTGCATCATTACGAGGTATCACTGATCCTATTATGACCACATCTCTAGCAAGAGCAATCATGGCATATGAATCTTCTGGTGTTTTTGATGTTAAATCTGACAAGAGGTTTCGTACCCCAGGAATCAATCAGATTACCAAAAGTCAAACTATGGCATTTATTGAGAAAAATCCAAACATTATAACATTTCTTGAAAGGTATCGAAAAAATAATGTAGTTTCTCCAGTTGTAGCAGCATTCTGCTATTGGAGGCTTAGTAAAGATAAATCTGATGTTGCAAAAAATTATTTAGATAGTGTTCTTATGGGATACGATATCCAACCTGATACTATTCAAGCATATGTCTTTAGTAAATTGCAACGCAATAGGAATGCTCTTCAAACCAAAATGAGTAAGACTGCTATTATTGCTAATATTTTTGAGGGATATCGTCGTGTTGCAGGTTATTCTAAAAGCAAGTCACTGCAAATCACTTGGGATGTTCGTAATGGTCTACCAACTATTCCCTAATAATAAACTACAATCTAATACAAAAAATGAGCAATAACACACACTATATTAGTAATGGAAACACTGTTGATGTTTCCGAAATTGAAAATATTGACACATCTCTTCCTGTTGGAATCTATGCTGTTCAGTTTAATCAATTCACAGGTTATAAATTGCATAGGAGAGAACCACTAGACATTCCTAAGAAAATTTATGGTCTTTCCAAGTTTAGCACTAGAATCCTAGACACTTACAAGAAGATGGGTAAGGGTATGGGAGTGCTTCTGAGTGGTCCAAAAGGAACAGGAAAGACTGTGGAGGCAAAGGTTACAGCAACAGAGAGTGGAATTCCAGTGATTCTCATTACAACTGGCTATGCTGATCAAGCTTTCCAAGATTTCTTGGATAGGATTAAAACACCATGTGTTATTCTTATTGATGAGTTTGAAAAATTGTACTATGATGAAGCTCATAGAAACTTTTTCCTAAGCATTATGGATGGTGTTGGCAAGAGTAGGCACTTGTTTATCCTAACAAGCAATATGAGTAATATTGGAACCTATTTCTCATCAAGACCTGGGAGAGTTCGCTATCACAAGGAATATGATTTCCTTTCAGAGGAACTTATCAGAGAAATTGTGTATGATAAAATTGCAAACAAGGAAAAGGCAGAGATTATTAGTCAACAACTAAGTATCCTACCTTGTTTGAGTGTTGATTCTCTTGTTTGTATGTTGGATGAGTGCAACATGTATGATGAAGTTCCTAGGGATTTTGAAGCATTCTTCAACTTTAAAGTGGAACTTCCTAGTATGTATGATATCACTTTCACAATTCCTTTTCACAAAGCAAAATCTGGATTGAGTTCTGTTGAGAATGAGGAGGCTTCTGATATCATTGACTCTGTTACTCACAATTACTACTATGATGAGGAGAGGTTTAATGCATTGTGTAATACAAGTATGAGAGAATTTAAGGCACAGTATTCTAGACCTTTCAGAGTTGGTAATGGTCAAAAGGATTCATACTTTAGATTTGAAACTGTTGGATATTCTCCTGCACAACCTGGAGAAACTAGAGAAATGTCTAGAACACTTTTTTTCGAAAGTAGAAATGTTGTAGACCATACAGTATCCAGAAAAGGTTTTTCTATGATTACTGACACTGGAGTAACTGTAAAGGCAATTGTTAATAACCTATCCTTTAAAGGAGGCTTTGGTGGGAATGATTTCTGACTTAAACTCATCTCTGGAACACATTTCTCCTTGGAATGTGTTCCAGAGCCTAAAAGGGTTTTTTGATAGAGGGGAATATGGAAGATACAGAACACCAGATGGTGGTATCTTCACACTAAAGGAGAATAGCGAGATTTCAGACTTGCTATCTGTTCAAAGTCAGTGTATCTGTACATACATCTTTACTCTCAAATGAAACCAGAAATTACAATAGAACTTCTCCTAGAAAAGTTTTCAGATACTTCAAAATATCTGTTCCTTACAGCATACAATATTGCTAAAGAGGCTCATCAATACCAGAAGAGGAAAAATGATGAGCCTTACATGAGTCATGTGGATGCTGTTATTCTAGGAACATACCTTTCAGCAGTTGAAATATATTCTAGCGTTGAAATTGATGCCTTAATATCTATTGCAGCACTACATGATGTAATAGAAGATCATGGAGAAAAATACAGCAGGGATTATATTCTCAAAGAATTATTAAAATCTCTACCAGATGACTATCCATTTTTCGCACATGTAAACAACATTGTTGTTGCAGTTGTAACATTAACAAAACTTCCAAAAGAATACGGGGAACCCTATGATGAATATGTTTTTAGGGTAAAGAATAACCGTAGAGCAAGCTTTGTTAAAAAAGAAGACTTAAAACATAATATGTCAGATTTACCATATGGAAATCTTCTCCAAAAATATCAACTCACCCTGTTTTTCTTAAACAATTAAACTATGAACTATCCAGAAATAAATCCAAAAATGCTTAACAATCAAGAGCACAGAGAAGCTGCTCAATTGGAAATGAGAGCATTTGTAATGCAGAGATTGGCCAAAATTGATCAGAAACATGCTGACAACTATAACCACATTCTTACTGTGATTATGGACGATTTAGCCCAAAGGGGTATATTTGCTACAGTTATGGCAGAACTGCCAGCAATTAACAAGGATGGTGATGATGATGGTAATGGTGATAAAAAAGGTTTTTACAACTTTAATAATATGGAAAAGTTTGTAAACTGGGAAACTGGGAAACCAGATTTCTCTAGTTTGGTGGATATCACTAAAAGAAATCTACTAATGATAAAAAACTTTGTTGACTGGTTTGCATCCATGACTGTAGGTGGTTCTGAAAAAAGTCTTGAAAAAACTATGAGTTCAATGTATTACCAGTACTTGGCAGCATTACATTTGGTAAAAACCGGAGAATTATCTCCATCCATTCTAGAAATTATCCATAAAAAAAGTGAATAGAAAATTTAAAGTACCAAAGAAAAGTATAGTTCTTGTTGGAGATATCCATGGAGAATTTAAGACTCTATCACACCTGATATCACAAGTTTATAAACTTGAAAATACCTACATTATTCAGGTTGGTGATTTTGGAGTAGGTTTCTATAGGGAAAATTACTACAAGACTCTATTTGAGACTCTAAATTATAATTTAGAGAAAAATAACAATCACTTGTTTGCTATTAGAGGAAATCATGATGATCCAGAGTGGTTTGCTAAAACTAAAAATCCATTTGGATATAAAAACATCACTCTCTTAGAAGATTATTCAGAACTAGAATTATTAGGAAAGAAAATACTTCTCATTGGTGGTGCTGTGAGCATAGACAGAGAGGATAGGCAAATTAATGAGAAAAAGACTCATAGTGTTTCATATTGGAAAGATGAAGTTTTTAAACTCAAACCAGACTTTCAGTATCAGAAATATGACTTGGTTGTAACTCATACTAGGCCAGAGTGTTGTGGACACTACAAGGGATTCGACAACATTAGAGAATACATCAGAGAAGATTTCACACTCAAGGATGATCTTATACAAGAATCTAAGATTGTTAATGTTGTTTATGAGAATACTAAACCTCCAGTTTGGGTATATGGTCATTTTCATGAGAGTATTAATAATAAATTTGAAAATACCACTTTTAGATGCTTGAATATTAATGAATTCTGGGGATATTATACACAAGAAAAGAGCTTGCTTTCTAGTTAAGAGGGGTTATACTTTATTATGAGAACATCATTAAAATATCTCCTGGTTGGAACATTGTTCTTTGCTTCTGTTTTTCAATTAGGTCTAAGCATCAAAGACTTTAGTAGCAGTGCTCCAGTTTCAACAGAAACACCCCTTAAATCGCCCTTGGATGCAACTATGGTTGAGATTAGCAGATTGCCTGATGGCTCTCTTAAAAGCAACCTCTCTGCTGTTTTAGGAGCAGAATTTGCAAACAGTAGTGATGAATTAAATGAAATTTTACAAGCATATGCTGTGATGAAATTAAAAGAACTTAAAAAAGAAAACCCACAAAAACAAATCTATGGAAATAAACCCAACGAACTTTAGTATTAGAGGAGTAGTCTGGAACAGATCAAACAAAAATGTCAATTATGGACAAACAGGAGTAGTTTCTTTTGAAACACCACCAGAGAGAGTCTTACAAAAAGACTCTAGTGTAACCTTCCTATCAGATTCAGGAGTATGCTCAACAGTGAAAATGGGAGACTTGTGGTTTGATGTGATGGATTACTATAATGGATTGGAAAGCAATTGAATAAAAATTATGGCTACTATAAGAAAAAATCCATCAACCCTAATGAAGGAAAGATTGGAGAAAGCTGCTAGTGTTCTTGAAATTATTGCATCTGGAAAATACCAAGATTGGGAGTGTTATGAATTGGCAAGAAAAACTCTTAGAGAGATTGTTCCATCTAAAAGAAATGTTGTTGAGGAAAATAATAAAAAATCCAAGTCATTTCAAACCTTCATGAGATGTTAATATGAAAGAAGATTTTCAAAAACCAGATAAGACATGGAAAAGGTGGATATCCAATTGCTTAATAAAGGTTCACTATAGCCAACTAGGATGGTGGATTGTGGATAATAACGGATATAAAAATAATCTACCACTATCATACTGTTTTGTGGAAAGTAATGGTTATACTGTTAGAAGAATCACCCTTTTCAAATTTTGTGTAGAATGGGGATTTAGTAAAATGGAGAAAATGATTGACTTGCCCCTAGAAATACGTTAATGTTCCCAATGAAAAAGTCACTACTATTCTTATCACTAATAACCTTGGCAAGTTGCCAAACAAGCCAAAAGCAAGAGAATCCAGACACAGTTTCTAGCAATGCCAGAGTAAATCTGGATGCTGGTATAGGTGCAGATAAAGTTGTTGATGGTTATGAATTGAATGCTCATGCAAATCCCACAATCTTTGGATTTATGCCCTATGGAAGCTTTCAACTAGGATTTAAAAAAGTCTCAAATGAACCAGAATTACAGCTTCCTATGGTAGTTGTAGAAGAAAAATCAGCAAAGTAAAAATATGAACTCTATCCTAGAATGGTTATCATCACAACACAGCTTAACACTAAGTGGATGGGTTTGGGTTGTTTTAACATGTCTGGGTGGTTTTCTGGGCATTATGTTAGTAGGTCTATCAATGATAGCAAAATTTGCTGGAGATTTTATTGATGCATTTACTAGAAGATAGTATATAGTATGATACAAGAAATAAACAAGGATATATTATCAGTAGAGTGTGGTCTAATCTGCCAACAGACAAACTGTATAGGAGCAATTGGTGGACTTGCAGGAGCAATTGCTAGGAAATGGGAGAATGCTGCTAATGAATATCTATCTCTAGTAGATAAGAATAAAGGAGAGGAATGGAACTTGCTAGGAAATTATCAAACTATTAGAGTTGGTCAGAATTTAAGAGTTTTAAATATTTTTGGACAATATGACATTTGCTCACATGAAAGAAGAACAGAATATGGCTCCTTAAAGAATGCACTCCAACAAATTGAAATTTTTCAATTTCTAGGAGATGATGTTTCCCTAGAGTTTTTCTTTACAGGAGATGAAAAGGTGACAAATTTTATAACAGATGTTTATATTCCATATGGAATTGGTTGTGGTTTGGGTGGTGGAGATTGGAAGATTGTTTCTGGTATTATAAATGATGTTTTTAAAAATTCCAGTAAAAACTTATACATTTGTAAAATATGAAAAAATCGTCAAAAGAAATAAAACCAAAAAAGAACTTGTTTAGAGTGGATATAAATCTAAGCTACTTATTTTTAACAGAACAAGAGACTTTGGGACAAGATCATGTTTTGGCATGGCTCAATAGTATGCATTCTGGAGAATTGGACACAGGGGATTCTTATACCATCCAGAGAGTAGAAGATTGTGAAGATATTAGTGATTTTAGTGAAGACTATAATGTGTATACAGATATTGAAGAAGAGGACAATCTAGCAGTGTGTGAATTGATAAAAGAGTTAAATCTGGATGTTAGTGGTTTAATTCAAAGATTAAAGAAGTTAGGATATTCAATCACAAAAAAGTAAAAAAGATGTTGACTCTACTAAAGGCATAGAGTAAACTATCTGCTCAAAGGACTAAAAATTATGTTTACAACTAAAAAAACAGCACTATTCGACAACACACCAACTAAAAAGAAGAACCCTCTTAAGGCAGCATCTTCTGAAATCACTCCAATCTTTGTTGCAAAGGCAATGAAAAAGGCTGTAACAACCCGTTCAGGCAATGGAGCAGTTAAGTTGAGTTCCACTCTTAATGACTTTGTTGACCAATTTGGTAAACTTGGAACTTACAAGGCACCTCGTTCCTTTTCTGAAATTGAAAAGGACTGTGAAACTCTCTGGGCAAATGACAAGCTCACTGCAACCAAGTTCATGGGTTATCTCAGAACAGTTACCAGAAAGGTGAATCTTCCTGATGGTTCTATTACTCAAGAACCACAAAAGGGTGGAGAACTTAAGTACGAACCAATCATGAGAATGATTTGGCTCTCTCAAAAATCTCCAGAAATCTTTTGGAAGAATATTGGATTGTTTGTTTCCCTTGGAAGCTGGCATGATGTGTTTTCAATGCTTCAATATGATTTGGTTTACAATGGTTGGAATGATCGCAAACTAGACTGGAAGCAGTTTGGTGACTTGATTCTCACAGCACTCTCAACAGAAAGTGTTTCCAATCTTGTGAAGAAATATCTTCCACAAATCAAATCACGTTCTGCATGTAAAACTGTAGAATCACAAGCAAACTGTATGATTGCTAAATGGATTTGTAGTCTCTTGTTTGGTTCAAAAGAATCTAGCTTCAACTACAAACTCTACCGTAAGCTCAAGAATACTGGAACAGCACATGAATGGCAAAAGCTTATCAGTCAACAAAAGTTTGATAAGATTGAATTCGATAAGATTCATGGTCGTGCATTAAATCTTCTTGTTCGTAGCAAATTTTTGAAAAATCAGAATTTGTCAGACAAATATTCCAAGTGGGTGGGTGATCCTAAGACCTCTGTAAAGTACACTGGTTTTGTTCATGAACTCTTTAGCAATCTTCCATACAATTTGTCAGGTTTGCAACAGCATGAACAAACCACTATCAACAAGCAGTTTGAAACTCTTGTGGAAAAGGCAACTAGTGAACAAAAAGAAAATCAAACCAACTTTATTGTTGTGCGTGATACAAGTTCAAGCATGAATTCCCTTGCACATGGTACAACCATGAGTTGTAACAAAATTGGAAAGGCTCTTGCACTCTACTTTAGTGCTTTCCTAAAGGGTAAGTTTTCAAACAGTTTTATTGAATTCAATAGCACTGCAAAAATGCATACTTGGAAAGGTAGCACTCCACTTGAAAAATGGTATAATGATCATGCTGGTTACATTGGTGGAACAGACTTCCAAAGTGTTATCAGATTGTTCACAGAAATCAAGGCTAGTGGTGTGCCAGAAAGTGAATTTCCTACAGGAATTCTCTGCATTAGTGATAGTGAATTTAATCCAGTTCAACTCAACCAAACCAATGTAGATGCAGCAAGAAAAACTCTCCTATATGGAGGTTTTAGTAAAGAATTTGTGAACAAGTTCCAGATTGTTCTTTGGAATCTTCAAAGCAACTACTATGGTAGAGGAACAGGTGAGAAGTTTGAAACTACTGCTGATGAAAAAGGTGTATTCTATTTTTCAGGCTATAGTGCAAGTGTTATCACATTCCTCACAGGTTATGAAGCTTTGACACCAACACAAGTGTTTGATAATGCCATGAATCAAGAGATTCTTAGTATGTTCTCACTCTAGTAATTTGGAGAGGCTGTTCTCCAAAAAAGAACAGCCTCTCTTTTTTTCAAAAATCCCTTGACTATAACTCACAGTAGAGTAAATTAAAGGGTACACAGAATCACAGACAGCAAACAATAATCATTTGTCTCTTAAACAAAAACGATAAAAAGTGTGATTCGAACTTGACTACTATCAGTTAGTAGTGTAAATTAAAGGGTTAACAGGAAGGCAGACAGCAAACAAAACTTTTTTTATTATTGAAAACAAAAAAACAAAGTGCTTTCCGATAAGAAGACAATCAGCAATTAAACTTTTTTTTGGTAAAAAAACAATTCGTCTTCTGATATAAGATTAAACACAGCATCCAATTAGCAAAACCATATTAAGGTCGTGACAGGGTGTTCGAATCCCCTCAGTGATACCATTCTAAAAACAAATATCACTGTCGTCTAGCGGTTAGGACACGAAAAACGCAAAAACATTTAATCTGATAAGGTTTATTACAGCAAAATTAAACGTTAAGTTCAATTCTTAAATTCCCCACCATTTTTTTAAATGGGGAATTAGCCGAGAGGATCGGGTAAACCTGAAAAAAGTAACATACAGCAATTCAATATTTTTTACTTGAAATAAAAGCCACTGTGGTTCGAATCCATGGAGAGTTTACCGTCTAATTGGTAGAGGCCAAAAACGGTTAGTTACTTGACAAGAACACATACTGCAAATTACATAATTTCGTCCAAATTGAAACGAAGGGTTCGACTCCCCCGTATTAGGCAAGTGGTTGCCGAAAATTGTGTTCTGAATATAAGATTACTTTCTGCAAATTAATAGGATTAATTTGTTTTTTAATTAGAACAATAAGCACAGTTCAAACCTGTGGAACATAGTAATCTGATATTACAATAATTCTTGTACAGTTCCGTATAACTTTAACGGATTTGAAAGTGGAGTCCAATTTACTATTTGGTTACTCATAACAGGCTTACCTCCCCTGCTTCTATCAACAGCAATTGTAACATGAGGGGTCTTGTTGTCAGTAGCACCATCAACCTTCACAGCAACCACAACACCCTCTCCTAGAGAGCCTACATGAGAGGCAGTGAGGCACTGTGCATCTCCAAGAGTACTCTCATACTGAGTGCCTTTCAAGCTTCCCATTTTGATAGTCATGTGGTGTGCTACGATTTCATGTTGATCTGTTAATAGGTTTGCTACTTCTGGCAACTCTAGCAATGCCTGATGACTGCCACTGTCCAGCACCACAGCACTATATCTAACAGCCTTTTTGTTCTCTAAAAATTGTTTGAACCTCACTAGCTTATTTATTGACAATCACCTCAAATGTTATACATTATAGTGCATGAAAACAGAAGTTATATCCAATCCCCTACTCTTAAGTGAAGATATGAACACCAGCACCATGAGCATGGATACTGCTGGTATTGGCATGGCAACACTGTTTTTGAGAGATAAAATCTATTCTAATAAAATTGGGGCTGTTGTTAGAGAGTATACTAGTAATGCTGCTGATGAGCATAAAAAGCATAATATTGAAATTCCTGTTAAAGTTTCTCTAACAGATGACACTTTTTCTGTAAGAGATTATGCACTAGGTTTGGATGACAATGGTATTAGGAATATCTTTGGAATGTATTTTAAAAGTACAAAAAGTAATGACAATAGCCAAATTGGGGGATTTGGTATTGGTAGTAAAAGTGGACACTGCTACACAGACACTTTCTATGTAAAAAGTTATCACAATGGAGTGTGCACACTATATGCATGTGCACTAGGTGGAAAGGGTGGTGTTCCTGTTGGACAAATTATTGAAATTGAACAATCCGAAACAACAGAAACTGGTTTGGAAGTTTTCATGAACATAAACCCTAGTGATAGACATAAATTTTTCACAGAGATTAGAAAATTTGTAGACACATCAAATCAAAAAATCGAATTTCACTATTCTGATATTGTTGATGGAACCGTTACAGATGTTGTGAAAGTTCCCTTGGAGCCAGAGAGTGTGGAACAACATGGAGACTATGTTTTTAAAATTTACGATTTCAAAAACTCACGTAACCACTATAATTATGGTTGTGATGGCAATCATTCACTCATATGTAAAATGGGAGATGTTGTGTATCCACCACCAAGCTCCAGCATCTTGGGCATTAAATATGATAGAAAAACAGAGTTTGGGAAATTGATGGTTGTGGAAATTCCTATTGGAAAATTATCTCTTCCTATCAGCAGAGAAAAATTTGAAGACACTGCTAGTAATCTTGCAGTTTTTGAAGAAATCACTAAAATTGACTATGATATTTATCAGAGAGGACTTGATGAATTAGAAACACTATCTCTTAGAGATGCGGTGGAAATGGGCAACAGTGATCCAATTGTCTATAGAGATTCTACCAGACATGTCAGAGATAGTAAGAATTACTATGTTTATCCAACAAAAATTGCATTTAAACACTACCATGATGGTGGTTTCACATTCATTAAAGGCACACTACTAAATGATGAAACTTCTTTTGAAAAAATGGGAGACAAATATCTAGTGGCTATTATTCCAAATAATAAATATTCTGGAAATTGGATATCCAGATTGAGTGAAGCTGCAAAAAGCAACAGTAAAAAGTACTACTATTGTGTAGAGTCTTGCTGGGATAGATTCACAAGTGAGTTTAAACTTGAATTTGACGAATTGTTTGAAATTAAACCTGTAAGAGATAAAATTTTTGCTGTGCCTCCAATGAAAAGAGAAAAGGTGGATGGTGAGAAATATTATAATGTGTACAACACATATGGCTATGGTAGAGATGCTACTAGACCATACAATGCAAGTCCTTTGGATATACACAACTTGATATGTGGTAAAAATTTACAAGAGGAAGATGATGTTAAAACCTATATTGAAAAAATCGCCAAGGAATCTTCTGATGTTTCTAAATTAGAGAAGGTTTCTATTACTCTTGTTAAACCTGGGCAGGATGCACCTGTTGGATGTTGGACAAGAAGCATCAAAATGTTTAATCTTATGCTGGAACTAGGCTGGTATGATGCTGATGGAAAAGCACTTAGAGATGACTGTGATGCTATTAGAGAGAGATATAGACTAGCAGAAAAGGACCGTAGGTTGAAAAACTTATCCAATGTAAGCATTTTACCAAGCAGTGTTAGAATGAAATTAGAGAGTTTCATGCACAAAAAACCCAAAAATGTATCAAGAGTTAGAAAGGTTCTTGATTCTCTTGGGAGTGAAGATTCCTTTAGAGGAGTGGTTTGGGGTGCAGTGAATAAACAAGGAATTTCCTTGGATAGAAACAGAATTAGAGCAATTCTTAAATTGACAGAAGTATAAACATAGAGTAACTTAAACTCACAATATACAAAAACATGAAATACTTTATTAACAAAAACGCAATCACTCTCTTTTTCAAAGGAGAAAATCCCCTTACTATTCAAAGTGATGATGCTAGATACAACAAAATTCTAACAACTTTTGAAAATCCGTTGGATAAGCAAGAGGCTTTGGTTAGAGCTATCTTAGCAAGAAATGTTGAAAAGATAGAGGAGCCTCTTCAAATTGAAGAATTCTTATTTTCAACAGATGGTTCAGTCTCTTACAAGGGTGAAGATTTGCCAGATGTTCTTGCAAGGAAATTGCACAGCATTAGAAATGATGATGTTAGTGTGAATCTTTTCATTCCTTTCTGGGAAAACTTGTCTCTCAATCCATCACGTTCATCAGTTGAACAACTCTTTGACTTTTTAAATGTTAGAGAATTACCAACCACAGAGGATGGGTGTTTCCTAGCATACAAGGGTGTTGGCTCTGATTTCTACAGTGTAACTGCTAATGAGAAAACCAAAGTAATCAGAGGAAAGGTAAAGGATGGTAGGATTTACAATGGTGTGGGTGAAATTATCGAAGTTCTTAGAAGGGACGTTGATGATGATAGAGCTAATGAATGTTCCTATGGATTACATATTGGCAGTTTGAGCTATGCAAAAAGATTTGCATCTAATGTGGTTGTGGTAAAAGTGAATCCAAAAAATGTTGTTAGTGTTCCAAAGGATGCCAACTGTCAGAAATGCAGAGTTTGTGAATACGAGGTTGTTGGTCTTTTCAAAGAGGAAATTGTTGCACCAGTTGTTGATAAGAATAGTAAGCCTATTCAAAATGAAAAACTAACTGAATTGGACCAAACCTTTGAAAGAATTTCAAAATATCTTGATAAGAAAAAGGGTCAAGGTGTTGAATCAGTAAAGATCAGACAAATCCAAAATATTTTCAGAAAATCTCCAAGTACTAATGTGGTTTTTGCTGTGCTTTCCAAATTAAACTACAAATTGATGGAAGATGAATCTGGTTTCCATGTGATTCTTTAACAAGAAATATCGGAAAAAATATTTTCACTGAAAAAGGGAAATCTACCAAGATTTCCCTTTTTTAATAGTAGATTTTAGGTTTTTCTGTGTTATGTTAAATGTGCCAGAGGAGGGTAAATACTAGACGCACATGGAAAATTTAAAATCACAACAGGAAGAACAACACTCAATATTTAAAGAACAGATAAGCAGAAAACCAAACAGATATCCTTGGACAGAACAATTTATAGAAGCTATGCACAATGGCTTTTGGACAGATAAGGAATTTAGTTTTAAATCAGACTTACAATTTTTCAAAGTATCCCTAACAGAACAAGAGAGAGAATGTATAGTTAGAACATTAAGTGCTATTGGACAGATAGAGGTTGCTGTAAAGACTTTCTGGGCAAAGCTAGGAGACAACTTACCACATCCAAGTTTGCAAGATTTAGGTTATGTTATGGCTAATGTGGAAGTGATTCATAACAGTGCATATGAAAGACTAATAAGTGTGCTTGAATTGGAGCATGTATTTGAGGAAAATCTCAAATTGGATTTTATTCAAGGAAGAGTTAAATATCTCCGAAAATACACTCACCGTTTCTATAAGGACTCTAAAAAACAGTACTTGTATGCATTGATACTATTCACACTGTTTGTGGAAAATGTAAGCTTGTTTAGTCAGTTCTATATTATTAATTGGTTTGGTCGTTTTAAAAACGGCATGAAGGATACTGATCAACAGGTAAAATATACTAGAAACGAAGAAAATATTCATGCACTGGTAGGCATAAAAATAATTAATACTATTAGAGAAGAACATCCTGAACTCTTTGATGATGAATTGGAAGATAGAATAGCACAAGAGGCACAAGAAGCACTCAAGGCAGAGAGCAAGATTGTTCATTGGATGGTTAATGGACTGGATGAGAATGAACTATCTGAACCTATTCTAGTAGAACTTATTAAAAAAAGAATTAACGATTCTTTAAAAGAGATTGGATTTAAACAAGTTTTTGTGTTAGATTCCTCTCTTACTCAAAAACTCTTATGGTTTGAAGAAGAATTGCTTGGCAATAATATGGCAGACTTTTTCCACAGCAGACCAACAGAATACTCTAAAAAAGATCAAAGCTTTGATGAAGATGACTTGTTTTAAAAATTAAATTTATGAATAGAAAAAAATATTATTGGTTGAATGATGACTCTAGAAAGTTTCTAAGTCGTGGATATCTACTATCTGGAGAAACACCAGAGGGTAGAATAAAAGAGATTGCTGATACAGCAGAAACAATTTTAGGTATACAAGGGTTTTCTGAAAAGTTTGTGGATTATATGTCTAGAGGATGGTATTCTCTAAGTTCTCCAGTTTGGAGTAATTTTGGTAGAAAGAGGGGACTTCCAATCTCATGTTTTGGTAGTTTTCTAGATGATTCTATAGAGGATATAAGCACCAAACATAGTGAGGTTACAACCATGACCAAAATGGGAGGAGGAACCAGTGGATATTTTGGAAATATAAGACCTAGGGGTGCAAAAATAAGTGATGGTGGAGAGTCAACAGGAACCTGTCATTTTATGGAACTTATGAATGGTTCTACAAAATCAGCAGTTCATGAAATGGAAGAGTATGACAGAATTATGGGAGTTATATCCCAAGGCAATGTTCGCAGAGGAAGCTTTGCAGCATATCTACCTATAGAACATCCAGATATAGAAGAATTCCTAACCATCAGGGATGCTGGACACACTATACAAGAAATGAGTATAGGGGTATGTGTTAGTGATGAATTCATGAACAAAGTTGTTGATGGTGACAAAGAGGCTAGAAGAATATGGGGTAAGGTTATCAAGAAAAGATTTGAAACGGGATATCCATATATTTTCTTTACTGACAATGCTAATGAGGGAGCACCACAAGTTTATAAAGATAAGGGAATGAAAATACATCATTCTAATCTTTGTTCAGAAATAATGCTTCCTAATAGTGTTGATGAAAGTTTTGTATGTGACCTCTCATCACTGAATGCTGAATTGTATGATGAGTGGAAAGATACTGATGCTGTAAAAATTCTAGTATTCTTTTTGGATGCTGTTATGTCAGAATTTATTGAAAAGACAGAACATACCAAATTCATGGAGGCATCAAGAAAGTTTGCAGTTAACCACAGAGCACTAGGAGTTGGTATTTTAGGCTGGCACAGCTATCTTCAAAGCAAAATGATTCCATTTGAGGGATTTGAGTCTAATATTATAAATGATAATATGTGGAAAACTATCAGAGAGAGTGCTGACCTTGCAACATGTGAGTTGGCAACTCTTCTTGGAGAGCCTCCTCTTTTAAAGGGCTATGGCAGACGCAACACAACCACACTAGCTGTTGCACCAACAACATCAAGTTCGTTCATCCTAGGGCAAGTATCACCCTCTATAGAGCCTCTTAACAGCAACTACTTTGTTAAAGATTTGGCAAAGGGTAAGTTTACATATAGAAATCCTCACTTACAGGTTCTTTTAGAATCTAAAGAAAAGAATGATGAGGAAACTTGGAGAAAGATATTGGTTGATGGTGGCAGTGTTCAGTCCTTAAGTTTTCTCAGTGATCATGAGAAGAATGTATTCAAGACATTTGGAGAAATTTCTCAAATGGAAATAGTGATTCAAGCAGCAACAAGACAAAAGAGAATTGATCAGGGACAAAGTTTGAATATAATGGTGCCTATAGGAACAAAACTCAAAGAGGTTAATGCTTTAATAATCTTTGCATGGAAGAATAAAGTGAAAGCCTTATACTACCAGAGGGGTTCAAATCCCTCACAAGCACTAGCAAGAAATATAATGACTTGTACAACATGTGAAGGATAAACATTGACACTTCTATAATCAGTTGTATAGTGTGTTATGTTCTATGAAATTGCAATAGCAGATGCCTATGGCCAAGCCTTTGAGTTTATTAAAAACCCAAAGGAAAGTGGTTTGAAAGTTCTCGCCACATTGGAAGAATGACATTATGAGTGACCAACACGTAACACCGAATTTTTTAGTGATAGGAAGTGGATATGTTCCAGACTATTTTAAAAAAATACCAAATGAATTTTTGGTTGTTCCTAAGCAACCAATTCAAGAACTGATTCCACTTATAAAACAGTGTAAAACAGTTGTTAATGCCTATGAGATTATAGAGGGCAGCACCCAAGATTTACTAAAGGAAAACTATCTATTTGTTCAAGAGTTGTATATTGCTTGCTTTGAAAGTGGTAAAAAACTAATTCACCTTTCAACAGCAAATTTATACAATGATTTTGATTGGGATAAGAATGTTGAAACTAATAAAAACTTAAATCTAAGTTCAGATTATTTGATTTCAAAAAGAATAGCAGAGAGAGTTTTAGAATCCACAGATTCTATTATATTGAGAATTAAAAACCCTTTTGATGGAACTAATCACTGTGACAACTGGTTGGTTAAAGCATTGAACAGAAAAAAAGTATCAAATTGGATAGACACTCATACCTATCTACCAGACCTTAAAAAAGCTTGTATTGAACTGCCTAGTAAAGTAGGATCGGGTTTGTATAATTTTGTACAAACAAAGAGTGGTTCTGACTTGTTTTATTTCAACACAGTTTTAAAATTACCAAAGTATAAGAAATATAATGTTTCTTGGAAAAAGAACAAGAAGTTGGATTCTAATGATGATCTATTATACATTCATGCAGATGTGAACAATACCCAAATTCAGCAATACTTGGAGTTGACTGATGCTGTTGCTGCTGTTATGTTAAGTTGGTCAATGTTGCAAGGAGAACTTGACCAGAGTCTCTACTCATAATAGGTAGAGATGTGAGAGTAACAAAAGATATAACCAGTCAAATATTTAAACCTATGAACGAAATTCTAGTTGAAATGAATCCACTATTGGCCAATAGTCTAGAACCATCTCTAGATGATATTTTGCTGGGATATGCCTCCGTATTTCCCCTGTTCAAAACAGACTATTTGATTAATAAACTGTACAAGATGACTATCAGGTTTCAAACATCAGACTATTTTTTCGTAGAAATGAGAGAAAATGCTGCACTAAAATCTATTCAAAAAAAGAATGAGAAGAAAAGATCAGACAATGCAGAAAAGGCTGTAAAGTCATATGCTCCTGCATTTCACAAATTCAATTCAAGTCCAACATGCTTGGATCAAGATTCTGATGGGAAACGTATTCGTGAAACTATAAACTTGTCAAAAGATAGAAACATTTCAAGACATTTCAAATGAAACTAACATCAGGAACATACTATATAGCTGGACCCATGACAGGACACCCAGATTTTAACTACCCTGCATTCTTTGCAAAAGAAAAAGAAATTCTTGCTAATGCACCACCACCAACCATTGTATTGAATCCTGCTAAAATAGCAAGTGGGGACACTACTAAAGAATATGCCTTCTATATCAAAGAAAGTTTAGCTCTTTTAGAAAAGGCTAGTGCTGTGGTTTTCTTAGAAGGTTGGAAAGCTAGTAAGGGAGCAAGATTAGAAGCAGCATATGCAATAGCACTAGATTTGGATACGTATGATCATGAGTTGAACCCTATAGAAATGGGAATTGATCAATTTGCAGATGAGCAAATTGAATCACTGGTTGAGAAAAGACAGAGCCAATATGGACATCCATTTGCTAACTTTACAGAGGTTGGAAGAATCTGGGGTGCTATATTAGGAATCAAAGATATTGATCCTGAAAAAGTGGCTCTTATGATGGTTGGATTAAAAATCAGTAGAGAGAATTTTCAGCATCTTGATGATAATATCAAGGATGGTGCAGGTTATTTTAGAACAATCAATACTATTAGAAAACATAAGGAAGAGATTGTTCTTTCAGCAATGAAAAAATTCGGTAACTGTTAATGGGAAATTCAGATAAGATCGGACAGAGATAAGAAAATATATTAGTATGAGCACTTTAAACATTAAAAAGTTAACAGAAACAGCCAAAATTCCAACAAAGGCATACCCAACAGATTTGGGTTATGACTTGTATGCAGATGAAACTGTTGAGATATGGTATATGGATACTGTTAAAATTAAAACAGGAATTGCTGTTGGATTTCCAGAAGGGTGGGGTGGTTTTATAATGGACAGAAGCAGCATGGCAAGCAAACGTCTCGTTGTTTCTGGCGGTGTGATAGATCAGTCTTATATAGGAGAATTGAGTATCATCATGACTTATACAGATGCTAATCCTACAATTAAAGATGGTGAAAATAGTAAATATAATAAAATTACTATAAAAAAGGGGGATAAAATTGCACAACTTGTGCCTATTCCAGTAACAAACTTCCTAATTGTGGAAGTTTCTGATTTAGAATCCTCTGAGAGAGGGGAGAGGGGATTTGGTAGTAGTGACGAAATAATTTAAGCTTAAAAGAAATAAAAACACAGCATCAAAAATAAATACTTTGATGGACTGCCGCCTTCTACCTGAATATAAACTAGATGATGTTGGGGATATCAAAACCCTATCTCAGATATACCCTCAAAATGTGAGAGATTTAGAAATTCCCAAAGTTTGGGCGAAAACCAAAGGAAGAGGAGTTGTAGTAGCAGTCTTGGATACTGGATGTCCTGTTAATCATCCAGACCTTATACCAAACATAGACCTTTCCAAGTGTAGAAGTTTCGTAGATGGTGAGGATATTTTTGATACTCATGTGGGGCACTCTACACACTGTAGTGGAACCATAGGTGCTGTTGATAACACAGAAGGTATTGTTGGAATTGCCCCAGAAGTAACCATAATAACAGTTAAAGTTTTAGATAAAAATGGTTCTAATAGAGGTGATAGTGTGGAAAGAGGACTTGAATATTGTTTAAAGATAAAGCCAGATGTTGTGAATTTGAGTTTGGGTGGTCCAAATCCAATGAGCACAACCCATTCCCTAATAAAAAGACTTGTTGCTGCTAACATACCAGTTGTTTGCAGTGCAGGAAACAATGGAACAGAGAATGTATTATATCCTGCAAGATATGAGGAGTGTATAGCTGTTGGTTCTTATTCAAACAGTCTCATAAAGGATAGAAGTTTATTCTCATCATGGGGAGAGAGTTTGGACATAATGGCTCCTGGTGAACAAATATTAAGCACATTCTTAAATGGTTCATATGCTGTTATGAGTGGAACTTCCATGGCAGCACCAGCAGTAGCAGCAGTTATTGCATTAATAATTTCTTATAACAGAAAGCAAGAAAGAAACTTAACAGTTGACCAAATAAAAAATCTGCTGTATAGTACTGCTATTGATGTAAAGTCTCCTGGGAAAGATGTTCACTATGGTTGGGGAATAATAAACCCAAATCCTATTTTTGTAACAAATTCAGTTCATGTTGTTAAAAAGCAGAATCCAATAGCAAAATTTTTCTCAAGACTTGCCAATTTCTTTAGATGAATATAACAGAATTTTTAACATATTTAACTGGTTGCTGTGGAATAACATTTATAATTGTTCATTCTGAGATAATGAGCATGTTAGGAATAAGACAACTATTACATAAGTCTCTCTTTTTCAAAAAGCTTACAAGTTGTTCCCTATGTACAGGAGCATGGGTTGGTGTTGCACTGTCACCAATTCCATTAGAAATTTCCAAAACTTATATATTAACAGTGGGTGCTGCATCAGCAGCAAGTTTCTTATTTGAGAGATTAACCATATTAATGGATGAAAAAATTATAAAATATGAAAAGGAAAAGAAAGACTAAAAATACAGAAACATTATCAGAGTCACACTTGGCAAACATCCTGAGTCTCTGTGATGGCTATCAAGAAGGTTTAGATGATAGTCATAAAGATACATTCAACAATATTGAAAAGGATGGTAAAACTGTGTATCCATTCATATATTTCATTACCAGAGATATTCATGGTTTTAAAGAAAGTTGTGTATTCTTGATTCCTAAAAACCAGACTATCAGTGTTGTTGATGGTAGAAAACAATTAAAATTTATATCCTAATGCTGAAAATTCTAATTGTAGTCATGTCTATGTTGTTGCTTAATCAGTGCACAACACAATACCAGAAGATAAATGGACACACTCCTTGTGTTAGCCAAACATGTTTAGCCTATCCACTTGTTTGCAAGTGTACCAAAACAAAGGTTGGGGCATGTTACTGCCCACCACCTTTAAAGTAAGTGTAGTTCTTTGATAATCTTTTTGATTTCTTTAGTAACATCACCATCAGTTGGCTCTATGTTCTGATTGAATAGTTCTATGAGATAATCTCTAATTTTATCCATAACAACTTTTATATATGGTTTATTCTTCTGTTTTTCAAACAGTGGGAATTGACTTATAAGCTTGTTACCATCAATATATTTTTTCAATCTAGCCTTTAGTTCATCTGGATTGTTTCCAAGATTTCCAACTTTAGCCTCTGCACTTTGAATTTTCCTTTGAAAATTCTCAGGATTAAAAAGAGCACTACCTCTGGATGCCTCATCACAAAATCCAACAGCTTTGAGAATTTCCCAAGATGGATCATGAATAAGACTTGTTAAAGTTTTGATGTTAAGCTCATCCAATTTATGAATAAGCATGTGCTTTGATACAGCTTGTAAAATGTGCTTCTTGTCTTGTGCATCAAGTTCATTGAATTTAAGCCTATCAAATATGTTGCCAACAATAGCAACACCAGCCCCCTCATGACCATAGTAAGTGCTATGACCATTCTTAGAGCCTCTTGTAACAGCCTTGCCAAAGTCATGAAACATGACTGCTAGGTTGATAACAGGGTCTGTGTAAGGGGATACTCTCAAGCATTCAAGAATGTGTCCTAGAACTGTGCTGCCACCCTCTGGATGGTGCTTAGGATTGTGAGTAAACCCTTCCATGTCTGTAAATTCTGGAAGAATATCATGTAAAATTCTTGTATTCTGTAATTTCTCTAGGAAGTTAGCAAGAGATGGACCAGACTTTGCAATCTTATAAAATTCTTTGGATATACTCTCTTTAGAAATAAGTTTAGGGTCCGACAAGAGGTGTTTCAATTCTACTGCTGCCTTTTCAGTTTCAGGATCAAGAGAAAAATTCATTTTTGCTGCAAACCGAAAAACTCTCAAGATTCTGGTTGCATCTTCTATGAAACGTTCCTTTGGATTCCCAACAGCACGAATAATCTTATTTTGCAAATCTTCCAAACCATTTTGGTAGTCTACAATTCTACCCCTATAGTCAATACCAAAGGAATTGATGCTGATATCTCTTCTTTTAGTATCAGTTTCAAAACTATCAACTTCTGTTGATACATTATTTTGTCTACCAGCCTCTTTTTGAGAGTCTTCTCTAAATTTTGCCAAGTCAAAGGAATAGCCCTTGTAGATGAGTGCATAAACTGGTTGATCATCATTCTTACTAATATTTCTTAGCTCAAAATGTCTAGCTAGTTGAGAGATTGGGATATTAGTAGCCATATCAACATCATCAATGTCATTACCCATAAGCAAATCTCTAGGAACACCACCAACAATATAGATTTCTCCGTTTGGAAATTTTTCCATTACTTGGCTCATGATTTCTAGAGCAACTCTCAATTCTTCTGAGTTGCTTATAGCCTTGTCCCACTTGGAACGAAAGTCTTCAAGCTTATAATTTACCGTTTCTGTGAAAAATTTTGAGAATCCTGCTGACATATCTTGTACAATACCTTATTTATACACTATAGTCAAGTTGGTATGTTTCTCCTAGCTATTAATCACAAAAAATTTCTTCTGGAATGAATTTTTTATACATGTATGCTAGTCCTGTTCCACTTGTTAATCTTATTGATGTTAGTGGTGCACTCCATACAAACCCTGCTGGGAATGACATTGCACTAAATGCACTGTTGGTTGCTGTGTATATACTTGTTCCATCAGTGTTAACATTTCTGAATACAACATTCTGAACAACAGATGCTGTGAAAAAATTTATTTGATAAAATACATGATCTGCTGGAGCTACATAGGTTCCTGCTCCTGTTAGAGGCATTTGACCATGACCACCAAAACTCAACTCTTGTGCAAAGAGTAATCTTCTTTCGTTATATCTAACACTTGTTGATGGTTGTAAATTCATACCTTTACTTATTTACATTAGCGTATTTTTTAAGCTCTTCTATAAATTGTGATCTTTTTTTGAGAACTTCTTGTTTTTTATTATTCAATTCTATTATTTTTTCTCTGTATTTTAGTGCTAGATTTACTTGATATGGATCACTAGTGTTGTTGAATCTGGCTATTGCTTTTTTAATAGATTCTATTTCTTTATCAATAGAACCTACCATATCTTCTATACTTTTGATAACATCTTTTATGTTTTTAATTTCTTTTTCTCTATCCCCTATCATTCTGTTCAATCTAATAGTATCTGATAAATCTGTTTTTTGAACATCTTGTGCTGGTGAACTATTAGCTAATGCAGCAGCAGTGGCAAGACCCAACAACCAATTTCTCTCATGTATGGTTTCCTCATATATTGTTTCTAAATCTTTCATATAGTTATTTATATAAATAACTATATGCTTTTGAATGAATTATATTCAGTACTATTTGATAGTAGTGATTTTAAATTAACACATCCAGAAAATGATAGGTGGTACAAAACAACTGACTCGTTCTTTCCAGATGCTAATCAAAGAGAACATGTTCCAGAATATGAGAGTTATGAGGATGATTGGAATGAATACATAGAAGATAGAGGATACTTGGACGAGGATGAATTGGAAAATTTTGTTGAATTTTTCCAACTAGCAAAATCTTCATATTTTAATGACAATATCATATCTCTCACAGAAGAAAAAACCACACTATGGTTAAAAAAGAATAGTAGTGATGACACTTTTGAATTTCTTGCAAGAAATTCAAGTGATTTGGTTGATGAAATCCAAAGGATGAGTGATGATGAAAAGTTAGAAATTATGGGAATTGAAGAGAAAGATTTATATATTGATGGCTGGGAAACTACAATAGGAGAATTATGTAGTTATGGTGGACCTGTGTACCACTACACCACAGAAGAGAATTGGAAGGCTATTAGAAGGGATAGGGAGATATATGGTAGTTGTGGAACAGGATTAACAAACAGAAGCTGTACTGGTGTTTTCACATCTGTTAGTCCAGAAACATATGCAACTGGTACATATGGTGATGTTTTATTAGAGATAGATTTAACAAAATTTAAGAATGAAAAAGGTATTCAAAGCCTCAATTTACAACCAGAACCGGATGTGTTGGAAAGTGCCATAAACAGTTCCTTTCTACATTCATTAAATATAGAAGACAGTTCTTACATCCCAGAGGACATGAGTCCTGAAACTGTTATAGTGGGTCATAGCATACCGCTCAAATATATAAAAAGATTATGAAATTCACAGATTTATACAAATTAATAACAGAAGACCAGAATGGTGAAATTTACATCAGGGGAGAATATTGGTTTGATGAGAATGGAAATACTATGTATGCAGATGGTGATGTTGGAGACATGAACCATGAGATGCATGTTGAACAAATGGTAACTGGTTCTATATTAAACTATTTTGGCTTAGACATGGATGAATTTAGATCACTAGAATTGTCTGAATATTATGATGATATTAAAGAAGAACTGAAAGGTGATTTAGATTTGCAGGATGAGGATGCAGAAGAAGAATTTGAGGATAGTTTTGACCATGATCCAAAACAGTTTATAGAAGATTATATAGTAAAAAATTTCAAAGAGCCTAGAGAAAAAATTTCAAAAATGTTGTATATGAGAGATGCTAGAGAATATGCAATAAAAGAGTGGAATTGGAGCAGAGTACATGGCAATAATATAGAAGTTAATAGACTAACAAAGGACCAACTAAACAGAGTTTCTAGTGGAATATGGAGTGCTCTTGATGAGGAAGGAAGCATTTTCTCGGATGAGGAGAGAGAAATTGCTGGACAAACAGACTATTATATTTCAACATACACTGGAAAATCATACACTATAAAGCTTGATGATATGGATTCTCCCGAAAATATTTCAAATTTAGAAGAGACTCCTGTTGTTCATAAACCAGGATTTTCTAATATAGATTCTTTGGATAAGTCTGCACTTAATGATTTTTATAAAGACAAGCCTATGGGAGATTCTTTTGAAACTCCATCATATTACTCTGTGATAAAATAACAACCCCTATATAAATACAAATATGAGTAAAATTAAAGCAAAAAGAATAGGAGATTTACAAAATGTGGACAATACAGATGCACACTGGGCAGCAGCATCAAAATATAACTACATTAGAATACAACTGGAAGATGGTAGAGAAGTTCCTCTACTCTTTACAGATAAAGAAATTCAAAGAGCAAAAGAAAGAGCAGAAAAAAATCCAGAAGATTTACCAAAAGTGGGATTAGTGAAAAATTTATTAGATTAATTCTCTATTTTCACTTATTATCATATCTAAGAGATGTGAGTCTATGGCTGCACTAACACCACTCCTATTACTATCTCATACACGATTCCTATCCTCCTCTGTTAGTGAATAAAGACTATTAAATGCTGATGTTCATAAATAACGTTATGTTACTAGCAACATTATCAACAACTCTAACTACAACATCGTGACTAGAATTATGTAACCTAATATTAACATCCCTAGAAAAATCTCTAATATCATTCATCATTTATTATAATTTATAATTTCGCTTTTTATATGATCACTTAGCATAAATTTACTAAGATATGGAGCATTGATCATATTGTATCTCCAAACAAAATTATCAACATTACCATCCACAGAAGCCCACATATTTGACCATAATTCACTAGTAACAGTTCTAGTAATGGCCCTTGAATTATTTTTCCCAACAGCTAGTACATACATATCTATTCATTGTTAATATATTGTCCCACAAAACCGGAAATGTTTCCTCCTACTTGCCAAAATGGAATTAATATCATAAAACTGGCAACATTTACAAATGCTTCTCCAGAAATGGTATGGTTTAAGTCATTTGATAAGTTTATTTGTATATTTTTAAAAATATGACTGCTCACCGTACATCTAATTTTATTTTTCATCTAAATTAAATTCTTTTACATGTTCTCTGATGCATTCATTAATAGAATATCTATTAAGTCTATTGGGGTTGATATTAAGTTCAATGGTTCGGTCAAGATGTGGTGTAACTTTGGCCCATATTAGAGAACGATCAATGCTCCTAGATGAAATTTTTTTAGCAACATCACCATTCTGTTTCATTAAATTTATACAAGACCAGTTTCTATTCTTTCTAGAAAACATCGCCAATTCATAATAGGTCTTATTCATTGTTGTATGCATCAATAGAGTCTTTCAAATCACTGATTAGAAAAAATTTACCCCTATGTACACCATTTTCTCTGGTACATCTTGTAATAAACATATCCTCAATATGAAAACTAGCCCATGCAGCATCCCATAAGGATCTACTCATATTGCGTACCATACCGTTTGATACGCTATTATCACACAATTTAAGTTGATTATTCATTATTTAAATTACGTACGGTTCTTATAAGATCAACACGCATACAAAGATCAGCAGTTTCTATGGTATTTTCAACAGTTTGTCCAGTATATTCCCAAACAGATTTTCTGATAGAGATTACGGTTTTTAATTTATTTAAAAGATGACTAGAATACCCACCCTTCCATAAAACTTGTCTAATAATAGTATTCATTTTTTATTTAGTTTGTGGAATTTTTGTGGGGTGATAATACTCAACTATACACCCTACAAGCCAACTTGTCAAATTTACAACAATTCTTTTATAGGCTCACTCTTGTTTCCAACAGTGAATGGTCTTCCTGCTGGACTCATCCAAACATAGTCATGTTTTATGCCTAATAGATGCCCTATAGTTGCATTCAATTCACCAATATCAACAGGTCTTTCCACAACCTTTCTACCATTCTCATCAGTTTTTCCAACAACCTTTCCACCTATATCCAATCCTCCCATTAAGCAAGAGAATGCACTAGGATGGTGATCCCTACCAGCATTTTTATTCAATCCACTATTACCGTTGGTATTTTCTGCATCAATTGTTCTTCCAAACTCTGTTGCTATCACTATTAAGGTTTCTTTTAAAAGTCCACTCTGATGTAAATCTAGGAACAGTGTTGCTAGTGCTTTATCATAGTATTCTGATTTTTTAGTCATGTTTTCAGAGATGTCATTGTGCATGTCCCATCCACCATCTCCAATTTCTACATATCTAACTCCTTTAGAAATTAATCTCTTGGCCAACAAACAACCTTGACCAAAATTACTACGTCCATAGCTGTCTCTAACTTGTGCACTCTCTTTGTTCAAGTCGAAAACATCCAAATCTTCACTTCTCAAAAGTTTCAAAGTTTCATCATACAAAACATTGTAAGAATTCACATCAGCCACTCCAAAATTGTCTCTAAAATTTCTGTCCAATGCATTCATTATGCTTAGTCTGTTATTTAAGGAACTATCACTAATAGACATTTTACTAAAACGTAAACCTTCATTAGGATTTATGATTGGTAGTGGTGTGTATTTCTTATCCAGATAACCCTCTCCAGGATGTCCATTATCACCACTTATTATAATGTTGTCTGGTATGCTGCCTTGCTGTTTTCCAAGCAAGAAACTGCTTACTGCTCCCATAGCAGGATGCACTGTAAGGCTATTCTTAGTGTAGCTGGTTCTCATCAAATACTGTCCCTGAGAGTGTGCACCAGTTTTGCTGGTCATGCCTCTTATAAGGGAGAATTTGTCACCATGTTTTGCCAATTCTTTAAAATATTCTGATACAAAGAAATCACCCTTTGTTTGAATTGGTTTAACTCCTCCCATAACAGAAGATTTCTCCTTTGGATCAAAAGAATCCAAATGACTCATACCACCATTATTGTATATGTATATCACATGTTTTGCTTTGGCAAACTTGTTTAATACTGGTTGTGAATTAGCATGTGCTGCTATGGAGATTCCAAATGTGGATAGTGCTAGTTTTTCCACAAATTCTCTTCTGGATAGTGGACATGTTAGGTTTAATTGTTTTTTCATAATTATATTCTGAACAGAAATTCTCTGGAATTGATTAGTGCCCATACCAAATCAGCTAAATCTGTTTTTAGTATCAGTGCTCTCTCTTCAACATTTGCAGGTCTGCCCAAGATGCTCAAAAAGATTGAATCTTTCTGGGAATTCTTAGAGAATGACTGAAATATTTGGGATTTTTTATCCAACAGCAATTCCATAACTGGTGAATTCATAATGGTTAATATTTGGGTTATGCTTCCATTACTGTCTGAGGAGTCTAGCAAGACTCTATCAGAGCATCCATATTCTTTTAAGAATTGCCCCAAGAAAGAGTTTGTTTTAAGACTGTATGCTGCTCTTACAAGATCAATGTTTTTATACTTTAGGAAGTTTTGAGAGAGTTTATTATCATATTCCTTTAGATTGCTCACAGCATCCAATGCCTTCTGTCCACTCACCTCTTTCCAATCAATCTCTAACAAGTCCGAGTATTCTGAAAAAGAAACTCTGGTATAGTTAACATCTGGCAACACTAGGGTTAGAATGCTGTCCCATATTTGATAGGCACTCATTCTTTTAACCAAAACACTCTGTAACTTATAGTCTTCCACATTTCCAACATATGCTACTCTTGAATAAAAATCAGATGTTGTTATTAACTTAATTAATTCTTTTATACTAAAATCATGAGTTTTGAAATACTCTCCTAGGTGCTTTAAAACTTGTCCCTCTGGATAATCACCAACATTAAAGTTTGTTTCTGGACTTATTAGGGGTTTTCCCACTATGTTTGCCCAAATTCTATTAACTATTGCATTCTGAAAATCTTCATGATTAACAATCCACTCTGAGGCTAGTTGTCTCTTGTTAGACTCTGTTCCTTTCAACTTTCCATCTAGTGTGGATGCACTAACCTCTTGAAATGGTTCGGCATCACTGTATTTGTAGTCATGTGGATACTTCAAAACTTTGCTATCATTATCTGATAGGTTGAAAAGATTTGCAGCCAGCAACTGTCTAACATTATTATCTATTCTATCCTTTTGTGTTATTTCTTTTATTTCAGAATCTATCTTTTTTAACACTTCACTATAGTCTGATCTTTTCTCTCTATTGTCAAGAGGATTGAAAAGTGCTGCCATTTCATAAAACTGTTTTTGAGAGTAGTCTTGAAATGGATCATCATGACACTGTGCACAAGCAATATCCTTTCCTATAAAGAGTTGCAAACTTGTTGCCAAGTTGTCTAGGGGCATACCATTATCTCTGATCATGTATCCTGTTGCAGGATTGTCTGTGTATCTTCCTGTTGCAGACAACAATTCAAAAACAAAACTTTTATAAGAAATGTCATCTCTTATAAAAGTTTTCACATATTGCATGTAGGGATAAGACTTTAGTAGTGCCACATCATCAGATAGTCTTTCAGGTCGTATTCTTAATAAATCTGCCCAAAAATTCTGATAGTTGTTAACATAATCTACACTGTTTAAGATTTTACTAACAGTTTCCAGCTTTTTATCAGGACTGGCGTTTTTTACAAAAGTTTCAACCTCTTGATGTGTTGGTATTCTTCCTGCCAAGTCCATAGATACTCTTCTTATCCACTTATAATCATCAACCTTTTTAGAGTTTCCAGTTACACTATTAGATTTGTAGTATTTTATTAGACTATCATCCAATTCATTATGTGCCATGGAAAGCACAGGAACCAACATTACCAGCAACGAAACTATAAATTTTTTCATAACTGTACAATACTTAACATTACACTATTTCTTTCATGGAAAATTTATTTTCTCTAAATTTTCCCACAGAAATACCACATAGAGGCACTCCTAGCCTATTAGCAATAGTTTCTGCTAGTTGAAGTCTATCCAACAATTTGTCCTCTGACAACACATTTAAGAATGGATTATTGTCCAAACATGTTACAAACAAGTAATCAATTGGACTGTGTGAGATAGCATACTTTAAACCACTATAGTCTAAATGTGCAACTCTGTCAGTTAGACCCCAAACACGGAACCATAAAGAACCCTTATAGGAGGTTTCTGAAATATCAAAAAGAGAAATGTCAAGATTTTGTATCATTGGAATTATTGAGATTCTCTTATACATTATGTCATAAATATTCTGAAAATATGAACTGAATGCAAATATGAACTGAATCTTCGACATGATGACTAACAGAGTTTATGGTTAAACGTCTATTATCATATGAATTATGGCGGAAAACAATGTCCATAACACCACTTTCTACATTATTGTACACCTTTAACCTATTCAACCTTATAATATTTGCAATTGTTTTCATATATTTACAGTTTTGCTTTCAAATTGAACAACATGGCTGCAAAGTTCACTTCTTGATCTAATACAAATGCACTTCTGTACATATATTCACTGATAAGAATACATGCAATACTATTACACTCTCTAACATAGAGATGAAACAGTTCTTTCATAAGAGAGTGATAGTCATTGCCAAATCTATCCAAATTATCTAATACAAATTGCCTTACCTCAAAAACGTCTTTTTTGACTGCTAGGACGGATTTTAATTCTTGGGAGAATTCGCTGTGCTGTGCAGTCTTATAAACAAATGTTCCAGAAATACAGCAGCTTTGCAACTCATTGATAGTTTTTCTAATATCAGGAAAATGCGTTTTGAGAAGAAGTTTTAATGATTCAATTGATTCTTTAGGAATAACGATTTTCTCTTGTTTGAGAATTTGCACCATTCTGGTCATCACTTGTTTTTCATTAACAGAAAATACAAATTCCTGACATCTTGACCTAATAGCCTCTATTAGTTTATTCTTATAGTTAGCAGTAAGAATAAATTTGACATTATCCAAATACTCTTCCATAACTCCTCTTAGTGCCTTTTGTGCAGCTAGGGAAATACCATCAGCCTCATCCAAAATAACAATCTTCTGATTACCATCAATACTACTAACACTGATAAAATCAAAAATTAAATTTCTAACAGTGTCAATATTACCATATTCACTTGCTTTAATGTAAATGTAAGAGTTTGGGGAAAATTTCTTAGCAAGAATTTTTCCAACTGTTGTTTTTCCTAAACCTGGACTTCCTATAAAAAGAAGATTATTAGGAACTCTGGCAAGAGAAAGGAATATCTCCTTGTCACTCTCTGACATTAGAACATCTTCTATCTTTGATGGTCTATACTTTTCTGTCCAAACTTGGGATATGTTCATCTACAACAATAGTCTTATTTTTAGAGTTGTCAAGCATTGGTTGAGTGTTTAGAATCTAAACATTTATAAATCACATCTATTCTTTATAATCATTGATATGCCAAAACACACTAGATATATTGCTGCTGGTATTAGTATAAAAATCATCCGTTTATTAGGCTCTTGCCGTTAAATTTTAAATATGGTGTTGGGTTTTCAACTTGTACACTTTGTATTGATGCTAGTAGGTTTAACACTTGTTGAACTCTTTCAGCAGGAATAGTATAAACTTGCCCTGCTACTGTTACATTAACTTGGTTTGATGTTATTAATGACATATGGAGCACACATAGAGAATCGAACTCTACACGGGAATTTCTTCCACTACGGTTTTGCAGACCGTCCTTTTCACCAGCCAAGCCTGTGCGCTTTTTTATACTTACTAATTGAAAGTATAACATTACTACTGTAAACTATGAATATGGAAGAGTCAAGAGAGAAAAAGAAAACTGAGATAAGAAAGTACGGGTTTTATGCATGTCTAAAAGACTTGGAAAAATGCCTTGGATTATTAGTATTTCATGTTGATGAGAGCATTGTAGAAGGTGTTAAATTTGCCCCAGGATCAGTTTCCAAATTTTCTGTTAAAAAAACATATTTTGAGACTCTTCTAGTGTATAATTTAATAGAATTTGTAGAAATTCTACCCAAAAAAGCATGGAAAGAATACAAATTAGTATATAATAAATAGTTGCATTTGTGCGAGAAGGGGGTAAGGTTTTATATGAATAACAAATATGACAGAATTGTAATAGATGGTAATAATTTTCTATTTAGGGCATTTTACAGCAGAAGACCAGAAAGATTGGTTAATGGCTTTGATGTGAGCAACATTAGTCATTTTTTAACCATGCTGAGAACTCTTCAAAAAAGATTCAAGGCAGAGGAAATTTTGCTTACATGGGATAAAAAGATTAATTGCACCAAAGAAAATTTTAGAAAGTCTCTTGTAAAATATAAAGGCCAGAGGGTGGAGACTGATATCACTAAAAAAATATTTGATAATATAGAGCACATTCAAAAGTTTGTGGATGCACTAGGTATAAGAACATTGTATCCTGTGAATCTAGAGGCTGATGATGTTATCAGATTTTTATCTACTTTGGATGGATATAAGAAAACACTTATAGTGTCTAGTGATAAAGATTTGTTGCAGCTTGTGAATGAGAATACTCATGTGTTTATGCCTGTGAAAGATGTTATTGTTAACTCAGAAAATTTTGAAAGCTTTGCAGGAGTGGCAAAAAAGGATTTCGTAATGTTCAAGTGTATGGTGGGTGATGTTAGTGATAATGTTCCAGGGTTAGATCAGATTGGACCAGTCAGAGCAAAGAAATTAATAGAAAAATTGTCAGAAGAGAATGTTGATGTAGCAACCATTCTAACACAGGAACAGAGAAGCATCATAGAGAGAAATAAATCTATAATGGATTTAAGTATGGTGGATTTGTTGTGTTCAGATGAATATGGGTTTTATGCCCAACAAATGGAAACCTCTAAAAAAGATTTTGATGAGTCTAAACTTAGAAGTTTGTTCAGAGAGTATAAGTTCACCTCTTTTGAGAGGATGATGTTAGAATGGAATAGAGATTTCAACAAAAATAACGTTGAGGATGATTTACTTTCTATGATTTGCATGTAAGTAAGAAATATATGCAATTATTACAAAATACACCAGTTTCATGCAGATCATGTGGACAAATGACACCAGGAAGAGAATTTCAAATAAGAAATTCTGATGGAACAGTGGTAACAGAATGTGAATGGAGATGTCCAAAATGTGGCAGTTTTGTTAAAAAAGGTGTTACTAAAATAGTCAAACCAGAAAATAAACAATAATGAGAACTAGTAAAAAAATACTAATGTACACAGTGTCATTCCTAGTGACACTGTTTATAAGTCTTGGACTTGCTGCTGGAACAGAACTTTTTACAGGATTTTCCTATAAACCACTAACATTTTTCTTTTTCTGCATTCAACTAGCTGCTAGCTTCTACATCACAAACATATACGAGAGTAGGAATGTTATCAAAGCAGTGCAAGAATATGCTAGTAAACCCTACAAGAAATACATCTTACCTATAAACTGTGGGCACTGTGGGCAGTCTAATGAAATTGAAATTGATTTAACAGACACTGAATTTAAGTGCACCAACTGCTCTAAAATGAACGGTATTCATATCAGTTTCATGGGGTCTGCTATAACAGAACCGATAAACACTGATATGTTCTAATATGAGTTTTCTCAAACCTGATTTTAATTATAAACCAAGCAAGAACTTGTTTAGCACTCATGAAACCAAAGAATATGAGCCTCAAGAGAAGATATTCAGTGGCTCTGATTTGGCACCATTCATAGCAGTTTTTTCAAAACAATTGGATGATGAGAGTCTATTTAGATTTTATACAAATGCTTGTATAAGCTTTAAGACTAGTGTTAATGTGTCTGATAGTGAATCTTTCCTAGTAAAATTCTTAGAAGCATTTCTGTTCAGCATTAAGAAAACTTTTCCAGATATGGATTCGGATTCCTTAAATGATCTAGAAGAAAAAATTAACCAACTAAACAAATCACTTGCAAAAAGCTTGAAAAATGTTAATGTAGAAAACAAATATCTCTTGCCACTTACTTTGGGTCTTATAGAAGCAATGTTAAGTTACGAAAGTTATTAATTTTTATGGAAAATATCGAAAAAATAGTGATACCATCTATTCCTAAAAAGGAAAAAAATGAATCAAAGAAAACAGTCTTGGTAGAAAAGGAAAGCTTACCAAGAAAAAACAGAACAATAACTTGCAGATATTGCCAAGTTGATAAAATTTTAAATCCTAATCAATATCAGACTCTGTTTGATGCATGTGGTAGTGATGAACAAAGAGTTACTGAGGAATTCATGTGCAAAGCATGTGAGATGAGTATGAAACGTAATCCGTTTCTTTTTTGGTCAAATTATGGTGATGCATTCTCAGGTATCATTAAAGATGTAAAATCTATATTTGATACTTTCCGAAATTCAAGAAGAGAGGTATCAGATGCAGTAAACCTGCAAAATTCATCAGTTTCTGTTTTACAGGGATATAAAATTCCAGACTCTAATTTTGAATTTATTGTTGTGGAAGGTCTACCCTCTGGTATCAGAATAAGGAACGTACCCTTTGTAGGGTCGATTTCTTTGAATGTTTACAAAACAGGCAAAGAGAAGATAGAAATAATATAACCTTATGCAATCAGCTAATGAAATGCCTATGAAAGAGTGTTGTAATTGGATTGCACTATGTAATGCACTGAAATTTATAAACCATACAAGCACTCTTACAGGAAAGAAAGTGGATGAAAAAGATATAGACTATAGAGAAATGATAAATTATATAGAGTCTGTTAGCGGGGATATAGAAACATGTTTTAGAGAAAAAGGAGGGGTTCCTTTTAAATATTCTTTAAATATGAATCTAGAAGATTCCAAAGAAACATCAGATTTAACCTATGATTTTCTTGATTAAAGGCTTTTGAAACGAAAAAGGGAGTGTGATAAACACTCCCTTTTTTATATATTAGTTTGTTATTAAAAACTGGCAGTTGTGATAAATAATTATATGGCACTTGGCAGTATTAAAAAAGCGTATGAAGTTTTCAGACAACATGATTTCTCAAGATCATTTCAATTAAGAATCTTGGATTTTAATAACGTTCCTGATTATGTTGAAAGGGAACTTATTCAGAGTGAAGGTAGATTATATGCTACCTCTTATGTTGTTCCTGGAAGAACTATCCAAAATATTGATATTCCTTATCAAGGATTTCAATTCAAACTTCCTGGTCAAGTGGCATATGATAGTCCAAACCCATGGACCATAACATTTAGAACTCCTGGAGACTATCTTGTTCGTAATGCATTTGAACGCTGGAGCTTTGAGACTGCTAATGATGATACCTCTTGTGGAAGATTTCAAATGCCTTGTGAAAGCACTACTGTGGACATAGCAGTTCTTTCCCCAAAATGTGAAATTATAAGAGTTTATAGATTGCACGGTATATATCTTCAAAACGTGAGTGAAATTCAGTACAACCAAGAGAACAACGAGGGAACAACTTTCACAGCAGCCCTCCACTATCAATACTGGAGACCTGCACAAGGGTTTGACACTGGTTTGGTTGACAGCACAGGAGTTAATAACCAACTCATTGACAGCGTATTTGCTACCTATGAGAGCAGAATACAAGCTGGAAATGGGGCATGTCCACCAACAAATATTCCAAGAATTTAAAGAAAAAAAGGGCTACTTAAGTAGCCCTTTTTTTATACCCCAAACAGGAATTCAAACACTTTATTATACATTTTGTTTTTCCATATTCTAAACTTTGCCTTATAACCAACCAATTCTAATTGACTGGAAAAATCACTTGTGCGAGCATCATAGTATAATATTTCTGTATTGCCAGCTTTTAATGTTGCTGTGTTTTTTGATAGTAAAACAACACAATCTATATATGTATCATGTCCATCATATCTCTTGTAGTGGTACTTAATAGTATCCCCATCATATATTCTAAGTCCTTTTTTATCTAGTAAAAACTTCATAGTCTTATTTATTGTCATCTTCAACTTTAGAAAGTTGTTCTTCTTTTTCAAGCCATTCCCTATATCTTTTCTTAACAATAGTATGTAAATTGTAACCATGACTGTTGATTTGTGGAACAATATTATTCCTCAACCAATTTCTCTTGTAAACATCTTGCTCATTAGTTTCATCTTCAACCACATATTGTTGCAGATTGTTTTGAGAGATATAATCTCTCATTTCTTGTTTAGTTGTTAAGATAAAGGGTCTAATAACACTCAAATTACTAGAAAATTGTGTAATCAAAGGAATTGGTAGATACTCAGGAACACCACAGAAACAATTATTCAAATAGTTTTCCACAGCATCATCCAAATGGTGTCCTGTTACCACAAATCCCAAATCTTTCATAGAACCATAGCGATAGCCTCTCAAGTCACTCTCACTCATGCCTTTTTGTTCAGACACATCTCTTAATGAGATTTTCAAAGGAATGGTGTAGTCTTTACAAAAATCCATACATGCTCTTTGCATATCAAAGTTTTGCTGCCTTAGCATATGATTAAAATGAAAACATTTTAATTCTGTATTAGGATATCTTGTTTTGATAAAATGTGCCACTGCTAGACTATCACAGCCTCCTGACAAGGCAACTGTTAGCTTGAATCCACCAGTTTTAATGATGCTTGATATGAAACGCATACAAGACAATACCACTTCAACAAGAGTTGTCAAATAAAAACCCGTCCTTTTGAGACGGGTTTTTATCCACTACATGTAAACCAACCTTCTATTAAAGGTTATCTTCTATGTAGGTTGCTATCCATTTGAAGCTCTTTCCGCTAGTGGCCACAGTGTTAATCTTATCCAAGATTGAACTGTTACCAACTAGAACACTAGGAAGAAACAATTGACACTCATCAAGAGGACGCTTTCTATTAGAGAGTCTATTCTTATCAACACCAACCAATCTATAGGCAACTCCAAGGGGATTATATGCATCATTCTGTGCATCGTACATCTTTTGAGATTGTGAATATCTACCACTTCTAAGTGCTCTTACCAATTTACGCCTAAATGCTTTAGGCATCTTTTCTTTTTGTATTTCTGTTTTCATACTCCTATAATATACGATATAGGAATCTGATTTCAACTAAAATCTTTTAGAAATTCTTCCTCTGTCCAAATCTGTTGGACTCATTTGCACCATCACAGAATCTTTTATATCAGGTTTAATAAACTTTTTATTTAACTTTCCACACAAGTAGCACAATACCTCTTTTTCTGTTCCATCCAACACAACCTTGTACATTGCATTTGGTAATACTTTTGATACCACTCCTCTTACTTCCACTGTTTTAGTTTTCATATAGGTATTAATCCAAATTGGGTGATTCTTTCAATCTGGTTTCTGTAAAACTTTTATAAATTCCTTGTAAAAATCTTCATTATACCCATTAGTTCTCTCACGAACTAGAATATGTTCACGGTCTTTCCCCCAATAACGAGGTTCCAATTCAAATCCTACACGATATTCATCATCAGCATCTTTCCATATCCAATCACTTCCATATGCATAAGTTATATGATACAAACCACTAACAAGTTTTACATCTATTTCAGGTTCAAAAACCTCTTTATTCATCATTTCGTAAAATGGTCTTATTAAGACATATAACTTTTTAGTTGGATATTGATATTTTATATCTATAAGCATACTAGATTATGTAGCCAGTTTTTTCAAAAATGTGTTTTCTGTACATTTTGTATGGCATACTTTTAAAATCATCCTCATCAGTCATAATGTAGCAACTTTTGGAAAAATGTTCAATTTTCCTATCATAGTCATAAGACTCTGAATTTTCATACAAAAGGGATGTTCTTGCTGGTGTGTATTCTGGTGCAGACAAACGAGCAAAGTTCCCAAAATTATCATTGGAAATTTCAATGATTTCTCTTACAACAAATGCATTTCCACTAAAACCTGATCTTAGCATGAGAAGCTTCATTCCAACCTTCAAGTCTTCCCATTTATACTCCACTCTTCTCTTATATTCTAAAGAGATTTTGGGGTATTTCTCAGTTACATATTCTTCAAGTGTCATTGTATGGGACGGTTTAATTGTTATGGTGGGCTAGGAGGAATTCGAATCCCCATGTGTCCAGTTACGGTTTCAACTCGTTAGAAGCGAGAGCCGATACACGCCCATTTGTAATTATTTCTATTATGGCGGAAGGTTAGGGATTCGAACCCTAGGCACCTTGTTTAGGGGTGCATCTGTTTTCCAAACAGACTACTTATCCATCTAGTTTACCTTCCTTTTTTTGTTACACTAAGCACAGCAGACAACACTATCAACAAGCCTGATAAGAACATGAAGTCTATCATTAATTCTACAAACCTTAATTGGTCTGCATTTAGTGGTTGTATTGAAAAAACCTTTAGTGCTTTTGCTAGAATCATAACTTTTTAATAAATCTTTCGCCTCTTTCTGTACTCAGTAATTCCGCGAACATAGTTTTAATATCAAATTTTTGAAGCTTAATTTTTAATTGATCAAAACTTTAAACTTTAAATTCGGTATCGTTATCAGAAGTTGTATAAGAATCCTTTGAGATTTTTTTGCCTTTCCTTTTCCAGAAAGAGGGAAAGAAAATTTTACTGAAAATCTATTTGCGTTGTGGCATTGAAAGTGTCAACTTCATCTTGAAGGTCTTCAATCCTTTTCTTGAAAAATTGAATTTGAGATTGTCTGTTAGCCTCATCAATGTAACTCTTTATTTCCACAGGTTGGAATGGAACTGTTGAATTGTAACCATATGGTGGTTCTGTTACACCTTCTTCCACTGGTAGACGCTCAAAAAAAGTGACTTGAGACTTATACTCTGCCATTTCTTGTAATTTGGCAGCAATTCCTGCTGTTGCTACTGCAATTTTACCCTTAAGATCAATCAACTTATCTCTGGTACTTTCCAATTCTGCCCAAATCTCTGTGAGATTAATGGTTCTAAAAACCTGCTTTTGTGCATCAGTTACATTGAACTTTGTTGCCTTGTCTTGTAAATCTTTCAACTTACCTGCTAAACGATTTTTTACCTTTAATGCTTTTGCTAATGTTATCATAGTGAGATAGTATACTCTATTATAGTTTGGTAATCAACTCTTTTTTTGTATTTCGGAG
>Ga0181356_1000055_pt1 | contig 40262 bp, 35 predicted proteins | sample Fa13VDMM110SN_FD_130104 | JGI IMG/M metagenome (GOLD analysis project Ga0181356, IMG submission 130104) | Freshwater viral communities from Lake Michigan, USA - Fa13.VD.MM110.S.N | ecosystem: Environmental > Aquatic > Freshwater > Lake | place: USA: Michigan | collected 2013-09-24 | reverse complement strand
TACTTGATTACGAGTATTCTAAGTAAGAAGCCTAAAGTACACAGGATCGAAGACAGGGATTACAGACATTTTATAATGTTGGCGTGGAGGTCCTCCAAATCGTAGGTTGGCACAGTTAGTAGTTCTGGGGGTATACAAAAACTACACATATCGTAGGGTGGACTGGAGTTGGTTCCAGCTTGGTTTCATACGCCAAATGACGAGGGTTCGAATCCCTCCCCTGCAACTAAAAATTTATTATATGATAGTTCAGTTAAACCCAATGATACCTATAAAAAGAGTTTCTGACAACATGGAAGGATATGCTTTTTTAGTTATTGATTATTCACAAGAGCATGATTTATTATTTACATGTGCAATGGATAATGGTGAAATATGGACATTAAATAATAAAGAAATAAGATTTTGTAAAAATATAAGTTTAGATAGAACTTAATACTGGGGGTGACTGGTTTTGACAGGTCATTAGTAAGTAATACAATCAGCCAGAGAGATAACTGTAAACTAAGGTGAATTTAATAAATGGCAATGCAAATTTAAGTGTAGTATCTCAAGGAGACAACGCACAAATCGAAGCTAACATGAACAAAGTATTCTCATTATTAAATGAGGATGTTATTCTTGGTGTAGCAGCCTAAATTAATGAGATTTCTCTGTTAGATTAAACAGAGTGGTGGATTTGTCAAGCGAGCTTGACCCCAAAAGCTGTATAAATTGTATTATTGATCATGGTTTGGACAGGGGTTCGACTCCCCTCACCTCCACAAAACGTACAGTATTCTGTACAAAATCATACAATATGTATGAAATAACAAACATTAGAAGAAGAAGAAATGGAAGTAAAAAAAGTAACTAAGAAACTAAGAGTCACTACTCCGGATGTAATAAAGTATCAACTAATAACAGAAATAGTATTCTTTAAAAAAGAAAATCTTATTCCTTCTGATTTAGACATACTTATATTACTTGTAATGTGGGGACCAATAGAACTGGTAGGTTTTTGCATGAATGCTGCAAAACAATTGTATCCTGATACAGCTCCAGAAGACTTATCTGTACGGTCACAAAACGTACGTAACAGAATTGTCAAATTAGAAAAAAGAAATATTGTGGTAAAATCTAAGACTGGTAGAAAAGTTATTAGCTTGAATCCTAATATTGATGTGCATTCAAAAGGTAACATATTGTTAGACTATAATTATTTAGCAGTTGAATCCAATAAAGCGTAAAACAATAGTAGAAAAAACAGCAATAGATTTAGATCTACCTGTTCAAACAATTGATGAAATTATATCTTTCTATTATAAAACTGTGCAAAAAAAATTATCTGCTGCTAAACATCACTCTGTTGCTGTTCCCAATTTGGGAACATTTGTGATTAAAAGAAAAGCATTAGAAGAAAAAATTAAAAAGAACATATTATTTGTACAAAAAATTGAAACAGATATTGATATTTCAGTACAAACATATGAGTTGATAATTCAAAAACGAAAAGATATTGCAGATTATCTGGAATTATTAGAGTTGATGAAATCAGAACAGAACAGAAAACAAGAAGTCAAACTTAAAAAAGAAGAATTTAAAGATGGCAAATCCAATTAGAATCTGGAAAAATCGTGGGTTGATTATGGAAGGTATTAAGAACAACATGTTCAAAACAGCACACGTAGAAAATATTGCATTTTATAGAAATGAAATATGTAAAAGTTGTGAGTTTATTGATAACACTGGTGCATCATGCGCAGTGCCTGGAACACAACCTTGTTGTTCTGAATGTGGTTGTTCGTTAACATTTAAAACAAGATCTCTTGCCTCTGATTGTCCTAAAGGATTTTGGAAAGCAGAACTTACTGAAGCAGAAGAACAAGAACTTTTAAAACAAATCAAAGAATAATTATGGCAATACTATTTGAAGCAGCAACACATTCTTATGTATCGATAGATCCACAAGACAAAACTAAATGGATATCAGTAACTACTTTACTTAGTAGTTTAAAGCAACCGTTTGATTCTGAGGCAATTGCACTCAAGTGTTCAAAGAACACAAAGAAAGATAATAAGTGGAAAGGAATGACTCCTGAACAAATTCAGAAAGCTTGGAAGCGTGAGTCAGACAGAGCATGTGCATTGGGTAACTGGTATCACGATCAGCGCGAACAAGATATTGTAGGTTGTGACACAATGGTTAGACATGATGTAGAGTTACCTGTTATAAAACCATTACTTGATGGGTTAGGTAAAAAGCTGGCGCCATTGCAAAAATTAATTAATGGTATTTTTCCTGAACACATGGTTTATTTAAAATCAGCAGGTATATGTGGTCAATCAGATCTTGTTGAGGTTGCAGATAATACAGTGCATATAACTGATTACAAGACTAATAAAAAAATTGATAAAACTTCTTTTGTGAACTGGGAAGGTATTTCAAAGAAAATGCTTGGTCCAGTGTCTCACTTAGATGACTGTAATTTAAACCATTATAATCTACAACTCAGTATTTATATGTATATTATACTGAAGCATAATCCTAATTTAAAATCAGGTAAGTTAATTATACATCATATTACTTTTGAAGAGGAAGATGCAAAAGACGAGTATGGTTATCCAATTTTAAAAACATCTGTTGAAGGTGATCCAATTATTCGTGAGATAGAAGTATACGAACTTCCATATCTTAAGCAAGAAGTAATTGATATTTTAAACTGGTATAAGGATAATCCAAATGCTGTAACTAAAAAATAAAAAAAATGGTAAGACTGTTTGATATTCAAAATGGAACAGTTGTTCCAAGTGAACATTGTTATGTATTAAGAGATTTAAAGATGATAATTGATGCCTATCCGGATGATTATCAAAATGTATTTGCGTATTTATTTTACATGACGTGTCCAAATCCTGATATGAATCCTTATTTTGATACGCAAGAACATGAAAAAGAAGAACTTATACTTTCGCAGCTTAATGTCAATTTTAGTATTGAAGATGATATTATCATTGATGCTCTCAAACTTTGTAGCAAATTGTATGAAACTCCTACGTTTCGCGCGTACATGGGTATCAAAAGTATGTTGGATCGTCTCGGAAGGTATATGGAGACTACTCCAATCGAACATGGTAGGGATGGCAATATTAATTCTATGGTTAATGCTGCAGCAAAGTTTGAGCAGATTAGAATATCGTTTAAAGGTGCGTACAAAGACCTCATGGAAGAACAAAAATCTCAAGTAAGAGGTGGACAACAAGTTGCTTACGATCAAATGTAATATTATGAAAGACAACGCTTTATATAATTGGATGTTTCATTATAATCATCATACTGGTTTTTGGAATGCTTTTCACAGAGATGATCATGACGCATATTGGAATGGCACTTTAAATGAACACAACATTTATCAGCATTCAGATATTACAGAACTTTTAAAAATTCTTAATACTTTTAAATGTATATAAAAGTGCCAACATACGACTACGCAACTGATGCGTGGTCATTAACAGATTTTGAAACAAGAGAAGAGTTTGTAAAATTTATGTGGTCTGTGTTTAAAGAACCAGGTCAATATGAATTTGACGAATGTTCTCAGAAATTTAATGAACAAGCAATATTGTTTAATAAATACAACAAAGTTTATTGCATTGCTCCAATGCGTTCAAAAGATTATATTGCATACTGGGATGATCAAAAATTAAAATGTAGAAATGGTGTTATTTTTAAAAATGGTACTAAAACTTGGTACTTAGCCAGAGAATACTACATGTGGTTAAACTTTCTACCAATTTACGATAAAGAAGAAGCACGATTTGGATTTGCTAAAGTCAGAGATGCTCAGTATCACATGGCACTTTACGAGGAGATTGGAAGACATTCATACAAACACGCTGTTATATTAAAGAAACGTCAGATAGCATCCAGTTATTACCATGGTGCAAAAATGATTAATTACTTTTGGTTTGAAGAAGGGTCAATCAGTAAAATGGCAGGTTCACTAAAAGACTATATTAGTGAAAAAGGTACATGGCGTTTTCTTGAAGAATACCGAAATTTTCTTAATACTTATACTGCATGGTACAGACCATGTACTCCGGACAAGGTTCTTAACTGGGAACAAAAGATTGAAATCAATCAAGGTGGTAAAAAACGTGACATTGGATTAAAATCTGTTATCTTTGGATTAGTACTTGATAAAGATCCTACTAATGGAGTTGGGGGACCATGTACATTATTTTATCACGAAGAGGCAGGTATTGCTCCAAAGATGAATACAACTATGGAATATTTACTTCCTGCAATGAAATCAGGTATGGTGTACACTGGTCAGTTTATTGCTGCTGGATCTGTAGGGGATCTTGCCCAATGTGAACCATTGCGTGAGATGTTATTAAATCCTGATAGTAAAGATGTACTTGCTGTTGAAACAAATTTATTAAACGATAAAGGTGAAATTGCACAATGTGGATTATTTATTCCTGAGCAATGGTCAATGCTTCCATGTATTGATGAATATGGTAACTCACAGGTAGACAGAGCATTAGAAATGATTCTTGAAGAAAGATTAGACTGGAAAAAGAAATTAAAACCAGATGACTATCAACTTCGTATTTCTCAGAAACCTATTAACATTGAAGAAGCATTTGCACATAGAACTAAATCAGTATTTCCATTACATTTAGTTACACAACAAATAAGAAGAATTGAAGAAGGAGAATATTATAAAGAGTTTTTAGAATTATCACGCGATGAAACTGGTAAAATAACTGCAAAAGAATCCAGAAAAATTCCAATATCAGAATTTCCATTATCTGCAAAAACTCAAGATAAAGAAGGAGTGCTTGTTGTGTGGGAAAGACCAATTAAAGATCCAGGATTTGGAATTTATTATGCATCTGTCGATCCAGTTGCAGAAGGTAAAACAAATACATCTGACTCTTTATGTTCTATTTACATATATAAAACTTCACAAGAAATTACAACACACAAAGCAGATGGTACAATTGAATCTACAATTGAACGCGACAGAATTGTTGCAGCATGGTGTGGAAGATTTGATGACTTAAATAAAACGCACGAAAGACTCGAACTTATCATTGAATGGTATAATGCTTGGACAATCTGTGAAAATAACGTCAGCGCGTTTATTCAACATATGATTGCGCGTAGAAAACAAAAGTACTTGGTTCCAAAAACACAAATTATGTTCTTAAAAGAAATACAGGCAAACATGAATGTATTTCAAGAGTATGGTTGGAAAAACGTAGGAACAATGTTTAAAGTAAATATCATTCCGTATGGTAAACAATTTCTTGAAGAAGAGTTAGATCATGAAACAAAAACAGATGGAACTATTGTAAAAACTACATATGGTGTTGAAAGAATACCTGATATTATGTTGCTTAAAGAAATGGCTGCATATCGTGATGGATTAAACGTCGATAGAATTGTAGCATTTTGTGCACTGGTAGCATTTGCAAAAGTACAACAATCAAACAGAGGCTATACAAAACGTGTTGAAAGAGAGGATGGTAATTTGGAAAAGTCAAATAAAAATGTTAAATTGAGAGTGAGTCCTTTTCGACATTATGGCACTTCATATTCAAATAGTGACACAACGCAAAGACATCGTAGTCCATTTAAAAACATTAGATAATAATATATAACTTCGTCAAAAATATATAAATTATGCCAAAAATATATAATGCTCTACAACTAAAAGCAGGAGCAAAATCAGAGTATAACAGAATGGGTACAATTACCCAACCTGTTCAATTTTTGTTGACAAAAGACAAAGATGTAACATGGGGTGCGTGGAACATGGACTGGCATGAAATGCAAGGACTAAAACAAATTAGACGTAATGCAAGACGTTTAATGAAGAATTACAAATTGGCAAATGGTATTATTGACAAGTCAGATTACATTGTTGAAGAAAATAATGAAATGGCAGAACTAATTGATACTCTAACAAAAGAAGACGAATCTGCGTTTGAGTTAAAGTTTTTTCCTATTATACCTAATGTTATTAATGTACTTACTGGTGAGTTTGCAAAACGTAATGATAAAATTACGTATCGTGCTGTAGATGATACTTCATTTAACGAGATGGTTGAAATGAAAAGAAGCATGATCGAAGAAACTCTTGTTAGCTTTGGTGAACAAAAAATGCAACAAACCATTCAGCAAATGGGATTAGATTTGCAAAATCCTGAACAAGTACAACAGGCACAACAAATGATGTCGCCTGAAAATATAAAATCATTACCTGAAATAGAACAGTTCTTTAAAAAAGATTATCGTTCTATGATAGAACAATGGGCAAGTCATCAGCATGAGGTTGATGGTGAACGTTTTAAAATGAATGAACTTGAAAATCTTGCATTTAAAGACATGCTTATTGCAGATAGAGAGTTTTGGCATTTTAATATGCGCGAAGATGATTATGAAATAGAACTATGGAATCCTTTATTGACATTCTATCATAAGTCTCCAGAAGCAAGATATATATCTCAATCTAACTGGGCAGGTCGTATGGACCTTATGACCATTTCTGACATCATTGATAAGTATGGTTACATGATGAACGAAGAGCAACTTGCAGCACTTGAAGTAATATATCCAGTAAAATCTGCAGGATACATGCTTCCGGGTGTTCAAAATGATGGATCATTCTATGATGCTACACGTTCTCATGAGTGGAATGTAGAAGGACCATCTCTTGGAATGCGTCAGTTTATTGCGCATAGAGATGCAATCTTAAATACAGGTGATGATATTATCTACAGAATCTTAAACGAGTCTGAAGACTTGATGGACTTTAGTAATTATTCACTATTACGTGTAACAACTGTATATTGGAAATCGCAACGAATGGTTGGACATCTTACCAAAATTGATGAGCAAGGTGTTCCAATGGAAATGATTGTAGATGAAAACTATAAAGTTACTGACAAACCTTTATATGACAACACTGTACTTAAAAACAAAACAAAAGACAACTTATCATATGGCGAACACATTGATTGGATATGGATCAATCAAACGTGGGGTGGTATTAAAATTGGACCTAATAGACCGTCATTCTATGGTAATAATGACAGCACTGGATTTGCTCCAATATATCTTAATGTACGCCCTGTAAGATTTCAATTTAAAGGAGACTTTACATTATACGGTTGTAAGTTGCCAGTTGAAGGTGCTGTATTCTCAGACAGAAATACTAAGTCACGTTCTCTTATTGATAAAATGAAACCTTATCAAGTAGGATACAATTTAGTAAATAACCAAATTGCAGATATCTTGGTAGACGAATTAGGTACTGTGATTATGTTAGATCAAAATGCATTACCACGTCACTCAATGGGTGAAGACTGGGGTAAAAATAATTTGGCTAATGCTTATGTTGCAATGAAGAACTTCCAAATGTTACCATTGGATACTTCTATTACAAACACAGAGAATGCGTTAAACTTCCAACATTATCAAGTATTAAACCTTGAACAAACACAAAGGTTGTTATCTCGTATACAGCTTTCTACATATTTTAAAAATCAAGCATTTGAAGCTATTGGTATTACACCTCAACGTCTTGGTGGACCAACATCGCAAGAAACTGCAACAGGTGTTACTCAAGCATTGAATCAGTCTTTCTCACAAACAGAAATGTACTTTGTACAACATAGTGAAAACTTAATGCCTCGCGTGCACCAGATGCGTACGGATCTTGCACAATACTATCATAGTAACAAGCCAAGTATTAGATTGCAATATATGACTTCTATGGATGAGAAAGTTAATTTTGAAATTAATGGTACTGAATTATTAGCAAGAGAATTAAATGTGTTTACTTCTACAAAAGTAAATCAACGTATGATCACAGAACAAATTAGACAACTTGCATTATCTAACAATACTGCCGGTGCATCTATTTATGATCTTGGTAACATTATTAAGGCAGATTCTATGGCAGAAATTACACACACTCTTAAAGCAATTGAAGAGAAAGTTAATGCTCAACGTCAACAAGAACAACAAGCTGCACAACAAGGTATTGAAATGCAACAACAAGCTGAAACAGAAAGACAAGATAAAAAACTTGCTTGGGAAGCTGAACAAAATCAAATGGATCGTGATAATAGTTTGCGTGAAGCTGAAATACGTTCTGCAGGATATACTGGTATGCAAGATATGAATGAGAATAAACAATCTGATTATATTGACACCTTGAAGTATCTTGATGACAAGAATGCAAAAAATGAAAATATTGCATTACAGCGTGATAAAGAACTTAATCAACAAGTAAACGAACAACGTAAGGCTAACTTAACACAACAAGAACTTCAAACTCGTGAGCGAATTGCTGACAAACAAGTTCAAATTGCAGCAATGAATAAGAATAAATATGATTCTAAATCAACTGCAAAGAAGAAGTAAAATGAATCATAGCGTTATAGTCGAAAAAAGTTAAAATTATTTTTGCATAATATTAAATCTTTAAGATTTATTATGTAGATTATATATGAAGAAGAATTGAAACATAACTAACAAAAAAAAACATGAGCACAGACGCGAACAACAACTCGACAGTTGATAATGTAAGTATCGACAACATTGATGACTTTTTACCAATGCCTGGTGCAGAAAGTATTGTAACATCTGATGATGAAGAAAATGAAAAACCTAACTTGTTTTCATCTAACAACAAGTCAGTAAACATGGATTTCTTAGATGATAATTCAAAAAAGAAAACTACTGATGAAGATGAAGAAACAAGTGAGGCAATTGCAGAATTAGATACTGCATTAGAAAATGGTGATGATGATGTTGATGTTGAAGACACTAAATCAAAACCAGGAAGAAAGAAAACTGATAAAAGTGGATTAGTTGATTTCTTGAAAAAAAGAATTGAAGGTAATGAAATGTTTGCCTTTGATGATTATGATGATACAAAGCAATCATTAGATGATTATCTTGGAGGTCTTTCTGAGAAAGATGTTGAAGATTTATGGAAAGCAAATGTTGACAACATGAAAAATGAAGTTGCTGCTGCTACACCAAAAGAGTTCTTTGAAAGTTTACCTGAAGAATTACAATATGCTGCAGAGTATGTTGCTAAAGGTGGACAAGATTTAAAAGGTTTATTTAGAGCACTTGCACAAGTTGAAGAAGTTAGAACACTTGACGCACGTCAACCAGAACACCAGGAAATGATTGTTAGACAATATCTACAGGCATCTGGATTTGGAGGTGGAGATCAAGAACTAATTGAAGAACAAATTCAAGAATGGTTTGACAATGGTAATTTGCAAAAGAAAGCAATCCAATTTCAACCTAAATTGAACGACATGCAAGAAGAAGTTGTACAAGCAAAACTTGCGCAACAAGAACAATTTAAACAACAACAACAACAAAAGAAAGAAGCATATATGCAAAACATATATGAAACTTTAAAACCTTCTGAGTTGAATGGCGTTAAAATAGACAGTAAAAGACAAAAGATGTTGTGGGATGAACTTACAACAGTTAAATATGAAAGTCTTACTGGTAGACCAACCAACTTGCTTGGTAAACTATTAGAAGATTATCAATTTGGTCAAAAACCAAGATATGACTTAATTGCTGAAACATTATGGTTACTTTCTGATCCAGATGATTATAAAGAAAACATTAGAAAACAAGCAAAGAATGAAGTTGTTCAAGATACAGTTAAAAAGTTAAAAACAGAAGAAGCACGTAAATTGTCTTCTTATGTTAAAGAAGACGAAGTTGACGAAAGAACACCTTCGAAAAGATTGAGTAAACCTCAAAACATATTTAGTAGACGATAATTAACAATAAATAATATTAACCTTAAATTACTTTAATTACAATGGCAACACCTGTTTTAAACAATGGTCTCTTCTTGCGTGACACAACTTACAAGGTAAGTTCGCATGTAGACTCTTACCATTTGCAGAACATGCTTAAAACTTCAGAACCTATGGATTTAGGTCCTGTAGATCTTTGGGCAATGACGCAAAAGGTAGAAATGCCTCTTTATCAGATGGCATCTTTTGGTGGTAAAAACACCATAATGGTAGATAATGCTCGTGGAGAGTACAAATGGCAAACGCCAATCGTACAAGATCTTCCGTACATTGTTGAAGACGTTGAACCTACTCAGACTGCTTTAGGAGCTGACGGAGTTTTGTTCAAAATTAAAATTAACAGACGTGTATTTGGATCAGGTGATATCATCACTTACGATAAATATAAAGGTCTTGAACTTTACATTGTACCTTCAGAGGACATTCTTCCAACAGGAGATGGTTTCATCTATACAGTACAATTAGTAAACAACAGTAACACTGCTACTTTAGATAAAAAGTTTCTTAAGCCAGGTACTAAATTCTTCAGAAAAGGTTCTGCAAGAGGTGAGTATGGTGAAAGATTCTCTGATATCGGAGAATTGCAAAATGGTTTCCGTGAGTATTACAACTTCGTAGGAGGTGCTGAAGCTCACGTACACTATTCTATCTCATCTCGTGCTGACATGATGATGAAAGGTGGATTAAATGCTGACGGTACAGTTCCTGTAACTGAAATCTGGAGATCATTTGATAAAAACCTTGATCCATCTATCACTAAGATTGATGATATGGTAAAAACAATGGGTAAAGATTGGATCAAAAAATCATATGATAATGGTAATTTGACTCGTTCATTCGTTACTAACTTAGAAGCAGCTCACTTATCAAAAGTTGCAAATGACATCGAAACTTACTTAATGTGGGGACAAGGTGGTAGAATTAAACAAGATGGTCCAGATGATATTCGTTTATCAGTAGGACTTTGGTCTCAATTAGATAACTCATTCAAGAGAATCTATAACAAGAACACATTCAACTTAGAGTTGTTCCGTTCTGAGATCTTTAACTTCTACAATGGTAAAGTTGAATTCAAAGGACCAGATCCAAATCGTCAAATCATTGTTCAAACTGGTATGGCTGGTATGAGAATGGTTAACGAGTCTATCAAAAAAGAAGCATTTTCTGGAACTATCGGTGGTAGTACAGGATTAATTGCTAACATGGACAAGTCTGGTGTTGGTGCTATTTCAGGTACTAATGCAATGGATTTAAACTTTGGATTTGCTTTTACAAGCTACACAATTCCTTTCTTGGCAAATGTTAAGTTTGTATTGAATCCTGCGTTTGATAATGTTCACACTAATGATATTGAGAATCCTATCATTGATGGGTATCCATTATCATCTTACAACTTCATTGTATTTGATATTACTGATAATACAAATGATAACATCTTCTTGTTAAAACTTAAATGGGATAGCGAGATGAAGTGGTTCTACCAAAATGGTACTATGGACTATATGGGTAGATCTCAAGGATTTGCATCTTCTGGAAACTTTAATGGTTATAGAGTATTTATGACTCAAACTATGCCAAGTATCTGGGTTAAAGATCCAACCAAAGTATTAAAAATTGTTATGAGAAACCCAATTACTGGTGGATCATTCTAATATTAATTTTGTACTCCTGGGGATATAGTGTCCCCAGGTAAGTACAATTGATAAAAAAATTATGAGTACAAAAGTTGTTAAAGGAAGACTGATATCTGTAGATAATACAAATAGAACATTTGGTTCTGCTGAAAGTTATATTGCTGTTCAAGTAGAAGATGCAGATGGAGGAAACGAAAGATGTATTCTATTCACTAATGCAGAAATTGCAAAAGCAGAAGAAAGAGCAAAAAGAAATCCTGAAGATCTTACAGAAAAAGGTTTTTTTACAAATTTATTAGATTAAAACAAAAAAACAAGAAATCATGAAAGGAAAGAATACAGCAGCCATGAGTAATAAGATTGTAGTTAAGAAACCTACTTCACCTCAGTCTGGTCCTAAAACTCAAAAACTTGCAGGTGCTACACCAAACAAGTATAAAAAATGCTAAATTTGCGTAAGCAAAAAAAGAGATACCCTCTCTCCCCGAAGTTGACATGGTCTACTTCCGTACCTGCAGAAATGTAGGTACTCCTCCTAAGATGTAACAACCTTGACGTGGTTTAGGAGCTTTAAACTAAGAGTTACAAAAAAACAGAGAAAAGAAGAATACAACCAACTTAATTAAACAAACATGGAAGTAACGGTAATCGACAAACATCAGTCGTTAAAAAGAAACAGTTCATTGACAATTAGACCATACGTTGACAACGAGATGGCAAACATGGGATTAGAAAAGTATCAGATGGCACTATTTGAAGGAGTGTTTCATGAAGAATCATTAGCGTGTCTTGAATACAATGGTATCAGAAGATATGTTTCAGGATTAAATGAATTTGCTCCTGAAATTAAATTGATGAATCCGGATGATGCAGAAGCAGCAATCAAAGACATTAGAATAACTGTTGCACAATTAGAAAGAGAATTGGCAGCAAATGTATTAGATGTTAATGATGATCAGTTTTGGAGCAAAGTAAAATTACTTAGACCTGACAATGATGAGTTTTGGAGTAAAATTACAATGAGATTTGGTAATGAACCGGTTTATTTAGATCCAGTAGGTGATCCATATGATTTAATCAAGTTACGTGCAATTGAAGCTGGTGGTTTTTCTATTGTTGCAAAATCATTAGAAGTAGCAAGAAATGCATCAGTACCATATAAGTTTTACTTAGACAAGTATGAAGAAACAGCTTCTATTAGAACTGAAGTTAAAAAACTTAGAAATAAAGCATTATCAGAATTACAAAAATTATTTGACAAAAATGCTAACAAGTTGTTTTATGTGTGCAAAGTGATTGATGCAAATTCAACACAATACAAAAAATCTACACCACTTGATGTGATGTATGAGAACATGGATAGCTATATTAATGGTGACACTGTTGATAAAGATAAACGTAAAACAGCTGGTAAGTTTATAGAGATTGCTGCCTTAGATATGGAAACATTGAAATTAAGAGCAATTGTAAAAGACGCAAACTTTTACAAATTAATTTCAACAAGAGGAGATGGTTATATTTACCATTTAAAATCTGGAAGTATGTTAGGAAAGAATCCTTCTGATGTTGTAATGTTCTTGAAGAATCCATTGAATGATGAGATTTTATCAGAACTTACATTGACAACAGAACAATATTGGAACGTGTAATTTAAAATATATAGATATGGCATTCAATAAAAAACAATTAGCAAAAGATGCTGCAGAAGCAAAAAAACCTGTAAATAAACAACAAACAAAACCAATTATATCATCTATGAAATATGGTGGTATGAAAGGTGGTAAAAAATGTTAATACGATGGCAAAGCAAATGATTAAACGCGCAGATGGTTCTACTTCTCAAAGAGGTCTTTGGGATAATATTAGAGCAAACAAAGGTTCTGGAAAGAAACCTACAGCAGAAATGTTGAAACAAGAGAAAAAAATAAAATCTAAAGGTAAATAAAATGGCAACTGGTAAAACACCTAAAACACCTGCACAGAAAAAGTTTGCTTCTTTGGCAGCTCCTAAGAACAAGATAACTTTTGCTGATAGAATTGCAGGTGCTAAAAAAACATCTAAAAAGTAATCACGATGGCAAAGACTCCTGCATGGCAAAGAAAAGAAGGTAAGTCACCTTCTGGTGGATTAAATCAAAAAGGAAGAGATTCTTATAATAAAGCTAATCCTGGTTCTAATCTGAAAGCACCTCAACCAGGAGGTGGTGCAAGAAAAGATTCTTTTTGCGCAAGAATGTCTGGTGTAAAAGGACCTATGAAAAAACCTAACGGTGATCCAACAAGAAAAGCATTAGCTTTAAAAAAATGGAAATGTTAAGACATGACAAATAGTTTATTACAAATAAAACTTAAGCAAAGGCTAAACAAACTGTCATCATTTGATTATGATAACATTGAGTGTTGGCAAGTTGCTGAAGCATTTAATAAAGCACAGATTGAATGGTTTCGTAGACAAGTTCATGGACATAATCAAGGGAAAGAAGGTGATGAATCTACAAAGATGAATATTGATGATGTTCAGCGTATGTTGGTTGACACTGGAATAACTTGGAATTCAACAGAATATCCAATATTTTATGAAACAGATCCGTTACCGAGTGACTATTTATATTTTAAAAGATTGTCAGTAAACTGTTTATCAGATTGTTGTCCTGATCCAAGACCTATGATTACATATCTTGCACAAGTTGGAGACGTTGATAATTTATTAGGTGATAATTTTAGACAACCAAGTGCTGAGTGGGGTGAAACTTTTTGTACAATACAAGACAATAGGATTAAAATATATACAAATGGCGAATTCAAATTGAGTAAACCAGTATTGTATTATTATAGAAAACCTCTTGACATTGGATTTACAGGATGTATGAATCCAAATGATGGTTCAATTTATACAAGTGACATATTGTGTGAATTTAAAGATGACATTGTTGAATTAATTATTGATGAAGCAGCATCTATTCTTGCTGGAGACATTGAGTCAATGAATCAATACCAAAGAGGTAAACAAAACGCAACATTAAATAATTAAAAAACATGGACTTTGCACCAAATTATAAATTAAAAAGACCAGGTAATACTGGCTCATCTCTTGAAGGACAAACGTCTATGTTAGTAGGTGAACTAATGAATGCAGCAACAAGTTTTCATAAGTTGCATTTAAAAGTTACAGGATTAGGTTCACATTCTGCTCACAAAGCATTGAATGAATTATACGATGCATTACCAGGACATGCTGATACTTTAGCAGAAGGATTCCAAGGTGCTGCAGAAAAATTATTAAATTATGAAGATTCTGCTCCAAGAATTTTGAATTCTGTAGAAGAAGCATTATCTTATATGAGAGAATTATGTCAACAAGTTTGTTCATTACAGGCAGTTATGCCATACAGTGAAATTGTAAACGACCTTGATATTATCAAAAGTACAATGAATAGTATTAAATATAAACTGCTATTCTTAAAATAAATTTTTATTAACTTTAAATATTTTTATTATGTCTTATTTTCCTCATGCCTACCAGAAGGCTTTAGTAGCTAACTCTTTAGTTAGTGCAGCTGGTACTGCAAGTTCTGCTTTAACAGCAGGTCAACTTGCCCTTATTAATGCAACGACTAATTTGTCTGTTGCATTGTCAACTGCTTCTCCTGACTATGCTGTGGTTTCACAAGCGTATTTAGCACAAGGTAGTTTTCACACTGTAGACAAACTTGGACCTTTTCACGGAGGTTACAAAGAGTCTGTAAAATCTAAAGGGATTAACCCTAAGTACATCAGTGCATTTACTGTATCTGAACCAAACAATCCTGTGCAAGATGTTTTCCAAATTCCTGCTACTGCTGGATGTAATGTTACTTGTGACACTACTTACAGATTGAGATTAGATCTTAAAGGTTCTCCTGCATTACGTTTCTTAACTCACAATGCTTATTTCACATTAGATGCTTACACAGGATGTTGTGATGCTACTAAAAATAATGTGGATCCAAACATTGTATTGTTAGGATGGGCAGACAGATTGGCTTTATACCCAACTGTTAAAGATTTTGTACAAGGTACTGTATGGAACAGAGTGTTAAATTCTGGTGTTGCTGCTACTTCTACTGCTGCAGGTACTGCAGGTATTATTACTGTTACAGAAAGAACAGGTATTGCTGCTGGTGATAGAGTAATTTTTACTCCAACTACTGCTTCATCTGCTACAGGTTGTACTATTAACGGTAACTTGTTTACTGTAGGTACTGCTGCTGCTACAGGATTTAGTGTAGGACAAGTTCTTACTGGAACTGGTGTTGCTGCTGGTACAACTATTGTATCTTTAGTTACTCTTGGTGGTGGTACAGGTTCTACTTTCTTAGTAAACATTGCACAAACTGTTGCTTCTACTACTATTACTTCTGTATCTCCTTTAACTGCATATGTTTCTACTGCTCATGTTCCTGCTACAGGTGCTGGTACAGTACAACTTGTTGCAGCAAGTGTTCTTCAAACTCCAAGTACAACAAACTTGGGTACAATAACAACTACTGCTGGTACTGTTACTAAAATTTATGATGCAATCAACTCTACAACTTATGTACCATTAACTGGTGCTACAGCTCCTGACACTGTAGAATCATTCTTTGAAATTGTAGGTGCTTATGTAGACACTGTGTTTGGTGACTGTTCTTTTTCTCCAAGAGATCACGTAGAATATCAACCAATTGAAATCTTTGCTTCTGTTACTGCATTAGATCCATTAGGAAATCAATGTTTAGCTCAATGCTTTAATCCTGCTGAGGTTCAGCAAGCTATTCAAGGTAGAGGTTTTGGTGAAACTGTTCTTAGAGAGTTAATCTTAGCTAAGAGATACCAACAAGAACCATGGCAACAAGATCCTCGTTTGAGAGAAGTTCTTGATTATAATCCATTTGGTGAAGTAACACGTGCAAATAAATATCTTATTTATAACTTGTTACACAGCGTTCCACGTAAGAGCAATCCTTCTGGAACAATGGATAATGATCAATACTTAATCAGAATATTTGTGCCTCAATCTGTAGGTCGTTTAACTGCTCTTGAGCAAGGTATAACTAAATGGTTACAAACTGCTAATAACTACGATTGTACTTTCACATTATTACCGTAGGCATAAAGCATATAAACAAATCAGAGGAAGTATTAATTTGCTTCCTCTTTTTTGTTTTATTTAATTATTTTTTGTAAATTCATATTGTAGTAATGATATAAATATAAATCAGTTATGGCAATTAAACATCACCTTTGTTTGGATATTCCAGAAACAGCTTGTGAAAATATAATTAGAATATTAGACGCGTCTGTGTATGGAGAAGGATTGGCAATTGATTGTCCAAGACTTGATATATACTTACCTGGTTTTTCTTTACCAATTTATTATACAGAAGACGATGGTCTTGCTCCAAATTTTGTGTTAAATTTATCAACATCAGATTTAGGAATTACTGCACCAAATACAGATCCAGGAATTCTTCCTGATGGATTATATACAATTAGATATAGTGTATCTCCTAATGATTTAGTTTTTGTACAATACTATCATTTAAGAACAACACATTTAGTAAATACATATTACAGAGAAATTTGTAAAGTGCAACTTCAAGCATGTGAACCTACTGCAGAACAACACCAAAAAATGCATGATTTAAGATATATTAAAATGTACGCTGATGCTGCAAAAGCAAAAGCAGAATATTGTCATGCACCAGTTCAAGCTGTAGAAATGTATGAGTATGCAGAAAGATTGCTTGCAAAATATCTTACCGGATGTTGTATAACATGTAATCATTAACTTTAAATACCAAAACCAATGGCACAATGTAATAACTGTAAAACTCCTTTAAGCTGTGGATGTCAAAATAGAACAGCTACTAATGGTGTACAAGTATGTTCAAATTGTTTAACACAGTATGAACAACAACTTGCAGCATTAAAAAATAATCACACACTGAATAAAAATAAATAATGAATTTATCTGAACATAGTTGTACATCATCAGAATTAGTACGAATAAATGAAGTATTTGCACAAGCTGTGTATGCAAAATATAAGCAAAAGAGATATGGTTTGAAAAACTGTAGTGCTCTTATTGATGCTGATTTTGCTGACGATTTGCGCAACTTGTTAATTCGAGCAACTGAAATGGAAGCTTGTTTATGTATAATGAGTAATGGTTGTTCATTATCAACAATTAAAGAAAAAATAAACACACTATAAACATGGGAGTACCAGTAAATAATCCAGGTTCAAATAGAGAAAACTGTCCAAAAATATCTACAGCATGTGTGATATGGCAAGGACCAGATATTCCTTGTATAGATTTATGTGCTGGTGATGCTATAGATGAAGTTGTATTTAAACTTGCAACTTACTTATGTGAGTTGTCAGAAAATATTTTTGATATTAATAATATCGACTTTGCATGTTTACTTCCACCGGATGCTCCACGTGGAGATGAACCAACAAATCTTGAAGAATTAATTCAATTAATAATAAATTATTCTTGTGGTATTGATCCTATAGGAACACGTTCTACATTATTATCTGGAGCAAGAGTTGTAGGACAGTCTTCATCAAGTGAGCCAATAATAGAATTACCAGACGGTATTGCTTATTTTGATGAAAATGGTGATTATATAAAAGTATTAGAACAATCAAAATATATTAGAGTTGCTGCAACTAAATTGGCAGAAACTATACTTGTAATAAACACAACTCAAGGTAGAATATTTAATGCTGAAAAAGCAATAAAGGATTTAGAAAATGAATTTGCTAAATCGTCAAAAGCTTCTACTAATGATATTTATATAGTATCACAATGTGCTTCAAGTGGCACACCAGGACAACAAATATTAATTCAAGATGCATTTACAGTATTTGAAAGAAACTATTGCAACTTAACTTCTGTTATTGGAACTTCTGCTTTATTATATCGTGGTATAAACTCTCAAATTTCAAACTTGCCTAATTTGCCTCAATTGATGAATAGCTCATTGCAAATGAAAGCAATACCTACATGGTCAGTTTCTGTAAATAATGTTGGAGCTTCACTTACTAATTTGTGGTTAACAATTGGAGATATGAGAAGCAAGATAATTCAAATTGCAAATGCTACATTTGATGTTCCTTGTATTTTGTTATCACCTGAAAACTTAGAATTAGGAACTGTAAATGAATATACTGCTACAATATATTGGGAAAAAACGTCTGTAATAGATGTACAAGCTCCTACTTCATATGTTATTGAGGTATATAATGTGTCAGATACAAAATTTGAAAAACCATTATTTACTCAAACTAAATCACAAATAGATGATCAAACAAATACATTAACTATTGCAAGTGAAAACATAAAAGTTGATGTTGAATATATAGTTCATGTTAGTTCAATATATAAATGTGGAAAATCACAACCATCTATGTTAAAAGGTGTATTAAGAAATCCTTTGGTATTGTATACTGTAAACCCAAAAATTCAAAATAGAAACTTAGCAACATCTTTATGTACAACTACTGAAGGAGTTGAAAATACATATACACCAGTTGAAACAACAATAAGTTTTGATCTATTAACAAAAGATACAAGAATTGTTGTTCCTAATAACACAGCTAACCCTTTAACAATTATTGCAAGATTTAAAATTATTTCATGTGAATTTGTAGAACCTGTTTATGAAGATGTTACATTTGAAATATTACCAAGGGAATCTTTATCAAATGAAGAAACATATATTTCAAGTAAATTAACAAATTGTGTTGATGGAACTTGTGGAACATGGACTAAAAGTTTGTTCTGTGGTGTATTTATTTCAGAACCGTCTGTAGAATTTGATTCAAAATATGGTAGTTGTAATTAATAAAATTAAAAATATATAAAATGGCATGTACAGATCCTAATTGCAATTCAGCATGTAATTGTAATCAATGTTGTCCTCCAACTCCTCCACCGGTTCCACCAACTCCTCCTCAATGTGATGGAGAAGATTGTGTTGAAATATATGACGGAAATTGTGTGATATACACTGGTCCAAATATTTCATGTGTTGGTATTACTACTAATCAAAATTTAAACACTATTATACAAACATTAGCTGCAAGAATTTGTGACTGTTGTTTAAGTGGTGGTGTTATAACAATTGAGAAAACAGCAAGTGATTTAACACCGCTTGTAGAATCTCAAATTACATTTACAATTGTTGTAAGTAATGCAGGTAATTCTACAGCAACAAACGTTATTGTTGAAGATGTATTACAAGACGGGTTTGAACTAATAAGTTATACTGTAACTGATGGTACATATACAGGTTCTCAATTTTGGTTAATTGGAACAATGGCTCCGTACCAAGTATCAGTACTAACAATGGTTGTTAAAGTTAATTGTTCAGGTTCTTATGAGAATGTTGCATTTGTAAGATCTGATCAATCAGAAGAATTAGAATCAAGCGTTACAATTGTACCAGAAGTATTATGTACAAGTTGTTGTGAAAATCCAATTACATATTTCTTAAACTATGCTGCTTTAACAGCAGGTTACACTAATAAAAAATAAAAATTAAAAAAAATGGCAGGAGATATAACCTCATTTGATAGTGCAATAAGCAATGGACTCATATTAACAAAGTTTAATTTATGTTGTCCAGATTGCGATGGTCCATACTCTTTGAGTAATTATTCAGATTTTAAAAGCTTTTATAATTTTTATAAATTCTTTATAGAAAACGAAAATGATGTAGGCGATTTATGTTGTCTTTCTATATTTGTAAATTCACAAGAAATAGTAAAATTTTTAGAAACTTATGGTTCCGAATTTCCAGATTTACAACACATTCCGACATCTTATGGTGATGCTTACACACAATGTGGATCAACATCTGATTTTATGTTTTATGTAAATCAGTTGTCTTTATTATTAGGAGATAGTTCACCTGGTCAAAATTTTATACGATATTATGTTGAAAATTTTGGAATAGTAGAAATTAATACTATTGGTGGTCATAGTGGATTAAAATTTATATATGAATTTTTATTATCAACAGGACTTACACAAGTTGAAATGCAAGACATGTTTATGATAATTATGGGTGATCCAAAAAAACCTGAAGAAGCAAAAGGACTTTTAATAAGATGTATTAATGATGACATATTAATGTCACATGCTGATGCTTATTACGCATTTTTAGAAAATTATTTTGGTTCTAATTTATACTTATGTTTACAAACTCGAAGAAGTAGAGAAGGTACAATTAATATATATCAATATTCAAATATTTTACCAGAACCAGCTTTAGTAAATGGTCAACCATTTTATGTAATTAACTATAATGAAGGTGGAGTTGTAGGAAAATATTATGTATTTTGGAGTGCTGCAAATAGTAGATGGGAAGTTTGGAGTGGATTTAATACTACTACAAATGTTGGTACAGGAACATTCCATTCATCATTATTAAATCCTTCATTAGACTTATATTTAACTACAATTAATTGGGATGATCAAGCAAGTTTAAGTGAAGGTCTTGTGCTTGATTCAACTTTAAAAGTAGAATGTATTCGTGGATGTCGATTTAGAGGTTTACTCTCATAAAAATAAATTAATAAAATAACTATAAAATTATATAATTATGCCTTGTTTAAGTCCTTTTAAAAAATATATTGATGATTTGTTTGAAGCATACGATGCATCAGGTGGAGTGTTAGACCTTGCCGCATTTATGAATAGCACTGCTACAACTACAGTTAACAATGGTCCTGGGACATTTGGAAATTACCCAACTCCTGAATATTGTTGTCCAAGTTGTGATGCAATAGATGATCCTTGTGGAAACATTTATTTTTTTGGAGAAGTAAATACTTTTGTACAATTGGCAGAAGCTAAAGGATGGGTTGGTAATCCCGGAAGTGCACCATGTTGTTATAACTTTATGGGTGCATACAAAACAATACTGCGATTAGAAGGTGCAATGTGTTGGTCATCTATTGAAAGATGTTGTAATGAATTTGATAATTGTTTTAAAACATTTGAAATTAATGCACCATTTGATTGTTATCGTAGATTAATGCAAGTAGGTGTTGTTGAATACGGTGCTATCGACGATCCTGATAATATTTGTTTTTTAAAAACTTATTTAGACGAAAGATATGATGATCCAGATACAACCTGTAAATTTATTACCGATATTATAACAGCTGGTATTTTAATTGTTTGTCCTATTGGAAGTAATGAAGTATGGGTGATAACATCAGAAGTTTATACAAAATGGTGTGATTCTCAACAACCATAATAATATTAAAAAATACAAATATGTATCCAAATAATAACTGTGACGATTGTCCACCATGTCCTGGTACTATAACACCATTACCACTTCCAGATTTATCTGGATTATGTGGTGATGAATATAATGCTGCTTGTGTAATATATACAGGTCCAGATATTACTTGTTTAGGTATTGAATCTGGAATGACTTTTTTAGAAGTATTAGCTATTTTTAATAATATTTTACCCGGTTGTGATTGTTGTGAAAAAAATCCAGTAAATTGTGTTGTAGGACCATGGAGTAATTGGAGTGAATGTAAATGTTATTATGAAGACGAATTACCAGTATGTGGCAGACAAAGTCGTACAAGAAGTATTATTACTCCTGCTCAAGATGGAGGAGCTGCTTGCCCACCATTAATTGAATATAGACCATGTAATGTTAGTAGTATGTGTTTTACTTTTGGTAGTGCCATATGTGAAACAGAACCTAATGGAACACAAATTACTGTTCCTCCTACTGGTATACATGATGACAAACCGTATTACTCATTTGAAGTATGTGGAATTGATCAATCAGTTTGGTGGAGTGATGGTGATGACAAATGGCATATTTCAGATACAGTAGGTATACCTCGTACGCTTGACTGTACATTAGACAATGATGATAACTATTATCCTGTATCAAATACAACTACTCAGTTATGGAATTGTCCTCAAGATGGAATATATTTAGATCTTATACAATCTACTCTTAATACATGTCCTACATATTTAATATGTTTTCATTTACAATTAACAATTGGTGGTCAAATTTATAATTTTTATAATTCTATTGCTCCGTACAATACACCTTTTGATACAGCTGATCATCCAGTATATCTTTATTCAGTATCAGATGGAAGTGCTTCTCATAATGTAAGCATATACTATTATCCTGCTCCTACTAATGAATGGACTGCTCGTGTTGATGGTGTTATAATTGGTACATTAGCATCAACTAATCTTTATCCTCATGGTAATTGGGTTGCAAATCCTGCAAATCCAGGAAACTTTTTTGTTTCTGCAGTACTTGGTGGAAGTTGTGTACAACCGCCTAATGTAAATTGTGTACTTAATTGTGGACCTTGGTCAGCATGTGTAGGTGGAACTCGTACAAGAACTTGTACTGTTGCGACACCTCCTTCTGGAAATGGTACACCGTGTCCTCCACTTTTGCAAACAGAAGTGTGTGCAGTACCAAATTGTTTTCCGCCTACTGCTGTAGTAGCAACTGACACAAGTTCAAATATTGTTATATCTTTTACTGGTGTTTCTGGTGCAGCAAGTTATCAAGTAAGTTACTCAATTGATGGAGGTACTCCTGTACTTTTATCTGGAGTAACATCTCCAATAACACTGCCGTATTCTTGTGACGCAACATACACAGGAACTATTGTCACACAATGTTCAAACGGTTTGACAAGTAGTCCTGTTTCTTGGGGACCTATAACTACAGCTGCATGTGGATTTTGTAGTACAGAACCTGCACATCCAATGATTGGAGGTGGAAGTATTACAAGTCCTGTTGGTGCAACAGTTGCTTTAAGTGGAGATGATACTCAATATGGTGGTAACTTAAATTTTGGTACTTTTGCTTCTATTCAAGAAATTGTACTTATACCTGCAGGATATATTTATGCAGGACAAATATCTACTGTATCAGGTCCATCTTTTTCTACCGTTGGTGGATTTGCTGGTGCAGTGTTAATAGGTTGTGATTTTGAACCAGTCCCTTCTTTCTTTGGTTCTGGATTTTCAGCACCTTTAGGTGGAGGACAAGCTGTTATTTATGGAGTTGTTTATGATCCTGCTACAGATAGAATATATGTTGGAGGAACTTTTACCAAATATAAAGGAATTAATTGTACTCCAAACTTTGTTGTATTAAGAGGTGTTGATGGTAATATTGATACTACATTTGCTACAAATTCTGTCGGTGCTGTAAGAACTGCAGGATTTGCATCAGTAAATTCATTTGCTGTTCAAAGTGATGGTAAAATATTAGTAGCAGGGGCGTTTGACAGCATGTATGGAAATACAACATGTAAATATGTTTGTAGATTTTTACCAACAGGAGTCATAGACACATCTTTTATTACTGGTGCAAGTATAACAAACACAACTCCACAAGTTAATCTTTATAAAGTTACACTTGATTCTGCTAATAATATATTCATTGCTGGAAGTTTTAATGCATATCAAGGTGTAACAAGATATTGTATTGCAAAATTATCACCAAGTGGTGCAATTGATACAACATTTAACCCTGGTTTAATTTTATTTAATGGTTCATGTACGGTTGCATATATTAAAGATGTTCAAGTGCAAGGTTCTAATTTAATAATTGGTGGGACTATAAGTGTATATAATGGTACACCTGTTCATGGGTTATTAAGAATTAATTCTACAACAGCAGCAATTGATCCTGCATTTAATTTATATGTACCAACATATCCAATTGGATGTTCAAGAGTATCAAGAATTCTTGTAAAAAATAATCTTATATTTATTGGTGCAAACTGGACAAGCTATAATATAAGTAATAAAGCATTGTACTATGTTTTAGATGCTAATGGTACACCAGTGTTTAATACAACTGTTGTAATTACACCTGTTTCTAATGGTGCTGGTACAATTAATGCAATATTAGTAATGCCTTAATATAAATGTTTAGTTTGTTGGTTTTCTAAACATTAAAAGACACCCTCTTGTAGAAATATGGGAGGGTTGTTTTTTAACAAAAAATTATTACATTTGTACAACTCTAAATACTTAATACTATGAATCTTATCTCAAAAATGGTTTACCAAGGATTAAAAAGAAAAAAATCTAATCAAGAAGAAGCAGTCAGATTAGGATTATCTTTATCAGATTACAAAACAATTAAGAAAGAAGTCACTAATACAATTTATAATCTTGAAGATTATACAGATATCAACGATGAGTTGTTTGCTAAAATTGAAAACAAAATTATAAAATCAAAAAATGAAGTTTCAAAAGTAACAGAAGTGCATCATAATGAAGATGCAGGTACTCGTAAAATTACAGGAGTATGTTCAACAGAACCAAAAACACCTGCAGAAATTATAAAACTATTAGGAATAGATACCACAAAGTGGAAACTATCTCAGTTTTGGAATAAAGAACAAAACAATAAATGGTTAATATCAGCATTAATAACAAAACTTCCGGAAGCTCAGATAATACAAGAATCATTTTTACAACAACTTGTAACTTATAAGTTACCTGCTTACACAAATATAAACCCTATACATTTAAACTCAGTCTCATCTGAGAAAGTGTGTGGGGTTATTTCATTACAGGATCTGCATTTTGGTAAACCTGGAAATGAAAACATGGGAGAAACGATGGATACTGCATTATTATATCTTGTTGGTAAAGCATATAAAAATTATTATTTAGATAAAATTGTATTTATAATTGGACCAGATACTCTTAACATGGATACTTTTGATGGAACTACAACAAAAGGTACTCCTGTAGAAAATTCAGAAGTTGCAACTAAAGCATACTTAAAAGCATTTGATGCAGTATGTAATGGTATCAATAGACTTAAACAGTTTTGTGACAATCTTGAAGTTGTGTTTATTCCTGGTAATCATGACAGACTATCTTCTTATCATTTGATTCATGCAGCATCTCAAGTATTTAGAAATGATTATAACATTACATTTAATGTAGAATATGCAGAACGCAAAGTAATCATCTATGGTAAAAATATGATTGCTGTTGAACATGGTGATGTATCTTCTAAAAACAATCCGTTAGTTTATGCTGTTGAGTTTCCAACTGAATGGGGTAACTCTACTCATCGTATTTTATATACAGGACATTATCATGGTAGAAAGACTAAAGAAGTGATTACTGAGAATGAAGAACAAGGATTTGTTACACGTATTATTCCAGCACTTACATCTTCTGATTATTATCACTATCATAATAAATGGACTGGTAATCAAAGAGCTGCAATAATGCATATACACGAAGCAGATAAAGGATTAATATCTGAATTTGTATACACAGTGTAATATAATTGGACAAATCCTTTAATATGTTCTTATTTTTTAGTAAATTCTTAATGTAAATAGTTCATGAATAAACCAAACTTAAATGCACCACGATTCAGAAAAATGACAGATGGTACATTGAATATAGATTTTATAAAGATGTTGAAAGAAAAAGTTCCATCATCTGTTAACTTAACAAGTCAACAAATAAAATCTATAGTGAGCACGTTTAATAAAAACATGTGGAACTCTGTAATTGACAAACGCGATGGCGTTGAACTGCCCGAACAAATCGGACATTTGTTTGTTGGAACTTGTCCACCGCCAAAAAGAAAAAATATTGATTTTAAAGCAAGTGAAGAGTATTTACAAACTGTTCAGCATAGAAACTATGAAAGTGATCAGTATCTTGCAAAAATATTTTTTACAACTTTTGGAAGTAAGTATAGATTTAAGAATCATGAATTATGGGCATTTAATGCAACAAGAGAATTTAGTAGAACTGTAAGTGCTACATATCCTGAAAATTGGAAAAAGTATTTACAAGTAGATCCTAAAGTAAAGATCTCAAATATCTATAAATCAGACTCTTACAAATTAGATAAAAAAGATGAAGAACAAGAACTTATTAAATACTATGATGAGTTCGATTTATAAATAAAATTATGATAGCAATAGGTGAAGTTTTATCAAGAGTACGTAATCAAATCAAAGCAGTAAAGCAAGACGCTTTTCTTACTGATAGATTCTTGTATTCTATGGTGATGAAGCATGCAAAAATGCTTGTACGCAGACAAGACATTCAAAACAGAATAATGAAATTTAATAGTGTATTTCAGGTTTTGAATTATGTAGAACTTATTGAAGTTGATCGTGCTGAATCACAATGCCATTGTATTACATCTGGATGTACATTTAAACGTACAAAAGATAAATTGCCTAACATGATGGAGGGTCACTGGGGACCAATCTTTAGAGCTGTTACTTCGTTAGATTTATCAGAAGAAGTAATACCTACGTATCCAAATACATTTGAAAGAATGTCTAATCAAAAGACTTTTAAATATAACAAAAAAAAATATTACTGGTATATGGATGGTCATGTCTATTTTCCAAATCTTGAATGGGATGCAGTAAGAATTGAAGGTGTATTTGAAGGAGACATAAGTGGTTATAATTGTGATACATCAGATGATTGCACATTTATTCAAGACAAAAATTTTGCTATACCTGAATATTTATATGCAGAGATAGAACAAAATGTTATAAAAGACTTAGGAGCAATGATGTCAATTCCATCAGATCCACAACAAGATAATAGAAACATAATTAACTAATTTGCATCATGGCATTAACTGAATCACAATATAGAACTTTTGATGACTTATTAGATAGTGTAAAAATTGATTTATACACATGGGACCTTGAAGGATTAATTGCACCTCAACAACTTATTAAAGTTGCTATACGTGTAAATTATGATTTAGGTTTACGTATAAATCAATCACGTTCAAAAGCAATTGAAATACATAAAGGAAAAGGAAAACTTCCTCAAGACTTTTATGTAATGAATTTTGGATTGGTATGTGAAGAACACTACACTGAAGAAATACCTACGTATAATAAAACGTACACTGAAGGTATTTTAGAAGGAGTAGCTCTTTCAGAAAACTTTTTAGCAGACAAATTTGTTAATCAGTCTACTACTTTTACTGATATTACACAAGGTTCTAATATTATTAATCATCAATTGCACACACAAAATATTATTGTCCAAGCATTTGGTCCAGATGGAACTGCTTTAGATTTTGATATTAATATTATTGACTCTGACAATATAAGTATTGAGTCGACTACTATGACACCTATACTTAATGTTAAAGTAATTATTATGGGTGCTAAAATAAGCACTATGGGTACAGGTTCTGGATCTTGTCCAGCATTGCTTGATTGTGCAGCTGATGGTACTCCTCGTGTACATTATGTTACAAATGGTAGAAGAACTGATAGTAGAAGTTTAATTCCATTAAGAATGCATAGATCTAAATCAGTATCTGCTGATTGTTTTAATTTGAATGTAAAAGGTAGATATGATGCGTATATAAAAAATGGATTTATACATGTTAATTTTGATGAAGGTGTTATTTATGTTAATTATCAATCTTTAATGGAAGATGACGATGGTAACTTATTAATATTAGATCATCCTTATTGCAATGAATATTATGAGTACGCATTAAAACAACGTATTTATGAGAACTTGTTTATGAGTGGTGAAAATGTTTCCAATCATTTACAATTAATGGAACAAAAACTACGTGCTGCACGTGCAAATGCATTATCATTTGTCAACACTCCTGACTTTAGAGAAATGAAGGACTTATGGGAAATGAATAGAAGAGCACAATATCATAATTATTATAACATGTTTAAAAGTTACATATACTAAGACATGGCTGGAGAAACTAAAAATACAGGAAACCCACAATTGATTAATAGTTTTATAAAAGGAATGCAGAAGGATACTACCGATGTGTATGTACCTGATGGCGTTTGGTTTAATGCTATTAATGCAATTAACAATGCTCATAATGGGGAAGCAGGAGCAATTGGTAATGAACAATCTAATTTAGAGTGTTCTACATTTCCATATACAGTAATTGGCATTATTCATAAATACAAAACAGAATGGGTTATCTTTTCAACAGATAATGTAAACTCTGAAATTGGAATATTTGACGAATCAGATTGTTCATATAGAACTCTTGTTAATGATACATGTTTAAACTTTAGCACTTTTAATTTAATTACTGGTGCTGCTAAAGAAAACTATGATTGTTCTTATTCGGTATACTGGCAAGATAATTTGAATCCAGATAGAGTAATGAATTTGGATTCAGATAAAATTCCATATGTATGTTACCCACAACTTGTTAATGTGGATAAGACATGGAACAGTTATACTGTATCAAAAGCTTTACCAACAAATCCTTGCGGTACTGGTATAGATGTTGAAGGTGGGCAAGCTCCTAATCCACCAGGTTATTTTGAATATCCTATTTCATTAGGACCCACATATGGTCTTGTAACATTGACATTTGACGCGATCAGTATTCCAGATAGATTTGTAGTAATTTTTGATGGAGTAGATGTTATTGATACAGGATTTAGAGGTGCAGGTGGATATTGTGTTCCACCTGTTGGTCCTGGTGCTGGAACTGCGACTTTTATGAAAGCGTCATTAACAGAAACAGCAATATTAAGAGTTTTTGCTCCTTGTGGAGATACTGTTTGGAGTGCTACTTTAGGTTGTCCAGATGCGTCAGCACCTGGTACACCACCTATGCCAATTATATCAACTGGTATTTTTTATATAGATGAAAATGATCTTTTAGTTGAAGTACCAAGTTTGAATTATGGACAAAGTGTTACTATATGTGCATTAGAAGGAAGTCTTGATGTAACTAATATTGCAGAAGGATATGATGTTTCAGAACCTGGAGATATATGTTTTCAATTTAATGAACTTATACCAGATCCAGATGCATGTGGTGCTGAATGTTGTACTTCACAATTAGATTGTGATGCATTAAGATTGCATCCATTAATACAACAACCATGTGTTACTGTAAATAAATCAGCAGGTTCTGGACAATTAAATAATGGTTCTTATCAAGCGGTTATTGCATATTCTGAGAACGGTATTAAACTTACCGATTACAGTATGCCAAGTAATGCACAATCATTATGGGATCATACTGGAATTGGTGGATCAATTGATATAATTATAGATAACTTAGATCCAAATTTTGATGAATATGAATTAGTAGTTATTGCAACTATTAATCAACAATCTGTTGCTAAAAAAATTGGTTACTATTCTACAACTCAAAGAAAAGTACATTTAGATTTATATAATGCTTCTTTAATTACAGTTGAACTATCTCTTATTCCTTTGAGAAAAGTAATATACGAGAAGAGTGAAAAAATGTTTAACATTAGCGGATACTTATTAAGATCAGGTGTTACATCACAAGCATTTATTAACTATCAACCATTAGCAAATCTTATACAAGCAAACTGGGTTGCAGTTGAATATCCTGCAAGTTATTACTGGGATGGTGGTCATGAAGTAGGATATTATAGAGATGAGGTATACTCATTCTTTATTAGATGGGTGTATAAAACTGGTGCTCGTTCTGCGTCATTCCATATTCCTGGAAGACAGGCGACAGCAAGCGATCTTGTTTTATTACCAATATCAAATCCAGATTTACTTATTAATACTCGTAGAAGCACATGGCAAGTTTATGACACATCGTCTATTACAAGCACTCCATCTGAAAACAGACCTGATGGTGGTGTAATTGTTGCTCGTGGAAATATGGCATATTGGGAATCATCTGAGTTGTATCCTAATAATCATCCTGAAATATGGGGTGATTTATGTAATCAACCTATTAGACATCACAAGATGCCTTCTAATGAAACTATTCATATACATGACACAACAGGTACAAGAATAATTATTCTTGGTATGGAGTTTACTAACATAAGACAACCAGTTGACAATGATGGTGTACCGGTTGAAGATATTATAGGATATGAAATTCTTCGTGGATCACGCGAAGGAAACAGAAGTATTCTTGCAAAAGGTATGTTTAACAACATGATACAGTATGATATGCAAAATACTGTAACTCAAAAAGGATTGTTTGAAAATTATCCATACAATGATGTAACAACAACAGATCCATTTTTAGAAGCTACTCCTAATAATTTAGATGTACAAGAAAATATATTTTCATTTCATGCACCAGAAAACAATTTGGTAAGACCATATGTTGGTAGTGGTGGATATGTAAAATTATATACTGAAGAACTTGGTACTGCTGAAATTTATGGTATTGTACCTTACAAGCATCCAAGATTTAAGTTTATTCATGAAGATATATTTACAGCTGCTACTTTAGTTGCAACAGGTCTGGCATTACTTACATTATTTGGTGCACAAGAATTTTCATCAACTTCAACTGGAGAAACAAGAGCTTGGCAAACAACTTGGGCTGCTCCTTACACTGTTGGTTCTGAACAAAGAACTTTACATTTACCCGTTTCAAATTTTGATGGCTCAGTTTCATTTAATGCAACAGGAGGTACTGCAAACGTAGCATCAGGTATTGTTACAGGACAAGGTGCTGCAATCGCAAATGGTGCTGTGTCTGGTTTGGTTGGTGCTGGTTTGACTGTTATAGGAACCATATTAACAATAGTTCAAGTACTTGCTTCTGCACAAATGGTTTTTTTACAATCTTTTCAAACACTTCTTGATATTATTTATAACATCATTGAATATCAAGATTATGTTGTGCAATTAAATAGTCATTCTTTTTATAATAGTTTTGATAATGTTGTAAATACAAATGTTCCTGGAACATTGCAACCATCTATTACGAGACCTATTGCACCACAAGGAGCAAAATATGTTAGTTCAGGATTACAAGATTTTAATTCAACACAAAGAATTAATAATAATAATAGAAATAAATTTTTAGCAGTGCAAACTGCTACCAATGTTCCTTTTACATTTAATGTTGACAATTCAAAACAGTTAATGCCTGATACTAATAATATTAGTAGAGTGTATACTTTAAATACAGCGTCTTATTATGGTGCTATAAAATATGATTATGAAAATCAATATGGTCAATTACAAGCAATTGTACAAATTCCAACTAATTCTTGTGTTTATAATGTTAATCAAAATGTATTAATTCCAAATTCAACATCACAAATATTTGGAGGAGATGTTTATATAAATAGATACACTGAAAAAAATACTTATTATTTTTATAATACTTGGTTAATAGATGTTCCAAATGGTACAGAATGGAATTATGAGAATTATCGTAATGGTCCTATTCCTACCTATTGGTTAAATTCCACAAGGTATGATGCTACTAAATTTGACATTGCAATAGACTGGTCAAATGTTGTACCACAATTTAATTTTAATACTCCTGCTGATTATTACAATTTACATGGTTATCAATCTACTGGACAAATAATTAAATCAAGTTTTAAAAATGCTTGGATGTATTTATCATTTAATGGTGTTAGAGACTTTTTTACTGAGTCAGAATTAAATGTGGCATTTAGAGATTATGGTGAAGAACCATGGGAAAAGTTTTATGATCCAATTGGTAACTCGTTTACTGATTTGGACACAATGTTTAGAAGTGACCTTATAACAAGACCAATTTATTATGAATATGACTTATCACTTAGCGCATCCAAATTGTACAGTAACTTTGCTTCCTGGTCAAATATCTTACCAAGGGACTATGATCCAACCTTGTACGAAACATGTTTCCAATACCTCCCAAGGAGAGTTGTGTATTCATTACAGCAACAAGAAGGACTTAAACGAGATAACTGGAGAAATTATTTACAGAATAACTACAGAGATTTTGAAGGAAAAATAAGTACTATCAAAACATTAAATGCACAAGGTGCAATTATATTGTTTGAAGATATTGAACCGACACAATTTGTGGGAGTTGATACTTTACAAACACAAGGTGGTGTAAAATTTACTATTGGTGATGCAGGGTTGTTTCAACAAAACATGCAGTCACTCGTAAATGCTGATGATGCTTTTAAATATGGAACATGTATTTCAAGTAAATCTGCAGTAAATACACCTTATGGATTATTTTGGGTATCTCAAGAAACCGGTAAAATAATTAATTATACTGGTGGTGGAATGAATGATATTTCTAAAGATGGTATGAAATACTGGTTTTTAGAAAATCTTCCATCTCCATTATTAAAAAAATATCCAAATTTCCCATTGTATGATAATGTTGTAGAAGGTATTTCAATTCAAACAGTGTTTGATTCTCAATATGATTTATTATATTTTACTAAAAAAGATTATAAACCAAAAGCAGAGTTTGATGAAATTGCAAACTGTTTAGTTTATGTTAATGGTGAAGGATATTATATTAATGAATCATTGTGCAATGGTGTTGCTTATATTTATAACTGCCCTCCTGGATATACTTATAATTCTATTACTGGTGTTTGTGAGAAAAAAATTGTTACTTCATTATGTGCATTAGATGGATTTGTATTTAATCCTCAAACTGGATTTTGTGAGAATACTCAATTAGATCCACCAGAAAATTCACCAGCGTCACCATGTAGTGTAGGTTGTGTTACTGATGTGGAAGAGAATACATGCACTTGTACTATTACAGCGCCTGCTGTGTTGGGACCTGTATTGACAAAAATTGATATTAAATCATACTTAGAAGAAATAAGATGGACAGTAAGTTATGATCCAAAATTAAAAATATGGTTATCATTTCATGATTGGCATCCTGAATGGGTAATGCCTTCTTATGATCACTTTTTAACTATTAAATCTGATTTTGCATTAAATCCTGTATGTCCTCCGGGATATACGTTTGATCCAAATACAACTCAATGTGTTAAGACAGTTTCAAATACAGAACTTGCTCAAGTTACTATTTTAGAAACAGCAGCAACTGTAACATCAAATACATTTAATTGTTTACTTGATATTGTTATTGCAATGGACTGGTCTACCAGTACTACCCAAGGTGGAAGAATTGAAGCTCAAAGACAATTTGTTCATGAGTTTTTAAATGATCCTATTATAGTAGCAGGCATGGCTGGTGGTTTTATACAAGTTGGTTTTACAAAATGGGGTAATAATAATTTTGTAGATAGTTTAAATCCTAATGGATTTAGCATGAGTAACACAGTAACAGTTGCACAAGCAGACGCATATTATGCATCAACTCCAACTTCTGGTACTGACATATGTTTAGGAATGAGTCATGCAAATACAATATTAACAAGCAGAGCGGCTTCTCAATTAGGTGATAGATTTTCAGATCCTAATTTTAGAAGCGTAATGTTATTTATGACTGATGCTGTAGGTAGTTCTTGTAATCCAAGTACAGCTGGTCCCGGTGGAACTGAAGTAGGATGTCAATATCAAAACTTACCTAAATATGATGTGTATAGTATATTTTGTGATGATGATAGTCCTGTACCGCCACAACCTGCAATACCTAATGCAATTACATGTAGTATAACAGCTAATCAATTTAACATGGTTGCTAATGGAACTTTTCCAAACAATACAGCTGCTTTTATTGCAAATGCTGTTGCAGGAACTGTATGTGATGCGCCACCAACCTGTAGTTGTCCTCCAGGGTATACATTAATTGGAGCATGTAGTGAAACCACTCCACCAATTTGTAAAAAAGTTACATGTAAATGTCCTACTACTGTTTGTGAACCAGATGCTGTAGTGTCAACTACTGGAGAATGTGATGATGTAATACAAGCAGGTACACCTGGTTATATAAATCCAAATCCATTGGTTTGTAATTCATCTTATACTTTAATAAGAGGCGCAAGTAATTTAATAAGTACAATCTGGAGACACAATGTTCGTACTGATAGTTTTGCAAATTACTACAATCAAGATTACCCTTGGGAACTTGAATACAGTGTTGTTACACCAAATACAATTACAACATTAAGAAATTTTGAGTATACTCTTGATGTGTATAAATATTATAATGATGGTAGAGATTTTAATCATATTCTTGATGAAAACTTTGACAGAGCTATAATATTTAATTCTGAGCAAAATAGTGGATTACTTAAGTTAAATTTAAAAACTAAAAATAATCCATTAACGTTATTAACATATCCTGTTATAAATATTGACTCTATTGATATTCAGTTCAGCAAAGAAGAAAACAAATTTAGATTCAATCAGTTTTATGATATTACTGCAGACAGAGGTGAGTTTACTAATAACACTGTTCCAATGTGGATTACTGCTGCTGATGGTTATCATAAAGTTATTAATTCTGCTTATGTTGATTATGCTAAACAACCATTGCAACATAAAAAGTTTAGACATTATGGTAATAAAATTATATTACGTAAAAATATTAGTAATGATAAAAAAATGATCCTTAAATTTGTAAATAATAAATACTTATTAAGTCCTCGATAATGGCAGCAAATAGAGAAATATTGATGAAGTTCATCACACAGCAAAATGAAAAAGTAAAGCAGGATATTTCTATGCAAGGGTACAAAGATAATTCTCCTTATAGAAATAATCCTTCCAATACTATTTATGGTACACCGGAAGGAACTTCTATTACAATGCAAGGGGTAAGTACTCCTCTTGTTGGTATAGATGAGTTTGGCAACAGACAAGAAATGTTTCCTGGACAACAATATCAATATCCTGGTTCGCGTGTAACTGAAACACCTATGGCAAAATATGGTGGATTATTAAATAAAACTATTACATGTTCTAATTGTGGATGGAAATGGAAAGCTGCAGATGGAGGTAATGATGTTACTACTTGTCATAAATGTGGTAATGAAAATACAATAATGCAAGAAGGTGGTGAAAAAGATTTTAACAAAGTAAAAGAATGGTTTAACAATTATATAGACTCACCATTATATAAAAGAAATTTAGAAAATTCGGGATACCTTGATGTTGACAAAGTAATTAATCAAAGAAAATCAAATGTAGGTAAAACAGAATATGTATATGATGAAAATAGACTTGGTACATATTATCAACCTAACACTAACACAGTCCATCATGCTCCTATAAAAGATTCTGAAATTTGGTCTAAAGAATTTGAAAGCGTTTTACCACAAGACAGCGTACTTGCACATGAGTTTGGACATTCTGTGTTAGATGATAGTAAATCGTTTTTTGGAAAACAAACACCTGGTTATAATAGATATGATTATGAGCAGTTGCAAAAAAGAAACAAAGACAGAAAAATATCAAGAGGTCCTAATGAAAACTATGCTGATCAAAAAGCATTACAATATGAAGCTGCAAAACTTGGTATTTATAAACCTGGATATGAAGAGTTTACAAAAGAACATTTAGATAAATTACCTGTTCATATAAAAGACAGAGCTTTAAAAAATTATTCTGAAGAAGATCTTATATGGTTAATGAATAACATTGCTCAAAATAATAATAACACTAATGACATGCTGGCTGTTGCTCAAGAAGGTGGTGATCCAAGTAGTACATTAGAAGGACTTACTGATGAAGAGCGACAAAGAAAAATAGATGAAAATACCGCATATCAATTAGAGAATATAAAAAAGGTACGCGAGGAAGAAAAAATAAAAGAAGAGGAATCTAAAAGAAAGGCGCAAGAAGAACACAATGCTTTTATTAAAAAAAACTTTAATCCAGATGCTGTAGAAAAAAGAAAAAATCTTTTTGATAAAGTTGTAAGTGAAAATGAATATCCAAGTACTTCCTTTCATGAAGAATGGATGAACTCACCACAATATAAAAAATTACTAACAGAATCTACAGTAGAAAATAATTCTTTTGATTTATATAATGATATAAGAAATAGAAATTTACAAGAACTAAAAGGAAAAAAAATAAACACATCTGAAGATAGTTTTAAACCTGGAGCAATTGCTTATTTTAGTCCAGAAGAAAGAACTATTAATTATCCATTTGACAGAAATGAATTAGATACTTTAGGTGGTAACTTTTCTAATGATTTTAATAGAAGTGTTGCTGTACATGAAAAAAGTCATTTTATAGATAATCTATTTGCTGAAGGTCAGAAAAAATTTAGATTAAATAGTAGACTATTAAGAAAAGAATTAAAAAACAGAGAGGATGATGAAGTTTCTGCAATACCTCTAAAAGATGTAGACTTAATAAATTCATTAAAAGTTCCAAAAACAGATGATAATAAATTTAAGTATGACTATTTTACAGAACCTACAGAAGTACGTGCAAGATTAAATGAGGTTAGAGATAACTTGTTTAATAGTGGTAATAAAGAGTTTTTAAATAGAGAACTTAATGAAGAAGATTTAAAATCTTTATATAATGATATTGACTTAAATACAAATCAAGGTTTTAGAGACTTAAATGATTACTTTGGAAAAGAAGGTACATTAAAATTATTGAACTCTGTTAGTCAAAATAATAACAATATTAATAATCAAATGCCTGTTGCAAAACGCGGTGGTACTTGGTTTGGTAACGCAGATGAAATGTCTGTTAGCAATAAATATGATATTGGTGGTACAACAGTTGCTGAACAATATACACAACTTACTGGTAAACCATGGAGTACTGCAAGAGCGCAAGGATTAACTGACGGAACTGCAAAACAAAATCTTGCATTAATTGCAAGATTAAAACAACAACAAAAACCAGTTGAAACGCCTACTATTGTAGAAGTTGCTAATAGTTCTGATAAAAGTGCTCACACCAAAGAAATGGCTCAACGAGTTGTACAACTTGCTGAAGAAAGAATTAAAACTAATAATTATGTTGATGTTCCAGATGATATAAAAACTATTGCTTTTCAAAGAGGAGAAGGAGCATTTGGATGCATTGGTGGAGTGTGCACTGTTTTAAAAGATGCAGGTGTAATGAATACTGTTGATTGGTCTAATACTCATTTTGCAGAAAATGCAAAAGATTATGGTTTTACTGCAAATCAAGGATGGGGAGTAAAAGGTATTCAGAATTTAGAGCCTGGTGATGTATTGATGACAAGTCAGGATAGAAATGCTTCAGGAAAGTATTATCCAACACATAGTCAAATATATCTTGGAAAAACAAAAAGTGGTCAATTAAGATTTTTTGATAATTTTTGGAAATCTGAAAGAACATATTATGAAGATGAAATAAAAGAAAGATTAGATCCTAAAAGAAAGAAAACAGAGCAGCATGCTACAATATATAAAGTTAATCCTTATGATGATACTAATCCATTGGGACTTACTCCAGAAGAAAAGAAAAACTATGATGATAAACAAGAGTTTATAAAAAAAGAATCTACTTCTAAAGCATCATATAAGTGGGGCATATCACCTACTGCTAAAGATTATAATGATAACAGTCAACGTGTTATGGATAAGTTTATTGAATTTGCAAATGATAATGATAAAATAAATGAACTTGTTAAAAAGACTGGTAAATCTAAAGAAGAAATACATGATTCATTATTAAATGTATTTGGTGAACTTGGTACAGAAAATAACTGGACAACATCAAAAGGTAAAGGATTAGGATCACGTTTAGAAAATATTGCTGAAAGTATATTTACATCTTTAGGTGGTGGTAAAAAATTATCAGTTGGACCTGGTCAAATTAAATATAGCAGCATACCTAAAGATTTAAAACAAAAGTTTGACATTAAATCTCCAAATGATTTGTATAATCTTGACAAAGTGTTACCACTTATGGCAGCAATGGATTTAAAAGATAAACAAGTTTTAGAGAACTGGGGTGAAAACAATACACTTTCTCAAAAACTATTTGGATGGACACGACCTGAAATAGATAATGGTGGTGGACCCGGAATTACTACTGGCGGATTTAAAGCATCTCAACTTGCATCAGAAACTGGAAATTCTATATTAGATAATGGTATTGGAAGATATTCTCCTTATTTAAGAAACCAATATTTATCTATTGATTCAGGAACTACATATGAAGGTGGTAATGATTGGATACCTTTTAATGAAGGTACTATGCCTAATTTTTCACCAGCAATATATAATGAAAGTGGAGAAGATGAAATGAGAGTTAAGTATCAAAGAGATCCTGGAAGTTATCCTTATAAAGTTGAACAAAATTGGAGAGACAATATTAAAAGAGAAATTGTTCTTAATGAGGATGGTGAAATTGAATTAAACGAAATTGTAATCAAAGGTAAAAATAAAAACAGATAATAGTCATGACATCAAAAGGAAACAAATTTATTTTAGAAAAGTTTTTAGCAAAAGCTCAAGAAGGTATGACTGTACCTGGTGGTAAAAATATAAAACTAAAATATCCTGATGGTACAATTAAAATTGTAAATACAGGATCACCTGAGTATGCTGAAATGTATAGAAAAGGTCAAATACAAAATCCAGAAGATATGGCTAATGATATTTATTGGGGAGGAGTGATAGATGAAGTAGTTATTAAAAGTAAACTTTCTGAATTAAGTAAACTACGAAAACAATATTCTGAAAAAAATACTCGTGAAGATTTTGTAAATAAAAAGAAAGACGAGTATATAAAAAGACTTGGTAAAAGCAATTGGTATGGAATTGATAGAAATAATTTTCCAGAAAAAGTACTTGCTGAAATAAATCAAAACTATGATTATAATAAGAATACTTATGCTTTAGAAGAACTTTCTAAAAAAAATAATTTTGATTTGAATGAAAGAGGTGCTTGGATTGATAATTTATCTGAACAAGAAAAGAACGCATTAATTAATTCTAAATATTCTTCGCAATTAAATCCTGATGAACTTGCAAATACTGTTAGTGGTATACAACAGTTAGTTAATACAGCTCTTCCAGGAAGACCATTTAATTTTGACGTTCCTGGTTTAACACCAAATGAAAATAAAGAAGATGCTGAATCAATGTTATCAGGATTAAAAGTGTTTTCATTATTAAACGCTCCAGGTAATTACATTGCAAATGCTGCAAAAAATAGCACTACATCTTCTTATGGAGATTTTAGAGAAAAACCAATGCTTGGTGTTCAGAGAATGGGTAATGTAAGTGAAATGGAATCAGTAGCATTAAATCCTCTTTCATATGAAGCAATTGCGTCATTACCTAAGTTGGCAGAATCAGGATACAAGTTTATTAAGAGTGCTCCAGAAATTGCAAGAAATATACCAGAAGCACTTAACTCTCTTAAACAAGTAGCCAAAAAAACTTTTACACCTACTCGTGAAGCAGACTTAAGTAGCATTGAAAGATTAAGTGGGCAATTAAGAGAATCAACAGCAGCAGACATTGAAGAAATAAGAAGATCTTTTCATAATAGTTCCAGATTTTTAACTCCTGACGAAATTGAATTATTAAGAGTACAAGGTCGCGGTGCAGTTGAAGATTATAGATTACCACCTCCTCCTCCAATAGAAAATTTACAAGCTGGATTAACAGGTGTGCCTGATACACAAACATCATTTAATTATACTGCTGAAGAAGCATTGAATAGATTAAATGCTGGTATGAGATTAGAACCAGAACATATACAAAGACTTGGCTATGAAACTGGAGCAAATAATTTATCTTTTCAGGATACTCAAAGATTTCAAAGATATTTAATAGATAACAGAGATGCTGGAAGAAGCACGTTTATGGGAGGATTACCAAGACCTAATTCATTAGATCCTACAATTGATCCTATGGACACTACATGGGGTACTGGAAATTGGAATCCAAATGCTGCTGTTAGAAGATATGATTTAGATGATGTTTATCCTCCATCAGATCCTAACTGGAATACTCCAACTTATGTAGTGAGAAATAGATCAGGTTTTAAAAAAGATGATTTAATTG
>Ga0181356_1000054_pt1 | contig 40427 bp, 35 predicted proteins | sample Fa13VDMM110SN_FD_130104 | JGI IMG/M metagenome (GOLD analysis project Ga0181356, IMG submission 130104) | Freshwater viral communities from Lake Michigan, USA - Fa13.VD.MM110.S.N | ecosystem: Environmental > Aquatic > Freshwater > Lake | place: USA: Michigan | collected 2013-09-24 | reverse complement strand
TCATCTTCTATCCAAGAAGCAACACCACTATCATTATATTGATCAAGTACTGAGAATTTTATAGTTAATTTATATAAATTTTGAGAACCAGTATTTGTTGTTGTCTCAGCATCAGAATCAATGTGAGGATTAGAAACAACTAAAGGTTTGCCACCATTTTCTATCAATATATTAGTAAATTTTATAGATGGTGCAAACATTTTTAACAATTATCTCCGTTTGGTTTTGCTGCTGTAGCATATAGACTATTTGTTGTTTTCTGATTAATAGTTTCATCGCAAGCAACAACAGAAACCATTGTGTTTCTACTGTTTTGTGTTGGACTGATAAAGTTACAAACAGTTTCATTATCTATTTCGTTATCTGCAAAAACATCAAAATAATATTCTACATAGGAATTATCTAATAAAAAATAGTTTTCTGAGGTTTCATCCATTAGTATATTATTGACTATTGAAGGTGCTTTGTGTTTAAAAAACAATTTAGTTAAAATATCTTGCCCTTCCGAATCTTTATCGTAGCGAAATACTTCTATCTCAAACATATCATTATCTAATTGCGTATACAGTTCACCAATATCAACTAATAGTGTTTTTTGCTCTACTAATACAGCAGAGCCATCAGCAAATATATCAGATAAGTCAAAGTTATTATAATTTTTTTGATCTCTTTTTTCGTTAATTATTAGTTCTTTGCTTGCTTCAACAGCATTAAAAAATCCATTAGGTGAATTTAATAATAAATTATATTCTTCTACAGTAAGAACGTTGCTATTTGTAATTCTTCCTCTTAAAGTTACAAAATCATCAACAACACTAGTTTCATAGACAACCGAAGTATCTATTTGAGGAACATTAACATTTAGGTTATTAGAACCAGTAAAATAATTTTTAAAATCTTTTATAGTTCCTTTTAATAAATTTATGTTCCAAGATGCAGCATAGTTATAATCTAAGTCAGAAGTTCCTAATATTTTAGTAAAATTAAAAATATTATTTTTATTATATATTTCTTCGTTTAAGCTTTGAAGATTTGTTTCGCATCCTACTAAAGAAGATATTGTTTTTATATATGGCGTTTCTTCTTGTATTCTAGTTTCTATTAAATTTTGTGATTCTGTATTATTTGTATACTGTGAATCATAAATTATATCATCGTCAAAAAAAGCATAGTACATTGGTTTGAACTTTGCTTTAGAATATAAAAGTTTTCCATATTGAGTTAACTGAATATCAAGAACTTCTTCTTTTGAGTTAAAGAAAGACATTTATAAATTTCCTGTAAAATAATTAGTTCTTGTATTTAATTTTAATTTTTGCACTCTCAATTAATGAAAAATAATCATAAGGCCAATTGTGATATTTTAATGTATTAGAAACTGGTGCGCCTCCGCCTCCACCGTAACCTCTAGCTTGTTCTTCTGTGGTTGTTGCGGCAGAATAATCAGATTTGCTTAGTTTTTTTACTTTAAAAATTAACCATTGTAGATTATCAATCTTATCTAACATTGTATAATCTATCAAAGCAGAATCACCAATTATATATTCAGTATCTACCGTACCTACAACAACTTGTTGTCGTTGAGATAGACCAGTTTCTGTACCACCAATTGATGTATCTCCTACATCGGCGGTTATAGTATCGTATACTGGTTCTGACAAGTAGTTTGGTAACCTATCGTTAAATAATTGAATAGGAATATTTTTAAATTCAATATTTTTAAGTTTCCAGTTTTCTAATGTACCTATTGATGGTAAAACATTTTGCCACATATCTATAAGATCTTGTTCGTTTACTGTTTCATTAATCTCAGTTAAAAACATTAAATATTTTGGAACGTCATATTTTAACCAGTTAAGGTGTGGTGGTAGTGCATATCTATCCATTAGATTTTTTTGTTTTGTTATAATTGACGAACAATCTTGAAAGTTCTTTTTTGTTTCATCAGATGCCCAAGAACCATTTCCATTATCAAATTTTATAAGTTCTGATGGGACTTGATAATGTAAAGGAATAGTAAAAAATTCTCTTTTATTATTTTTAATAGTAAAAGGAATAGCAACAATTGCTTCTGAAAGTATCTTCTGTGGTCTTACATTTCCTAGTTTTATTTTCTTATTACCATCAAATCTTAATATTTCTGTAAGCAAAGAACCTGTTAATGAAGGAGCCGCATAAACAGTACCAGTTACCCTAACAGAACTTCTACTTCCATATTTTTTATATGAATTTGGTATATCAGATATTTTTATAAAAATTCCTTCATCATCGGATGGTTTTTTACCATATTGGTGCCACATTCCTCTTGGCACTAAAGAGTCAGTTGGTATATCACCTTTTAGTGTTATAGATGGACTGTTATCTGTAAAATTTGGATCAAAATTTAAAATAGGTGTTTCAAATTTGCTTTCTATTATCCAAGTATCGTTAGATTCATATATTTTAACAGAAGAATCAAGTTGCATAGCATTTTCGTTTATATTGTTCCATCCTTGTGGTTCATCTTTGGTTATGCTATTTCCATAGTAATAACCAAAACCATCTGAAATACTTGCTGAAAGAAATTCATATCTTAAGTAAGTTATACTAGAAGAATTTAAAATATCGGACATAGTATATGTGCCAGCAGCTAGGGGAGTAAAATCTATAAATGCCCATGCGGCTCCATCATAATATGGTGGTGTAAATGGAGAATTATATCCATTACAAGCATCAATAACACCACTAATATTGTTGTTATTATGACCGCCGCCACAAGGTGGACCAAATGCAGAGGGTGAAGAATACATTGTTATACTTTCTTCATCAAAACTTTGTGGTGTTGGAGCAGAAGAAGTATTGGTTCTTAATCTTACTGGTGATGGTCTAACGTTATAATCAGTTGTTTTATAAAGTTGTATTAAAGCAGAATATGTTTTTCCTATTTTATTACTATCAATATTAATTTTGCTTACAGCATCTCCACCAACAAATCCACTAGTACCTATAGTATTTGGTCTTATTATTATTCTATTTTTTGCTAGATAAAAATTTTCTACTTCTCCAAGAAAGTTAGAAACTGCTTGAGAATAATATGTATTACCTCTAACATCTATAAAAGAAGCAGTATAACCAAAATTACCAGATGGATTTGGATTCATATCTACTGCTGAATCATAATATTGTTCTGGATAAACTATTGCATCAAATGGTAATCTATAATCAAATCTATCTTTTGTAATTACATAATTTTTCTCATCTACTCCATCATAAAATCTTGGTGAAGTATTATAAGAAAAGCTAGAAGAAATTAATGGATAATCAACAGAAATACCAGATTTTATAGTATTATACATTATACCAGGAGCATAAAATGGTTGTATAGCTTTTCCTAATAAAGCTTTTTTCTCTACTGATGAAGTAGTAGTAACACCATTTTTAGAATAATTAAAATCATCTGCATACGAAGAAGAGAATAATGATGCTAATTGTACTGTTCGCTCTACAGGATAGAATCCTTCATATGGATTAAATTTTATTAGTGCATCTATACTAATATCAATTTTTCCAACTCCATTTGGAAGTTGTTTAATTATTTGTAAAAGTTTTTCGTTGTTTTCAGAATGAGCATATGTTTCATAGAAATTTTGTTCTATTGAGCTGCTGTAGTAAGCACCTGTAATAGAAAGAAAGGATTCATCTCCTTCTGTTAAATCAATTGTGTTATCGTTATAAAATCTTAAACCAGCATCACTTATTTTATACTCTGGTAATATAGAGAAATCTTTTGTTGCATATTTTGCTTCACCTAGCCATTCTTCGTATGAATCGTAATACGGACCCTTACCAGCTTGATCAGCAACATCCCAGTTTGCAGAATTGTTAAACATAAGATCTGTTGGTAAACTAGTTGAAGATGTTACAATACTTGATAATCCAGATTTAGATTTAATACTTATTCTTGATGGAAGAGTATGTTTGTAAAAATAGGCAATAGAAGAAGTAAAATTGCTTAAACCAGAGCTTGTTAAAAAAGAATAATTATTCTGCAACAGTCCTTCCCCAAGTGAAGAACCAGTTGTTGGTGTTGTGCTGGTAAAATTATATCTTCCATCTAACGGCCAAACACTCTGACTTGCTATAATTATGCTCATATTGCTCCCTAAAATATATTATTTACGTTTGATCTTCTTCTATTTTCTCTTGTATTTTTCCAATTAAAATTAAATGAAGTTCTTTCTCTGTTAGTTTCAAATGTAATATTTTGTGGATTTGGTAATATTACTGTTTGATATTCAACATTATCAATTATATATCTAGTATTATCTAAATTTTGTAAAGTTAATATTGTATCATAAATTGTAACTTCATTTTTAAATCTAGGCAAATTTAGAACACTATTTAAATCAGTATTTGAGAAATTTTTAATTATATTTTCATAACTAATTTTTAATTTTATATTATTCTCTTCGTTTGGTAGATTAACATCTTTTATATTAATTATGAGTGGTAAAGAGTTTAACTCTAATGTTGGCTCTTTAAATAATTGTACACCTAATTCATAAAATACTGGTCTTGATCCAAAAGAGGTTCTAAGATTTCTTCCTTTATCTATAGATATATAATTATCTTCTTTAATGTTTCTAGCTACTCTGTGTTCTCCAACTCTTAATTGCTTGAATATTGGGTAACCATATGAACCGCCTCTATGTTGTAGCAGTGCAGTAAACACAGCATTTTTGTTTGGTGCTACTGTATCGACAAAAGTTGCATTAACAAATATAGCGTAATCAGTTACGGTTTGACCCAAAGTAGTGTATGAAGAAGTCTCATAGACTAAAGTATTTAAACCAACAAAATTAATTGGTATAAACTGTGATTTGCCGCCAAGAGAAATATCAGCAATATCTTCTGGAAACATTCTACCATTTAAGCCAATTGTATCAAAATAAGATCCTATACCACTTGAAGATACAAATGTATTAACTATAAATTCAGAAGTGCTTCCAGATGCGGTAGTGAATCTACTAAATAAACGTGGTGGACCTAATCTACCACCAGCAGCAAACACTGATCTTCTAGAAGTATTTGTTGCTAAAGATGCAGTAATCCAAGAATAACCTTCGTCAGATTGTGGTATTGCATGTGATATAAATCCATTGTCATAATCAAGTTTTCTAACTATGGTTGAGCCAGAGTATGCTACTGTAAATAATGTATTTCTATTTACTTTGTGTATTGAGGGAAGTTGTCCACTAGACCCAGAAACAGTACCACCAAATTCAGAATAATAACATACTAAACTATTGTAATCTCTTAAAGAACCAGAAACTATATTTGGTACATATACAGAATCGCTTGTTGCACCTCTTAAATCTCTATTACCTCTACCTGTACCAATTATGTCTCTATTTCTAAATGGTAATACATTGTATGGTGAAGTTTCTTCTGAGTATCTGCTTAAATATCCTCTTGAATTTGTTCTGTAATCGCCAGGAGCAGAAAATATATTTTTAATAACAGTTTGAGATTTTGGAATTATTGGTAACTCAAAATCTACTCTTCCATCAGTATCTGTTCTTAAAATTCTGTAGAATTCACTAGCATTTGATGGGTTAACAGCGTCAACAAGCATTCTATTGTTTGAGGTAGCACCAAATGTATGCAAAACTTCATAAGTATTAAAATAATTACCTAATACGGCAGAACTGGTTGTTGATTGAATATTTTTAATATTTACTGGTCTTTTTGCAGTTTCTTCTCTAAGATATGTAGCTCTTAAATGAGTACGAACAGGATAAGAAGGATCATCTGGATTACCTTCTGGGAATGGATAATCTGCTCCAACTATTCCAAGTGCGGTTTGATAAGAACCAGTAAAACTACCAATTCCTAAAAGTATTTTCCAAGCTTCTGGCCTATTGAGATAACTATCTGCTCCGCTGTTTAATTTAATGTGTCTTGATTGACGACCACCAACCCAAGCATTTGTAAATGGTCCTTGAATTGATATTTCATTCATAGAACCATATGTATCATTATGTATGTTGGTTATTATTGCACCACTCATAAACTGATTGGATACTTGAGTTTGATAACCGCTATTATCTGATCCGCTTACAACGTTAAATGGTAATGCTATTTTGCTGTTTAGTACTTCACCATATGCAAGCGAAGATGATATATAATCTCTTCCTTGTATTGTATTAAAGTAATATTTAATTTTTTTATTTGGATTTGTTACATCATTACAATCTTGCAATAATGAAGATGTATTTTCAATTAATGAAACAAGATAATTTGCTGGAACATTAACTACACTATCTGTATCTAAAGGCCCATGTGGCGCAACAGCAATTGAAGCAAAATCTATATTTTTATTTACTTCAAAATTTACACCGCCTTTAATTTGTTTAGATTGTTCAATATCAAAACGATAAGGAGTTGTAAAAGACCTGTTTAATACTTGCAAAGAAACATTGAGAATGTTTGTTCTTGAAGTATTAACACTAGCATTTGATGATGAAATTGGTGGAACTGCTCTTTCAGCTCTTTGATTCCAATAAAAACAATTTTCATTCTCAAGATTACTAATTGGTCTGTAACCAGTACGCCAATTGTAAAGGTGTCTATTGATTGAAATAGCACCAGCTTCTAAATCATTTTGCCTAAACTCTAGAGATGGAAATTTATGTTGATATTTGTTGCGTTCAAGTATATGACTTTCAATTACATTTAATAATCCATTTGATGTATCAGCAGAAGCTGGAGTAAGCTGAATTAAGAACGAACCAAGTGAAGAATCAAACCATTTATAAAAATCTAAATATTTATCTAAATCTGGCTCGTTCCCAACATTTTCAAAAAATACTTGTTTTAAATAATTAAGATCTTTATATTCTTGTCTATATTTGTAAATTGGATTACCAATTAAATTATTAAAATCTTTTATTGTTGCAAACATTTTTAGCATTTCGCTAGAAATTGTTTGATACATACTCTTTTCAAAATTTATTTGATATTTAACTGGTCTTGACTCTCTAGTAAACACATCATCATCTTGTGTTAAGATGTTGATCATATCAGAACTATTAATTACTTCTGGTAGTCTTTGTCTAGCTGATACCACATAATTTACATCTACAACGTCACTACCATTAGTATTGAAGAAATCTCCTCTTGCAGTGTAATGAGAATTTGCATAGGCACTCAGCCAAGCTGGGTAATTGTAAGAATTCGTAGAGCTTCCAGAAGTAGCATCTATTACAGTAAAACGTCCATTTGAATCTGATGCGGTTACATATTCAAAATTTAAATTCATTAATAAAGTTTTATTTTGAATATAAGAAAAATTACTTGAACTTAAATTGTAAAAGAACGAATTATATAATGGATTTATAGAACCATAATTTTCTAAATCTCTTGAATGAGCTATTTGCTCTTCTCTAGACAAATCCTTTAACCAATACTTTATATCGCTAACTCTTACGTCTGAATTGGTTATTACAGAACCAGTAAAGTTTGTTCTTTCTGTACCAGCATATAATCTTTTATTTGATAAAATAAAATTCTTAGCTACATTATAAGAAATTGAAGAAGAAACAGAGAATTCATTAACAACACTATCTGCCATAAGATTATAGCCAGAGAATATTATTTCATAATTTATATCTGGTGTCGTTGAAGTGCTTGATGTTATTACGCTTCCAGATATAAAGTTATTAAATTCTTTTGTTGGTTTTAGTGTAACGCTAAAATTCCACTTTGTATTATCATATACATCATAATAATATGAAGATGTTAATAGCGGTATTGGATAGGGGTTTGATGAACTTAAAGAAAAGTATGCACCTTTAGATAAGTAATCTAATTTATTACTAACAACTTGAAAATTAGCATAATCATTTGTATTCCAAGTTAAGTCATCTGCATTATTAATTGCAGTGTGCATACCAAATAAAGATGAATTTAATATTTCACTTTTATATGAATCATCAAAATTTAATTGCAATAATGGAAAATATACTTCTGCTTCTATTGTAGTTGGAACATATAGAAGTTCTGTTGAGCCAGTAAAATAAGATTTGCTGTTAGAATTAGTAGAATCTTTAAATTGATAAACAGTAGCCGCTCTTCTGTCAGCATTGTTAAAATCAACCATTTTTTTCTTTATAGAAATATTTTCAAAATTATCTTTAAATTGATATTCTACATTTGAACTATAAAGATTTATGTTAACTAATTTTTCATCTATACCAAAACAGTGAAGTAGATTCCTAAAACCTTTTTCCGTTCCTTTCGATTTATATATGTTTACTAAATTTGAATATATATTTTGATATATGATATTTTTTATATCACTTAATTTTTCTTCAAATTGCTCAGAATCAGTTCTAGATAATATAGATTCAAATACATTTGCATCTATGAATAAACTTGGAGAAACCAAACCAGAAGAAGTAAGTAATTCTTTAGAGTATGGTAATGGTTTCTGTAATGAACCAGAAATAAAATTATTTTGATTTTTTAAAGAATTTAAACTTTTTATTTGAATATATAATTTATCTAAATAACTTGATAAAATTGATACTAATTCTAAAAGTATTTCGCCATTTTCTGCATCTTCGTCAAGTATCCATTGTGGTAAAGAATTATAAATTGAAGATGGATTATTAAAGTCATGGGATGAACCAGAGGTAGTGTACTCATTGATTGCTGCCTCAACCTGTGGATGTGTAGAATATATAATTGGATCTGCTTGCTCTGCATAGTCGTTGCCAGAGTATAACGTTATTGCAGAACTTGTATTTCTTGAATTTGAATTGTAACCTACCCAACGACCATTTGAAATTCTACCAGAATAATCTAATACTACAGAATCTCTTGAATCATTTAATGTTATACCTTCATTAAATTTATAATAAACACCAATATTTGTATTATAATCATCGCTATTTGAACCACCATCAATGTTATTCCACCAATATCTTGCTATTTGTTGTGAGTTTCTTTTTGTTTTCCAATATCTAAATTCATCTATAGAACCAGAAAGTTTACCCCAACCTTCAGATACGGACATAACACCAGATGGTGCTGTCCTTAATGCTCCTATGTTTGCTATTAAAGTTTTACCAACTTCACCAACAGAAGTTCCATAATTTGATGTAGAAACTAAAGTTCCATCATAGTAAAATTTTACATCAATACCACTAGTTTCGTTATTTAAGAAACTAAATGCATAATGATGCCAATTAGATAAAGATGATGTTGTTAATGTTGAATTAATTTGTTGGTTATAAAAACCAGAAGAACCAGATTGTAATGTTACATAAAATGGAGAAGAAGTATTACCAGATAATTCAATAGTTAATCTTCCATAATCATTACTAGAAGAAGTTTGACCATTCCACAAATCAAAAATTACTTCTTTTTCTGTATTTGAAGTATTAAAAGATTGTTTATTTAACCAAAACTCTATTGTAGAACCACTATTTAAGTTTAATCTTAAATTAGAAAGTCTATTAGTATTTGAATCGTAAATATTAGAGTATGGAAAATTTTCTAATAAAGTAGTATTAGAATAGTTATTTGGTCCACCTTTGACTTGTATATATTCTTTAGTAGTTGGTTCGCCGTATCCACTAATTGTAGAACCTAATTTAGTAGTCCAACCATTTCCAGAAAAAACAGCATAACCAGTTGATTTAGGATATTTATTTTCATAAAACCACTTATCAAAATAAGATGAAGAATTTTGCCAATTTAATTTTTCAGACTTAGAACCATCATATGGGTATGTATTATAAATTCTAGAAATTGCACTTAAATAAAGCTTTCTTGCTGAGCCAAAAAATACAAAATTTTTAGGATCTTCAAAATCAACTGTTGGTATAAATTGATCTTTATCAATTTTATACTCAGTTAAATAACCTTTAGATTCTAAATCTTGTTCAATTTCATTAGAACTTACTTGATTTATGATATTTGTATTTTTTAAAAAAATATCTTTAAGACTCATTCTTTTCTACTCTAAATTTAAATGTATCTGGTTGTTCTTTCCAATTATTTGTAAAACCATCGTAAAATGCTAATTTAATTTGGTATGAATAACCTGCTTCTAAAGTGTTCATATCTAAATCAAAATAACTTCCAGAAACATCATATGAAAGACCAGTATGCATTGTAGAACCTGTTCCATAAGGTACAACCTCTAAATTATCAATAACTCTAACCAATTTATATGACGCACTTTCTATCATTTCAGATGGAATGAAATTAGTTGCTACTGTATAAATAGTTGGTTGCCAATCTTTCTTGCGAACAAACAATCTGAATCTTGCTTGTTCTTCAGAGTAATAACTTGTTTTAAGATTCGTACAAGAAACAACATAACGATTTGTTGGGTTATAATCTTGTGAATCCAAATCATAAACGTCTATTGAACCTGTGTGGAAACAGGTTGTAAGTGTGCTATTGAACCAACGATCAAATACTTCTGATGCTGTCGTGTTCAATGCGAAAGAAGCCGAGTAAATGCCAGTAGAAACCCATCCACCAGTTATAGGATTATTTGGTGTTGCTGTAATTGTATTGTTGCCAGATGGATCGTCAAACACCCTTACATAGATGTTACCAGTTCCAATTGCTGGTATGTTAGCCAAACGACCCCTAACAACATTGTAAAGATAAATTGTATTTAGATTATCTTGGGCTGATGCTAACGAACTACTTGCATAAAAATGTCCTCTATTATCTTTTCTTACAGAATTCCAACGTGCTTCTAGAACTGGTCTTTTAAAGAAAAATTCAGTACCTCTTGCAAAGAATTTTTTAGTATAAAAAGATTGCAATGCATTTTCGTGACTTGAAGATAATTTAATACCAAAACCATAATTTTGTTTTGTATTATTAATCCACTGTTCTACTATGTTTGAAACATTAATAATCAAATCTTCAGTGCCATTTGAAAAGTATTGAGATGATGTAGGCGTGGTGTGATAATCGCCACCAGAAGTTGTCCAGTTAGTTATACCAGAATTAGAAGATGATGCTGCTGATATCCAATTTGCATAACCAATATCACTATACTCTTCCATATCTAAACCGTATCCTTCATCCCATGATCTAGATACTGCTGATACAGTTAGGGTATAGTTTTTTGGTAATGTTTGAGAGTGTCTTGCATTATAAAGTTTTAAATACCACTCTACAGAACCAGAACTTGCAATCAAATTTGCATTTCTATCTGAAACTATTTGATCTACTGGAAACTTAACCAATATTCTAGATAATTCTGAAGAACCAGAGCTAGCTTGTCCAAATATTTTAAATATCTCTAGAATATCAGATAAACCCATATTTCCACTAACACCAGTGCTAGTTAGATTTGCTTTATAAGCATTTGTTATTGTTGTATCGGAATCAGCTAAATATCTTTTTATTGCCATTATCTAACGGTTCCTTTTATGTCGCTACTTAAATCTTTTATTTCTAAAATTACATTATGTGGTACATTTATAAATCTACCATCTGATGAAGTTTGGGATCTTATATCTAATTTTGTTGTTGAATAAAAACCATTTGTTTTGTTTATTATTTCAACGTTTGTTACGTCAGAAACACCATCTAATTTATTTAATGTTGTGTATACATCACTAATACTAAATGGTTCTCCAATATCAAAATTTAAATTATATTTTGCTATTAATGCTAAGTAACATTGTTGTAAAACATCATATTTATCAGAATCTTTTGTAGTTATAACTGAAAAATTTATACCTATATTTACTATTTTTGCGTCTAATATATCTATTGTATCGTTAACCATTCTATTAGAATTTAACCAATTTTTTAAGTTTTCTTTTATAATAGAATTTGTTTGTACTAAATTACCAACATCATTTTCTGATATTACATATAGATTTAAATTTCTTTTAAAAGAGTTAGGATCTTGAATTATGTTACATCTCTTAATTGCACCAAATTTATTTGGCATAGCATAAACTAAAGATATGTAATCTTGTCTTGATACTGCTCTATTTTGTGATGCATAAAAATCTAAAGTTCTAATTTTAATTTCATCAGTTTCTAAACTTCCAACTTCTCCAACTATTGGTTCTTCGTTATTTACCTCCAAACTACCAGCAACAGACGATACTAAAGTATTTGTTAGATTTAACCTATCTTTAAATCTTAGATTTCTTTGTAAAACAGTGGAAACGCTGTTTGTTGGTGAATTGGCAGTATCTGTATCGCTCTCTAGATATAAAACTCTTATTGTTGTATTAGATGGACCAACACCAAGTTTATCTGTTTTTATTATGTTTGTAGGATCAAACGAAGTATTTGTAACATATGTTTTTGATTGTAAAGACAAAACTAGTTGAGCTGGGTCTACAACTGTTTCGTTTGTTACCTCATTCTCTGAGCCGTACCCAAATTGGACATATGTATTATCAATTGTTCTTTCAAGTACAAATCTTCTAGGAACTGGTATTGGTTTTAAAATACTTGTTATAGTTGAAGTATCAGTATTTTTTACTTCTTTAAATATTACGTCTTGAGATAAAAAATCTACTTCATAATATTCGTGACCCTCTAAGTCAGTAATACTTATAATCTCAGTAATATTTGTGCTATTTAAAGCAATTTTTCTGAATTTTTCAAAAGAACCAATATCTATTACTTGTTCTCTAAATCTTCCAGACATAACTTTACCGTTTGCTTTAATTGCATAACTTGTTGGCAAACCAGTACTTGAATCAACTCTTGCTACTACTATTCTGTTATTTGTATTGCTAAAATCAACATCTTCCATCAATATATATTGTTGACCATTTGTTGATTTAAACGTACTATTTTTTTCTATAATTGGAATATATGCTGAATCTGGGCCAGTAGAGGATGCGTTTGCTGGAACTGCAATATATAAACTAACGTTACCATAAGATATAGCTTTTGCTGGTACTTTAAAGCCCATTTGTCTAGCTAATGACATTACGTTTTTTCTTTCTGTTGCAGTATTAAGCAAAGATTCGTTTACACTATAATCTAGGTAAAACGATAATACATCTCCAACATACGAAACCGTATCCAGCATTAAAGAAGCAAAAGACGAATCTGAAAAATCCTTTACTGTATCTGGATAATACCTTCTAGCGTGGTCTATCAATTCGTTCTTTATAGAATTAAAGTCTCTAGCAGTATATTTTATTGGTACTTTCTTATCAGCCATTTATTATGTTTCCAATTATTAAATAGTTCACAATTGAATAGTCAATAAATCATTTTCTTTAATTGGTAAAATATTATAATAAATTTTAATTTCTAACGCATATTCAGTTATATTTTGGTTAGTTGAACTTTCTTGAACTTCAATGTTTGTTATTGATATATATGGTAAATAAATTCTAACTTTTTGAAGTATAGAACTTTTAATTTCATCACCAAGACTTGGAGAAGATATTTCAAATAATCTTCTTTTTAACCCAACACCATAGGATGGAAGCATGATTCTTTCCCCAGGTTCTGTTAATAACAACATTTTTAAATTTTGTTGTGCCAATATCTTTAAATCTTTTACTAAAGAATAAGCACCATCTATTTTATCTATTGTTAATGGTAATCTTGGCGCATAATTTGGCATCTTTTATCTCCTAACAATCTTCTGACTTTTCAAAAAGTTCTTCTAATTTATTAAATAAACCAATTCCTTTTGCTGCTTTAAGTTTTAATGCTTTTTGTTTTGGAGTAAGTAAAAATTGAGCAGTATCTAAAGCTAAATATGCAAATCCCCAAGGTGGAAGAACTGGTGGTCCAAAACCAAAGGGTACTAGACCAACTGGTAATAAAGCAAGCGAGAAAGGTAAACAAGGCAGCGTTGTTTTAGAAACAAATTCTGCTGCGTTTCTTATTGGATTAGCAATTCTAATATTTGGATCAAAAGATTCTGCTAAACCTTTAATAATTTCTATTGGTGCTTGTATGATAAATTTCTTTATCATATCTGCTATAGCATCAAGATTATAACTATCTATATCAAGTCCTTCGATTGAGAATGGGTCAAAACAATCTTTGTATAGAGGGTCTACGGTTAAAAGAGTGAATATGTTTGACCTCAAAGAAAATAAAGTTGATGTAAATATAGAATTAAACTGACTATACTTGGTAGAGACTGTTACAATTTTATTAATTTTCATTATTGATAAAATTTTAGAAGTTGGATAAATAAATTCTAGTAGAACATCTCTGTACTGAGTCTTCAATTCGTTTGGTATATCTATTGTTTGTAAAATTTTATTCTCAATAATATTTCTATTTGTTTCTTTTGCTAAATTTAAATCTGTGCTAATAAACAAATTTTCAATTTTATCTAATATTTGAGAATATTCTTGTTTTATAAAATATCTAATTTTAAAATCTGTACTTAATTCTTGATCTAATTTAATTTCTTGATTTGAAATAGGATCAATTAAAGTATTTTGTGTTTCGATTAATAAGTCAACACTTTCTTCAATATACTTCACTATCAAGTCATAAAACAAAGTAGAAGCACCAGATAGTCTTCTTAAATCTTGTTTTATTACTTGTAATAGAAATTCAATATATGTATCATCATTGTGAACATAGTTATATGCATTTATTTTTGACAAACTCAATAAATCTTTGAGTTCTTGTCTGAGACATAAAGTTCTAATTAATAATCTTATTTGAGCCACAGCAATGTATTTGTTTAGCATAGGTGGTTCGTTTAAATTATTTTCCTCACTAATTGCACATGGATCGTTAAGATAGTCGTTAGTACATTTATTTTTTACAGATTTTAATCCAATTATTTGTTCAAAAGGAATAATTAAAATTAAATTTATTAATTCTTTATTGGATATATCTACTGCAAGATCTGTGTTTGTTTGAAGATAGTTTAAAATATTTGCAAAATTTTCATAGTATTTTGATTCATCAAGATTTGTTATTCTTTTAAATGCATCAATTTGCCAAGATGTGTTTGCGTTTTTATAATTAACTATATCTTTTATTTGTCGTTTTATAGATTCTGGTGTTTCTCTGAAAGGGCCATTTGTAAAATTTGATGTTTCGTATAAAAGAGTTTTTTTATTTAATTTTTCAACATTATCAATATTATAATCTTTATTTAATAAATAATTTACTTGATCAATTTGTTGAACATCAAGAGAGTTTATAATATTTGAAAGCTCGTCAGTGTACAGCTCATTAATTGTTAGAACTGAATTGTCTTGTGGTAGTATTAGATTTGTTTGATTAAATATAGATGTATATTTTAAATCTAAGCTATTAATTGTTTTTTCTTGATTAGAAAAACTGGGGGTTTCCTCTAAATAATTTATTAAGTTTGAAGTTTGATATTCTTCTAAAATACCTATTGGCTGTTCCTCAGTTGCGTTATCTTTCATTATTTTATTGATATCTGCTAACCATCTATTATCTATATTTTCTGTATTTGTTACTCTTAATTGTCTTAAAGTGTAAACTTCTCTTTTTGGCAATTGATTAACTTCATAAGATGACAGACCATAATCCGATAAAGCATAATATCGGTCATCTGGTTCTCTTAATGTGTCTTCGTTAACATTTTGTCTAATAAATGTAGCTTGTCGAAAAAAGTTTTCTAAAATTAATTCTAAATTTAAAGAATTTGTTTCAAAACCAGCAAAGTTAACAAACACAATAGCTTTTAAACGAGTGCCATCTGGTTTTGGAATTTCTACATAATAATCCTCTGGAAATTGAAATTCATATTTAAGCATTTCTTTTAAAATATCTTTTTTATTTGGTTTATCTTCATAATTAAATTGGTTTGAAAAATAATTTACTACTTGATTTTCTGTTATAAAATCATAAACAGTATTATAAGCAATTGCACTATCGCCAATAAAGTAATCTTGATACAGTTTTTCACTTAATTGTAAAAGAGACTCAGAATTTATAATCTGATTATATACGTTGCTTACAGCTTCAATACTGCGATCATCAAAAATATCTTCATATATATCAGAACCTTGACCTTGTGCAATTACATTACCAACTCTTGATAAATAATCATTTATATAAATAAATATTTTTTTAGATATTTCATTTGTAAAATTTAATATTATATCTGGTGAATATTTTTCTACTACAAGTGCATATTCTTCTTTGTCTGTGTAGTATAAAGGATTGCCTAATGCTTGAACTCTTTTATAATCTACGTTCTCACCATTCTCAATTCTTATATTTCCAATTCTTCTTTTGTCTTGTGGTACTGCACTATAAAATCTAGTTACTTTTCTTCTTTGAGTTTTCTTATTAAAAAATAAATCTTGTACATTTTGTGATTCTCTAAAATGAGTACTTCTGGTTGTTGCAAAATAAGTATCAATAACAGTTTTTGCTGTATTTTCAATTAGTGGAAAATTCTTTAATGTCAAAGAACCTGCTTTTCCATTTTTACAAAATATATTAGTTTGTAGTTCGTTAAAAACAGAATTTGGATCCTTTCTATAGTTTCCAAGAAATTTAGCTAAACTATTAAATCTATCTGCGTATCTTTTTCTTTCGTTTTCTAAAAGTTGTTTAATTTCTTCGTCAGAGTTACCAGCAGCACGCAACAATCTTGAACGAATTGTCTCTCTTGTAGATTCATTTGTATCACATACATCACTAAATCTTGAATCTGTAATCTCTTGGTGTCTTTGTCTAATATCATTGCATATTTTAGTTGGAACAAACCTTCCTAATTTTGCAAAAAAATCAACTATGATTATGTCATCACTTAATCTTGATTTTAATAATTTATAATCAAAATTTAACAATTCTTTTATAGTATCTAGAGTTAAGTTGTTTGGATTTCCTTCTAATAAAAGGCATATTTCATTTGGAGTAAGCATCATAGATAAATCATTTAAGAAATTATTGATACTTTTAATACTTTCTAGATTCTCATCACATTCTGGAAAGTTTGATGACCTTATAATATTTCCATCTGCTTGAAAACCAAATGTGTTAAATATTTTTTCTAATTCTTTTTGTATAGCGTCTATTTTTAAGTTAAAAGAATCAGCAAAACCTTGGTTTAATATATTTGATATACTTTCGTAACCTTGAATCAGATTCTCTATGCCACCCTCGCATAAGTTGGTAACTACATCTAATATTTTTTGTAAAATTTGCATAATTGTTTGAACAAGTATGTCTATTAATTCAAATAATATTTTGTTAAAAACATCTTTTAGAGAAAAATTGAAATTAATATTTATATCTGGAAATTGAAATGTTGGTGGATTACAAACAAAAGATGTAATTCCCTTAACTATGTAAGAAACATCTACTTCTTCACCTATTGTATTATTCACCTCAGTTAATGAACATTCAAGCAATAAATTTATTTTATCTTTAAAATCATCACTATCTCTTAATGATTCTAAAGAGATTAAACCTAATTTTGATTTTTCTGTAAGCAAATCGTTAATTTTATCTTTTACTTCTTTTTCGTTAGAACATTCAGAAATCTTATCGAATATAGAATTAATGATTTTAGTTTGTATTAGTTCATTGTACTGTACTTCTGGGAAACAGGTTTCATCGTTCATGTTATAATCTCATTTAAAATTGTTTGTTTTAACATATCAAAACTATAAGAACTATATTTTTGTATTTCTGTTTTTGTTAAATTTTTACTTTTCTTTAAAACATCTACTAAATCTGAATTTGTCAGACAGAATTGTTCCATTAGTTCAGAGAGAACAATCTGTTTTTCTTCTTTTGATAAAAATGGAAAAACTTTAGTTTTTATTTCTTCTAAGCTATAAGTAGTTGTTGCAATTAAAGATAAACTATTGTTTACACCATTGTTAGTACCTATAGTAGTAGCTAAAAGGTTGAGTAAACAATTTAAAGCTTTTGGTCCTAATTTACACAATATTTGATTTAAAGAAAGTACGCTGTAAACAAACTTTATAGCATTTTTTCTTTGTCTAGATTGATTTTCTATATTGTTTGGTATTAGTGAAGCTTGAAATTTTTCAAAATCAGTTCCAGATGTTTTTTTATTTTGTAATTTAGTTAGGTCTTCAGTAAAATTTAGATCTTTAAATATATCTTTATCTTTATCATAAAAACTTTCCCAGCTATAATATTTTTTCAAATGATCAATTGATTTTTTTAATTCTAAACTGTATTTATTTTCAAATTCATTTGAAATTGATGTTTTTAACGAAATTGAATTTAATGTTTGAGTTGTAGAATTTACAAAAGAAAGCATTTTATCAAAATCTAATTGATTTTGATCTAATAAATTTTGAGCTGCTGCTGTTATGATTGGAGGATATAGAACATATTTTTCAACAAAATCAGACAACGACATTCTACACGGATCAACAAAGTATAGTGAATCAATATATTTAAATAAATTTAATGTTCTCTGACTTCTTCCGTAATCGTTATTCCTTAAATTGTTTAAGCCAACTAAAGGATATTTACAAACGTTATTAACTCTTAAAGATGCAGAGTGAAATCTACCACATTCATCTAGTAAAATTTCTAATGTTTCATCTACATTGTCTTTTATTTGTATATCGTTTAAAGAAAATATATTATATAATTTTTGATAAAAATTAATTAATTTTTTAAACTCTTTTGAAAAAGAAAAATTTTGTATTTGCACATTTGAAGATGATAAAGCTTTATCATAAAAATTCATAACATTTTTAATATAGAATAGTTTATTTCTTAAATCTTTTGTTGATAAACTAAAAACTTGTGAATTTTGTGGTATATCTAATAGAATATCTTTAGCTGGGACGGCATCAAAGTATTTTTTTGGAATAGATACTAAACTTTTAATTCTAGAATTAGATATTGGTCGCACATAATAATCTTTAAAAAATGCAAATTTAAAATAAGACAGGAGTTTATCAAGATTTTCATCAGATGAATCTTTATAATAAAAGTCTAGTAATTTTTTTGTTCCTGTTCTTATTGAATCTTTTATAAACAATTCTTTATTATCAATTTTAGTATAATTTGTTATTATTGGTATGGTATATGTTTTGTCAGATGAATCATAGTATGGAACATCTGGTTCCATCATTGTCCAATCTGGTTGTATAAAATTATTAATATACTCTATCGTGCAAACAAAAGGAGCAGATTCTGGTGTGTTTGCGGACCTCTTAATATCAGCTACATCTACATAATAATTTTTTCCATTAAATTCAATTTTATGTAGTGAACAATTAGATCCTTCAAATTCTGATAATACAGTTACATAAGTGTTGTTTGGTGCAGTTAAAGCAAGTGTATAGTAAGATGGTTGTCTATATAGTTTTATTAGATTCGATGCGTTGTAAAGGAAGTGAGTAGCCATATATATATTTAGTTTAATTTATGATAGTTACTTAATATATAATCCTTGCTTACTGGAAATAATGGCATCTTGTTACCAATCTCATTATTTGATGAAGTTTTTATGGAATTGATTATTGTCTTAAGGTGGTTTAGCTGATTCTTCCCACCTCTACTGGCAAGAGAAATACTTGGAGGAACAACAATTCCAAAAAATGGACTTACATGATTATGTATCATTACTTGTGAATTAAATTCAACCTGTTCATTCATAAACTCATATATTAATTGAATTACTTCGGTTAATACTTTTATCAACTTTTCATCTAAATAATTTACTAGTTTATTACCTAATACCATAGGTTCTAAACTATCTTCGTCGTTTTGTGCTATTAAACAAACTCCTCCATTATTATCTGTATCATCAGTTCCAGAAGAAACTAGCTTTATTAATTCTCTTGAAATTATTCTTATATGGTCAGATTTTAGTGCAATAGCAGATTTTCCTCTTGAACTTGCAAATTTCTTAGTTTTATTATTGTTGTCTAATTCTAGACCATCTCTTAAACCAAAATAATCATCTATATTACCGTTTTGGGTTATATAAATTCTACTAGCATCTTTTGCAAAATTAGGATTAAAACTTAATATGTTATTATCACTTGAATCTTGTAATTTTAAGTCCTTATTTAAAGGGCCAGCTACTATGTCAATAGCATCACAGTTATCAGAACCAGCACCACCTTCTCCACTAAATAGACTTGCTGGTCTATCCTTACCTAGCACTATATAAGAATTTGATGAATTAACATTCAATGAAGTTTCTGTTTCACTTGTATTTCTTCTTACTTTTGGATATGGTTTATAACTTGAACCAATTCCATTGTTTATATAAAAACTAGAAGCGCCATTAGCTAATTTATCGTTTGTTTTTGAAGATATATTTTTATTTTCTGCCATTTTTAACCTTCTGATTGTGAATATTCAAGATATTCTGGACATTGAGTAATTGCTTGATCATAAGCAGCAGCTAAATATACATCATAATTATTTTGAGCATATAATGGACCATTATATTTTTCAGCTAATTTTGCAAAATTTAAATCATTTGCATATCTAATTGCTATTGGATTACTTTTAAACCATGCTTCAACTAATTTTTTGGATATTCCAACAGGATCTTGATTAAATAGTCTAACTGCTTCATCTGGGTTGCTACTGATACCTGAAAAGTTAGAACCCAATACTTGGTATATTCCAAAACTTGTTGAATTTAAAGCACATTGTTTATTTATTGCAAAAGCTTTTTGAAATGCTGCTTGTTTAGTTTCTGAAGACTCTCTTGAAAACCCTTCTTCTTTACCGTCCTTTCCTATACGTCGAGTATCAGACACTGGCTTTCCTCTTTGTTTTGAACCAGAGCAAGGATTAAAAAGATGAGGCTCAAATCTTATAGTATTTGGATTCCTTCCTCCTCCACTTTCAACAGACCTAAATGCAGCCAGTAATGCGGGTTCTATACCAATTCTTAAAGCAGTTTCAATAACTTCAGCAGAATCACCACATAAATTTTGTGCTTTGTAAGTTTTTGAAGGCTGTACTGGCTGAAACGAATCGTCATTTTCAGATGTAGAATATGTTTCAGAAGCTTCTTGTGCTCCTGGGCTTGATTCGCCGCCAGCAGTATCGGCTTTTGAAATGGATTTTATTATAAATCCATCTTTTTTGTTCTTTCTATCTTTGTAGTCAACTAATATTATATCTCCAACTGCAATATCGATTGGTTCTAAAGATGTAAATCTATCATGCATATCAATAAAAAATTGATGTATACCATCTGTGCCGTCATCAAACTTTGGTGGCATTGGTATTGCAGCATGATGATATTCGTTTATTCTTGCTATTGCAGTTTTTTTAGTAGTTTCCCAAGGAAAATTAAATAATACTGATAATATGCTGTCTGTGCTTTCAAAAGGAGCAGCATCGCTAACACTTAAAACAATAGCTCTATACGGGCCTGTAGAATCGAGCACGTTTGGCTCAAATAGCTTCTCACCAGCTTCTATTGTATTTAAAAATGTATTGGTAATTTTTGTTGGATATAATTTATCTCTATTTTTTTGAGTAGTAGCTACGTTTAAATTACCATATATATATTTTTTTAGATTATCTTTATTATCTATAGGATCATTAGGCATTTACGATTCCTCGTTTAAAGAATTATAAATCTCTTCTCTGTCTGAGTCGTTTAAATCACCATATATAGATGATTCTCTTTTCATCATCAAAGCGGTTAACTTTACTAGTTGCTCATTTGATCTTTGTAATGATTCAACGTATTTTGCAGCCACATGACCAACTTCAGCGTGTCTGTGTTCATCTTTGCCAATATATTGAGAAACATCTTGCAAAAGCTCATTAGTTATTTCTCTATCTTTTTCTATATTTTGTAATGCTTGTTGAACATAGTCATCTAATGTTTTTCTTTTTGCCATACTATAATTAGAACCTTATCAAATATTTCCAGAATCCCAATCATTCTTAAAGTCTTTGTATCTATTGCGAACTTTTGTTAAGTTATTGACAATTTGTTTTGTATTAAGACCAGTAATTTCTCTTATATAAAGATATATTGCTTTTTTATTAAAAATTTCAATGTGATCTGGCTCTTGCATTAGTATCTTAATTGCTTCTACAACTCTTCTTTCGTTAACTTTCATTTCTACATGTTCCCAACTGTTTATCTCATACCAAAACTCTCTCCAAAATTCATTTCCTTCTCTGTTTATAAAGTAATTGTGTTCAACAATAAGAGTTTTGTGGCAAGACGTTTTGGTAAGGTCTTCAATACCAACTTCTCTTTTAGTTTGCTCTGCTGTTTTCTTAACTTTATGAATAAACCAATTTTTAGTAATAACAGAAAAATACGAAAAAGCCTTAGAGCCAGATGAAGGATTAAACTTATCTAATATAGTAGTAAGCCAAATCTTGCATTCAGATCTAAGGTCATCAATGTTTGGAAGAGTAGTAAACTTATATGTAAATACTATTTTATCCACCATTTCATTAAACGCTGGTTCAATGTAAGTTACATAAAGTTCGGTTCTAATCTTATTATCATCTGTCAGTGCATAGTTGATAATTGCTTGTTCATGAGCATCTGTGAAATAATTATTCTGCTTTTTCTTGGTCATTAACTGGTTCCTCTTTTTCTTCACCTTCGCTAATGATGAAGGAATCACTAAACATTTTTATCTCTATAACTGTAAGTTTCATATGTTGAATAAGCCTTTGTAATACAGGCTCACCATAAAACATTTCCAATTGATGAACAGACTCTAAATGCACTGCCAATTCTTGCAGTTTTGTTCTAAATTCAATAACGCCTTCGGTAAATACAGAAAGTTTTTCTAACAGTTTTCTTGTATACCAAAATAACAAGCCATTTATTGTAATCGATAATAACAATAAGATTGATAAAGTAATCATAAGTCCCTATTCTTTAATTGTTGTTTTTGTTCTTTAAGATCTTTTTTAAATTCTTCGATCTTCTCTTTAACTATAGCACCATTTTTATTACTTGTCAAATTATTGGTTTCTGGTTGCTTAGTTATTGTTGGAATTGATAGATTTTTCTTTAAGGTGTCAGTGCCACAAGAGTCACAATAAGAAAGCCTCTCATTGATTGAATGAGAGGCTTCTACAGTGCTCTCACAGCTTGTACAAGTGTAAGAGTATCTTGGCATTAGTTAGGCTCTACGGAATCCATAGAGAGAACTGGAGGGTTTGTAACAACCAATCCTTCTTCTGTCTCAATTAAATTAAATTCTTTAATAACTGGAACAATATCTGATTGTTCCATAAGTGATTTTTGAAGAGCCATCATAATTGCTCCTACTGCTTGATTTGAAAGTTGCATTTTAATCTCCAATAAATTTTGAATATTCAAGTTCGTTATAATATTTATTCATTATATTAAACTCTAATTCACATTGTTTTTCGTTTTCGTATCTTTGTTTACCATTATCATCACGAATTACATTTAATCTTCTTTCAAAAAATTCTTTTTTTGATTTTGACCAAAAGTGTCTTATAAAAGCTGTATCAAATTTTGGTTGGTCGGTCGCCGCAAAGTAATATTTTTCACCATCATTTTTTTCATTTTGTCCTGTAATGAATTGTTTATCAGTATCTACTGCTAATGGTGGTTGTGGGTAAGACATTATAGTATCATATATATTAAAATGTGGATTAATATATTGTGGTATTGCTTTTCTTGGATTTAATATTGTTTTTATGTGGCAACTAACATTATTATGTTCATTATTGTTTGGATTGTTGCATTTAGTAAACGTATTCAAAACTGAGTTTGTTTCATTATAATCTAGACCTGCTGAGCCAAACATCAACCAATTTAATCCTACTGCTGGGTATCTTTCGTAATTTTGTAAAAATGATTTAATATTTTTATCATTTCTTAGCGTTATAAACTCATCACAGTCTATAAAAGCAATCCAGTAATTTTTAAATCTATAATTTTTCATAAAATCATTATAAACTTTTTCTTTTATTGTTCCATCATCAACTTTTTTTAATGTAATGAAACCATTTTCATAATATGGTTTTAAAATTATTTTATAATCATCAGAACTATTATTATCATACAAATAAAAGTGCTCAATACCTATAGATATATGATAATCAATCCATTCTTTTAAATATTTTGATTCATTTTTAAAATTAGTACAAATGCTTATATAATTTGTTTTAATTTTTGAATCTGCTGGTTTAAATTGTTCAACTCCTTCTCTATTTGTTAGTTGTTGAACATGTAAACCTTTGTAAATACCAATCGCTCCATTGAACACACAATTTCCAAATTTATTATACATATCATTATAAAATGAAGCATCTAAATTTTTTGTTTGTTCCTCTGGAAGCCATACGTTGTGAATTTTATTACATTCGGCTCTCCAAGAAACTTGTGTAGCATCAATCTTGCAAAATGGATTAATTGGGATTGTCCAATTTAATCCAGATACTGCTTTTGTAGACCATTCTTTATTTTGATTATAATGTTTTAGAGTATCGCATGAGATTTGTTCAAAGGGATCAAATGGGATAATGTGACAATAACTGTACATTATATCTTTATTTGCTTTATAGAATGTGTTTAGGTTACTAAAATAATCTTTGTGTAATGCATCATCATCGCTCATCATAACAATAATATCTGCGTTACTCTCTCTCATTGCCCTATTCATAAAAGAACCATGAATAGAACCTCTTTTTATTTTATTTTCTATAGAATCGTTTGTTTTTAATATTTTTAAATTTTTTATATTAAATTTATATTTTTCAATAATATCTTCAATTGGGTTTAGTGTACTTCCATCATCAATTATACAAAATTCATAATTATCATAATTAACACTTTCCATACTTCTCAAAGCATTTAAGACCATATTAGGTCTTTCAAAATATGGCATTATTAATAAAATTTTTAAATTCATTAGTTTAATCCACCATTAATTTTAATTGTACTTCCATTGATATATGGAGTATCAATTAAATATTGTATTGTATTTTGTAACTCTTCTATTGTGCCCAATCTTTTTGCTGGGATGGTGTCAACTATCTTTTGTCGTATGTCCTCTTGTATCTTATACACCAACCCACCATCAAAATATCCTAGTTGTATAGTATTACAAGTTATATTATTATTTATATTTTCTAATGCCGCTGTCTTATATAAAGTTTCTATAAAAGATTTAGATGCAGAATATATGGAAGTTCCAATAATTGGTTTATCTGCGAGAACAGATGAAGCTGCAATAACTCTACCATACTTTTTTTGTCTCATTTTTGGTAAACAAGAAGATAAAATATTCACATTTCCATTAATGTTAACTTCTATTTGTTTAGAAGCTAGTTCTATTTTATTCAAATCATATTTATGTAATAAACAGTCATAATTGTATGCTGCCATATTAAGAACAATATCAATATCGTTAGAATTAAAAAAATTATCAACACTAAATTTATCCGCTATATTTACATCTTTAGAACCCAAAGAAATAACATTATATTTATTTGCTAAAGATTCTTTTAATTTACAGCCCAAACCGCCAGTAGCGCCAAAGAGAACAAGATTTTTCATTTTTTCCACCTTATAATAGCTGAACCCCAAGTCCACCCAGAGCCAACAGCAGCAAAAATTAATAAATCATCAGTTTTAAACTTATTTTGCTGGTACATCAAATCCATTGTAACAGGTATAGAAGCACCAGCAGTATTAGCATATACTTGCATAGATGTACCAACTTTTTCAAAAGGTAAATTTAATATTTTTGCTGTTTCTTTTAGAATATTTATACTTGGTTGGTGTGGAATAAGATAACTTATTTGTTCTATACATATATTGTTTTTATTTAACAATGTCAAGATACTTTCTGGTAAAACTTTCTTACCAGTTTCATATACAGCCTTACCATTCATATCAAAATAATGATTATTATCATCAATAGTTTGATAGCTTGCTGGCATATATGATCCACCTGCCCTTACAGTAAAATTTTCTTTTCCTGTACCATCTGCGTACAATAGACAATCAAATAAATTACTATCATCAAATTCCAACACAACAGCACCCGAACCATCGCCAAAAAAAACACATTGTCTATCTTTCCAATTAGTAATTTTAGAATATACTTCCGATGCTACAAGTAAAATTCTTTTATATGTATTTGATTTTAAAAAAGAATTAGCAATTGAAAGACCATAAATAAATCCACTACAAACGGCATTAATGTCAAATGCAGCAGCATTTGATGCATTCAATTTTTGCTGTAATATACATGCAGTAGATGGACTTATCCTATCTGGCGTTGACGTAGCTACTATGATTAAGTCTATTTCTTTTGCATCTATTTTTGCATCGTTTAAAGCAATTATACTAGCATTATATGCTAAATCAGATGCACTAATGTTTGAGTCGGCTATTCTACGCTCTTTTATACCTAATTTTTCTTGTATCCACTCATCAGTAGTATCTATGAAAGATTCTATTTCTTTATTTGTTAAGACTCGTGGTGGCAAATAAGAACCTAGTCCAGTTATAATCATGGTTTATAATCTCTTATATTTTTATTTTTAATATCTTTTTCTGCGTACATATTGTTAAACGGATCGGAGAACATGGGTGCATAATAATGTTCGCATCCTTCAAAATAATAATGAGTTGCTTGACTCCAACGAGTTCTTGTTGGGTCTGTAACTTTCAACCCACCATGCAATAAATTAGCAGACCATATTAATGCTTGTCCTTTTTTAGCAATAAAAGGTTTCTTTTCAAGATTTTTTGATTCAATCACATCTTCAATAAATTGTTCATATTGTTTATAACTTTCAGCTTGTTCCCCATACTTTGCTGGTTGTAGATTTAGAGATTTAAAATCAAAGATTGGTAATTTATGGCTCGTAGGGCAATAAACTAAAGTACCATTAGATTCATCCATATCTTCTAATGCAACCCACGATGCTGCAACCCAGTTATATGGAATAGTGTGGAAATGTATAGCATCACTATGAATTGGTTGATTAGAACCTTTAATAAAATTTATTGTTTGAAATGGAAAAGTTCTCCTACCATATAAAAATTCTATTGTTTCTATTATTTTAGGATGATTTGCTATAGCCCTAACGTGTTCTGATTGCTTCCACGCTTCAAATACTCTTGGACTATCAGAATAGTGATAAAAATTTTCTTGATGTTTGTTTGAGTTTTTATTGATATCATTTTTTAATGATTCAATTAGATTATCATTTAAATTTAGATCTATTACAACATAACCATCTTTATTAAATTTTAATGCTAAAACTTTTTGTTCTTCAGTTATGTCAATTGAGTTTAATATTTTATTAAATAAAGGCGATTCAACCCAAGGAATATTCATTAAATTTTTATTATTCATTCTTTTCCTCTAATGTATAAATGTTGTGGCAATGATTACCAGCAGCTAAAAAATCACAAACTTTAGTAAGAATTATATTATTTTTTTCAGAATATTCAAGCAGTTGTTGCTCTGTAATTTTGACTACACCATAAAAGTTTTTATTTATATCATTTTGTGGATATAAAAGTTGATAAGTATTGTCAATAAAGCAAGAAAATATAATTTTTGTTTTATTATTTTTCAAAAATGGCAATAATTTATTCAATGTTGAATAAACATCTTCAATTATTAAATGCGTAAATACGCTTATCAATACAATACAATCAAAGTTATTTTTATATAATTGCTGAAGCTTTCCCTCTTCTATGAATCCAAATTCAACTCTATTATCGTCTAATAGTGTTTTAGCTATATTGATTCTCTCAACTCCATGTGGACTGTTTGGTTCTAGACCAACGTAAGTAAATTTATCTAATCTTAGACTTATAAAGTTAGATAAAATACCAGCACCACAGCCATAATCTAATATTTTAAATTCATTTTTAAATTCATTTCTACATGGCTCTAAAAAGCAACTCATTCCAATTGAAGCATCTGGTTCGTAATTTGTGCCGCCATATAAAGACAAATAATTTGAATGGGTTTTTTGTATTATTGGTGTTTTGTCTTCAATTTTCCAAAATTCTTCCCATATTGTATTTGAATCATACATTTTTAAGAAATCCTTTGTCATTTGCAAATTTAATTATATTTTCTTTGTTTCTATTTTTATGTAAAGTTAATGGATTACCTATCCAAACGCTCCAAGGTGTTAAACTATTTTTAGTATAAACAAATGATTTAGCTCCTATTGTACACCCTTCTGGTATCTTAACATTTGGCATAACCATAACATCAGACGCTATGCCAGAATAATCACCAAACTGTATATCTCCTCTAAATATTTTATTTTTTCCCCAATATTCGTTAACGGGTCCATAGTCTCCACTATAATCTTCTGAGGCGCAGAATAACTTAGAACCATAGCCAATAAAACACCAGTCGCCTAATGTTACTGTGTGTTGAGAACCTCCGCCTATAACGGCATGTGAAGTGATTTGTATATTATTGCCAGTTTTTAACCCACAACTAATCCAACAAAATGGATCAATTCTAACATTATCACCTAAAAAAACTTTAGATGGATTTGCAAACAGAGTATTGTGACCAATAAAGACATTAGTTCCACAATAACCAAGCTGTTTTTTTATTTCTTCATTCCAACCAAGCATGATTTACTCCCATTTTTCGTTTCCTTTAACACCAACTTGAAAAAAATAATTTTCACTATCATTTTTAGAATTATTTCTATGTACTGAATGGTCAGTACACATACTATGATTTATAGGATAACATGAAAAAGAATTTTGTTGTATTAAGTTTTTTCCTATAGTTATAAATGAGTGAGTAAAGAATACTTCAGACTGTGTAACATTATACCCACAATTTGAAGAAGGTAAATTACCTCCATTTATTTCTAATACTTTTATCAAGTCTTCGCGTTTACAAAGTCCAAAACCACCACCACTATGAGTTGTTGGGCAAGTAGTGCTTATTGGTGCAAAAGCTAAAAATCCAATATTATTTTTAATATTATTATTATATTCTTCTATAAAAATATCATAATAATTATTAGCAAACAACAAGTGGTCATCTTCTGAGAAAATCCAATTCTCGTAATCATTCGTAAAATTTTTAAAAGCAGTATCGTACCCATCAAAAGAACTTTGTTTATTATTTGTTGTAAATGTTCTTATTTTACCATTTTTTATTTCTTTATTATTAATAGAATCAATATATTCATTACCAATTAAATAATCTGTATTATGATTTAAAATTATTAAATCATATTTTGTATTTGATTCAATATTTGATTCTGTTTCTATAATTTGTTTAAGAAAGTTTAAGCCAGATATCTTATTTGGTGGAGAATTGTTTCTTGGGCTTCTTCCGTCCAAGAAACAGTTTACAATAACTCTGCAACTATCAGTAGGCATTTAAAACATCCACAATATATTGTCTATCTTCTTCAGTAAGCCACCAACCAACTGGTATATTTAAGTGCTGGCTGCAAAACTCATTTGTACCTTTCAACAAATCGTCGCTAAGCCTGTATTTGTTGAATACAGAGTATTTATCGTTTCTAACATGCACAACATCAGAAGCAATACCTTTTGACGCTAGGTACTTTTGCAAATCTTCTCTATCTTTTGTTAAGATAGTGTATATCCAACATGCAGACTCTAAATGTTTTTCTTCTCTCATTTTGATAATTTTTGAATTTGTTATATTATTATTATAAAATCTGTAATTTTCTTTATGTTTTGAAATAATATTATCAATATATTTCATTTGTTCCAATCCAATGCAAGCATTTACATTATTCATATGAAACTTATAACCAGCCTCGGTTATATCTTGAGTCCATTTGCTATGTGGGTATTTTCTATCAAGACCAAACCATTTTAATTTTTTAATACGCAAATCATCTTTAATATTTTTTGAAGTAATAGCGCCACCATCTACCGTAGTGAGATGTTTGATTGCTTGAAAAGAAAAACACACAAAGTCACTATGGCTACCTATTAGTTTTTCTTTGTATTTAGCTCCCAAAGCATGGGCAGCATCTTCTATGACTTTAATACCGTGTTCGGCTGCAATTGTATTAATCTCATCAATTTCAAAAGGTTGACCCGCCCAATGAACCCCTACAATAGCTTTTGTTTTTTTAGTGATTCTCTTTTTTACACTCTCTGGGTCTATATTACCAGTTGTTGGGTCTAAGTCGGCCCAAACTATTTTTGCTCCCAAAGTGTGTATAGGCTCATTTGTTGCCATGCAAGTCATTGGTGTTGTTATAACTTCATCATCTATACCCACATTAGAAGCAACATAAGCAAGAGTTAAAGCTGACGTACAACTATTCACTAATGAACAATTTTTATTATCAACATAGCTGCCAAACTCTGATTCAAATCTATCAGCTTGTTCGCCTTCAGATATAAATCCAGAATCAAAAATTTCTTGTAATTTTGCACCAATATTTGGTGGAGTATGTATTTTAAATAACGGTATTGTTTTCATAATAATTTCCTTATTTTAAACTAGTATCTATTGGTACTTTAAAAGATATGTCTTTTATACTACTTTTTAGTACATTTTTCTTTCTTTTAACAGCTATATCATATAGTGTTTGCTTTGTTGATGCAACATGAATTATACCTTTTTTATCAGAGAAACATTCTTCTAATATTAATGGAGCCATAACATCAATGTAATCTTTAGTTGTCCATTGATCAACAAAAGCTTTATCATATGGAAAATAATTATTAAAAAAAGAAGTTCGTATTATAATACTGTTTTCATAGGTTCTCACTACAAGTTCTGCTGCTCCTTTAGTTTTTGCATACTTACTTAATGGGTTTATTGGATCATGAATTTCATAATCACCTTTGTTCCCATCAAAAACATGGTCAGTAGAAATATATATTAATTTTATATTTTTACTTATACAAGAATACAATAAGTTTATTGTTCCAACAACATTTGTATTGATTGCTCTAATTGTAGAATTTATATTATTTTCTATGTCCATAACATCTTTAAATGCAGCACAATGTATACATAAATTAATATTATTTTTTATAAAATAATCATTTACTGATCTTTCATCTGCAATGTTAAGCGTCGTAGAGCTAGGTGTGAGTACGTTGTATTTTTTTAAATCAATAAGATTGACCAAATTTGAACCTAATAGACCACTAGCACCAGTTATTAAAACTGTTTCCATTTATATAAACCATTTATGTATTTTGGATTCCATCCAATATTTTTTAACTTTTCTGCCGATGCAGCATATCTTAAATCTTGACCACTTCTATTCTCTACAAATTGTATTTTTCCTTTACCCATCCATTCAATAATTGTGTTTGCAACTTGTAGATTTGTTAAATAATTTTCAGAGGCTATATTATACGTTTCATTTTTTATATTTTTGTCAATTAGTGTTAATATTCCATCAACATTATCTTTAACATATGTCCAATCTCTAACATATGAACCATCGCCATGAATTGGTATTGATTTTTTAGAATTTATAGAAAATATACATTTTGGTATTAATTTTTCTTCAAATTGTCTTTCTCCATAATTATTTCCACTTCTTGTGATAACGTACTCTAAACCATAAGTTCTTGCATAAGATAATACTAACATCTCAGCGGCTGCTTTGGTTGCAGAATATGGGTTAGATGGAGTAAGTTTATCTGTTTCTATAAATTTACCATCTATTTTATCACCATATACTTCATCTGTACTAATGTGAAAGAACAATGGTCTATCATAAGATGGTTTATTCCTAACTAACTCTAATAAATTATGTACTCCTAATATGTTACTTTTCACAAATACATCTGGAATTTTAATAGAGTTATCAACATGACTTTCTGCTGCAAAATTTATTAAAATATCACAAGATGGCAAATGATCAATTTCACTAATATCTGCTTTTATAAAAGTATAATTTCGATGGTTATCCCAAGGCAAAGTTTTGTGTGATGCATACCCCATTTTATCAATATCTATTACAATATCCCCTCGGTTTAATACTTCTTCTACAAAATGACTACCAATAAAACCTCGGCCACCAGTAACTATAAATTTCATTTTATTTATCCTTTAAAATTTTGGCTCTTTTAAATAAGAAAAAAAGCTTTGTGCATTTCTATCTTTATCCGATAAAATAATATTGTCAATATTTATTTTTAATTTTTGTTTAATTTGTAAATCATTATCTAATATATTTATTCCACTTTCATTTTCTTTATTATAATAGTTATCACACATATATTTAACAATACTATCATTATGCATAGAAATGAAACCATGTGCATAGCCATGTGGAACCCATAATAATTTTTCTGGTTTATCTAGGATGAAAAATTTTGATTCTCCTAAAGTTTTAGAATCTTTTCTAATATCTACAATAATATCTATAATTTTACCATTCAAACATTGTATTAATTTTCCCATAGGTTTTTCCCATTGATAGTGAAGCCCCCTAGCTACTCCAAAACGTGAAAATGATATATTTTCTTGAACAAAATTTATTTTTAATAAATCAGTAATTTTTTCGTCATATGATTGTAGAAACCAACCACGGTTATCATCAAATTTATTTAATTCTATTAATTTTACATTATCAAAAAATGTTTCTACATTCATTAATACACCAAGTTGTTTATTTTTTCTTTCCATATTTTATAGAATAAAACAGAATCACTAAATAATTGTTTATCATTTTTACCTTCTGCAAGCAATGTTATCGATTCATCATGATAAAAATGTATATCTTTACCAAAATAAAAAATTAATTTTTTATTTTCAAGAAGTTTTAAACAAAAATCATTATCTTGATAATTTTTTGATAAACTTGGGTTCAAACCACCCAATTCAATAAAGTCATTTAAATTAATCATTTGAAACGCTCCTGTAATGGATGTTTCACCTTTATCACAATTTACAAGATTATTGTGTTTATCTTTAAATCTATAAGCATGATGCGGATTACCATTTATCCATACTGTACCGCCAAATTGTATTGTTTCTCTCCATTTTCCAGACATTGATGGAAAATAAATTTTAATATTTTCACTATCATCATTTTGATATAAGGATAAATTTTTTGGAGGATATAACAATTTGCTACCAGATAAAGTAGAATTATTTTCTCTATGCCTTTGTATAAATTTTATTAAATTTTCTTCATTTGCACACCACAAATCAGAATTCCACAATATTATTTCATTTCCACCTAATTTATAACATAAAAAAGCAGCTATATTATTAAGCATAGAAAAATTAAAACCTTTATCGTTATCAATTCTTAAATAAGAACAAGAATTGTTTCTTGTAATATTTTTTAAACTGAGTTTAGACCTATCATCAACAATAAAAATATTGCATATGTTTTTAACATTAAAAAAATTTAAATTTTCTAATGTTTTTTCTAGTAACTGTATATTATCTTTTACACAAATAATGATAGTTGGTTTATTTTTATCCCATGTTTTGTCTTTTTCAAAATAACAAGCATATTTAACTAAGATACTATTAAAATGTGCTTTATTATTATGTTCTTCATAATTTTTTAATAATAACTCTTTTTGTTCTACAGTAAAATTTTCATAAATTAAAAAGTTATTATTTTCAAATAAATTACAATTATAATATGACTTCATTTAGTTCATTTGTTGTTTCAATTTTAAATTTATTAAAAATAGAATTTACAAATTTTTCATATATTTTATCTGTTGCAAATTCTTTCTCAATATGAATGGCAAGTCGTTTTGCCTGTCCACGGAATCTGTCATGATCTTTATAAACCGCTCTCATTTGAGATTTGGCAGATGTTCCAACAGGAAATGCCCACATAGTATCTTTTTCAATTACCCCTTCCCACAACGCTTCTGGTTGCACTGGTTGAAGTGTAAAGTCTACTCTTGCAAAATGTGGTTTAACTTTGCCTTCTTTATTTTCACAATACATAAAATCTGTATGACCAGACCACTCAGTTGTAATTATAGAAAGTCCATATCCAGCAGCTTCAAATAGTGGTAGACCAAACCCTTCGCCATGAGAAAGTGATATTAAAGCTTTAATTTTTGGATGTTTATAAAGAGAAGCCATTTCTGCTTCAGTCATATCACCGTGAAGAAGATAGACTTTACATTTTCTATCTTTATAGGGAGCAAGAATTTGTTGAATGTTATTTGTTATTGCCTCTCTATCTATTTGTGAAGCTCCTGCAAGATGTGTCTTACAAACAAGACCAACATTATCGTTTTTAAATTCTTCGACAAACCATTTAAGAGTATTTGCAAAGTTTTTTCTTGGTCCTGCTTGCGCTACAACAAGAAAATTAAAATCAGTTGTAATATCTAAATTAATATCAGTAGTCTCATTCTTTCTAACAGAATAATTAACAACTTCAATTGGTGTTGTTACTTTAAAATTTGGAATCTGTTGACCAGTTCTTTGATCTGTTGCTGTAAACACACCATTATCAAAACCTTTTTTAGCAAAATTAGACACAACAATAATCTTATCCATTTGGTTAGATGGTTGTACCCAATGTGGAGATATCTTGTTGGTTTCAATTCCCGCTGTGTAACCAATATTTACTGGTGCAATCTTCTTCCATTCATTTGGAATAGTAATTTGAAGCGACATATCATATTGTGGTTGGTTATTTGAAGCTTGTGTATACTGAACAGTTTTCATTATAACTGAGTCTAGCCACCTTCTTTCTTCGTTATCTTCGTGAATCCACCCACATTGTCCCCAAGCGGTAGGAGTTAAATATATATCAAACAGGTCTTCTCTTGAACGTAAAGCTCTGAGTGCAAAACGAGATTGCTCACCATAGCCAGAGGCAGTAAGTGCTGGCCCTGTAACTAGTATTTTCTTTTTCATGCGATTTCTTTAAGCTCCCAACCTTTGTGTTTTCTTTCAGACCATACACCTTTATTGTATGTATCTGTCATAATTTTATCCCAACGATTAATAAAATCATTAAAATTAAAGTTATCTATAACGTGTTGCCTTCCAGCTTGTCCAATTAATATTCTTGTTTCTTTTGAAATATTTGAAAATGTTTCAAGAGCACCAACCATTTGCTCTTCACTTATTCTATCTTCATAGATAAATGGCACTTCTTGTGAGCCAATTACTGCTTGTGAAGAAGGTATTATTTCTATACCAAATAACTGATCTCCATTTCTTACTTGGTCTTGTAATCCACCTGTTTTAGTTACAATAATTGGAGTTTCACAAGCAAGAGATTCAAGAGTAGCAAGACCAAATCCTTCTGCATCTGATATATTTATCGTAGCATCAGCAGCATTATAAAAATATGCAAGATTTTGTGGTGGTACTTTCTGTTCTGATATGAGAACTTCACGATTTACTAGACCTAACTCTTTCATTATGGCATGTAGATCTTGACCATGTACATCTCTTGGGTCTGTATGCATTACAAGTGTTGCTTTAATACCTGTTTTCTTTAGGTATTGACCAAACCACCAAATAAGTGATCCAGATTGCTTACGTCTAGCATTTCTATTGTTCCAGAAGAAGATTAATCTATCATCTTCAATCTTTAAATTTTCTTTTTTAAACCTAGTAATTTCTTCTGCTGGCAATCTCTTGAAGATATTGGTATCAACAGCATGAGGTACATAAGTTCTTGGTACTTCTGGTGCTACTGTTGCAATTATATCATTTGTAAGTTTTGAAATAGTAGCAATATGATCGTTTGATAGGTAAAACTTACGGTTAAATGTTGGATAAGGATAGTTGTCCCAAACATGGTAGTAAACCATAGGAATGTTAGATCTAATTTCATTTTCCATTTGCCATAACCATCCCCAAAAGCGAGGATCTGTCATAAACCAAATTATATCTGGTCTTTCGGTACGCATAATAGAACGAATCATATCTTGGTTTCCATATCCATCTACTGGAAACAAAGTCCAATCTTCACCCCACTGCTCAGTCTTTTGAGGTCTATAATCTTGGTGCTTTATTGCACCACCAAGAGATAAGAATTGATACTTACCAGTAGCCAACAAGCCTTCTACTATGTATTTCGTTTGTGTTCCAACCCCAGATGGTGAAAATGGATGATCTGAGAGAGTTAGAATTTTAATCTTTTTATTCATTTATTACTCACTTACATAAATCTGTTTTATAAAAATCGCAGCCACTACAAGATAGACGATTTTTAATATACTTACCATTTTTAATCGCTATAATTGCTTTTGTCAAGAGAATATTGGCATTTTCTGTTTTTTTATTTCCACTTGATACTCTAAAAAATTCAATACGATTCTTCTTTGCAGTTCTTTTGAGAAGAGCAAAGTGTGTTTCAATCATCTTTGGATCAATATTAAATTTTTGAGCATAAAAATACTTATAATAAGTTAATTGGTAAGTTACCATAGGATCTGATTTCCTCTTTGTATCCCAACCCCAAGAACAAGTCTTCCAATCAACAATATGATATTTACCATCTGATGTTTTAAGTACCAAATCAATAAAACCTTTAAAATCATAATCAAAGTCTATGTTTTTGATTCTTTCAAATAAAGGTTCTTCTGTAGAGATTACTTCGTATTCACCCAAGTATACTTTAATGCTCTCATAAAGCTCAGAGAGGATTGCTTTACCCTGTGCCACCATATCCAATACCAATACTTCGTTAATCTCCACTTGGTTTTTAATGATGTTGATTTCTTGTTTGAATTTGTTTTCAAAGTATTCATCAAGTTGGTCCTCCCTTATCTCTTTAAGTAGAGATTTTTCACATGTTTCGTGTATTGCAATTCCAAAACATGTAAATTCAGTTGATGTAAATACCTTTACTTTATCAATGTATTGTAGTTTATGCTTATGAGGGCATTCATTCCAAACTTTAAGTTCAGAAAACGAAATATGAGACATATTTATCCTTTCTTAGTCTCATAAGCATAACACACACAATATTAAAGGTCAATAAGAGATATCTTCAGTTGTGGGTTCTGAGAATTCTCCTTTTTCTACTTCAACTAATAGTTTATATAATTGAGGTGAAACTTTTTTTACAAGTTCTCGATTTTTCATAAAATAAAACTCAAATCCATTAGCAAAATATTCTCTTAAAGATGTAGCACCATATGGAGAGCAGAATAAACCAACAGTCATTGTATGCAAAGCAGGATAACCTACTTCTTCATAAAGATATTTATCAAATTTTATATCATATTCAAGTTTAGAAAAGTTTTGTTTTGATGTATTGTATTTATTATTTTCAAGTATTTTTTGAAGCTTCAGTCTTTTTATTAAAAATTCATCTGGTACTACATCAGAGTTGTACATATTAAACTGTGCTAATTCTTCTAAGGAATGTGCAACTTCATGTACTATATCTTCTAACATATTTTCTTCGTCTTGTTGAATGTTAGTAATATATAACGCACCATCCATATAAGCAGCATTTACTTCTTTATCTTGAAGTTCTTTAAACTGTCCTATATATATTGCTTCTACACCGTTTAATAAGTGTAGTGGAATAGAGCGTTTTAATTTATTAAAAACATTATCTATATTTATATCACCAATTATTTGATCTTTTATAAAAATATGAATATTATTTAAAAATAACTTTTCCTTATGTTGTCTTTTTGCAGATGTTGAAGACTTACTCATGTATTCCAGAAGAATTTTGTTCATTTTTCTTCAAATCTCCATAGTCAACATCATATAAAGCTTGCTCATAACCTCTTAACCAATTTTCCTGCGCTACAAGCAGTAAGAAATCTGGAAATTCTTTTGACATAGCTTCGACAATCATCTCTACAGTAACTTCACCATTTTGTGCGTTCATCTTCTCGCCGACATAATCAACTAGCCAAGTTTTCATTGGATTATCTTTTGTTACTACTTCACTTTCTGTTTCTAAACTCATTTTATCCTCTTAAAGTATTTTAGATGCTAATGTTGCAACTTTTGAACGTTCGCCATTCATCAAAGTTACATGACCAGCTAAGTCATATGGTTTAAACTTTTCTGTAACGTATGTAAGACCATTTGTAATCTCGTCAACGTACACATTATCAATCTGCTCAATGTCACCTGTTAGAATGACCTTAGAACCCTCTCCAACGCGAGTAATGATTGTTTTGATCTCATGCATGGATAAGTTCTGTGCCTCGTCTATAATGATGTAGGCGTTGGCTATTGAGCGTCCACGAATGTATGTAATAGCTTCTACTTCAATTAGACCTTTTTGCATGTACATTTCAAGGGTAACTTTGTCATTTCCAAGAAGGAATTGAAGATTATCTTGAATTGGACGAAGCCAAGGAGACATTTTCTCTTCTAAAGTGCCTGGAAGGAAGCCAATATCTTTACCCATTGGTTGAACTGGACGGGATACAATCAAACGAGAGTATTTATTATCAATTGAACCAACTGTTTGCTCTAACCCAGCAGCAATAGCCAACATTGTTTTACCACAGCCTGCTTTTCCTACAATTGAAACAAGTGGAATGTCAGAATTCATTAACAAATCAAGAGCAAAGTTTTGTTCTTTATTTCTTGGTTTTACTCCAAATACCCCTTTCTTACCAAAAGCTGCTAATCTTGCTAATGGTTGATTTGGTCCAACATATTTAGCTAATGCAGTTTTCTTATTATCAAAAGAAGAAATCAACATTAAATACTGATTTGCAAAAAGTTTCTCTTTTTGTTCTGGTAATTCCATTCTCTCATTAGCATAGAATCTATCAATAAATTCATCATCAACAAGAATGTCTGTAAAGCCGTGATACAAACTAGAACTTGATTCAACTACTTTCTCTGGGTTACAGTCTTCAGATTCCATACCAATAGAATCACATACAACTCTCATGTTAATATCGTTAGATACTACAATAACTTTTCTATTTTCTGTTTTTTCACTAAGCCCAACAGCTAAAATTTGATGATCTGGAACTTCCAAATCTAGTTCTGGTGGGAATTGCATTTTTGGATCGTATCCTTTTACTTTAAGAATACCTTTTCCTTTACCTAATCTTACACCCTCATATAAAGAACCTTTAGAACGAAGAGAGTCTAGGAATCTAATTACTGTTCTTGCACTTGCACCAACCAAATCTTGACGTTTTTTGTGCTTATCTAGTTCTTCTAATACTTTAATTGGAATAAGAATATCATTATTTCCATATCCATTTACACAATCAGTATCTGTAATAAGTGCGGAAGTATCTAATACATATGTTTTTTTAGCCATTTAAATCCTGTTGAGCTAATATAAATAGTATAAATCTATTTTTAGATTGTGTCAAATAAAAAACCCAAGGTTTTTACACCTTGGGTTTTTAGTTACCAGATTCTTTCTGGAAATATCTGACTTGCTAATTTACTTCTTTTAAACTTTTGCTTTTTAATATCGTCTGGTTTCATTATTTCTTCTGCAATCACTTCTGATAATAATGATATTTGTGCATTATTATTATCCAATTCATATAGCTTATCATTTTTTAATATTTGAACACCAACAATATTAGCACTTGTATGAATATTTTTTCTTTCTTTAACAGATAGGTTTTTTCCTAAACCATTTTTATGTAATTGAAAGGCTCCTACCGCTTTTCCATTATCACCTATTGCATTAGGATTTAATCTACTTTCTGCAATAGCGTTTACAATTGCAGCAGCAGTAATATTGGATGGTATTTCCATTTCATTGAATTCTTCTTCAATTACATGTGAAACCTCTTTTTGCTCGTCAGTAAGCCCGTAAGCAATTTCTGTAACGCTTACTTCATCTTCACAAAAACCATCAATTGGAATTTGTTCGGCCTCTTTACAAGCTAAAAATAGTAAAAACAACATATTGAAAACCTCCTTTGTTGTTTGAATAAATAGTCACAACTTTTTTGGAGGCAATTTTAGCTCATTTGCTTGACTGCTTCATAAATTACAATGTTAGCAGCTTGACTTGTGTTTAGACAAGCACCTACTCCTGGCATGGGAATATAAACATTTGAAGTAGTATGGGTGATTTCTGCTGGAACGCCAGTAGTTTCATTTCCTACAACAAAACAGATGTGCTTGTGTTCATTAAGTAACGAGCTAAAGTCTACGTTATGAAGATTAACTGCTTCATCAGTCAGTTCAATACTTATAACACACATCTTAGTACGACGGGCATAATCAAGAAACTGAGATGGGTTGCTGTATTGGTGAATATTTACAAAATCATGAAGTGTTCCAGACTTACGGCGAACATCTTCATAATCTGGAAGTGACCCAATCACATGAACATCTTGTAGACCAAAACAGGCAGCAGTTCTAATAAGATATGCGATGTTTTCGTCACATTGAAAGTTTACTGCACAAATAGAAAATGGAAATGTCTTAATTTTACCACTTGCAAGCTTTGCATTATAACGATCACGACGAGTCTTTCGCATAAAACCTCCAAAATAAAAAGATTCTGTCGATCTGACTTTCACAGATTGTAAGGATGGGAACCTTAGCGATAGAATCTCT
>Ga0181356_1000051_pt1 | contig 41145 bp, 55 predicted proteins | sample Fa13VDMM110SN_FD_130104 | JGI IMG/M metagenome (GOLD analysis project Ga0181356, IMG submission 130104) | Freshwater viral communities from Lake Michigan, USA - Fa13.VD.MM110.S.N | ecosystem: Environmental > Aquatic > Freshwater > Lake | place: USA: Michigan | collected 2013-09-24 | reverse complement strand
GAGGAGTCCCGTAGGTCCCGTAGGTCCCGTAGGTCCTGTAGGTCCTGTAGGTCCCGTAGGTCCAGTAGGTCCCGTAGGTCCCGTAGGTCCCGTAGGTCCTGTAGGTCCTGTAGGTCCCGTAGGTCCCGTAGGTCCCGTAGGTCCCGTAGGTCCCGTAGGTCCAGTAGGTCCAGTAGGTCCCGTAGGTCCCGTAGGTCCCGTAGGTCCCGTAGGTCCTGTAGGTCCTGTAGGTCCCGTAGGTCCAGTAGGTCCAGTAGGTCCCGTAGGTCCCGTAGGTCCAGTAGGTCCCGTAGGTCCCGTAGGTCCAGTAGGTCCCGTAGGTCCAGTAGGTCCTGTAGGTCCAGTAGGTCCCGTACGACAAAAACAAGTTAAATTTACAGTTTGTTTCCTTATGTGGTCATAACCTAAATTTGTGGGTGCTTTTTTGCCTGCACCATTAACTTGTCTAACTTGTAGACTCCTTAATGTCACTGGCATTTTCAAACTGTTTATAATACTCCGAGTAAGTTAATGGTTTTTCTGGAGCGGGTGCGTTGCTAATTACAGGAGCAACAAATCGATCAAATAGTTTCTGTCCAATAATTTTAGATGCATCATCTTCACTTAATTCACCTTTATCAATCTTATGACGAAGCTTAAGCATTTCAAAAAAAGTGCCATCTAACTTTCCATCAATATGTTTTTCAAAAATACTAGGAAACACATCATATAGAGTCTTATTCTCATTCATAACTTTTTCATAAAATTTAGGAGGATCAGAATTTTTCAAATTACGATGGCGTCTAATACTAGTATCCATATCACGCACCAATGCTTGAATTTGTATAGATGAAAGCGATGACATTTCTTATTATTTCTGCTTAATACATTAAGATGACAACTCTAGCGAGTGGACAAATTATACCTGCTGAATTAAAATTCCAACCACCACAAGTTCAAAATATTCAAGGAAGTGCACTTGAAGCCGCATCAAAAATGACCTTAGATTCTAATGCAAAACTGGCTGAGACAGCTAAAGCAATGGGAGCAGGACAAAAAGGTGCTAGACGTAGAAAAATAAGACGTGGCGGAGCGGATAATCTTAATGTGCATGCTCCATCATTACCTGAAGCAGCAACAATAAAAGGAGTATCAGCGTTAGGTGTTCATATGCAGAACATAAACAACCAGCGCCAGATTAGTACAGATGCAATTGGTGATAAATTAATGAATGCTCAACCATATGATCCTACCACTACGAAAGGAGGACGTAGAACAAAACGTAATCGTAAAGCAAAGAATGGACGCCGTAATAACAGGACTCATCGGCGGGGGCACCGCAAGTCTTCTTCTCGTGGTGGGAGGAGCAGTCGCTCTGTTCACAGACACATGGCAAAGAGTAAGTGATCCTCGTATTATGTTTGCATGGTTGTGTTTACTTAGTGCATTACAAGTCGGTCAACTATACTTGACATACGTTCTAGTTTCGGCTTTTGCGGAAGTACCATCTCAAACAGAGAAAGCAACCGTAAAATAAGTTCAGAACACTCCGTTGGACTTACAACACCCGTTAAAATAATCTTTCCAGTTCGGAATACCTTTGCAGTCCAATTATCCCTTCCTATGCAAATCTTGACACCAGGATATACATCGGGATCATAATGAGATGAAATATCCTCAATTTTTGCATTCTTAATATTAGTATGAAGTAATTCGCGAGCAACTGTGTTGTTTGAAGACAATTTACTTGTATAATTCATCAAAACAACACGACGATTAATTATTTCATATTTTTCTGGAATATTCTTAATCGCATCTTTACAATGATTCCAAAGAACATCCATTAGAATAGTCATACAGCAGCTATCATAACGATCATCAAGTATTCCTGTCATATGAAATACTCCATTCTGAAAGATCTTAATAGTAATCTCTTTCATTTTAAGTTTACCATCTCCATCATTCATCATAACAATTGTTAAAGAATTATGACAAAATCCAGTTGAATTGCTAGTATGTTCTTTCTTTGAACGACGTTTAATCGAATCGCGTTTACTTTGTCCACGTTTTACAATACCTCGTTTTTCTACTTTAATAATTGAATCATTCAATGGAATTGAATTTGCCAGAATAGTTGTATCAAAACTTAGATTTGTCTTGTATAGAACTACCATTGTTGAGAGAGTTGGCGTTTCCATTCTTATTTAAAGGAATATCTGTGTAAAAGGTATCGATTTCGTTTTTCCATGAAAATGGTATACTTTCAACAAAATTACTTACAAATGCAACTGGAAATTTACGAAAAAGTTTTCGAATACGTGTCTGATGTGTTAATTCTAACATCCAACCTGGTTCTAAATAACCAAGAAAAATACAACAATTTGTATGATGGTTAACAATTGCATCAACTTCATCAATTAAACGTAATGATTGAATTCTAGATAAATCTAAAAACTGCACTGTATCATGATTTTTGCGAAATATTTCACGAAACTCATGATATTTTTGTATATTTGATGATACGAAGAGCATTATATACTAATATAAGTTAACTCTTAAGACGGTTTAACATGTGCTAGGTTAGGTTTATTAATCTTTAGTTGAGCAATATCCTGACCCTGACCACCTGGAGCTTTTGGTACTTCAGCTGAGTTAGCAACATACCCGTGCTTATTCTCAACATATGTAGAACGAGGTCCGAGATATCCTCCAACCTTATGATCGGACATATTAGGACCTTCAGGTAGAGGAGGATTTGACATAAAGAATGGTTTACCGACTGCATATGGTTGATTATTAACATCTACTCCGATACCTGCGCTATGAGTATGATTAGCATCTTCAATCTTGTGATCACAACATCCATCATTAGCGACCATACGAGGATGAGATGCACTTAATGAAATTGTATTATCGGAAAATTTAACATCACTAATAGCATCACCACGTTCTCTTGGACAAGATGCTTTAGCATTAGTGATACTACTTGCAGTAGGGTATGTCCAATTTCCAGGCGTAGGCGGAGATACTGTAGGATTCACACACGGTAATACCTTCTTCCCTCCATTACGATAAGCAGCGTCCTTATCAATACCAATGTGACCTCTATATGTAGTATAACTACTGCAATCGGCACTCTTTCCTGATGGCTTAACATATGAAGTTGCTCGATGATTCAACGTTGGACGATCTGTTCCAACTATCATAGATCCAACTCCTGTACCATCTTGACGAAAAACTTGTGATGCTATCATTCTAACCTTTGTAGTCGCTAATGATGCATCAGTTGTATTCTTCACATTAACTACCTTGCGCTCAGCAGCTAGTTTAGTACGTAAATATTCCGTGTAGGACATTTGTGTTTCCCACGGATTTTATTACAGCAGTTCAACATGCGTCAGAAAGTGACGACGGCAGCATGGACGAACAACCTTCAATTCATCAAGAGCTTTACCTTCAGCAGTCTTTGTGGTGGTAGCAGATAGATATTCCATTTCAGTCTTACCATTCTCCTTGCGATTTTCCTTTACCTTTGTAAGATAAGCCAGATACTTGCCAGCGATAACGCTGTTACAACTAATACATCTAATTGGAAAGATCATTCTATTTACTATGTCTAGTATTCTTTCTTTGTAGATTCGTTTTCTGTGAAGAAGAGATAAGAATGACACCCGATGAATCTTATGCCGGTTTATTACTAGCACTTTTGTTAGTAGTTGTCACGCAAAAACAGTTCTCCCATATGATACTAGAAGTTCTGTTGAAACTCACTCGTCCAGGAGCAACAGTAGCGTTACTTGGCCTCCTAGTATTTGTCTACCACAAAGGATTACACTATACCTTTTTAGTTCTCGCACTAATAATTGTCTTCCTTCTTAAAGATGTATGGACATACTGGATTGCATCTGATGCTAGGCGTTTGTATCTAGAGGTCGGGCGTGATGAAGATAGATTTGATCATTCGTCTAGCATTGATCTTCAAATGGCAGATGGTACTGTAAAACATGCTCCGCCTTCAATGTATTCTGCCGGATGGTCTCCTAAACTCCTAGTTTTTCCTCCTTCTGCTGAAACTCAGTATGAAATGAATGGTTAAAAGAATTACCACATAACTGATAACTCTTGTGTACTCCAATACTCAGATGTTCCGTCTGGCAGACGACGATGAATGATGAAGGGCAACTTTCGTTCAAATACTTCCTTCTCTGCCACATTCCATACAAATCTAGGGTCTGATGTGAGTAATCCATCTAATGATACTAGAGGTTTTGCACCTTCGGCTAGCTGTTGTGCCCTCGTTCCAATAAGAGTAACTTGTTCATATTTTGTGTAATAAGGTAATGTTGCCCTTGCTACCTTTAGTGCTTCTTGCACAGACTCACGTGTTACAGACTGTACTTCAGGATGAAGCAGTCTTGAATCGAATCTTACTTTCTCCATTTACTTGTCACTAAGAACACAATCTGTAAAGTTCTTCCGTTTTATACAAATGGCAAAGAGCAACGACCTGCTTATAGTCGGTGTTGTTATAATCGGTGTACTTATTATTGTAATGATATCTCATCGGGGTTCTACGGTAGTTATTCAAGATAATCCTGTAAAATTTAGTTCTACGAGAAAGCATCCGTTCGATGTATTTAGTGACCCTTATGCTCCTCCTGAACGTGAAAATCCTTATTTATTTGGACGCGATTCATCGTACCAACAAGTTGGTATTTTAGATAAAATGGGTTCAATGTTACCTCTATTTGGTCGCCCTTCAGTTAATTCATCTAATCGTTGGGAATATTACACAATGAAGGATGGACTTAAGCTTCCTATTTCAATGGGTGGTAAACCATGTAATTCTGACACAGGATGCGGAGAAATGCTATCTGGAAATGGTGATGCAGTAGATGTACTAGGATTAGGAGCAATGAAGTCGTTTATTTATGATACAAAACAGCTTAGACGTTAAACATATTTAGTTAATAATGTCCACCGAATTACTTGATGTGTTTGGTGATGATTTGACGGTTGTAAATGCTGCACGTGTTTCATTCGCAAAAGAATCCTATGAAATGACATTAGGTGATCAAAAACTTATTAAGTATCTCGCACATCATAATCATGTAACTCCTTTTTTTCATCCTCAGGCTAGATTCCGTCTAAAGATGCCCATCTTTATTGCTCGTGAATGGTTTCGTCATCAAATTGGATTTGCGCGTAATGAGGTTTCAAGACGTTATGTAGATACGGATCCTGAGTTCTGGATGCCTACTGAGCTACGCGAGCGTGACTCAAATAAGAAACAAGGTTCTAAGAATACTCAAATTCAGGATAATGAAAAATGCATTTCACAGATGGAAATTCATAATGATAGAAGTCTAGCTCTATATAAAGACCTTATGGCTCATGGAGTATGTCCTGAACAAGCAAGAGCTGTACTTCCTCAATCTATGATGACTGAGTTTATTGAAACAGGATCTCTTGCTGCATATGCTCGCTTGTATAAACTACGTACTGATCCTACAGCACAACGTGAAATTCAAGAACTTGCAGCATGTGTTGGAAATCTATTAGCTGAAAAGTTTCCTATTTCTTGGGCTGCCTTAACGTCTTTCGACGACCACCCTTCCGTTTCTGCGTAATCAAATGGGGTTTACCATTCTTCATTGAGAAATGTTTTAGAGTTCTTCCTTGTGGCCATAAAATACTTTTAGTACAGATAGCGATAGCAATACCTTCTTTATCTGAACTAGAAAAACTAGCGCTCCGTCCACCTCGTTTTAACGAGGCAGGTCTAAAATTTTTAGTTACTTTTTTAACACAACTAGCAAATCGTTCTGCCTGAGTTGACATTTATCAATATAGAAGAAAGAAACGGTAATAATGTAAAGAATGATAATTAAACTGTTAATAATATGTGGAATGTTTAGAACAGGTATTGGTGACCAAGTTGGAGTTATGAATACAATGACTTCATTTCCATCTCGAACATCAACAAAAACAACAACTTCTTCAAAAAGTCCTATTAAATCATCACATTCGACCAATAGTATTATACTAACGCGTAGCAACATAGAGTCTAAAACATCCACTAAAACATCTACAATGTCCCGAACATCTACATTATCACCTCTAATGACATTCACTAGTAAAAATACTCATACGCCATCATTGTCTTCGTTACCAAGTAGAACAACAACTAGTTCAAAAACATCAACGAGTTCAACAACTTCATCTAAAACACGATCAGAATCATCATCCTCTACTTTAACATTAAAAAGTTCAAAAACATCATCCAGTTCACCATCATTTACAAGATTTCCGATTCCTTCTAGAAGTACTACAAGCTCTTCATCTTCTTCACGAACATCTATCTTAACAAATACATTTGCTAACACAAGAACTAGTACATCTTCAATATCAACATCAAAAACTACTAGTGGATCTACAAGTGGATCAAGAAGTGCATTAATAACAAAAACATCATCTGTAACTATTAGTCCTAGTAGAAGTTCATTACATACAAATACACCAACACGTAGTTCACAATTTACGAATACAGTTAATAGAATTTCAATTTCTACAACTGCAAGTCAACGACCTACAAAAACTCCAAGTTTATCTCCTACAAATACACGATCAACAAGTCAAACAAGAACGTCGAGTGGAAGTTCGTGTCAGAGTTTAACAAACATAAATACCAAGACAGTAACTTATTCTGCTATAAGTAGTCAAAGTTCAACTAGAACACCAAATAATACAAATACACTTAGGGCTTCAAATACAGTACTTGTAAGTTATACTGTAATGGTTACACCAACAAGCGAGGCTGCTATAACAATTGAAAGTACAATTACACCAAATCGAACACAAACAATATCATCAACTATGTCTTCAACAAATTCATTAACACCATTACCTTCAAAAACATCTAGTAGTTCTCCAACATTTACAGGATCTTCATCACGATCTAAGACATCTACAGTGTCTAGTAGTGAAAGTAAGACAATACTCAATTCAAGAAGTGAAAGAATAACACCAACTATTTCTGCATCATCAATAGTAACAAAAACTAGTAGACTATCATTATCTCAATCAATATCATCAATGAATTCAAAAAGTATTATTGTTACAAGAAGTTCTTCTAATTTAGCATCAAGTACATCTACATCAACACTTGTTAGAACAAGAACACAAAGTCTCACAGAGACAATTACACCAACTAGTTCTATAAGTCAAACAGCGTCATGGTTTACAATTAGTGCGACCGGTTCTACATCTGCTACAGGTTATAATACGCCATCAACTTCAAACTCATTTTCTAGTAGTCCAAGTGATTCAAATTCAGGATCATCATCTATTTCATCTTCAGCCAGCGTTTCGGGTGATGAAACGAATGAATTTTCCAGTTCGGCTCTATTCTCGTCAAGCTCCGTGTACTCATATAAGGAAACTTTAACACAGTCTCCCGTTGCTTCAAACACTCGGACATCAATTTATTCGTATACTCCTCATCTCTCTGCTTCCGGTTCTCCATATACTTCAAGGTCATTTCTGCAAACACGTTCATCCTCTTTTTATTATACCAATACTGTTTCATCTAGCTCAACACGATCAACTAATAATACAAGAACACCCATTATATCATTATCTGGAGTTGCTAGCTCAACTATTAATAACACACATTCCTCCTCATCATCTATATCTATAGCACCATCAAATACTATCACAAGTTCATCATCTATATCTATAGCACCATCAAATACTATGACAAGTTCATCATGTATAACAAACAGCCAAAAGCAGACAACTTCAATTATTCAAACAGAGTCAACTACTCTAACAACAGTGTATTCTATAACTAGTATAATCACTGAAACATCAACATGCACATCTTCAATGACACCTACAAGAACAAGCTCATTAACAAAAACATCTTCAGTAACTCCTACAAAAACACCTTCAAATTCTGGATCTATAACACGAACAACAACCGTAACTTCTACAAAAACTAAAACATCAAGTATTACACCATCAGTAACACCTTCTAAAACACCTTCTAAAACTAAAACACGAACTATTACACCGTCGCTAACACCTTCTAAAACAGGTTCATTATCGAGAACGTTAACTGTAACATCGACATTAAGTTTATCTTTAACACCTTCGGGCACAGGAACAGGCACATCTAGTATTACGACAGGAGGTTCATCTTCTTCTACAATAACAGGAACACCTTCAACATCAAGAACCTTAAGTATTACATCATCAATAACACCTACAAGATCACCTTCTAAAACAAAAACACCTTCGGCAACATCAAGCATTACAAACACTAGATCAAGAACAACTTCGGTTACAACAACTAAAACAAGAACAACGTCTGTAACATCTAGCATAACTTCATCTTTAACATCTTCAAATACAGGAACAGGCACATCTAGTATTACATTAGGTGGTTCATCTTCTTCTACATTCACGGCAACATCATCATTAACACCTTCAGTAACACCTTCTAAAACAAAAACACCGACTATAACTTCAACAAAAACACCTTCATTAACACCTTCCGTAACACCTTCTAAAACAAGAACACCTTCTGTATCACCTTCTAAAACAAAAACGCCTTCATTAACACGAACTAAAACAAGAACATCTTCCGTAACACGAACTAGAACTAAAACTAGGATTTAATGGACACAAGAAGCTTGCTTCCATGTTGTATCGCAATGTACACACTGATACATCCAAATCAAATTCTTTTCATTAATTTTCACTGCAACTACATCTGACTTTACAGACTTTGCGCGTGATTGGCATTCATTATTAGGACATTGAATATTTGACAAATGATTCAAAGTAGGATCATTTTTCAGATAGGGATTTAATACAAGACGAGCAGTCTTATCTTCACGTAGAATATGCTCATATACTAGTGGATTCTCTGCGTTTACAGCCTCCTTATATGAACACTTTCGGCAAGATAGAACAGCAACCTTCTTACCATCCACAGTATCTTCATCGATACCAAATAACATATTGCGACAAGATGGGCAGAATTTCATTGTATTGTTACTATAGTTTTGTTTAGGTCTGTATAGATTCGTTTTTATCAAAAAAACGGAATCAATATTGGATAGTTTGATTATAGTATAATGGTTCACAAATTACTGGATAAGTTCAATAAAGATTTTAAAACTAAGATAGAATCACTTATTAATAAATCAGACCAATATAAATCTCCAATTGGACTAAAAAGAAATCCACACCATTCGAGAGTAGGGTGGAAATATGAACATGTAAAACAATTTATGAAAAATAATAATATTAGTAATGAAGATAGCCTGTCAAAACTATTTCCAAATGGAATTATTATAGAACTCTGGAATGAAACATATTTCCAATTAAGAGATGGCCCTAATTTAGATGAACTAGACAAATTTATTTTGAAGCAGGTTCAAAGTAGTGACTCTCTTGTAAGAAGTGTAGTTATCGGTAAAAGTATTGATTCTGGTAAAACTAATTATTCTGAGTTAATTAAAAAAATAAGGGAATCACAAGAACTTATTCCAATCAAATGTAAAGTTTCTACTATGAAACATACTTCTACTCAAACACAAAGTTCAAATAGTTTATGGGAAGGAAATTTATCTGTTGATATTAAAGGTGGTAGCAAAAAAACAGACTCAACATATAAGACTGGTAATGCTTTATTAGTAAATGCAATATGGGATTACGCTTCAAAAGAAGATACCGAATCTATTGAAGTGTTTATGATTTATAGTGCGTTATGCTGTAAGGATGGTTATAAGTTGTTAAAAAAACCAGAAGATTATGAGAAAATAAAAGAACAAATAAGAGTTGAATGTCTTGAAAAAAATCTTTTAAATATTGAAGATTTTGGAGAAGGTTGTCCATTTGATAAAGATGGTAATCTAGTTTGTTGTATTTCTGGAGATGAGATTAAGGCTGATGATATATTTGGAAAAAATGAAGGATACACAATTCAAGCATGCCATATTACAGCAAAATCTGAGTCTAATGTTTTCATTAAAAATGAGAAAATTCAAACATCATTCAGACCTTACAATATTGCATGGGGATATGAATTTTGGAATAGAGCACAGAATAATCTTGATATTAAAGACTTTAAAGAAAAGGTTATGAAGTGTGCTAGATTTCGGTAAACTCACATTCGTGAGATGCAAGATTTCTCTTAATACATTCTTCAAATAAATCTTTACGTAGTTCCATTCCAACACCAATACGTTCTAATTTTTTTGCTACAATTGGAGTTGTAAAGCTTCCTCCAAACATATCAAGAACAATATCGCCTTTATAGCTAAAGAATCGTACTGCCATTTCGGGAATATCGGCAGGAAATGGTGCTGTATGACCTAACTTATTTTTGCCCTTACTGTTAATTTTAATAACTGGTGATAATTGTCTAATGTCACGCCTCCAAAGTTTAGAAAATTCATAAGGAATCTTATTTTCATTCTGTTTAATAGGATTTTGAGTCATAATCGTTTTTAGAGAGAATCGCTTTCCTCTATCTCCGGAACTTCGGTTGCATTCACGATTACAACATTCCCATGACCTAATTCCTTTGCTGGTATAACTATTACTTTTAATATTTAGCGAACCACAGTCACTGCATGGATATTTTGTATCTTTTTCAAGACGATGTTTATGAAATATTAAGATATGTTCATAACAATTCATTGGATACTGAAAGAATGGATATGGTTTATTTTTATGTCTTGAGCTTTGAACTTGGCCCTTATCCCAAATAATGTCATCAATAAATGTGAATCCACATTCCTCAAATATTCTAATAAAATAAGCAGGTAGTGGTATCTTTCTATCTCCCCATGCCTTAATTTTCTCCATATTATCATTATCTACAACATCACTGACATTCCATACGAATACTCTATGATTATCAAGAACACGATAACATTCTTTAATTATTTTTGTCATATCATCTAAATATGATTTCAAGTCTGGCCAAATGGAATAATCGCGAGCATTATAATATGGTGGAGATGTAGTCATTAAACCAACACTTTCTGTTGGAAGTTTTTTTAGAGATTCATAACAATCACCCCATAAAATTTTTATAGTATTATCTTGTTTTATAGATTGTAGAAGTTCAATATTCTCATCTTTTTGAGATCTTTGTTTTATTATAGAGCAATATAAATCGACATAATCGCTTACATTCGTCACCTTGTAATGCGATTCAAAATATGTAAATTCTTCATCTGTTAGATTCTGTTTTAATTCTTCAGAATACAATTCGAATAAATTAATTCCATCAAACATTGAGTTATATTCTTCATCTGAAGTTTCTGATTCATCTTCATTAGATAAACCTAACTTCTCTTCAATTTTTTTCTCAATAATTTTCTCAATTGTGTCATCCTTTTTACAAGGATTTTTCCTTAATTTATGAAGGTTAAGATGACCCTTTTGCTTAAATATCTTATTACATATATCACATATATATTCAGGCATTGCTATTTATAATATACCTTTATATAAATCACTATTTAGTGATAATCCGTTTTATACACTGCGTTTAAAAACGAATAGCTGCCAACTAATTATCTCCCTCAACAACACGAATGTCTCAAAACATCACTCTACAACAATTCCTCAACAATCACAAAGCTGATGGGTTGTGGACTCATACGTCGCTTCAAGGTGGGAAGTATTTTATTCCTGACGAACATAAAGATCAATTTTATGATCTATATGTTGAAAGTATTCGCGACCAAGAAAAACAATATTTAACTGAAAAAACAACTGATATTGGTCCTTTACGAGTTGATTTTGATTTCATTTATGGTACAGATGTTAATAAGCATCTTCATACACCTGAACAAGTCATTTCATTTTGCAAGGATTATATGAATGAGATAGAAAAGTATATTCAAGTTGGAAATTCAGTTGATATTCATATTATGGAAAAGCGTAAACCAACGCTAGATTCAAAGAAAAATCGTATTAAGTCAGGTATTCATATCGTAGTTCCTGATGTATGTACTCATAAATTTGTAGAACAACGTGTACGTCGTAGCTTACTCAAGAATATGGATACATATTTCAATGGTCTTCCTATCACTGAAACTTGGGAAAAGATTTATGATGAAGGTGTTGTAAATAGATCTGTACCTTGGACTATTTATGGTTCAAGAAAAAATGACCCTAACTCTTTGCCATATTTAACTTCATACATTCTTAGATATTCAAATAATCAACTAACACGTATTGATGACGTTCCACCAATTTCTCTTCAACTTATGAAGACACTTTCACTTGTTAGAGAAGATTCAGCAGAAACGCCGATGACAGAAGAAGGTAAAAAGATTTATGCTGGTTTATCTAAACCTGATCTAGATGTTCGTATTTCTGGTGGTAGAGCTGTAACTCCTGCGCGTGGGCGTCCGGCAACACGTGGTGAAAGAGCTGGTTCGCGTGAATCATCACCTACTCGTATGATTATTCAACCACTTGATTCAGATCGTAAAGACTATATTAAGCAGCATGTTATGAATCTTAAAGAATCGCGATTTACTGATTATAATAGTTGGGTTCAAGTAGGAATTTGTCTTCATAATATTCATCCGGATCTTCTTGATGTGTTTCTTGATTTCAGTTCGCAAGACGAGAAGTCATATAACGAAGCAGAATGTATTAATAAGTGGAATGGATTAACGTTCCGTAATGATGGAGATAGATTAGGTGAGGGAACACTAAGATATTGGTCTCGCGAAGATGATCAAGATGAATATCTTGAAATTGAAAAGCAAAATGTTGATAGGCTTGTTGTTGCTGCTTGTTCAGGAACAGAGCATGATGTGGCCGCTGTTATTTATGCAAAGTTTCGTGATCATTATGTATGTTGCGATTTCGGTAAGAAGGCATGGTATAGATGGGCTGGACATATTTGGAAAGAGACTGATAATGGTGTAGATCTACAACTTAAACTTTCACGTGAAATTGCTAGTGTTTTCTTCAAGAAGATGAATGATATTGGAAATGCAATGTCAAATGCTGGTCTAACAACATGTACTTCAGAAGGAAAAGGTGATTGTGGTATGTGCGAATACTGTTTGGAAGAAAAGAAGCGTTCAGGTTTGAATGCTATATATACAAAGCTAAAAACTGTAAAATTCAAGGAAAATTTGATGAAAGATTGTCGTGAATTCTTCTTTGATGAACAATTTGTAAAGAAATTAGATGCTAATAAGGATCTTATTGCTTTCAATAATGGAGTTATGGATTTGACTACATTTGTATTTCGTGATGGAAAGCCTGAGGATTATCTATCATTCAGTACTGGTATTGATTATGATCAAACACGTATGTATTATGAATATGAATCATGGCCCAAGGTAGATGCATTTATTATTCAAGTTTTACCAGATTTTGAAGTTCGTGATTATTTTATGAAGCATCTTGCTACTAATTTAATGGGCGGCAATACAGCTCAGAAGTTTCATATTATGACTGGATCCGGTTCTAATGGAAAGTCAATGATTATGAATTTGACATCTACTGCTCTTGGTGATTACGCATGTACTGTCCCTATCTCTTTGTTCACACAGAAACGTAAGGGTTCAGGAAATGCTGCTCCTGAAGTAATTCGGCTTAAGGGACGCAGATTTGTAACTATGCAGGAACCTGATGAGTCTATTGCTTTGAACACTGGTCTTATGAAAGAGATTACATCAGGTGAAAAGATGTATGCTCGTGATCTATTTACATCCGGTACAGAATTTGAAGTACAAGCTAAGTTTCATCTTGCGTGTAATGATAAGCCTAAGATTAATACTACAGATGGTGGTACTTGGCGTCGTCTAGTTGTTATTAATTTTACATCAAAGTTTGTACCGAAGCCAGTAGAACCACACGAGTATCCTATGGATGAAACAATTCAATTTCTAGTTCAGTCAAGTGAATGGGCTACTCCATTTCTAAACTATTTAGTTTATGTATTGAAGGAAGGTAAGGGTCTTCGTAAACTACCTGCTCCTGATAAGGTTTTAGAGTATACTTCAGACTACCGTAATGACAATGACGGTATTGCCAAGTTCATTACAGATAAGTTACTTCCAATTAAGGAAGGTGATGAGATTGTACCAGTTGATAAAACTGCATTAAAAAGAGTATTTAAGCAATGGATGTCGGATAATGATGTTCGTCTATCACCATCTGATATGGAAAAGCGTGTTGAAACACAGTTTGGTAAGTATCACAAAGGTGGATGGACTAGTTTCCGACTAGAAAATTAAACTGATTTTACACATCTACATAGAGTACATTGACTTTGTTTAATATCTCCAAGATTGACAGCAGAACCAAATTTATGAACACCATCAGATGACCCAGGACACTTAATTGGACAATTGCCACCACCACGACGCTTTTGTGTCATACGTTTTTTTCCACCACGTCTTCCCTTACGACGTTTACCACCAGTACATGTCATGCCACCACCTTCTTGTGGAACACCTAGCATTTTTGCAGAACCTTGGTCTGTTGTAACTGAAGGAGGTAAAGCTAGAGCAGTCTTAATATTATCTGCGTGTTGTTGAGGTGTTTTTCCAGTAACACTAGCAATAGTTTGATTAAACCATTCACCAATACTAGACATCTTTATTCAAGAGTTAGAATTTAACGACGACCTCCGATAGGAGCATATGTGCGAACATATGGAAGAGTCATATTTACAACTAGTAATGCAATAGCTAGGTTCATTGTAGCTGCAATAGCATCACCAATATTTATCTTTACTGTTCCAATTTGGACTACAACCTTATCTAATGAAGACTGAACACCAGGTAAAACACCTGCTAAAACTGGTGTGACAAGATCACGTGTGATAGCAGTGAAGAATTGAGCAAGTGTCATACCAACATAAAGACCGACTGCGATAGTTAAAATACTAGTAGAGCTGTCCATTTATTCAATGAACTATATTTCTTTTTGTGTTGATAATAAGTAGCATGGATACACGCTATTGGGGTCCTTCCGGATGGGATTTATTTCATCGTATATCGTTTCATTCAAAAAATCCGCACGATGTTTTGGCAAATATAGCCGAGATATTGCCATGTAAGTTTTGTAGAAATTCTACTCGTAGATTTGTTAAGGAATTGCCTTATGATAAATACAATCCTGGTGAGTGGTTATACAAAATTCATAATAAAGTTAATCATAAATTAAGATCACAATGTTCAAGGGATCCTAAGGTTGTTAATCCAGGACCAGATCCATCATTTGACGAAGTTAAAAATAGATATCAATCCAAGACATTAGATGAATTATTTGGACAAGAGTTTTTATTATCTGTAGCCGTAAATTTTAAACAAACGCCACGAAAAACAGATATACAAAAACGATTCCTAAAAAATTTAGCAAAGGCATATCCATTATTTGAAAAGTTTTATAAAGAAAATCCACCCGATTTCAAACAGTACGCAGAATGGATGAATAAGTTTACTCAAATTTCAATAGAAAAAGTAGAGAGCTTTCGAAGCAAATGTAAAAGAGGCAGAACATGTAGAAAGCAAAATGGAGGTGGTAGACGTATTACTCTTCGATATAAGCGAACATATACAAAGTAATTATAAATCCATCTTATTTGTGCTTAGTGTTATTTTCTTTTAGTGATTCAGCTAATCGAACATGTTTAGCAGTATAAACACTGTTTCCTCTTGCCTTTGCTTTTTGATCTTTCTTAGATTCTCTATGAGTCTTTGGTTCATCCATTTACAACTTACATAATTAAGTATTGACAATAATAAATCCATTTTATGCGATGGATTCATATATGTGTATAGTATGTTTTGAAAATATGGATATGAAAACATATCAAGATGCACATCAACAAACATCAACATGTTTTAAATTGGAATGTGGTCATGCATATCATACAGCATGTATAATTCGTTGCTTATCAAGTATGAATCAAAAATGTCCACATTGTAATAAAGATAAATCACCAACAGAACAATTAACACGTGAAGGATTGGCAAAGAAGTTAATTGGTGAACTTAAGAAAGAACCCGAACTTAAATTTTTAATATCAGAATTCAAAGAATCTGTTTCCGAATATTATGACGGGATTGCTATGATAAAAAAAGATATTAAGCAGTATATTGATCGGCGTAAAAAGGAATTACAATTAGATGAAAAGCGTAAGTATATGTTAGACTGCCTTGCAAGGATACAAACTACATCGAAAACAGTATCACAAACAAAGGGTCTACAATATGTTGGAGCTCTAAATACACGTACTGCTACGGGAAGATATTGGCGTGGAACAACATTTGAACGATTATTCTTTGGTGTACAGGAAGCATATAGAATTTATCGTTTAAAAACTCCTCGTCTTTATATGAACCTGTATTAATGGAGTATTGGTATCCTTATGTTATTGGAACAGTAGCATTCTTTTATATTCAGTCTTATAATCGAGTTGCAAAAATGTACTTTGAAAGTGATCAAACACTTTCGTGGAATGATTTATTCACGAAAGTGATTCCTATTGACCCACATCTTAACCAGTAGATGATGAGACTGATTAACGTAAGGTAGACATATAACAATTATCAATATTTCCCCAGTGTGACTTAATTTTATTATGCTTCTCCGAGCTTAGAGCCCATCGTCCTAATACTTTGATTGTTTCTTGAAGAAATTTGAACATTTGCGATGTATAATAAGATAGTGTTTGATCTGTAAATTCGTTTTTTAAGTAAAAAAGTAACCTATGTGGGAATCGAACCCACGATCTTCCGCTTAGAAGGCGGACGCGTTATCCACTGCGCTAATAGGTCAAATACATCAAACGGGAATCGAACCCGTGTTGAGAGTTTGGAAAACTCTTATTCTACCACTGAATTATTGATGTTATAGTAGCGGTGGGATTCGAACCCACGCGTATTTCTACAGAGGCTCTTAAGGCCACCCCGTTAACCGCTCCGGCACGCTACTGGTATATACCATATCCGATAGTTGTAAATCCATTTTTATTTACGAATCCGCTTTCTTCGAGTCTTTCTGTTTTTTGATAGTTTAGGTTTCCAATAAACATAACTCTTATTATTTGCCATCCATAAATGAGGTTTACATTTCTGACAATCACCAACATCTGGTGAACAACAGAACATTTGTTATAACCCAAAGCGTTTTTTGAAGTTAGATAATGACGCCTTAAAAGATGGTTTATTCCATAATACCCATCTCGATAATGCACCTGGAGTATCTGGTTGATCCCAATGCTCTCCCATTCCAGAATGTCTCTTTAGATAAAGCGACTTTCTGCGAGTATCTTTGTGCTTAGTAAAATCAGACATTCCACGCGCTCCAAATGGGACAACCTTTTCCTTACCATCTTTCTCGAAAACTGCATCCCATTTCTTTTCTTTTTTATGAGATCGGCGAATTGTTTTAAGTCGTAACTTTGACATCTTATTATTCTATGTGAAAAAGCAAATGGATAAGTGGTATGAGATAGTTGGAAATTTAAGAGATGAAAGTGAAGACTCGTATAAAACACAGCAGTTTGTATATCAAGTATTTCGTGAATTATCAAATGCTAAAATCAAAGACAAGGGCAAATTTAAGAACCGTATGGGTCCTGAATTTGAAGAATGGTCATCTCGTTTAATCAATATTTATTCAAACGAACTTGTTGTAGAAATATTAAGTGATGATGAGTTTTGGCTAGAAACATTATTCATCACTCAACGGATTTAAGTTTACGTTTCTTTTTATGCTTTTAAAATTCTTTATTTCTGAAGGCATTTCTGCTAGTTTAACTGTCTTTGTATATGTTGGAATTTCAATAGATTGTATATCTTTAGCTTCATATTCAATTACCTTAGTCTCTAATATAGGTCCATTATGTGTTATATCAACTATAACTTGACTATCTACTTTGGTTGGACTTGTATTTGATTGAAGTCTCTCCATTATCACCATCTTTTTGGTAGGAGTAAACCCAAATAGTCGCGGCATTTATTTATAATGATGAGTAAAACGGAACAATCTAAACACATCACTTATAATAACAAGAATGGGAGATACAATCATTGGAGTTCAATTTGGCATCGCCAACCCAGAAGAAATTCTATCGCGAAGTGTGGTAGAGGTCATCACAGACAAAACATATCAAGCTCAACAACCTGTTCCAGGCGGGGTGTTTGATTCTCGATTTGGAGTAATTGAGAATGGTAAGGTATGTCCAACATGCAAACAAACAAATCTACTGTGTCCTGGACATTTTGGACACATTAGCCTAGCGCGACCTGTCTATCTTTATCAGTTTCTGGATACAGTTCAAAAAATTCTACAAAATATATGTTTAACATGCAGTAATCCTTATGTGCCAGATGAGGAACTTGAAAAGATTGAAAAGAAGCAGACTGGAATGGATCGTTTTAACGCAGTGCGAGAACGAACTGCTGCATACAAAACTAAAGAGCTAAAAACTTCATCTACATGTCCTCATTGCGAATCACCTCTTATTAAAAAGGTTGAAAAGGTAGATGGTACAGTAGCTACACTAGAAGCCGTAACATATGACGAGGAAGCAGATAAAATTCCTCTTCAACCAGAGATGGTTCTACGTTGCTTTCAGAGAATGTCGGATCGTCATATTGAACTACTTGGATTTAATCCTAACTTTAGTCGACCAGACTGGATGATATGTACAGTTCTAGCAGTTCCTCCACTCACAGTACGACCATCCGTTGTAATGGATGATAATCAGCGCATGGAAGACGATCTAACGCACAAACTAATTGACATTGTTCGTAATAATCAGCGTCTTCGTGACAAGATTGACAAGGGTGATTCAGCTGATGTCATCGACAAATATACAGACATTGTTCAGTTCGATGTAGCAACATATGTTGATAATGATATCAAGGGACTTCCTCCGGCTGCGCAACGTTCTGGTCGTCCCCTTAAGACACTAAAGTCTCGCCTTGGTGCTAAGACTGGTCGTGTTCGCGGTAATCTAATGGGTAAGCGTGTAGATTTCTCTGCACGTTCTGTTATCACTCCTGATGCAAATATTGATGTGGATGAACTAGGCGTTCCAGAAGAGATTGCAATGAACTTGACATTCCCAGAGATTGTAACTCTTTACAATCGTGATCGTCTGATGTCTTATATTCGCAACGGTCCTGCGAAGTATCCTGGTGCGAAGTCTGTATTTCTAAAGGATGATCAACGTCCTATATCTTTGAAATACGTAAATCCTGAAATGATTGATCTTAAGGATGGCGATATCGTACATCGTCATCTAATTGATGGAGATGTAGTGCTCTTTAATCGTCAGCCTTCTCTTCATAAGGGCTCTATGGAATGCCACCGTGTTCGTGTGCTTCCCTACTCAACCTTTCGACTCAACGTTTCTGCTACTAAGCCATATAATGCTGATTTTGATGGTGATGAGATGAATATGCATGTTCCTCAGAGCATCGCATCTGCTACTGAGATCAAATATCTTGCTAGTGTTCTTCGTCAGATTGTATCTCCTCGTACAAATGCTGCTATTATCAGCGTATTTCAGGATACACAGACAGGTATTTATCGTCTATCACAACCAACTGTTCGTGTTCCAGAACATATTGCGATGAATATTCTAGCTCGTATGAAAAAGCCGCTTTCTACATACATTCGTCAGAACAAGGATCTATCAGGTCAAGATATCATCTCTAGTGCTCTTCCTGCGATAGACTTTACTGGTAAGGTAACTGTAAAGAATGGTAAACTTGTGAAGGGTATTCTAAATAAGGGTGCATTTGCATCTACCACAGAGGGTCTAGTTCACATGATCTACTCTGATTTTGGTCCTGATCGAGCAGGTCAGTTCATTAACGATATTCAAAACATTGTAACAAAGTATAATCTATTTACCGGATTCTCAGTTGGACCTTCTGATCTCGCTACGAATAATGAGACTGATGAAATTATTAAGAAAACACTCGCAGATGGGCGGCAAAAGGTATCCGACATTCTATCAGATGTTCATGCTGGTAAGTTTCTAAATGGTAGCGGACGTCCCGATGGAGAGGAACTAGAAAATCAAATTTTAAATGCTCTTAAATCGGTTGCTTCTACGATTGGCGATGAGTCTATGAAGAGTCTTCCTAAGACTAATCGTATGGTTCAGATGGTTGATTCTGGTGCTAAGGGTTCTGCTCTTAACATCACTCAAATGCTTGGATTGCTCGCACAGCAACAGGTAGCAGGTAGACGTATTCAATTCAGTCTACAAGATCGTACACTTCCTCATTTCACAAAATTTGATGATGGTATGGAATCTCGTGGATTTGTGGAGAACAGTTTTATTAGTGGTCTGCGTCCCGCTGAATTCTTCTTTCACGCTATGGGTGGTCGTGAAGGTTTAATTGATACTGCAGTAAAGACTTCAGATTCTGGTTATATTCAGCGTCGTCTAGTTAAGACAATGGAGGATCTTCATGTAGAATATGATGGAACTGTTCGCAATGTGAATGGTTCAATATTTCAGCATCATTATGGAGGTGACGGTATTGATAGTGTTTCTGTTGAGAATCAGCCGATTGAACTTGCAGTAATGTCAATGGAGCAAATCTATCAGGAGTTTGGTGCATCAAGTGAGGATTTTGCTGCAGTTATTAATGGAGATGTTGGTGAGAATTCACCTGATCTGGTTGAGCAATTACTTCGTGATCGTGATGTACTAGTCAAAGATGTCTTTCGCTTCAAAAAGGGTTCTGCGGTAATGAGTCCTGTTCCTCTAAAGCGTATGATGGAAAAATACAACAATCCATTCGCAACAAAGACCGATCTAACTCCTGCTTATGTTGTACAGGAAATTGCAACATTTTGTGCTGAGCCATGGTTGTCTCATAATAAGTTATTTCATATCTTGCTACGGTATTATGTTGCTCCTAAAAAGGTTATTATTAAGCTACGACTAAGCAAGGCTATGTTTGACGAGTTACTGACTGATATTCGCTTTCGTTATATTAAGTCTCGCGTACACCCTGGTGAGATGGTTGGTACTCTTGCTGCACAATCTATTGGAGAACCTACTACTCAACTTACGCTCAACACTTTCCATTCAGCTGGTACTGCTAAGGCTAATGCTACAGCAGGTGTTCCTCGAATTGTTGAACTTCTTGGCGCATCTCATAATCCTAAGAATCCTGCTAATGTAATTTATTTGGATACAAGTATATCTGGATCACAAGTAGCGGCAATTTCTAAGATGAAAGATATTCAGAAGACAACTCTTCGAGATATCACAAAGTCTGTAAGAATTTATCATGATCCTAATCCTTTATCAACTAACACTGCAGTTCAGGAGGATCGTGATATTCTTCAGACATATGAAAAGTTCTCTGTAACACAAGGAAATATATGTGTATCACCTTGGATTATGAGACTTGAATTAGATCCTATGGAGATGGCTGCTCGTCAGATCATTGATATGACGCTTATTCAGACCAAGATCGAAAATAATAAGTCACTTCGTATATTTAGCTGTGTACATACCGATACCAATATTCTTGGAAAAATGGTTCTACGTATTGTATTTGGCGCAGATATGGCAAAAAATGCTTTGTCTCTTAGATTTATCGAGGATAAACTACTTGACACCGTTCTTAGAGGTGTAGAAGGAATTGGACGTGTATATGTTCGTGAGATTGGAGATGAACTTATATATGATGAAAAGGTTGGTGGATATACTCCTCATAAACAGTACGTTCTAGATGCAGAAGGAACTAACCTTCTAGATCTTGCAACTGTGCCGGGTGTTGATCCTATGCGTAACTTTACAAATGATGTTCATGAAGTTATGGAAGTATTTGGTATTGAAACAGCCCGTGTAGCATTATACGATGAATTTATGGAGGTATTTAAGTCTGGCGGCGAGGCTGTAAATTATCACCACATGATCACATTAGTAGACACAATGACCTACCTAGGACGAATTATGGAAGCTAATCGTTTTGGTATGAATAAAGGTGAAGCAGGTGTTCTTGCTAAGTCATCTTTCGAAGAGACTTCTAAGATTCTATTTAATGCTGCTCTATCAGCAGATTTTGATAATATGAAAGGTGTATCCGCAAATATTATGTTTGGTCAGAAACCTCCATGTGGTACTGGCTTTGTAGATATTCTAGTAGATGAGACTAAGCTTCCTGATGGAACAGAAGAAGATATGTCTGTATTCGAGGCAGATCTAGCTGCGGCAAATGCTAGAGTAGAAGCTGAGGATCGTAAGGATGCAGAACAAGGCGGTGTTTCAATGTCAGATATTGCTATGGAGTGGTAAAACGGATTTGTGTAATATAAATTATACAATAATCATTAAATGATGTATGTGTCAAAACAATATCGTAAAAACACAAATGATGAAATAATTGATTTAGTAATATCTACTGATAAAGACAATTTGAAATGGTGTGATATTCTGATGATTGATTATTTCTATCATAATCATGAGGATAATTATGATGGTGGTCTTTCTTTCTTTGATAGATTGTATAAAAAACTTGGACTATTTCATCCTGAATGGGATATAGAAGGTTTGAAAAAAATTGTTAGAAATTCAAAAAAACCTATATCTGTTTATGAAGATATTGTTAAGCATCTTTTAGATGATCCTCATGATATATTCTATTATGGTATCTAAATACAGCAAACATAAACTAATAAATGGATCCAATAGTTCAAACCGTTATTGAAAAGTTTCAACAACGGTCTGAATTAGGACAGAAGAAATATAATACAACACTAGAAGCGAATAATGCGCCATTTTTAGATTGGGTTAATCATATGCAGGAAGAGTTAATGGATGCTATTCTCTATCTCGAAAAGATGAAGAAGGTTCACCAACTCCAAGATCCACCAAATCCGCTCTGATACACGGCTAGTGATTTAGGATACTTTTTATGTAAACAATCATGAAGTAATTTATCTTCTTGTGTAACACATTGATTAGGGTGACCTGCTCTATATTCTGAATCATTCACCATAAAAGGATATATTTTTTCAGTATTAATTATATGAATTTTATCGCCATTTTTCATTCCACTACGGAAATAATAAGGACCAGTTGTTCGATTAATATAAACACTTTCAAAATTAATTGAATCTAAACTGTCTTTTGATAAAAGACGCTTTAGAATTAAACATCCAGGAACACAAGCAAAAAAACCATTAGACATATACTTTTTACCACCAGAACCTTTACATTTCATCTTACACGGATCTTCATTAGCAACTATAAGTTCATGTCCTATATTTGAATATTCCTTAATGTATTTACAAAATTCATCACCAATTTCAAAAAGAGAATCTAGGTATACACCTCCAAACCGATGAAGTATTTCATAACGAGCAAGATCGGCTACTTGTGCAAATCGTGATTGATCTAATTCTTCTCCTTTTTTAATCGCATGTTGCATATATTTCCATGTAATTGGTAATGTCTCTTCTTTCATATCATTATTAGTCCATACTTTATAACCAAATCCATTTCTATTAGCAACTTCTTTCACACCATTCATTAGATTGTATCTTACAGTAGTAGTATCAAGAGACTTACCAAACCAGATCTGATGTATTAAAGATGGAATTTTGCGTTCAACATTTACATATATTGTTTCATTGAAAAAGTGTTCACGTTCTAATACTCTTAATTTACTACCCTTTTTCTCGTATAGTTGTTTACAAATCGCTTGAGTAGCTGCATAATATTGTAAAAGATTACGTTTATGTTCTAATGTAGTTGATTTTAATCTTTCTCCAACTTGAAATGTTTTAGCAAATGGTATGTATTTCATAACAAGTTGGTTAACCTTCTTATGATGTTCATGTCCATATTCACCTGTAACATTATGAGTTAATACTAATTTCCAAGGATGAGATGATAAGGATTGAATACCTTTCTCAAATAATGATCCGTCATAAAGTTGAGCTGTTCTTATAGGATCTTCAGTATACTCATCTGGAACATCATACATAACATATTTTGTTACATTAGCAAGTGACATCGTTTTGTAAAATTCTCGTGAGCGTACAGGATCGTTCATATGTGTAGAGCATACAACAAACCACCCCGATTGTAATAATAAATTTAAGCCTCCCCATAATACTTCGTCGTCAGGATGAGCAACTACGAGGAGTTTGTCCACGTCCATTATTTAGTTCATTGTTTTTAGTTGCTGTATGCAAGACCACCCATACCACTCATTACACGTAGGATATTGTAGTTAATCGCATAGACACGAATATCAGCATTATATGAATCCTCATTACTTACCTTTTTCTTACCATCAACACTAAATACTAGTGTCGCAGTATCAATGCGGGAGAAGTTACATGTTCCTGAAGGCTGGTGTTCTTCAGGCTTGATTGCAAATGAATACATGTATACACCACCTGCCAACTTTCGTGTATCAGTAGTAGGTGCAGGATCGTATGTAGATGGTGCATTCGGTTCAATTACTTCTCCATCGATTAGACCACGACCACTATGATGTTGATAAGGTTGAACTGCAGCATAATATGAGCCTGGTAGAGATGGAACACGATCCTGTCCATTTAGCTGAAGAGAGCAATCGTGGATTAGAGCATCATATGTTAGCGGGCTTACGTTTTGACCAAATGAAGGAGGTGCAATTGTGCAGTTGCGTCTCCATGAATACTGAGTTACCCAAATGAGTTCTTTTATAGGATGATTAAAGGTTAGATCAACACGGTTCTGTGCAGATGTTAGTCCTTTATCTTCATTGAACTGTGTCTGCTCAATAAGATATTCGTGGGACTCTTGTGCCATACGACGACGCTCTTCTACATCAAGATATACATAATCAATTAGTAGATTAGCCTGCGCAGGTCCAGCACTACTTACTCCTTGAAAAATTTGACGAACCTTATTCCATAGAATATTGATCTTTACTTCGTGATACTGTAGAGCAATTAGAGGTAATGCGGCACCAGGGTTACGACAGAAGAAAAACATTAGAGGAATATACGTAATATTTCTACGGAATGGGCGTCCAGTAGTGTCATCACAGGTACCATTATCTTCATCAATAGTCTTTGCCATTAGATCCATGTTGGCTCGCACATCAGTAGGGTGAGCAATCTGACTCCATAGGAATAGAAACTCACCATATTGACGATCAATAATCTGACCACCAATATCAAGTTCAGCATACTCAATTAGATTAAATGCAGATAGGCGACCCTTGTTTTCATAAATTAGAACGGCAGTATCATCACGAAGTTCTACCTCAATGTATGCAGAGGATACTAGATCGGCATGACGACCTAAGATAGCCGAGTGCTTGGTTCCCCAAGCTGCCTGACCAGTCATATTAACACGAAACGGTTCCATCGCAAAATTTGTATGGCGCTTAAACAGTCCTCTCCAGAAAGTGATCTGAGGATTCCCAGACAGGTATGCATCTTGAGCGCCGTAGGCAACTAGTTGTAATAAACCACCACCCATTTGTCTTTATATGTTACTTATACTCAATTTTTTTATAGATAGTTAACTTACTTGCGGCTACGACGTTGAGTCTTTCCTCCACGACGACGTTTCTTTCCAGCACCATCAACAGCCGCAGGCATATCAGGTACATCGGGTACAGATGGCTCTTCTTTCTCTTCTCCACCCTTATGTTTCTTGTACGACTTCTTGGCCGTCTTTAGAACATGTGAAAACCATTTCTTACCCATAGATGCCTTTTCACTCTTCATCTGTTTCATCGTAGCCTTAACGTGAGACAACCACTTCGTCATTTTGTTTTAACGCATACATTTTATCATACTGTTGCTGTATATATTGGAGACGTGTGTCTTAGAGGCTGGAATGATACAGCTGGATCGGGCATAGTTGGTTTCTTGTATTTCTTGGGTTTGAGAGGTCGAAGTGCAGCTGGTTTAAGAACAATGCTATTCTCTTGAAATTCTCCAATATAAAGCTCCATCATACTATCAATTGAACCATAATTCATCATAATCCATTGACATCCGAATGTAAATAATATTTGAGGATTATTGTTAACCAAGTCTTCACCTATGTCGGGAACAACCATCGTAATATTGTTACGATTATAATTGATTAATTCTTCTTGATCATGCGGTTGTGAAGCTTGAGTATATGTCATTCTACGAAGATGTGATGTTGACCACGATATATTAACTAATTCCTCCATAAGTGTCCCCTTCATTGCACCACCAGATACTATAATTAACTTACCTTGTAGATTACATATGGGTTCTACTGCTAGATTTTTGCGTTGGTAGCTATAAGTTGAATCTAACATATGAGAACGGCATGTTGTTTTTAGTATTTCTGCTGCTGCATTAATTGTTTTTGTTTTGTTAGTATGAAAGACCAAACTTAACACAAATGGATCTGACGATACAGGTGAATTAATACTATTAAAGGCATTATTAGCAATAGAAACACAACATGCTTCCAATGAAACTGTATTATACGCGTAATCTACTCCTAATTTTTGATTTTTAAGACCAACGACAGGTTTATCATGAATATCTGAATAAATATCAAGTTCAACTAATCTAACACCTGCTTTAATAGCAAGAGGTAATACACTATCGCTTACGTAATCATATACTTCTGATCCAGGAAATATTGAATATGATGATGAAGCCATATAAAAATCAGATAAACGATATTGTTGTGGTTGAGGACATCCAAGGGGCGCTAGTTTAGTGACCTTAGAATATGTTGAAAAAATAGGTTTAGCCTTTACAAGAGCCTGTGTATCTGACGGTGTGAATGAAAGCCATAAGAAATACCCAATAGCAATAATTCCTACCGCTAGAATACCATATTGAACACTAGGTGGAACATTTTGTTTTATCCAATCCATTACTTCTTACCAATACTATATAGCACGCCACGAAAACTTCTTATAACATCATCCGGAACTCTTTTCTCCATTGGTACACCGGCTAGGCAACAAAAATGATAATAAAGACAGTACATACCACATTCTGAATTCTCGTATTGATGATGAGTAGTATTATATGTCAATTCCATTGGTTTAGAATGTATCTTAGTGCTATCCCATTGTTCTTTCCAACGTTCCATTAGACGAACAACTTCTTTTTCAGGTTTATTTGCATATGAATCAAAATATGTCATACGAGGATATTCATATTTAGGATTTACATCAGCAAATACTGCAAACCAGTGTTGACCAGGTCCATTACTTACATCAGTATTAAATACAATACCTACTCTTCTGGTTCCATTATCATACAAGTCTTTCAATTTAACTGAACATAAGGCATCAACAAGACATTTACCTGTACTAGACTTCTTATCAAAATCAATTGGTACTGTTCCAAGATAAGTGTATCTAGCAAATGTACGCATAAACTCCTTTTCAACTGCATCAATATCTAATGATGATAACCATTCTTCTGGATTTTTTGTCCAACTATCAGGAGCTTTTTGCTTTCTAATTAAATGGGCAGCTATACACTCAGCTGTTTTAGATGAACACTTTTCATGTAATCGTTTGGTAATATCTGCCCAAACTTTCTTTAAAGTACCAGTTTTAATAGGTATTTCAGATGGGTGTTCCTCATTATATACTTTTCTAAGTTTTTCAACTTCTTCTTCATCCATTATCTTGAAAACGGATTATGTTATTTGCTATAAAAACTATATCAGATAAAAATGTCAACTGAAGCAATCAATGATCTAAAGCGATGTGTCAAGCAGTACCGTGATGTAGACAATGAGATTAGAGTTCTCAATAAGAACGTATATGAGAAACGTGAGGCTCGAAAGTTAGTAGAGATGGAGATGTGTGATCTGATTAAGCTTCCACAGTTTAATGCAGTAGATAGGCTCAAGATTGATGATGATGGATCTTGTATTAAGATTCAGCGTCCTGAAACATATGCAAAAGCATGGAGCCTTTCTAAGAAGGAACTTGAAGTTCTTATTAATGGATACTTTCAGTCTACATCTACTCCTGATGCAAATAAGTGTATAAATTATATTGTTGAACAACGTAAGCGAGCACTTATTGGTAAGGACTTTGAATTTAGTCGTATTGTTAAGGAAGAAGACTAATAATTTACTATCAATAAATATCAATGAGTAGATCAAATAAAGATGATAGTGATGCTGCTATGGCATTAAATGAAGAGGACATTAATGCTGCTATTGGATTACTCTTATTGAAAAAAGATATTGATGGATTAGAAGCAGCAGCTCTAACCATATTAAACCTAAATAAAAGAGAGGTTTCTGATGAAACTTTAAAAGAAGCTTTAAAAGAAACTGATTTTGATCAGGTTGAAGAGAATGCCAACCTTTTTGCTTCTTATGGTATTATTCCGGAAGTTGAAATTGTGAATGAAATGAGCGGAGGAGAAGATACAAAGCGCAAACGCGAAGATGAAGAACCACCTACATCAGTAAGATCTAGAACACCAACTCAAAAAATGATAGAATATAAATCTCCGCCTCCTAAATCATTAGCTGCTCAACAAAAAGAGGAAAAAGCAGAACGTTCTGCTCGTCTATTAGATGTCGATGTAAGTAAACAGTTTCAGGGAAAGGAATATAGTGATCTAGATCCTTATCTAAAAAGACTTGATGTATGTCAACCTAGAATGGCATCTGAATTTATGAGAGCATTGTTTCCGACAAAGGCTGTAATAGTATGGAAAGAGGTATTACGTAAGAACTGTAGAGATATTTATGAACCAGGTAGTATTGAAGCACAATGTAACAATACTATTGGAAAGGTACGAGATGAAGATAGATGTTATATCTGCGGATTTGATTTTGATAATAAAACAGAAGGATTACAACCAACATGCGAACATATATTACCAATTATTCAAGCTATATTCTTCTTAGATCTATATCGAGGCGCTGATAAGGGAAAACATACTCCTGAGCAATTAGATATTTTGCGTAAAGAGTATGCTTGGGCACATAGATGTTGTAATTATGTGAAAGGCGATGACTCATTTTTAGTCACTAAACTTAACAAAGCAACTAATTTTCCAAAATGGGATTTTGGTGTTAATCAAACAACAAGAGTATTAAGTAATATTCATAAAACGTACAAATATGAAGGTACAACAACTATTCAGGCATTAATAGCAACTAAGGGGTATGATACTTGGTTAAGCGAAAGGTTAGATTATATAAAAACTGAAAAGATGAATAATATAGTTAACTATATTGATAGTAAGGGTATGGGAGGTACTGTAATAATGATTGGGTTTGGAAATTGCGTTGATGCTTCAAAGATGAATGATGATTTTAAAGAAATTCTACAGAAAATTGAGAGAGGTGAAGACTTATCTGATATTCAATCTACTAAAAAAGCAAGAAGAATGACTATGGGCGGTAAAACTTTCAGACATAGAAATAATGGCAAGCTTTCTACAAGCAGCAAAAGACGCGGCCAAAAAGGCAGTAGTTGAAAAATTACCTGGACTTATTGAAGAGAATGAAGAAATGATAACAACTAATCTCAGAAGTGCCTTACTAAAAATGCAGCCTCCTGAAGCCGCAGTGTTTTTACAGCATTGGCAAAAATTAGATCAAGTTGTTCAAGATACTCTTAGACCAAATCCTGTAGATGTCGGAGGTAAAAAACGAACCAAAACATTTAAGAAAGGAATTCGTCATAAGAAAAAATGAGCACACCACCAATTCTGTATAATCCTTATAACTCGAAAAATCGCTTGTTTACCAGTACGGATATACAAGCGATTCTTTTGAAACATAAGTGTAAGTTTACAATTCGCAATCCAGCGCTGTTTCAGACTGCAATGATACATTCATCATACGTAAAACGATCAGAATACACAACGCCAACGGGAGAGATAACAACTCTGGCACCAAAACCAGCTAATGCCTTAGAATTATTTGATCAATCATATGAAACTCTTGAGCATTTAGGAGATTCAATTCTTGGAGCAACTGTATCAACATATCTTCTTAAACGTTTTCCTGAAGAAAATGAAGGATTTCTTACTGATTTGAAGAAGGATATTGTATGTAACGAAATGCTTGGAAGTCTCAGTCTAAAAATTGGTTTAGATCAATTTTATATTATTTCGAGACATAATGAGGATGTATGTAATGGACGTACTAATGCTAAGAAACTAGGAGATATTCTTGAAGGATTTATTGGAGCATTATGGACAGATTGTGGTAATAATTTCCAAATAGTTTCATCCTTTATTGTATCATTAATTGAGTCATACATTAATATTCCAAAACTTCTAATGAATAATAAGAATTTTAAAGAACAACTTCAGAAATTTTATCAGGGTAAGTTTCACTTTACTCCTAAATATGTTATGCTTTCATCTGCTGCAAACACATATACAATGGCTGCAGTAGACGAATCTGGAAATCATTTGGGTATTGGTAGTGCAATAACTAAGAAACAAGCAGAACAGTTAGCTGCTAAAAATGCGTTAACTAGACTTACATAGTTATAATATTGAAGTATAATGGTAAGAATTTACGCTAGTGGTGTTTTTGATCTATTTCACTATGGGCATGGAAAGGCACTTGAACAAATTAAAGATACCTTTCCGAATTCTATTATAGTTGTTGGAATTGCCACAGATGAAGTTGCTACTCAAATAAAAAGAAAGCCAATTTTATCACTTGAGGAGAGAATGAAAAGTGTAGAATATAATAAGTATGTTAATGAAGTTATTATAGATCCATGGAGTCCATCTATGAGCAATGAAGAATTATTAAAGTGGTTAATAGAAAATAACTTTGATTTTTTTGCACATGAAGATGTGAATGGAAAATATGAACTTTTTAAACAAGCTGGACGGTTTTTTAAGTTAGAATATACCAAATCTATTTCAACAACAGATATAATTAATAGAATTAATAATGAAACTATCGCCCAATCTAACTCCTGAGAATATTTACCACTTAAAAAAAGGTCAAGAAAAAATGACAGTATTACTTAGAGAATTTGATAGAATATGTAGAAAATATGATATTAAATATTGGTGTATAGGTGGAACATTTATTGGAGCAATTAGACATAAGGGCTGGATTCCTTATGATGGTGATATAGATGTTGGAATGTTAGAACAAGACTATTCTAAATTTAAAAAATATTCGAATGAATTGCCTCCTCATATTTGGTTACAAACTAAAGAGACTGATAAGATGTACAAACTCCAGCACATTCACAAATTACGAGATTTATATTCTCATTATGTCAACTATACTCCTAATGATTGTCATAGAGGATTACAGCTTGATATTTTTACATATCAGTTGAAAAGTGATAAATTAATAATGAAACAATTTTCATTATCATTAGATCAAGTACTTAAAACTAACCAAGTTTTTCCATTAAAAGAAGCGTATTTTGAAGACATTATGGTATATATACCAAATAATTACGAAGAATTTTCAATAGAGCAATTTGGTAATTATCCACCACATATATTTCCAATAAATAAAAGAAAACCTCGCGAAGGAAATATTATCTCAGATAAGCCACATCCGAAAGATTTGATTGACTATAAATGGTTATATACTGCTAGAGGGGAAATGTCTTCTTCTCACGTGGAAGTCGTCGAATAAGTAGTTCTTTTTGATTTCCGCCAACAGACATATCTTCGGCTCCTTCTGAAATACCTTCTATTGCACGAAGAACTTCAGAGACACGTTGTGGTTGATCGGAAAATTGTAATAAAAGTTGAGTACGAATTAAACTACGTCTAAGTGGTGGACGTGATGTACGAACACTTCGAGAAATATTTCCAACTCCAGATCCTTCTAGAGCAAAATTATCAACTTGATTGTCGCGCATAAATTCTAGGATCTTAACAGAGTTGGTTGTCTTTTTATTTTTAAGATCCTTAATTTGTTGACGTAGTTGGCGCTCTTGATCATCAAGAGAAATCCATTCTTTTAGAGTGTCCTTAATTTGTTGCGTATTGTCTTCTTCTGCCATTTACTTCTATTGTGTCTTATAGTTGAAAGTCTCTTTCCACCTATATTTGTTTCACCCTTAATTTTATTATGATATTCAGTCATATATGGAATTATTTCTGCTATAGTTTCATGATTCTTTAATTTATCTGCCATACGTTCTGCTTGTACCATGCCTTTATTAAGAATAATTCCAAGACCAGGTACCCAATTAGCAAGATGTGCAACAGCTCCTCCAATGTCACCTTCAATAGTAGAAAGTGTACTTGCTAATCCTACTACAATAGCAGTAAATGGTGCAACAACCGCCGCTCCAACAGGTCCAGCAACCATTTCACCAACTCCATTTGCAGTTGTAACTCCTAATTCTGTACTACTATGTATTGCCTCTAATGCAAGGTCTGAGAATGGCACATTATCTTTTAATGTATTAACAGTATCTGTAACTGTACCGTAAACTGAACTAACAGGTGAACCAATTATCTCTGGCGTGTAGTCACGAAGTATTCCCTTAATTGCTACATCAGTATAAGGATATTTTGAATCACCACCTTTTTGTTTAAGAGAAATTAATATTCGTCTTGCGTTTTTTTCATTAAAAATCGGTTTTGTTTTTGCTTTATCAAAATACGCTAATTCTTTCAATTGTTTTACACTTGTTGGATTAGAACGCTTTAGATAAATATATAAACTAATTACTTTAATTACTGTATCGGCAAACTTACGATCTTTTAACCGTTTACGTAATTCACGATACGCGTTTTTTTCCCGTTTTGTAAACGGTGGATTATCATATATCCAAACCATTATTTAATGAATATAAATTATAATGGACCAAGATCATAGTGTTACTTGGAATTCTCAGATAGAACAAATCCTTTCGGAAGAAGGAGAGAGATCCTTATGTTATTCATGGCTACATTCAAAGTCAGAAAACTTTTACTCAAAGTTAAATACTTATCTGTCGCTTCCAGTTATTATGTTATCTACTATAGCTGGAGCTGCTTCAATTGGATCAGACTCACTCTTTAATGGATCGTCTAGTGCAAATATTGCAATTGGGTGTGTTAGTTTATCAGTTGCTACACTAAACACAGTTGGAAGTTATTTCTCTTGGGCAAAAAGATCAGAATCCCATCGAATTGCAGCTACAACATATAAAAAAGTATATCGATTTATTCTTATTGAATTAGCACTGCCTCGTCATGAACGTATCGCTGCAAAAGATATGTTAAAAATAGTACGTGAACAATGTGACCGCTTACAAGAAACAAGTCCTCAAATTCCAGATGGTGTTATTTTAGAATTTAAAGGTAAATTTAGCAATAATACTCCTGACGTAGCTAAACCAGAAATAACAAATGGTCTTCATGCAATTATAGTACATTCACCTGAACACGCCAGTCCTAAAACTTCCACTTCCGATCGCATTCCAGACAAGTTACAAAAGTTGTCATTGGCTCATCAGCAGATCGGGTCTGCATCTGATAATAATCACACTTAGTCTTCTTCTTACATGCTGAACACCACATAAAGATAGCAGCACTTTCATTTTTAGAATAAAGCTTCTTCTCTGATTCAATAATTCGCTCAACAGCATCTTTCCAACGCGAAGGACATAGATCTACAGCATTCATTTCTGCAAATTCTCTAGTAGTAATCTCTCGTTGTTTTAACATTAACATCCACTTTCCATCATCAGATGATGTAGCGCGTCTACCATATTCATAAAATGAAATAGCGCGACTTCTATACATGTTCCAAAATACACGATTATTCCAATCAACATCAATATTTTCTTTAATAGCTTGTTCACATACGACATGTAGAATAGACTCTTCTAATTGAGTAGCTAGTTCATCACTCTCTAATAATTCTGTAAAGTTTTCTATAACCTTATCACGAATTGCGCATTCTACAAATACGTTCTTAGAATGATTTTGAATAGGTCTAACAACGTGTATAACTTCTCGTGAATTAATAACTTCTTCTTCTTCATAATCTTCTACAGTTTCATCATTAACAAGATCTTCTTCATCTGGGTCAGGAATCTCATCTACGGCGTCTTCTTCATCCTCGTTATTTGCAAATGCCCATTCCTGAAATATGTTTTCATAATGATCTGATTTTAGGTTAACATATGAAGAAATATTAGCTTCATATTGATCTTGTTCATCAGATTCTGACGCAAGAATCACAATTTGTCCGGTATATGTTTCTTCGTCGAATGGTGAAGGAAGCATATGTTGATTGATACTTCCTTCATCTCCATTTGTGGCTGCAAAGATACTTAACCATTGTGTATCTTTAATAGAATCCTGAATCTTACCTTGAAATTGAATTTCTGCATTCTTATACTTTTTACGAATCCATTCTAAAACATCTACTGTCTTAGATGGAATTTGAACATCTCCAATTGTACCATTTATTGAAATAACAACACAGTTTACCATCTTATGATATGTCGATGTTAACTTACATTATTTCGTTTTCAGTATGAAAATGATTTATCAAAAACGGATTAAACAAATACAAATTGTATCATTATTACAGAAATAATTAATATGTCAACCAATTCTTATGTACCTCCACACCTGCGAAACAAGCAGGATACAAATGAACAACCTACAATTAATGAGCGTAGAAGTCCATTTCAGCGAGAACGTCGTCCTCCTCGTCGTCCGTATGAAAAGCCATTCTGGCAAATTGAACAGGAAAGAGCTAAGCTGGAACTAGAAGAAAAGGAAAAGGCTGCAGAACGTGGTCTTGAAGATACGGAAGATAACTTTCCAACACTTGCAGGTAGACCACCAATTACATCTTCCGGTAGTATTTGGACTGGAGCTCGTAAGTTTAGCGAACTTGCATCTGACTGGAAGTCAGCAGATGATCAACGTAAGGAAGAAGAGGAGCGTCAAAAGAGTGCTTCTAATACTACATATAATGATGGTATATTTCCACTTCCTCGATTTCATAATATGGGCCGATTTGGCGAACCAGAAGATGAATATTATGAAGAAGATGATACTGTAGCTGAAGAGCAAGTTCCTTCTGAAGAGAAATGGACAGTTGTGGATAATCGCAAGTATCGAAAGCCCAAGCCAGAATTTAACTTTAGCGAAGATGATGTAAATGCACCTCGTGAAGATGAGGAGGATGGTACAGTCTGGGGTGGTCAAGAGGAGCATGAAACATGTTGGGATGAACGCCGACACTAAGAACTACTAGAAGATGTAACAATTGAAGAAGTAGGTTTAATAAAAAAAGAACGCAGCCAAGCTGCAATTTTTTGCGCTACTAAAACCAGATACATTCCCTGTGGTCCACTAGACTGAGTATAACCATAGTATATACCAAATCCGATTGAGATTACAATTAAAAGCACATTTAATAGTTCAATAAATCCGTTTATTTCTATTTGTTTAGCAGCCCATTCATGTATCCAGTGTTTCTTCTTTTTATCATCCTTATTTTTCTCCTCTCCTAGTGGAGCAGATATTACATTTTTGACATCCGGTTTCTTTCCTGATCTCTTACATCTCATATATGTCTTTCCATCATGAGGCATTGGTCCACCAGGTAATTGCTCAATGTCATTAAAGAATACATCTCTATTTCCTAACTGTTGAATAGGTCTAGAACCAGGTATAACATTTTTTACAAGTAAAGCAAAATCATTTGAATCAATATTAATCATTGATTTGAACACAACCCACTTTGTTTGTTGACAAGGTGGCATTGGTAGTGATCCATCATATACGTAATATGAACCTGCCGGTGGAACCATCATAAATAATCCCCATTGCTCACCTAATGCAACTGATGTAGAAGCTACACTTGGATTTGCATAGGGTACAAATGCGTTAAAAAAGTGCGATGAGCTTGTAGTTGTAGGGTTAACTCGCACTAAAGAACTAACACAAAGAAGTCCCGATGTAGGACTATAAAATATAGCTACAACTTCAGCATCAGCCTGAACATTTTCTATTGTGTGATGGCTTGGGTGTGTTACAAGTAATGTCTGACATACATAACTTTCTCCAGCAAATTTACAGCTACCGAGATTAGTCTGGCTTTGTAGAATAAGACCTTCATCAGAGACTATGACATTTGCTTGTGAAATATATGCATCGTCAAAGGTGAGTTCACACATTAGATCACATGGCTTTGAAGATGACTGTGATAGGTTGATTGGACTTTGGTTAGAGTTCATGCATTGATCTCCCCATGAAGAACTAGTTCCATAGATACTCATTTGTAACTTCCCATGATTTTGTATCCCAAGAATAAGCAATGGACGCTGGTGGAATTTCTACTGTCATAACTAGTATACTATTTGTATTAATCGCGGTGGCTTATGGACATAAGCTATTTACAGAAGGGGCATTTACATCAGGAGCACCAGCTGATTTAAGTTTTCTTTCGCTATTAGTTCTTTATTTTCCTAATACACTATTTGCGTATGGATTTATAGCAGACATAATGAATGGTAAATATCATTATTCAGTAGCAAGTATTACTGCCTTAGGTGGAATGTTTACCAATAAAGTCCTAGGAGGATATGTTGTTGACACACTTATGTTTGTTCTCTCATTCTTTGGAGCTCAATTTTCAAAGCTATCAACTAGTGCACAAGCTGCTGTTGCTACTGCTGCTGCTATTGGAACCGCTGCTGTCGCTGGTCCTAGTGCCGCCGCTATTGCTGCTAATCCTTTTACTTCAGCTAGTGTTCCTGCTGCTGCAGCTGCTGTTGCTAATCCATTTACTTCTGCTGCTGTTCCTGCCGCTGCAGCTGCTGTTGCGGCTACTCCCGCTGTAAGTTCAGCTGTTAACCCATTTGAAGATTCTGCTAATGATAGTGAAGATGGAGTTCCTTCTACTAATCCGTTTAGAGGTGGAGCTACCGACTTATGTTCTCTTCCTGGTTTCGAATGGCTTGAGAATAAGATTGCTCCTCAAGGCATTGTTATGTCGATGACAGTTCTTTGGTATTTGATGATCGAATTATGGGATACTGGTGCAGGACCACAAAGTATGGCACTAGGAATTACAAGCGCAATTACATTTGGATTACAATGGTTTGTATTACATAGAAGTAATTGCCTAACATCCTATAAGTATGGTACATATTCTGCAATAATCGCATTAATTATGGGTATTACATTTGCAGGAACGTCATATGGAATTCAAAAACAGCTTGCAAAGTATAGAGGTAAATCTAATGTGCCTCCTGTACCATCTGGAAGTCCAGGAACTTTCGTTTGTCCTCCCGGAACATCAGCATCAATAGATGGACAATCTTGTCAATCTATTTTAGGACCGGGTGGAGTTGCACCTAGTGCAGTTGGAAGTTCTAAGTCTGAATCAATAATTAATGTAGGCGGATCAAATGAAAAATCTCAAGCCGTAGATGATCAAGATCAGTTTGTATGTGAAGCATATAAAGATGGTGAATTAGTAACATCTACTATAGTTGAGTAATGCGTAGAGCATTACGAATAATACGATAGTATCCTGCAATATTTGTACCTGTTTGCTTTTCTAGATTTACAACATTTGTCTTATTATCCTTTGACTCTACAACAAATGTAGGTACAACTGTTACACCATATTTTGATCCAAGAAGTTGTTTATCATCTTGAGTATTTACAGATATCCAATTAATTTGAGAAAATTCTTCCTTAAGGTCTTCAATTGCAGGTTTAATTGCTTTACATGGAGCACATGTTGGTGACCAAAAGTGATAGGCAGTTACACTCATTCTTCTTTTATTACTGTAATACCTTCTTTAATTAAACCAGTATCCGTTTTAAGTCTGTATAAATTCGATCTATGTAACCTTTGTTTTTCTACATCAAACCCCTTCTTCTTAACCGTCTTTGTAAACGCAGAAATAATAGCCTTATTAACTTCAGATTCATCAAGTTTTTCAATGTTTGTCATACACCAAGATACTAATTCTCGTTCTCCAATTGGAGCACCCATCAGTTTAAGAGGACATCCTTCTAATGCCTCCTGTCCATTTGAAGTCACTTCTTTGATCTCTTCTTCTGGATTAATAACTCGCGTAGCCATACGATCTACAATATGATTATTGCGACTATGTTCATCTGTACCACTAGTATGTGCTTTAACATGTGTTATATTAAATGATTTGAATCTAGATAGTCTATTAGATGTTTCTTCAATTATATCACGATGAATAACATCACCTCCCTGTGAAGTTTTCCAGTTATTTCGAGTCCACGAAGGTAACCATTCTGTAAGACAGTTCTTAGAATACATAGAATCCGTATATATTTTTAAATCAGTGTCAAGAAGAGGAAATGCTATTTCTGCAGCTTTAACTGCCTCAGAGATAGCCATAAGCTCACCACGTTGATTTGTTTGAGATTGACCATCAGGAACTCTTTGAGCATTTGAAATAGATTTATGTTCTGGAAGATAGAATGCCCATGAAGCCTGTGCTCCCTTTCTACCATTTTTAGAACATGCTCCATCAGTATAAATTTCTACCTTCATAGTTGTTTAATATTGGGTGTATGTATATAAGTTGGCATTCGTTTTACAATACATCTACTACGTATAGCAGGCTGAAGTACGGTTGGATCTTCAATATGAAACCATACTCTACATTTGAAAGAACGTTCTTCGAGAGATCTACGGATTGTTTGTTGACATGAGAATGTAAGAAATTCAGAATGATATACTAATAGAATACGTATACGTGTTGATCGACTTGATGATACTTGTGAAATCCAGTTATAAAACCATGGAGAAAATGTCTCCACCGTATTTATCTCTGCAGCATCTATTTCTGCAAATTCGCATTCATTAGCATGAAGTTCTTTATATTTAATCCACGCCTTTTGAGTCTCTGTATCATTCAGAGGTTCAAAAAGTATATAATGTGGTGGAGGATATTGCATTGATATATTATATTCAATTCTATGAAGATCCTACAATCTTCTTAACAGGTATTTCCTTTGAAACAATATAGAGACTATTCTCTGTTGCAACAATGTAACATGTATCGCAATTAAAAACACTCTGTATTGTTGACGTATATTCACTATCGGATTTTACAAGATATTTTGTGTTGTCAGGTTGAACACCAATACAGCATTTCTTATTAACACTATCTTCATAATAATCAAGATATATGGGCTTATCTTCATCAACAGCTAGCTGAGCAGCTCTTAGTAAAACACTGGCAGACGGAAGAACCATTTATTTCTACATGCTGTTTGCTATTGAGACTACTGAACGCATTTAAGTGTATCCTCAAGTCGAAAGCGAGATCTCATACATAGATTGGGTAGTTCGACTCTGGGGATAGCAAGGAATTCATCTAGAGCACTTTTAATAGTATTTTTTAGCTCAACTGCAGAAGAGGGTAGAACTTTTGAACTCTCAAATAGAAAGTCAACATATTGTGTAGTATTCTCTTCTGTTTGTTCACTCTTTGTCTGCTTAGATGTTACAATCATCTCATTAATAACATCTTTAATAGATGCTACAATAATATCCTCTGCAATAAGATTACGTACAAATAACTGTGTAAGAAATTTAGCATAACCACGTCTTTTTTCTTTCTGTTTCATCCAGTGAACTACTTTATCTGCAAAATCTGGCTCAGTAGAAATAGGGTATGTTAAAGTTGTGTTAATATCATATAGCTTCGTAAACATTTTAGCTTGTGTAGCAAAGTCTACAGATACTTCTGAAAATTCATTATTAAGTTTAAATGCACAGTCTGCAAGAACTCCAGCAAATAAATGCTCTGAAATTGCTTTATCAAATAGAAGAGTAGTAACTCTTAAGCGAAACTCTTGATCACGCTTATGTAGAATTTCAATGACATGATTAGAAAGTTCATTTAAGTTAGAAGCACAAATTTTATTAAGAATTGAAAATACCTCAAAATAATCAGGATCTCCTTTGTCCTTCAAAATACTTACATAGTTACTTAATGACTTTTCACGCCAGTTATCAGATACAGTTTGTTTTATATTATGTTCATGTCTAGGACGAAACGATCCATGCTTAGGAGGAGGACGAAATGGCTTGTATGCTACAGGAGTTATACGAAGCCTTGCTATATTATCTTGAACACTCTTTGGAAGTGGGAGTTTTACTCCAAAACGAACCGAATAAACTTGTGCAATTGTTAGGCTCATTTGTAATAGATACTACTATTTTGGATGTGTTAAAAACGAATCCGTTTCACATATAGATAGAATCTATAGTAGTAATATTACAAATGGGTTCAGAAATAGAGACCACAAAACTCCAATATTCTTGGATTCTGTGGTACCATGATCCCGACAACAAGGATTATTCCCTCGAAAGTTATGTCAAGATTGCTGATATCAGTACACCTCAACAATTTTGGACAATTATAGATTCAATATCAAAAGAAGCGTGGGAGTCAGGCATGTTCTTCTTTATGAGACGCGGCTTCAAACCATTATGGGATGCTCCTGAAAATGAAGCAGGAGGTGCGTGGTCTAAAAAGGTTGAATCGCAAACAGCGCATTCAACATTTGTTGATCTGATGATCAACTGTATAACAGATGAGTTTCTGATTAACCGTAAAGAAACTTTAGTTGGAATTACAATTTCCCCTAAAGGTCCTGCTTCAATTATTAAGATTTGGAATACAACTACAACTGTATCTGAGAACGCGTATATTAATCCAAATATGAGTGGATTTAAAGTTGGAGATGATGTTACGTATACCGCCCATAAAGCAAGACCTAAGTAGATATAATGCGATTCATTATAGATATAGATAAAGAAAAGATAATAGAGTATTTAGAATTTAAGTTACGAACACTTGTTGGTTTTTTGTATAGTTGGATAACACATGATGGTGAGATTTTAGGTTATATTTTAGGAGTATTACATTTTATAATCTCATTCGTAGTGTTTATACTTCTTTTTGTCTCGCATACATTATATCCTGTATTATGGCTTCAGGGTCTTGCGTTATTCTTCATGGCATTAATATGGTTTCAACACGTTATTCTTAAAGTTTGTATATCAATTGTAGCAGAAGAAAAATTGACAAATGGTAGAGCACCTTTCTTTGAAATAGTTAATGATATAAGTAATCTATTTAGAATACCACTTGATAGATTTATTGAGAATCTTTT
>Ga0181356_1000050_pt1 | contig 41285 bp, 49 predicted proteins | sample Fa13VDMM110SN_FD_130104 | JGI IMG/M metagenome (GOLD analysis project Ga0181356, IMG submission 130104) | Freshwater viral communities from Lake Michigan, USA - Fa13.VD.MM110.S.N | ecosystem: Environmental > Aquatic > Freshwater > Lake | place: USA: Michigan | collected 2013-09-24 | reverse complement strand
TTCATTTTTCTCACTCCTTTCAGCGAGTTGAATTGTTTTCACGGTCCCACTTTGCGTACTGTTTTAAGTAGCGTTGGCGTAGGACAGGGTCTTCCCAAACTCCAGCATCAGTCATAGCTTGCTTTCGTTCTGGGGAGATGTATACTTCACGGCGAGAAGACTGCGGCGCCTGATCCCTGCTGGAACCAACGGGCGGACCTCTACGCTGTCCGCGGCGATCGTCATCTTGACTGTCGTCATTACCGCCTCCTTTAGTTTCAGGAAGTCTACGGGCAACACGCTTATCCAGCTCGCGCCAGTATTCCTCTGTTTTTGGATTATAGCCCGAGTCAACAAGAGCTTGATCAATTGCCAGTACAATCTTCGAGGCCTCATCTTTACCATTGGGGTTGTACCAAGAATTCTTGGACACCCAGTTTTGAGCAAAGCTCGCGACTTCCGGGTCTGGACCAGTTGGTTGAGATGGGGCCTGTTGAGACTGCTGATGCAGATCCTGGGCAACCTGACTGTGCTGATGCTTGTTGACCTGTAGCTGCTGCACCTTCTGCATGGCTTGGTCGCGGATCCGCATGGCTTTAGCAGCATCTTCACCGTTACCGGCTTCGATGGCATGAGCCATGATTCTTTCTGCGGCCTTAACTTCTGACAGGGTGTCGGCAATGCGGTCATCAATACTTGAGATCGTGTTCCCTACGACCGACTTCTCGACCTGGAACATACGCTTCTCAAGCGACTCGTTTCTCTGCCTCAGGAAGTTGAGCTCGGTTTTATCCCGCTCAATTGCCTGTTTTCTACGCGCTGCGCGATCTGTTTTTTCCTCGCGGCGTTTGCGGCGTAGTTCTTCGCGGTCTTCATTGTCTTCTGAGAGACGCGAATCCTCTGGCGGGTCATCGTCTTCGTCATCCTCTTGCTCACCTTTCTTGGTGGTTACAGGGACGAACTCAACTTCCTGAGGCTTACCGCCTTTTTGGTCTTCATCTTCTTCGATGAGTAGTGTTTCTCCAGCCATTGCCTGCTCCTTTCAGCAGTTAGATAAATGCTCTGATCGCTGTCGGATCTCCAGTAACCTTGGCGAGAATGTCAAGGTCGTTGAACATCACAAATTCGATCTCCTCGTTGTCAGACCTAACGGTCCAACGGTCGCCGCCGTATTTAGGTGCACGGACGTAGGCACCAACTTCACACCAGGAGCCTTCGGGCCACGGCTCCATAGTGTTTCGATTCTTGTATGCCAAGCAGCCGACTGCCACAACTTTGGCGATCTGTGTGTTGCTGGCCTCTGTTTTCCTTGCTTCCTCAGGGATGTAGATACCGCCAGCCGTTTGATTCTTGGCCTTGCGGACCTGGATGATCACGCGTGAACCAAGCGGCTCGTGGCCGCAATCGACTGCTGGGAAGGCCTCGTCTAATGAGGCGTAATTAAAGGACATGGGGGTTTCAAGTAGCATTCGCTTCTCCGTATGCTGGGGTTAAAGATCTCGGGTTTTTATTTCAACATCGCGGACAACGTTGTTGATCAACTGAATGGCTCTATCAAGACCGGCGTAGACGCCTTGACGGTGGCCATATTCAAAGCTAATGTCCTTGCCTTCGCCAGGACGGAGTGTGATGGCTTCTTCTGCCAACTTGTTCTTTTCAGCTTTAATGACCGCAACAAAGTCAGCAAGCATTTATTTACGACCACGCTGGCTGTTAGTGCCGCCGTTGCCGCCACCTTCGCCTGTGACCTTTTCGGTCTTCATCTTAGCCATAGTCTTGTAGTTTGCATCAGGCAAACCGGGTGTGGGCGAAGGATCGCTATCGATCTTCTTGGCTTTAGGGTAGCCTTTACCCATGGCCATCTGTTTGTGTAGGCTGATCGCTACCATGATTGCTCCTTATGAACGTGGGTTGGGGTTTATTCCTGTCCCGGTTGAGACAGAAAATCTTTCGCCTGTTGCTACCTCTAAGGCGGCAAGCTGCTTGGCTGTTTGGTTGTCCGACTCGTTCATCTCGAGGCGGGCTTGGATCTGGGCTCTGGCGCGTTCGTCCTCGGCTTGCTGGCGAATCTTCTCGCGCTCGAGCTCTGACTGCAACTCTTGGATGCGAGCCTGAATGTCCATCTGCTTATCTGCGCTGCGCTGCTGCATGTCGGCCTGTTTAAGCTGGGCATCTTGCGCCAGTTTGGCTTGCTGAGTCTGCGCCGTTGCCTGATCCTTGGCTTGCTGGTTCTGCAACTGCTGCTGGGCAATCTGGACGCTTGGATCTTGCTGGGCAGGAGGCTGCATCTGCTGCAGGGTCTGAATGGCTTGCTCAATGATCTGAGGGATCTGACCGAAGGCCTCTTGGCTTTGCTTGGTCACAACCTGGCTGGTTGTTGCCAGCAGCTTGTCTAGTGATTGCTTCTCTTCGACTGTTGCATCCTTTTGGATCTCGCCAATGTCAACTTGCGCTGCGTCTGAAGCTTCCTGATAGATCTGGGTTGCATACCATAAGACCATGTGCTCTTTGAGGTGGTCAAGCATCATGGGGATAAATGCAGGGCCAATGGCCTTGTTGTTGCCAAACATCGGGTTGGTCAGGAAGTCAAGGTGCACCTGCAGGTGAGCCAAGTGATCTTGCTCAGGGAAGGCCACAACTGGGCGGCGCATCGTCATGGCAATGTTCTCGTTGACTGCGTTCAGCTCCAATGGCTTAGGCGCTGGCAGCAACAGGTCCTTGCCTTGAGGTACCTTCAAGCGCTCAAGGAACATGATCTCAACTTTACGAAGGTCGTACAGCTGAGGCATCTCCTTGGACCGCTGCATGACCGCCTGGACCTGAGCAAACCGCTGGGCTTCGCTAAAGATGTTGGGGTCACTGACAGGGACCACGTTCATTGGGCCATCGAAGTCGCTGCGCTTAACCAGCAGCTCGCCTGTGCCATCGTAGACTTCTTCTTCAGTCAGGTAGGTCTTGTTCAGACGGAACAGCAGCTTCAGCACACGGCCCATAGAGTTGTGCAAGCGGGCGTGAATTGCGGAGAACACCACCATGCCCTGCTCGATGCGAGCCAAGGTTGTGCCGACTGGCGTGTTGGAGTTGCTGTCAGCAAGTTCTTCAAACGTGGTGCGAACAACGTTCTGGCTGGCGTCAACCAAGAAGCCTAGCAGCGCAAACAGCACTTGGCTAGGTGGGTTGTAAGGCATTGGCATAAGCATCTTGCGGATGTCATCTTGGCCAAACGAACCTTCGATCTCCTTGACCTCGGTCGGATCAACACGGTCTGTCTGCCCCCCTGTACCCGACTTAAGCTTCAGCAAGCCAGGAAAGTTGTTGATGTGGGCAGAGTCAAGCAAAGCTCTTAAAGCACCTGTCGCAGCGGCACTTAGGCCGCCAATCATGTGGGTCAGGCCAATGGGGTAAGCACCCCGCCAAGGCACGAATGGAAACTCAACCATCCATTGCATCTCTTGCTTGGTGTCGTCGTCTTCTTCCCAGTTGCGATAGATTGACAACACGTTCTGAGTTGCCTTATCCAAGCTGATGATGTAGGGTGCCAGGCCGTATTCATCCTTGAAGTCATGGATGATGTAGCATTCAAAAGTGGTGCGTAGGCCATCGATGTTGTAGCTATCGGGCTGACGACCTTCGATCTTGTTGTTGGCAGTCTCGGCCTTTGATTCGTCAGGAGGCAGCGGACTGGCCATCAGGTCAACGTCCATGTACATGCCTGACTCAACACGCTTCTGATATTCGATGCGGGTCAAGTACTGAACGTGAGTCTTGCGCTCAGATGAATAGAAGTTGGTGGCAGCAAACGGTAGGTAGACGTCGTCGATGGCGACGAACTGAGGCACTGGCCGCCGCTTGTCCTGGTCCCAAGTGATCTTAAGGTATTGGCCACCGCCCAAAGGCAATTGAGTAGACAGCTGTTCGAGCTCGGACCTAAACTCAGGCATCTGCTCGGTCATCTGCCAGTTCATGAACTTGACAAGGCGATCGGCCTTTTCTTGCTTCTCAAGGGTGACTTCACCGATGATCTTGTCTTTGGCTGGACCGTCAGGCGGGAAGAGCTCCTTCATGACACGGGCTGAGAAGTCCACGCAACCCTGAGTCAGCATCGGGTGAACGACCTTGCTGGCTCCTGTGAACGATGCGCCGCCTGGGGCATCATCACCAAGGCCTGTGCGGCGCAGACCCTCTTCATACTGCTCATCCCGCTTCTTGCGGGCTTCTTTGTCTTTTTCTAAGATGTCGCAGAGCTCTGATCCCAGGTTGGCTAGTTCCCAACTGGGCATTGTCTCGGCTAGGTTGGCGTAAAACTCGGATTCGGCAGGTGTTGCTGAGTCATCGAGGGTGACCATTGCCCCACCGTCCTCGGTATCACGGACCTTGGAGTCATCCTCAACCTCGTACATCTCGCCGTATTCTTGTTCGTTTTCAGCCATTCAATGCTCCGGTTAGATCGCGTAAGGGTTCACAAGCCTTGGCTTGATGTCCCGTTCAACTCTGTCTTCAGCTTTTCTGGTGACTGAGAGACTGTTGCGATCAGCAAGCAGCCGCAGCGCCTGTGTCGTTGAGTCCACAAAGTCGTCATGCTTGATTGATCCTTCACCATGAAAGCTGCACAGCTGCGAGATTAAAGGGTCAGCCCAGGAACGAGGAGTCCCAGGCCGTTTGTCAGATTCTACCACCCAAACAAATCCATGTGCAAATAAATGCGAGACCGCGTGAAGGCGCTGGAGCTTATCTGCACGGCCTGGATTGTAGGGGTAGGCAAGGATGTCCTCACGAGCCAGCATTTGACGCAGGCTGATGCCAGATCCTTTGTCCTCGATGATCATCAGGTCGGGTGCTTTGCCGCCGAACATCGATTGTTTTGGGCCAATCAACGGCTTAATCACGGGCCGGGTGTCCTCATCGCCGTACCGCACGGACCACTCCTTCTTGACCCGTTCGATCAGGTCAGGAAGCCCTAAATGGCCTTCCCAGCAGTCTAGCAGGATGAAGGCAGGCTTCTTTTCGTGGCGGAAGACGCCCCACACCGAGCAGGCCGTAGGGTCTGGGTCATGGCTCTTACGATCAAGGGACTTCTCCGTGAACGCCGTGTCGAGGCTCATGACAATGTATTCAAGGAGGGGCAAGGGTTTGTCGGCGGACCAGAGCTTGAACCAGCTTCGCTTAATGATGCCGGTCTCTTCGGGGTCAATAACCTCGGCATGGATCTCTTGCCTTCCAAGCTGGGTTCCCTCGTACTGTGTGATCTCGGCAAGAAAAGACTTTGCAAGATTCGCGGCGTTGTCATAGGTAGATCCCCGAGTAATGTGAATGCGGCTATTCTTTTTCTCGGCGTCCTTGATCAGCTTCCTGACCAGCTCAATTGGGCGCGGCGTGGTTGTGATGACGACCCGTGGGTCTACGCCCAGGCGCAGGCCGAACTTCATCATGTCCCAGGTCTCTTGGACGTATTGCCAAGCAGCAAGCTCATCGCACCAAACTCTGTGGAACTGGGGTCCACGTAGACGGCTAGGTTCCTCAGCAGAGAAGCCTCGAATCGATGATCCGTTCTTCATGGTGATCTCGCCAATAGACCTGTTGTAGTTCTCAATCAGGTAATGCGGAACTATGCCCATGATCCCGGAGTCGCCCTCAAAGCACACACCTCGGATGTCAGCAGACGTTGGGGCAATGACACCGCAGCGAACATTAGGGTTGTCGGCTGCATAGTTAGCTATGTCCTCAGCACCTGTCCTGGTCTTGCCAAAGCCACGGCCCGCCAAGATAAGCCAAACGAGCCAGTCTCCAGGCGGCGTTATCTGCTGCTCACGGGCTGTGGACTTCCATTTAAGCTTCCAGGCTATGTGAGCAAGGTCCTCCAGTTCCAGGCTAGCAAGGCTAGATTGGATTGTCGTCAGCTCTGTCTTGGACAGGATCATTTGCCGCCAGCGTTCAGCTTGCCAATGAGATCGGTGATCTGCCCGACAAGCTCAAGCCTTGCTTCAATCGGCCCGCCGTCAGGCCCGGTGATCTCGACAGACCGCTTCTTGGCGTGACCGTACTGAACCAGTTCCTTCATGCAGTCCTTGCGAACCAAGAGGTCGTGCGTAGGGTTAAACGCCATCTCAGCCAAGGCCTCGAGTGGATCACCGTGCTTCTCAACGATGCGCTCGAAGATCTCTTGGCGCTTGACGTCGCGCTTGTTAGGGCTGCCAGGCTTGCGGCCGGATCCAGCAGGTTTAACACCTTTTTGAAATGGCATTGCAATACTCCAATGTTTCTAAATTTTTTCTATTGTAGATTAAACCGCGAACCGCGTAAACAGGGACGCTCAAAAACGCTATAGATGATTATTTTTAGGCTAAATAGAGTGTATTGGTTCTAATAACTAATAAAAAGACTATCGTTCGCTCGTATTCAAAAGAGGAGATCCCCGTGTCTGTTAAAAGGTTGTACTGATACTCTTTGTTTTGGCTAGAAATATCATCTATAGCGTTTTTGGTCAAACCTGGTATTTATACCTACCATTGTCATAGCATAGCTTGCACAGAATGCCATATAATCTATGACCTGAACCATTTAATGAAGGAAAAATCATGGGCCGACCAGTAGAAGCCACGTCCCCTTTGGACTTGGACACCATCAAGATCATCGTCTGGGCCAGCGAGTATGGCTCGGGGCACCCAAACATCAGCCGCTTGTACGACAACGAAACCTCAGAGGGCCTTGATTTAAGCCGCGGTACCTTCTTCAATGCGGTCAAAGGTCGCCGTGTCACGCAGCAAGTCATTGACAAGATAGACGAGTTGATTGCGATCAAGGGTTGGAGGGCCAAGTGGCTGGAGCATTGCCGGGAAGAACACAAGAAGCGCGTGGTTCGTGCCTTTGATAATCCCATGAACTATTGCTCGGTGTGCGGCCATAACTGCCCTAATTGCGGGGAGCCAAAGTCTGACAAGCGTAGAAAGGCCGTATTTGGTTACCTCAAGATGGATCCTGTAGACCTTGGCTGCAAGGTTCAAAACCAAGAGGAATAAAAAAAGGGGGCTGTGGGCCCCCTTTAAACTATGGTTGTGTTGGCAACTGCAATTCCCAACAGTTTATTGTATAGCCTTTTTCACAGTTAGCAGGTCATTGATGTCTTGATGTGCTTTTTTGAGCGCCATCATGAGGGCCCCGTTCTCTGTCTCTAAGTTAGCTACCAGCAGGTCTAGTTCCCTGGCGTCTGTAGACAGGTTTCGGCTGCGTAGTTCCCTTAATTCTTCCGTTAGGCTCTCAAGTTCTTTCTTTTTCACAACCACGTAGTCGTCGGTTGCGTTTAGATCGGCGCTGCTTCGGCCCAGTATTCTTTTGATCCAGGTCTTCATGTGTTCTTCTCCCTAAGTTTGGCTTGCGTCATTTGTACGGCCTGAACACGAGTCAATGCCAAATGGCTTATTTCTATAGCTTCTTCTTCCGTCAGCCCTACCCATTCGCGCTTTGATTCCTGAACTGGCATGGGTGGCTGTACTTTTCTTCGAAACAGTAATTCATCTCTATCTGTAATGCCGATTGCCTTAAACCCTTGCTCCTTGATGTTGTCCATAAATTTATCAAAGCGGGTCATGTGTTCTTCTCCTCAATCGTATAGAACCAGTCATCACCGGCAGACCACTTGCGGGTTCCGTCAACCGTGTAAAAGTCTTTGGCCGCCTGGAAATCAGGGAACTTGACATCCGCCGGTATCAGGCTCTGGTCGTACCACAGGCATCTGTTGTTGGGCTGCGTGGCAAACTGGCCATTGTCTAGCCTGATCCAGTTAAAGCTCTTGTGCTCTTCCGCTTGCTCCGTGAACCCTGTATCAAGCGCCATCTCGTCTGCACAGAAGTCCACGGTAAACATGTACCTGCCATAGTGCCATTGCTTGTCCTTGCCAAGGAACTTAACCCCCAAATTGCGCAGGCCAATCTTTTCTACGATGGTGAACCGATAGCCCATACAGTCCCACAGTTGCAAGGCATCTACAGGCAGGTCGCCGTGGTCTTCTTTCCAAACATAAGCATGAATGGGCAGCTTGTCGTACAGCGCCCCGTAGTTGGGTAACAGCGACTCAATGCGGAACACTTGGCCGCGCAAGGCTTTTAGGCTAACCCAGATCGCAGGCTCTAGTTCGCCATGGCCCTTGGTAAAGTTGTACAAAAACTCCCGCCTAACAAAACATTTGATGGGCGGCAGTGATGCAATGATGTAGCTCATGCTTGTGCCCGTGCTCGGATTTTAAATGCCATATCTTTTATATGCCCATCCGTAACTATGTAATCGTAAACATAGTCACACATCTTTGCACACGCCTCACGCTCCTCGTCCACCCCAAGTTGTTTTAACTTGTCGCACAGCACGTGAAAGCCAACAAGGTTGATGTCGCTATCCCAGCCTTTCACTTTGCAGACTTGCAGCAAATCGTGTTTGATTTCATCCTGTGTCATGCGTCCGCCCACTTCTGTTCAATCGAACACCACACCACACGGCAACCTTCAGTGATGCAATACCCGCCCACAACATCGTCAAGCTGCCCACCAAGACGGTAATAGCTTTCATCCTTGAAAGCCCTGAGCGTCTCATCGGCAGCAAGCTGCACAGTGACAGTGCGGATGCCGTCCTTGCGGGTGTAGTCTTTTGTGACTTTCATATCAGCAGACTCCATATCCAAAGGCCGGTCACAAACATGGAGGCAAAGAAAACAGCCAGTATGATTATGGCCATGCCAATCATGAATTGCCCGGCCGTACGCCAGCTGTCCTGCCCCGGGTCTACGCTGTCGTATCTTTTAATCATTGTCTGTTTCCTCCTCTTCTGGTAGTCCATCGAGCACATCGTCTTCGCAGCAATCACTGACGTCCACGAGCCTGATGTCTACGCCATGGGCACCCCAGTACTCGTAGCGGCCGATCCCTTCGTCAATGGTGATGACGCCGCACTCCTTTAGGCAAGCAGCGCAGTACTTTTCATGCGGCCCGCTCATAGCTTAAGGAACACGCACTCATTTTGGTGCCTGTCTCCCTTGGAATCAACGTAGCTTTCGCCGCAGCCTGCTGCCCATTCAACCAGCAAGGCGGCAAAGAAGGCGATTGCCAAAAGGCCAATCAGCCCCTGAATAAGCCACACGATACATGTCTTTAGGTATTTCATTGCGCTGTTTGCCCTTTCACGTAAAAGATGCCATGCAGCAGCGTCTTTAATTCGCTGACGCCGCCATTGCAGAAATGCAGGTTGAGGTGGTGGCGGTACCTGCTTTGTACGGAGTGGTTGATGAACTTGGTCATAAGAATCGTACGGTCCTTGCTCAGCGTGTTGTGGCTGACTGCCTGCTCTGCCGTCAAAAAGGTAAAGTCAACCTCTGGCCTTGCTTGCCTAACGGATTCCATCTGGGCCCCGTTGAGGCCGATGATCACGGCCGTCGGCCGCTTTATGACTATCTTAGGGCGTACGGTCAGGTTGTCTAGCATCTTTCGCATGTCAAATGCAGGCATGTGGCGCCAGGCATCTTCCGCGTCGTCGTGCTTCTCTTCTTGCTGCCCTTGCATGCGAGCAATGACACGGTCTGCCAGCGCATCAAGCAGCGTGTTAAACATCTCAACCAACGCGTCAGGCTTGGGAGTTGGCTCAGCGGCTACTGCCTGTGCTGGCTGGGCGGGCAAAGGCCGTGGCTCGCGCTCTTTAGCTCTTTGCTGCGCGGCTACTGCTCTTGCGTCATTTAACATAGCCTTGTAGTTAAAGACCCGCTGGTCGTTGATCTTCGTACGGCGGTCGTGCGGTATGACGTCCTCTTGGGCATACTGCAAGAGCCCTTTGTTGCTCATATTGGGCGTTACGTAGCAGATGTCAATCATGCTTTCACGCAGCGCGCGCTTTTCTTCTTTGGTCCAAACTATTCTCATGATCAGATTTCCTCTTGCTGCACGACGACCTTGTAGCCCAGTGCTTTGATTGAGTTGATGGTGGTTGACTTAAGTGTCTTGGTGCCGGCAATGCCAGCAAAGATCTGCGCAGTCTCGCAGACTGGATAAACGGTCTTTTGGCCGTAGACTGATGTGACTCGTACAATGATTTCCATGGTTGTCTCCTTAGATGACTTCGACAACGCAGACGCGGTCAAGTGCGCGGAAATGAAAACCGAAACCAATGCCGTTGTCTTTTTCGCCAAAGGGAGTTGCGCGAACGCGATCTTCTTTGACGTCGACGATGGTGCCTTCTGCAACACGACCATTGATCTTGTCAGTCATGCGAATCTTTTGGCCAATTTGATAGTTGTTCATGATAAACCTTTCTTCTTTCTAAAGGAATCTAGCGGGAACCGGTATGTAGCCGTACTTTTTCCACTCCATCCGAATCAGCAGAGTGTATGGCGTCTTGCTAACGTCGGCGATTGTCATTGCGTTATGAACTTGCGCGCGAATTCTATAAATTTCACTTTTGCTCATGATGATCTCCTTAAGCGTGCGCTAATTCGATCATCAACTCAGCGATTTCGCTGATTGACATGTTGTCGTAGTCCGACAAGTCATCTGTCTTAGCCAACACGAACGCTTTTTTAGGAACGTGCATGTCGTACTCTTTCATTGCTTTGAGTTCGGCCAAGACTGCTGTGCGAATGTTGTCCATGATAAACCTTTCTTCTTTCTTAGCGGCCAAAGAGAAGATCGTGGGCTTCGCGAATGTGCTTAGCCAGCTTCTTTTCACTTGAATTGCTCAAGCTAATGCCCATGCAGCAAAGCTCGTCGTACACGAGGCCAGCGCGAGCTACATCGCAGCCCAAGATCTGTATGATCATTTTTACGTAGATGTTCATGATAAAACCTTTCTTCTTTCTTAGCAAGGCGAGATTGCCGTGCATAAGTTGTATTCTAGTGTTAAACTGCGCAGTGCGCGCATTATTTGCAAAATAATTGCTGGGACAAGTACTAGCATCTAGAAGCTCATGGTCCGTAGGCCTAGGTGTTTCTATTAGATGCCAATTCTATGGGCCCAGAGGATCACCTGGTGAGCCTGTCACATGCCCCTTATGAGTCTATTTGCCTAAAGACAAAGCATATCTGTGCGCACTGCTGCACTACGCAGTATAATGCACCATTGAAAGGAATCACCTATGCGCGTAGCTATAGCAAAAAAGATCGCTCAAGAGAATGGTATGTCATTGGAGTACAACAACGACATGCGCCTCTACATCTTGCAAGACAAGGAACAAGGCTGGCCTGACCAGTTCTTTCCGGGCAGCGTGCTGCGCATCATGAGCAACGAGCTGTTCATGTCTTTCTTTCTGCGCATCAAGGATTAATTCAGCCACTCCTTCCATTCGTCGCCAAGTACTTGTGACGAGAGCATCTTCTTCTCGCGCAGGGCCTTGACGATCTTCTCGTCGACGCTCTTCCGGCAGATCAAGTCAACGTAGGTCACCGTGTTCTTCTGGCCGATCCGGTGCGCGCGGTCTTCTGACTGTAGCCTATGCTCTAGGTTGTAGCTGTTGCTGTAATAGACCACATTGGTGGCTGCCGTCAGCGTAATGCCGAAACCGCCTGTCTGCGGGTTTCCCACGAAGTACGTGCATTCGGGGTCTGTCTGGAAGCGGCGGACTGCCTCCTGCCTATCCTCGTTAGACGTGTCGCCATAGTAAGACACCACGGCTTTCCGGCCGTACACGTTCTGAAGCTCCGTCTCGATGGCCTTGATGTCGTAGCGGTAGTTTGCCCAGACAATGACCTTGCCAGACGCCTCGTCCAGCACCTCCATGAGAGCCGTGATCCGGTTGTTGTCAACAGGGATTACCTTACCATCGTCAGTCGTAAGGCTTCCGCAAATAAGTTGATGAAGACGAAGCAGCCTGGTAAGAACAATGGGAGCTGATACAAGCTTTCCACCCAGTTCAGCCATGGCCAGCTCTTTAAGGCTCTTGTAGTGCTTCTTCTGCTCGTCAGTAAGCTCCACCTCGTAGTACTGGTAGATCTTCTCAGGCAGGTCCAGGCACTCCAACTTTGTGCGGCGCGAAGACCACGTCTGGATTGACTTGGTAAGCTCATCAAGATGCTTGAACCCCTTGACCTTGGTGAACGCGCGGTTACCCGCCGTGATCTTGACCATCTCTGCATACTTTGCCCTAAACGTGTAGAAGCTGGTGAAGCCCAGCAAGTGCGGGTTGAGAAACCAGGCCTGGCTAAACAGGTCTAATGGGTTGTTGGTCACTGGAGACCCGGTCAGGATCCGCCTGTAGTCCGCCTTCCGCCCGATCTTAACTGCTGCCTTCGTACGCTTGGCGTCCCTGTTCTTGATGGTAGTCGATTCGTCAATCACCATCAGAGTCCTGTGGCAGTTGACAAACGAATCGGCTATCTTAAAGCTGCGGTCAAAGGCCAGGGCTTCAATGTTCATGACGAAGATCTTGAGCGGTTCCATGGGAGTCAGCAACAGGTCATAGCTCTTCTTGAGCTCCGTATTGGCTCCGCTGTCCCAGTATGTACCAACCCATTGAACGTAGTCCGGCATGTGCTCTGGCAACTCCTTGGTCACCCAGTTGCGGTACGAACCCTTGTTGCCTAGGATGAACACGGCATTGATCTTGCCTGTCGCGTACAGCCACGCAGCGGTGTCTACCGTGGTCTTAGACTTGCCAAGGCCCATCTCCCAAAACAAGGCGTATTCATCCATGTCCCTGCTGAGCAAGAAGTCGGCTTCTTGATGCTCGAACGGCTTGGTCTTGTATTTGTAGTCAATCATAGGTCAAAGTACCTTTGGGTGCGCGGCGTGATAATGTGGAGGTTCTTCTTAGTCCTTGTTGCAGCCACATAGAACACGCGAAGCTCGTCGTCTTGGTTCTCTTGGTAGCCGTCATAGGTCTTGGGGCTGAGGTCCGTGATGAGCAACACGTTGTCTGCCTCACCGCCCTTGCTGCCATGGATTGTGCTGATGTTAATCCTAGGTTCGCCGCTTAAAGATTCGCCTTGTCTTAGGGCGGCCAGAAAGTATTCCTTCTCTTCGTCACTCATACGGTCTAAGGCCTGATGCCAGATGGCCCTGGTCTGCAGCCCGTACTTCTTGTGCAGCAGGTCCATGTTGACCATGTCTTCTGTCAGCGTCTTCAAGGACAAGTGACCGTGATCTACCATCCGCCTTGACATGTGGGCGTAGACTAGCTTTAGCTGATCGGCCTGGATGTATTCTCCCTTGCGAAGCTTCTCCCAACTCCTGATGGCAAGCAGCGCATCAGACCTACGAGGGCTTGCCCCTTGACATTCGTAGGCGTAACCCTCACGATGGCATAGGTCAACTAATTCCCTGAGCATGTAGACATTCCTAGCAAGCAAGAGCCATGTTCCTTGGCTCATGTCGACGTGCTCTATGTCGTTGTGGTACGTGATGGACCCTTGATGTCCAGCAGGTTTGAAAGTCTTCTCACGCCTCCGAGTGACTGATCTAATGATGTCAAAGCTAAGATCATGCACAACTGCTGGTATTCTGTAGGACTGGTCAAGAATGCGCACATCCCCGTCCAAGGAGATAAAATGATCGACGTCAGCTCCTGCCCAACGAAAGATTGCTTGATCATCGTCTCCAGCAATGTAGGTTTCATCTGCCTTCTCCATCATTCGTTCGACAACAAGCCATTGCAGCTTAGATAGATCTTGTGCTTCATCTACCAGCAAGGCTTTTAATTGAGGTACGAAGCCTTCTGACCGCATCAACTCTAGCATGTCAGTGTAGTCGATTAGGCCTTGGTTGTCCTTATACTCTTTTAACGCCTTGGCAAACTGTTCTAGCTCAAACCAGCCCATGTCATCATCGTTCAATTCTTCCCACTGCTGCTTGAGAGGCATGCAGCGGATCCTAGCCATGCCTTCTACAAACCTGAGCTTATCGCCCCGCGCCATACCGACCAGGGTACCGTCTTCAGCGGTCTGGCGGCCCGTGATCTCAACACCAATCTCATCGCAAAGTTCTTGATAGTGGTTGTGCTGCATGACCTGCTGCCTGCTAAGCCCGAGCTGCCTAAACGCCAGGCTGTGGATCGTCCGGAAAAACGGCAACCGATCAACCTCAAAGCCAAACCTGGAACGCGCCTTGTCACGGGCGTCAGTTGTCGCCTTCTTTGTAAAGCTGATGAAGCCGATCTCTTCTGGCTTAACGCCCTTTTCTAGCAAAGACTCGATGATGTTCATCAGCGTAGTTGTCTTGCCGGTTCCGGGAGGTCCCAGGATGATCTTGGGTTTAGATAAGGCTGCCATTGTTAAAGTCTGGTGTCTGATGGCCCTTGTCTTGGAATGAGAATGCTGGGACAGACCAGACAGTTGCTCGCTTGCCGTTCAACTTAAAGGTATGCGTCTCGCCGCCATAGTCGCGGATGGCGCTGCTGATCTGATTCAGCTTAAACTCCTTGAACTTCTGCTTATCAAGGAAGTTGATGAAGTCTGCCAGTCTAAACAGGTGGCGGTTGTCGTCACGGTCGTGGAATGGTTTGCCCAGCAAGATCTCATCAAGGTGCTTGGCCTGCGCCTTGCCTGTACAGAAGCGTTCTAAGAGGTCGATGAACTGGCCCTTAGGGCTGGCATCTTCAGGAGCCTCAATGACCACTACGTCTGCCAGCAAGGCCTGGATCATCTGGTTCCATTGCGTCAGGTTCATCTTGGGCGGCATGTAGTTCATGGCCTCCATGCAGCGCTTTTGGAAGCCCGCCTGATTCTGCAAGTCTTCTGTGTTCAAGGACAGGCGCATACCGTTGTCCATGTCAAGAAACCAGATGGGAGGTTCCGTGTTGTATTTGCTCAGTGATGAAAGTCGCGGGGCTCCTGACTGCTGGCCCACTCCAAACTTGCGCATGCGGCAAAGACCGGCGTTGCAGTGAGGGCGTATTGGCGGCCTGCTGCAGGTGTATTGATAGTCACTGTTCTGCATTGACTGGATAACTCCCATGGCTTCTGATTGAGGCAGCGGCGGGTCCATAACATCGATGTTCATCTGCATGACCAGCGGCTGCCAATCGTCTGGCTTCATCTTGCGGGCCAAGACGCAAAGGTTAAACAAGCCGTTGTTGCGCGTGCCTTCTGGAAAACCTATCTGCGCAAGCTTCTCAAGGCATGGAGGAGCATCCTTGTAGGCGCTCTTTTTGCTTTTAGCTTCTGCAAACTTCAGGCGAACAAAGTTAGCCCTTGTGAGCTTAAGGCCTTCGGCGAAGGTAAGAAAATCATCGATCTTCATCGGGCTGCCGTTTTCAGCCACCCCGTATCTTGATGTCCTGTCGCCTTCAAAATAAGGCATGTTGATCCAGTTGCCGACGTCGCCACGTTCAGACAACACTTGATCTTGCTTTGGAAAGATCTCGCAGTTTGGATGGCCAATCACGCTGGCCAGCTCACCGAGCTTTCGTTTGACGTCAGCAGCCGGTATAGGCTCGCTAAAAAACATGTAGATGTGCGCACCGCCAGATTTGCTGCGGCAGACCGCTATCGGGGCCTTGGCCTTAGCGCAAGCCTCGACAGCTTCTTTTAAGTCAAAATTCTTGTATTCGTCAATGTCAATCGCACCAAAGAGGCACGTGTTATCCTCCCTGATCGGCACAATACCAATTCCCTTTGTTCCTGATAGGTGGCCATCCCATAGCTGCTCCGTCACCGGTGCCCTCTTTGTGATTGCTGTCCCCTGAACCTTTAGGCCGGTATTCTTGCCATCGATGTCATAGGTCCCGTAAGCACCTGTGTGCCCGGAAAATAGCGCCATGAATCTTTGTGCAAGCATAATTCTTTCTCGTTATTGTTGATAGAAGGAGCGGCCGAAGCCGCCCCTGACTTAACCGCCTCGCGTGGCAGATTTCAACGGGGTGTTTGCCACGTTATCCGTCTGCTGCTTGACTTTGACCTTGGTGTTGGCTGAGGCAAGCTTGTAGGACGGCCTTGCGAGCTTACCCTTTGTCTTGCCTTGCATGTGGTAACGACCAGGGCCTTTTTTAGTAGCCGATGGGTTCTTGTTACTCATGACCAAGTCCATCAATATGGAACTTCTGTGTCAGCTGCTGCAACACCTTCTTGAGGAGGTTCTGCAACTTTTACGAGTCCTGCTGTCACGTCTGATCCAAACTTCTTCGCTGCGTCATAGATGCCGCGATCTTGAACCATGGTCGGATCGTTGATCAACCAGCCATACCAGCTGTTGGCATCTTTGGTCTCCATGCCGGTTCCCAAATGGTAGCTGTGGCTAAATGGCGGAGGCGTAAACGACTTCTGGCCTACCTTGACTTGCAGCGCCATCATCTGACCAAGCCAGCGGCGGCTCTTCTTCAGCTGCGTTGACGACATAGCTATCAATGCCCGCTCATAACCGCCGTCAGACAACAACAGCACGTAGTGATAAGCCGTTGTAACAATCAGGTTGCCATTGGTAAGCACGTCTTGATTGCGCTCGTTCTTCTTGGTCTTTGTCAAAATAGCTTCGTCTGTATGCTCCTTGACTAAGCCACCACCTGCTTCACGCGGCGTCCACTCAACGTAACTCTTCTTAAAGGCGCAAGGGATCACGCGGACTTCTTTCATCAGCACACCTGTGACGGTGTTGATGATCAAGCCCTCTTCAGCACCAGCTACTTTGGTAACTCCACGAAGTTCAGGCGACAATGCCTGCAGCACCTTAAGGTACGGGATAGCGACATCGCCCGCGGACACGTTCTCAAAACCGAGATTAGCGTCTGCCATCATGTCGTCTGCAAATGCCGCAATGGCAGTAGGCTGCGCAACAGCCACTTCTGTCTTCTTAACCATAATCACTTACTCCTTTTGATTTTTGCAATTTGGCCGATATAAACGTTGAAAAGTTCAAGGGGAAATTCGGCTCCGCTTTCCACTTGCTCTTTGACGAAGGCTGTCAAAGTCTGAGGATGAACACCCATCTTGCCAGAATAGTCCAGACCCTGCTTTTCTAGCTGGGCTTTAAACTCTTCGGCCTTCTCGTGCTCACCGCGATTGAATGTCAGGACGACTTCGTCTTTGATTAGCGCCTCGTGGCCGTTGTCTTGCAACCAGCCAAAGCACTCTTCACGTTTCTCGTCACTGATCTTGGCGCTGTAGTACGGTTTGACGGTCACTTCACTACCGTCTGTAAGCGTAAACTTTGCCATACCTACTTCTGCCATGGCGTCAGGCAATTGCTTTTCAGCAATCTCCCGAGCATGTTCCTTTAAGACCTTTAGTTGCGTCTCCGCTTCTTTGATCTCTTCATCAAGATCTGTGTAGCGCCCTGCGAGGCTACTGATCTTGCTAAGACCGGCTCGTTCAATGGATGCACTGTCGGCCAACATTTCGTGTTCAAGCATTTCTAACTCCTGTAAGGTCTGCCTCAAGGGCGTAGTAACGATGCTCTTGGCGATCCCACTTAAGCATCTTGATCTTGCCGCCATTGAAGCCAGCGGCAATTGCTACGGACATGCCAATGGCAATGGGGTCGCCAATAGCTAAAAGAAAATCGCTGTCCGAAAAACTACGAAGCTTTTCGCGCAAGACTCGGATGGTTGGAGCAGTTGCCATCATCACTTGTCCAGGCGGCAGCAAGGTTTGTAAGTCGCCGTATTCCGCTGCTGGCAGCAGATTAAACTTTGGCGATTCTTGTACAACATAAACTGTCATTGTTTTCCTCCATACTGCATATTGCGCAGCGTATACTCAGTGCAAAAAGGCGGGACGTTAAGCAATAAATCGTTCATGCTATCCCAATTAAATGGCTTACTACAAGTCCAGATCTCAAACGTCTCCATGCTCCGTTGAACCTGAAGAATCTTGAGCATCTCTTCGTTCCTAGCCAACACAAACACACGGCCCCCGTGCTCTTGCCTCTTGCGATGCCAGAGAATCTGTTCTGGCCTAAGCTGACAACTACCCTTGGCATCTAAAATCTTGAGCTCTAACCATAGCTCTATTGATTCGTGGCACATGTTGACGTCAGGCGTTCCCCTTGTCAAAGCGTTCTCAACGCGTTCAGCATGTCCTGGCAAATGGCTTTTGACCAGCGCCCAGAACTGGCTCTCTTTCATAGCTGCACCTCCACTGCTTCTCCCCAACTGGGTCCAAGCTCGCAATCTACTTTTAACGGAACTGACAAATCCACGCATGTCAACATCTCCTGACGAATCATTCGGGCATGATCCAAATTTTGCACACTGAAGTCCAATTCATCGTGGATAGTTAGATGAGGTACTTCGCCTTTTTTAAACAGGTTGATCATCGCCAGCTTAATCATGTCGGCAGACGATCCTTGGATAACGGCGTTCATGGCCTTATGGACAAAGTACCGCTTCAAAGGTAGCCCGTACTTTTCTTCAGCCACGTCTTTCTTTAACGGGATAAGGCCTGCGCTGTACTTGGGAGGTCCAAACAGCTGGAACCTACGGCGGCGTCCTAAGAACGTCTTAACGTAGCCCCTGTTGGTAGCGATCCGCGTGCACTCTTCTCCAAGCGCTTTGATAAACGGCACGTTCTCGTGGTATTGGTCGTAGACGCGCTTTGCTTCTGCTGGCGGCAGGCCCAGTTGCGTGGCTGCCTTAGCAGCACCCATACCGTAGGCCAAACCAAGATTTAGCGTCTTTGCGTTTTTACGACTGATTCCAGCCATGTCAGCAACCAGCTGATGGTAGTCAGTGTTCGGATCATCAAGATACTGATTCCTCGCTGCATCAGCCCCTGGAAAGCCTCTAAGGTAGCTGTAGTGAACCGTGACACGCGGCTCTTGCTGCGAGTAGTCGAAAACGCCCCATTGGCAGCCCGCTTCCGGCACAAAAATACTTCGTATGAGAGGAGCCAAAACCGGATCTCGAGCAGGCACTTGTTGCATGTTCGGATTAGCCGACGCAAAACGCCCAGACTTTGTACCGCCTCTATCATCGCGGACTTGACGGAACGTCGGGTAGATCTTGCCATTATTTTCCATCTGAATAATCTTGCTATCGATAAATACTCCACCGGCCCGGTCAAGCTTTCGGACCTTCGAAATCAAGGAGAAAAATTCATGTTCACTAGCTTCAAGAAACTCACTGGGAAAACTAGCATTCCCCTTTTCAGTCTTTGGGTAATCCAACTTCAATGCATCACTGGCTGCTTGTATGTCATCACCAGACCAGATGTCTATGTCCCGCTCAGCCACCTTCTTCAGCTGCTCCGTGAGCTTGCCTTGCTCATCAAGTAGTTGCGCCTTAACTGTATGGGCACGTTGAAGGTCCACAGGAACGCCACGTTGGCGCATGGCAACCAACACGTCGACTAATTGCGTCTCGGTGTCAAACACTTCCCAAAGCTTCTCGTCGTGCAAGAGAATCTCTTGCTGGGCAAAGATGCGTATTGGCAGGTCTGCATCCTTGCGGCCGTAGGGCGCCACTTCAGACGCGTGAAACTGCCACAGGTTTTCTTTGACTTTGCTAGGATGAATACCGCGGCGGACTGCTGCAGCAATAAGGGCGGTCTCGTCCTTATGCTCGCCTAAGTAAGACTCGGCCAGCGCGTCAAGCTTGTATGTGATACGGTCCTCATCAAGCAAGGGCTCTGCAATCTGCACGTCGTACTTAGGCCCTCCTACCCTGATGCCCTCTGTCAGCAGCCACTCAAGGTCGTACGGCAAGTTAGCCCCAACCTTAGGAATGTCTGTCTTCAGCATATCACGAAGCCAAGCAAAGGCATTGTCCGGATTTAAGTTGCCGCCAGCTGCATGGCGCACAGGGTAGTACTCTGCAAAGCCGTCGTCTGTTGCCACAGAAAATCCAACGATGTAGCCATCCTTACGTACGCCGCCAGGTCCCTTAGTCATTAAGTTCGGGTCGCGCGTCTCGCAGTCGATTGCGATTCTCTTTGCCACGAGTAAGTTGGGAAAGTGCTTCGGCGGCTGATAGGATGATTCGTCCATTTTTAATCCAGAGTTGTTTTGCTTCTTCGTGCGGGTAAGGTTCGATGTAGACGATGCGACGGCAGCTTGTGTTGAGGAGCAGTTTCATGCAGGTCATGCAGGGCATTGCCGTCACGTAAGCCGTGTCGATGAAGTTTACGTCTTTGCATTGGAGGAGCGCATTTTGTTCAGCATGGACAGCTTCACACTTATCCAAGCCAGTGCCTGAAGGAAGATCAGCACCGGGACACCGGCTATCAATGCAATGGATATGACCAGAAGGCACGCCGTTGTAACCAGTAGCAAGAACGTGCCCCCTACTGCATACAAGCACACAGCCAACAAGCCGCCTTGCGCACGTACCCCTTCTGCTAACGAGAGCAGCAAGCTCCGAAAAGTATGCATCTTTGCTTAGCCTTTCCATTCTGTTAATTCCTTTAAAAAGCCGTTGTGCACGTGAGTGTGAGCAAACGTCCACAGGTGATTGACCAAGTGGTCGTAGTCATTAAAGTACTCAAGATCAATTGGGGCGTAGTCGCCTAAGATCTGGCCACTCAAACAGGCTTCAACCTTCCACCAGTTATCTTCATACAGGTGCTGGCTAGCAGCATAGAAGTGCAGGCAGCCAAGCGTGACGTTGATACCCTTCTCACGCAGCATCAGCGCAACACCAGCAGACAGCATGCTGAAGTTAAACCAGTCGTATGGCACGCCAAGCCAAGCATCAGACGACCGCATGTTCATAAAGCAATGAATGACCCCCTTGCGAATCACAAACTGGCAGCTGATCGTGCAGGGAATGTCTTTAGACTTGCGCGGATTAGGACGCCATATAGTGATGACGGCCTGACGTGAATCTTGATCCTCAAGCAAGCACTGGACTACATGGCCAAGTTGATCGCGTACTCTTGGACCGTAGGCGCCAAAGAATAAAATGCCGTCGTCAGAGAAGCCGCTGATAGCCTTGCTAAATGGGGCAATGGTACTGACGCGGTTGTCACCAGACATAATCCAAGCTGCTTCAGCTGCCATAAACTTGTAGCCAAGATTGCGTTCTTTGATAGTGATGATCGGCTGGTTCATGTCAATCATTGACTTGAAGCCAAGCAGCTCTTTTGTCTTCTTGCCCCTTGGGCTTGTCTCAAGACCGCTGGTCATGATGATGTCAAGCAGGCCCTGCCAGTTCATGTTGGTAGTGTTAACCATTGATGATCTCCTCAAGTTCTAAAGTAAACTCAGCCCGCTTGTTAAAACGCTTTGCGTAAGATGGATGCATAACCTTGTACGCCTTGCGAGTAAATGAGCTCATGGTGTCAAAGGCCTGGTTACCAAGGCAGATGACTTTCATGTAAGGCTTTGCACGTAAGCAATCATTGACGTACAAAGGGCCGTTACCATCATGCGCATTGACGTAGACAGCTTGTGTCTCATCAAACACAAGATCGTGAAGAACACTAGCAAAGAACTCGCTGCAATTGCCAAAGTCATAGAATGGCCAGCTGACTGCGCGCAGCTTGCTGTTAGCCTTGTCGCCAACAATTATGATATGCGCCTCGTGCAAATGCCCTGCAAAGTTTTTAGTGTGCAGATGCAAGGCTGGTTCATATTGCTTGGCGCGTCGCGAGTCAAGCACAGACATCACCATGCTGATGTAGACGTCAAGATCACGGCCTTCAACGTCATAGCGGTAAGGCAGCACATCATCGCGAGTGCACATGCCAAACACAGACAGCTGCTGAGCATAGTCACGATCATGACCAGAGTAGCCACCAGCAAACAGCTGATCAAAGCGCACACGCACTTGGTCTACATTGTCGTACATCTCATCGCGCTCGGTCTTTAGCTTCTCAAACTTTTCGCTATGGCCTTGTGGCGATTGCGTCAAGATGTAAAGACCACCTGCCTTGCGAACAATGCGATCAATCATGCGACCCATGTGTGGCCAAGGGCTACCATCACGATAGACCTCTGCATAGATGGCTTCACTCATCCACAAGCGATCGATGACAACCAAACGAGTCTTCGCGAGTTTTAACGCGCGATGAAGGGCAGCTGTGTGATACAGCGGCATCTTGGCAGGCCAGCGGTACGTGTTGTGAATGTAGACGCCATCGTACTTGTCGCAAATAGCTTTAGCAAGCGTAGTCTTGCCTGTGCCATCACAACCATCAATGACAATAATGCCTTTCATTCTTTCTCCTTTCTGATGAGGTCCGTAAGCGTTGGAGCCACGAATCCTGCAGGTTTCACTATATCATAAGCGGACCTTCTTTTGCTATCTTCTGACCTCAATGCCCTAATTTTTGTCATGTTGGCTTTGTGTACCCGCAGAAACCCTTGCTCAAACGGCAGCTTGGCTAAGTAGGCTGCGCCTAAGGCAACGTAGATAAGATCAATTAGGCCGTCGAAATACTCCTCAAGGTCACCGTTTGCGGCAGCAACTTTGATCTCATCTAGCTCTTCTTGCATGTGAATGTTTTTAAGCCTCCAAATCTCTTCAATTGGAAAGCCTGGCTGATCAGTAGGCTCTAAATCAAACTTCTTATGGAACTCAGCCACCATCATGAAAAGGTCCATGCTTACTCTCCTACATAGTCAAAGAGCGGTTGCCACGCTTCGCTGCTCGAGAGGGGCTTAGTAAGGTCGCCGAATTTGCCAGCTTCAAACATGTCAGTAGTCTTGGGCAGCTTGACACGCCACAACACATTGCGAGCACGATGGGGATATAACGGGGCAAAGATAGTTGCCAGGTAGTTGCTGTCATAGTAATCACGCAGGCGGTTGAACACTCCATCGAGATCATCTTTACCAACCATTTCCTTGTAGTCTTTGATTGAGGCAAAAGTGCCGTAGTGAGCATCAACCTCAAGGCCAACCTTGTTGAGCATCAGCTGCATCACTTTGTAAGTCATCTCATTGACGTGGTTGTCTGCTGCGCCGACTTTTGGGTCGTACACAGGAGTAGACAAGAACGCCATTCCTTCAGGCGCCAGCCGATCGCGAATACCTTCCAGCATCTTGTAGGCGTGCAGCGGCTCTACGTGCTCAAGGACCTCAAAGCTTGTGATGACGTCAAACTTTTCATGAGGCAGCTTGCAGTCTGGGAAAGCCACGTTGCCGATCAGAGTGGGTTTAAACTTTGTATTCTCAAAGGCCTTTGGCATCTCAAGCTTGTTGTAGTCAATGCCGATGTAGTCAAGGCCATCAGACGCCATACGGCTAGTCATCAGCATCTTAGCCAATGGCACGTCTTTGCCGCAGCCAATGTCAAGCAGCTTGCAATCTTTCCGGTGTTTAGGATTGCCCATCCACTTTGCCACGTGCGTCCAACGAAGGCAGTGGGCGATGTAGTCGCGATGAATAAAGCCACGTTCTTCAGCCTGATCAATGCTCAGGTGAGTGTTGTCAATAGACTTTCCTCTGGCGTTTGCCATAATTTTCTCCTAGAGTGGGAATGAAGGGGGCCGAAGCCCCCAGGTTTATGCTGCTTCGGCGAACTCGACGGCGAGGTCAAGTGCTTGGCGTTTGCGGGTTGCTGCCGAGCCAAACCACGCGCTTGTCAGGCGCTTGTCTTGGTCGGTTCCAGCGACGTGGTCGTAGTAGTACGTCACGGCGTTGAATGCGCCCCACCAAGTACCTGCTGAAGTCTTCAGATCAGCACCTGGTTGAGTTTGCACGATGTCAATCAGACGGTTGACCGTGCGGCCAAGATCTGAACGACTGACGGAACCATCTTCCGAAGCAACCAAAGCTGCTTGATACTGGTCCGGATTGACAAGCTTAGAGAAGAACTCCATGACTTGCTGGTCTTTGGCGCGTTTCTTGGACAAGAACTCAGCCTGCTGTTTAAAGACGTCAAGAGATTTCATAGCAAGGCCAACCTTCTCAGCCGCTGTCTGTTTGATCTCGTCGTCAAACGCGCGATCGTGCGACATGCGGAAAGTGTTGTCCTTGTTCTTGTTGTCGCGCAGTGCCGCGGTCAGCGTGTTGTTGCAGACTACGCGAATTGGCGTGAACAAGATCTGCAAGCTACGGCCCCAGATGTGCGGATTGTCAAGCAAGATGTAGCCTTGGACTTCGTCTTTGCCGCCCAGCATAAATCCGCCGTTGATCTTTGCAAGACCCCAAACACGTTTGCCGCCGTGGAGCGAACCTGCAGTTTCCATCTTCATGTCGCCGGCTTTGCAGAACTTGTCAAAGAACTCAAAGACGTCTTGATTCTGAGTGGGATTGTAGTCGCTGCCGCAAACGCCAAGGATCTTGCTGTCTGTGTCGCGAACCAGCGCAAAGTGGCTTGTCAGCGTGTGATCAAGATCGTCAACAACCAATGCCTTCTTTTGAACCTGCCAGTTAAGGCCGGCCGCGTCGAGCATCTGGGTAGGGGTCAGGTTGTTAGCGACAGGGGTGCCAAGGCCGTGCCAAGGGGTCTCATTGGCGTAAGCCATCGTTTCAACTTCGTGAGCCATGATTTTCTCTCTTTCTTCTTTCTGTTTATGCCAGCGAGATTGCTGTGCACGAGACTGATTCTAGTGCATAAAACCGCGCAGCTCGCACTTTTTTAAAAATAACTGCTGGGACAAGTACCAGGCAGCCCATCAAAAACGCTATAGTGTGTTTTTATAGGCTAAATAGAGTGTATCAATACACATAACTAATCTCTTTCTACTCGTTCGTTCGTAAAAGAGCAGATCTCGCGAAAGAAAAACAGGTCGTATCAATCCTCTTTGTTTAGCCTAAAAATAATCATCTATAGGGTTTTTGGTAGGGGCTCACGGATCAAATGACTATGCCACCATATCGGTAGGCCATCTCGGCGAGCTCTGGGGACTTCCTAGTGACAACCAGTGATGTTCTTGGCTTCTTGGCCATGCGCTTCTTTACCCTGCCGCCCTTAGCGTATTCTTCAGGATCCGGATCCTCTAGGTCACGGAGGTCACGGAATTCTTCGACCATTGCCTCTAACCGCGAGATAAGCGTTCGTTGAAGGTTAGGGTTCCAAGGCGTGTCGTCTGCAGCCATGCCAAGAGCATCATCCCAGCCGTCTTCTCCCCGCCTAAGGGAGCGGATTGTGTTTTGAAGACTACGAACCGCATCTGCCGGATCCTCGTCCATAGCAATATCTCTAAAGGCGTCCGCTAAATATTCTGCTTCATTGTCTACATCTACATCTGCATCCGTATCCCGAATCCTGTTGTCAAGGTCTATTGCCTCTTGCCTCAGGTGTCTAATAAAGATATTTCCAAGGGTTGGATTCCAAGGGGTATCATCTGCCGCTTCACCAAACATCATTGCCCAAGCCGTCTCGCCGTTCTGTTCAAGATCCCGAATGTTGGCTTGAAGAGCTTGTAAAGTTCCGGGAGGCTCTAATTCATCTTGGTAGTTCGTGATAAGGTCGTCTGCAAAGTCACTGGCCTCCCTTGCCGCCGTGTCATACATGTCAGACAAGGTCCTTGCAGCAAGCTCGCGGGTTGCGGGAGCCGAGTCCGCGTGAAGACCTGTTCTTTGAGTTCTGATGATGCGTAAAAACACATCAAGCGGAGCCCCGCCAGGACCAAAGTCGTTGTTGGCAAACGCCTCTCGAGCAATCTCGTTGGCCTCTGAAATAGCCGTATTTGTCATGCTGTCAGCCAGAGCTCCTCTATCCAGGCGCTGAATCTCTTGCGGGACCCTATCTTCAACAGCCGGAGCCTGCGCTTGGCGAATATCAGGGCGCTGCGCTTGGCGGCGGGCAGGTGAACCGCGTTGATCCATTTCGCGACGCTCAGTTAGAATATCATCGATCAGGACTACAACACCAAAACGACTTTCATTAGGAAGAGTTGCAAACCTATCCAATCCATTGGTGGCCTCTCTCTGCAAAGCTACCAACCTGTCAGCAGGCCCGCTTGCCTCAGTTATGATGCTCCTGATCATGCCTGGGGGCACGTTATATCTTTCGGCCAGCTCATAGGGATCGCCGTATATTACAGAGCGATTGGCCACAGCAGTTGGATCAGGCTCTAATCTGTTGTTGGATAGCCATTGGTTGTACTCCTCAATCATTTGTTCTGCAGCCGCCGCACCCGCCGGAGTGTTATCAACGTCTTCATCCCAGCGGCGAGAAAAGTCTGTTAGCCAACGCACCTGTCCTGTGGTCAGGCGGTCGGCATGTTCGGCCAAAAGCTCCGTGACGTCTAGGTTGTCAGGCATCGGATCGCCTTGCGCTTGACGAGCCGCAGCGCGAGGATCAAAGTTATCCCGAAGACCGTATTCTTCAACAAGGCTTGCAAGAGCCTCACGCTCAGCCTGAGTAACGTTTGGGGTTCCAACATTATTGTTGTCTCGAATAAAGTCAGCAATATTCCCTAGAGACATCTCCTCATCGGGCAAGCCCTCAAGGCCTTCAAAATTGTTTACAAAATTGCGGTACAGTTCATTTTCACGGGCGGGACTAACACCCACAAAAAACCCCGGCCGATTTGCAACAGCAGTTGGATCAGGCTCAAAATCCGGCAGCTCTCCCCCGTCTACCATTTCACCTCTGCGCTCATCGATCAGGGCTTGAAGCATATCGGCCGTAGCGTTTCGTGCCTGCTGCCGGACTTCTATTGGAAGGTTCTCAATTGGCCTATAAATAATCTCTCTATTGCGCAAGCCGTAAACCGTCCTTTCAAGCCCTTGAAAATCAGGCACGTTTTGCGTATCTACTTGCTCATTGAATAAGCCGTAAGCGGAGTCTTCCGGAGAAAAACCGTACTGATTAAAGTTTGCTGGCTGCGTGGGCGAATCAGTTGCAAGATACTCTTTCGCCATTTCCTTAACGTCTTTTACAGTAACAAACCTTGGAATGTCCATCTCAATTTCAAAGGCCCTAGCTTGATCTTTCGTAAGGCCCGCCTCGCGAGAGACTTTTCTCCACTCAGCAGGATTGTTTGAATCAAAGATGCCGGTGTGGTTTGCAAGATTTGTTCCCGTATTTTCAATTGAGTCCGCCCGAGAATTTAAATAGTCGCGAACGGCCCCCACGTATTCAGGTGCAACCGACTTGTTTTTTGCGCCTGAAGCGTACCCAATGTTAAATTTGTTCACACCTGACGGAATAAACTGGATTGTTGCGGCAGGAAAGCCAGTCTTAGAGTCGCGAACGCTGGCGATCTCGGTACCAGCCTGCAAGTCGCGTAGGTAGATTGTTAATCTTTGCGAGCCGGTTTTACTTTTCTCCCCAGTAAGAGGGTCTACAAGCGGCTCGTACTGCTGCTGGGCGCCGGTCAAGATATTTTTTCGCCCTTGAGGAGCCGTTCCGCACTCGCCGACACAATGATCTAGAACTGCCGTGTCAGCACTTAAGTCGCGAACAGCCACCTCCATTGGAGTGTCACTGTTGAGGGTAATGACAGAGGCTCCGTCAAAATTCTGGACTGTTGGATCATTTTTTATACGATCCAACAAAACGGCCTCAAGGTCTGCTCGATAAGTTTTTTCCTTAGCCTTAGCCGCCCTGCGCTCTTCTTTTTGCGCCAGTCCTTTGTCGCGGATGTAGTTCTCAATAGTAAGCTTTGAGGTGTCTCCAGCCTTGCCTAGGGCAATGTCCTTAAGTAAGTCCCGGCCCAGCGTTTTATAGCCCATTTCGTTAAGCAGGCCCACTGTTTTAGGGTCTACGTCATAGAATTTTTCGTCTTTTGCTCCCTTGGTAATGCTTGGAAAAAACTGTTGATCAGCATAGCGAATGTTGTCAAGGGCTTCTTTTTTCGTTTGAGGACGGACAGCGCTGTCTTCTAAATTTTCTAAATTTGCGGCAACAATAATGTTTTCAACTTCTTCATTAACTTTTTCAAGCTGGCGTAGCTTTTGACGCAAGGGGTTGGTACTTTCAGCAAACGCTGGAAATGTCGCAGGATCAACTCCGTCTAAATGCGCCTGATCAAAGATGGGCTGGCGAATAGCTTCAAGCTCATTAATCTCTCTTTGCAGCGTATCACGCTCCGTAAGCTTGGCTATCCTTTCTTCGTTAAAGCTGCCCTCTGCTGGGAAGCCGGCTTTTGTTCGCCGCTCGGCAAGCGAAGCCTGTTTCGCATACTGCGACAGCACTTCAATATCCTCAGGGTCTCTAATAGTGATACCCTGGCGAGCAAGCTTAAGCGTGGGGTTGCCTTCAGCTCCCAGGTTTTTGCTGATGTAATTGATGAAAGGACCCTTAATGATGCGCTCACCTTCCGAAAGACGCCGCTCAAATTCGCTTGGGGTAGGGACGCCTCGCTCTCGAAAAACCGCACCTTCCGGACTGTTTAAGACGTCTTCTATCGCCTGAAGGCCTCTTGCCATCATTGCGTCTGGATCAGAGAATAGGTTGTCGTACGCTTGGTTTGCGGCAGCAGGATTTGGTGCGTCTGGAAACATATCAAGAGCGTTTTGCTCTTCAAGTTCTTCTGCTATCCGCCGCAAATCGCGATTGTCATCTAAAAACACCTGCTTGTACTTTGACATAAGGTCCTGGTTGCTAAATTCTGCAACCGGGATTTGTCCGTAAACCTGTTGAACTAATTCGTTAAGCTGGTTGTTCTTAGGAGAATAGTCCCCGGCCGTCTCTGGAATCTTGGGCTGAATCAAGCTTGTGCCTTTGCCAGGTCGTACGGCGTATAGGTTTGTCTCGGGGACTAACTGTCCAGGCACTCCTGGAATGGCTGACTTGCCGGCTGACTTACGCCGCTCAAGAGTGTCGCCAAGTGATTCGGCGGCAGCTTGCGCCTTAACACCCAGGGTATCTTCACCGTACAGGTTCTGGCGCTTTAAACCAGACTGGGCGTTCTGGAAGTCTTGAGGGACCTCGCGAACTTCCCTGGCCAGTTGCTTGGCTTGACCAGCACCCACACGAACATCTGTTGGCGTCAGCATTGGACGCCTAGGCGCGTTGGGAACTATTGGAAAAGCGTGCGGGACTTTAAGCACTTCCATGAGCTTGCCTACACCACCAATGAAGTTTTCACCCATCTCGGTTTGAGGAGCAACGGCCTCGCCGTATTTTCGCATCAGCTCTTCTACCGTTGGCGTCTTAACTTCTTCTTCCCCACGGCTGCGGCGGTACATATTTCCTGGAGCTGCGTTTAACGCCTGGATGCCAGCACTGTAGGGAGCCACAACAGGAACAGCCATCCCGCCAATAAAAGACTTGGTCGTGTCAACAAGCGATCTTCCCATCATCATCGGATGCACCTGCATCAGGGCTGCAGACGCCCGATCAATCAAGGACTTTGGCGCTTGAGGTTGCGCTTGTTGCCTAGCAGCAGAGGTCTGGCCCGGGATCTGCGAGACCGAGTCTTGTTGAGGGTACTTAGTCTCTAAGGCGCCAAGATCGTCGTCTGACCCTGTAAGGCTGAGCTCGTTGTAGGCCATAATTTACTCCTCTACGCTATACTTTTTCAGGAGCCTTTGAAGTTTTTCTTCGTCGCTTTCTTCTGCTGGATCAGCAGACTCAGGAGCCGGCAAACTTGTCGTTGGGGCCGCGGCTCCAACTGCGCCGGAAGTCATCTTCAGACGCTGGGCCGACCTGCTTGAATCCTTAAGGAACTTGGCACTGCTAGATTCCAGCTTTTGCAGGGTAGCATCAATTTCCTGCTGCGTCCCCGACTTCAGCATCTCGGCTACTTCGCCTGCAGTCTTCTCATCAAGAGACGTGCGGGCCTGCAGATACTTCAAGACGCGACCAACCACCGAGCCAGGAGAACCTGTGGCGATGTCCATGGCCTCTCCTGCAATATCAAAGATGGCGTTGCCAGCCTTAAGGTCTTTCAAGGCTTCCGTCTTGTTGGCTGTCCGGCTGCCGCGAACGATGTCCTGGGCGTTACGGAACAACTCTGACTCGCGCTTGAGGGCGGCTTCAAACACCTTATACTCGTTGGGGTCTTGGAACAAGGCCTCCAAGCGTTTGCGGGTTGCAGGGGCCCCAATGATGCGCTGCGCTGCGTTGATCTGCTGAGGGGCCTCCAAGACCTTGGTCAGGAGCGACTGGGCTACGCCAGCACGCAAGGCGTCACGCTCGGCTTCGGACATACCGTCAACCAGCTTCTTAGCTTCTGCTGGCAATGTTTTGGGGCTAAGGTAATCGGCACGACCTAGACGAAGAGCGTCGAGCACTTCAATGTCGCCGGCATACTTGGCCCTGGCAGCAGCGTACTCCGGCACGTTGTCGTCAATGGCCTTGACATAAGCCTTTTTAAGGTCCTTAAGAGCGTTGGCTTCAGCCTTGCTCATGCCTTCGCCTCTATAGCCTTTGTCAATCAGGGCATCAATCCCTCGTTTGACGTAGTCAAGGGTCCGGACGTCTGGCAGCTGGGTCCCTGTAAACTTGAACGTGTTATCCGCAGGATCTAATTCGTACAAGTCCTTCAGCTTGAAGCGGCTAGGGTCTTCGCCGCGAAGTTCGGCAGCTCTTGCTTCCTTGTTAGCGATCGCCTGGGCTTCTTTGAAAGCTTTCTTAAAGGTGTCGTCTTCCAGTACCTTCAAGATGCGCGGATCGTCAACGGCTCCGTGAGCGTAGGCCCGGTCGTAGAGGTTGTTGGCGTTGGATCTCAAAGTGCCAATGAGCTTATCTTCTTGCGCGGTGTAGTCAACTCCCTTGCCCACGTCTTTCAGGGCGCGAGCAGCCGCTGATTCACGACCGCCTTCCAAGCGCTCATTCAAGCCGTCGCCAAGGATCTTGCGGCCTTTTCCTGGGCGAGTCACAACTGCTTCGCCAAGTGTTGACAAAGAAGGAGTTGCATCCATGATGGTGGACTGAACACCCAGCTTTTGATCTGCAAGCATCTTGGCACGAAGGGCCGTAGGGTCCATTTCGTCCCGGCCCATAGCTTCCAATACCTTATTGGCTGCCCGTTGATCTGCGGCTCCTTTGGATGGTAGGATCGCGTTCTTGGCAGCCTTAATGCCCTGACCTCCTAGCTGGATTCCTTTGGCAACGGTTGGACCAAGAACAGCTCCTGTAGTTCCGCCGGTAACGGCTCCGCTCATGCGGTTGCCTTCGGTCTCGGAACCGGCTCCTGCAATAGCTCCGGTTGCAGCTGCCGTACCAGCGGCCTTGCCCATCGTGCCTGTCATAAACTTAGGCAGGTACTGCGACAGCTTGTTTGCCGCCATTGCCATGCGGGTGCCTCCGGCAACGGCACCAGGGGTACCAGCTCCTGGGATCATGGCCATGCCAACAGTTGGAATCAAACCGGAAACAAGTTCGGTACCTAAAGCAGTAAAAGGATTTTTTTCCTGGAAGCGCTGGTAAGCTTCGCGTTCCTCGCGGACTACGTCTTCATAAGGGCGATTTTCCATCTTGGCCCGAACACGAGCAATTGCCTCGTCACCAAAGCCAAGACCTAGGCCTTGACCAACGGCCCGGCCAATGTTGGCCATAGACATCTCGCCGCCGTCTGCCATGTGGACAACTCCGCCGTCGGCATAGCGACCAACAGGGCCGCCTTTGGCGTTGGCTTCAGGGGCGGCCTTGCCGCTGTACGAGCCAGACCGGATGCGCTCCATCTTTTCTTTGCTAGACTTCAGGCGGCGGGCAGCTGCGGTTATGGCTCGCGTATAGATTGCCTCACGTTCTTTTTCGCTCTGATTTATTGAGCCGCCAAGTTCAAGCAAGATCTTACGTTCGCCCTCTGTTGGGTTTCCACCAAAGATGACCTTCATCTGATCAAGCTGGTTTTGACCAATCAAAGACTCGAGTTCAGTGGTTGCGGTCACGCCTTCTGACTTACCGGCTCCGGGAATGTTACGAACGATAGAACGACGGGTACCAGCTGCAAAGCCTTCATACGCCTTGGGGTTAAGCTTCAAGGCTTTTTCCAAGTTTAGTATCACCGTCGTGCTAGCGTTGACAATGTCTTCAGCTTCAAACAATTCCGTTTGTTCACGCGGGCTTAGATTGGCGCCCTTGCCTTCGCCAACCAATTGCTTGACGCGAGCAATATATTCAGGGGTTCCTGAAACCAGGCCTTCATCTGAAGCAACCTTGCCAGCAGGCGACAGAGGTTTGCCAGCATCTTTGTCGGCTTTAGCTTCTGCTGGAATGTAGTTGAGCTTGTTGAGTCGCTGCTGATATACTTTTTTGTTGGCCGGCGACACGCTAGGATCGTTAAGCTTCACAAGCAGCTGATCGATCTCATTGGTCTTTGCTGCAGGCGTAGCTCGAGTTGTCAGGTAGGTGATGCGAGCCTGGGCGTTCTTTTTAGATGCTTCGCTAGAACCCGAGTTATCAATGACTTCCTGCAGCCTCTCAATCTCAGTAAGACGAGTTTTTGGGGCTGATCTTGCTAAAGTAGAAAGGGCACCAACTTGTGTCTTGTACTTATCGCCCTCAACGTCAGAAGCTGCCAGCTGATACTTGAGGTTGAGGTCTTCTAGTTCCTGCCTGGATTTGCGTCGCTGCGAAAGGGCTTCACCCGTAGTCTCTGCCACGTTTGCAAGAGTCTCTCCAAAGCCGCCTGTCTTTGTCGGCTTGCCAAGGGCCGCAGCCAAACGAAAGGCCATCTCGGCACTATCAGGGCCGGCAGACCTGGCCATGACACGTTCACGAGCCTTGTCTAATAAGGCCTGCTTGTCTGTAGCCGACTTTTCGCTCTGCTTAAGATACTTGCCCAGCAGCTCAGTGAGCTGGGTGGTGTAAGGATTTACCGCGTCTTTTGACGAGCTAAAGCCAGAGGTCTGCATGCCTCCCAACAAGTTTTCTTCTGGGCCGTCAACAGCAACTACTTCGTTGTCATTTTCAAGTGGCATGGTTTGTCCTTATAGCTGTCATTATCGGGCGGGAGTTTGACCAAACATTCTGTTTAAGCCGTATCCGGTGGCAAGGGCAGAACCAAATTGCGACAATGGCGAAGGCTGGTAGACGCTTGCGGGTCCAGTTGATTCAGTCGTTGTCGATGTTGGAACCGTCAGGCCGCGAACAGAGGCGTTCAGGAAGGCAATGTTGTTGCGGTCGTAGTCGCGCTGGTTAAGGAAGTCTTGGTAGGATTGATCCAACGAGCGCTGCTCTTGCTGCTGCTGACCTGCTCCGGCTGCTTCCAGGGCTCCGATGTTTTGCATACCCATTTGTTGAGTTTGCTGACCAAGGGCTCCCATTGCCTGGCCTGACTGCAACATGCGGGCAAAGTCCTGATTAGACAATGTTCCCATTTGCTGCGCGGCCTGAAGGTTTTGGGTGCCTGCAGCTCCTGCCAAGTTACCTTGCATCTGACCGAGGGCTCCCATCTGGGAACCGGCTTGACCGTACCTTGAAAGATCTGCTCCTTCAAGACCTGCGGTTGCTTGCCCTAGAGCTGCTTGCTGCTGGCCAGCTGCCAAAAGCCGTTGTTGATCAGCTCCAGACAAACCGGCCGTCTGCTGACCAAAACCAGCCTGCTGCTGCGCCGCCTGCAATTGGCGGGCTCTGTCTGCTTGAAGCTGAGATCCAGCCTGCGTGTAGCCTTGTTGAAGGGCGGCAGATTGCTGAGCCAGAGTAGACTCTTGGGTGTCCCGCAAAGCGCGTCCGATAGCCTCGCCACTACGGCTGCCGCCAAACGTGCCTGCCTGAATAGCCCTGTCTTGAATGTTGGGCAGCAGGTTTTCACGGAGGTTGCGAGCTCCAAGTTCACCAATACGGTTGACCACTTGGTCGGTGTACGGGTTCATGTAGTCTTGGATGCCACCTAAGCCAGTCTGAGCTCCTTGCGTTGACAGCTGAGAAGCCTGCTGCATGTAGGGATCAGCCAAGCCGGCAGTCCCTTGGGCCGCTTGCTGCGTGTACGCCTGCGACTGGTTAAAGTACGGCTGGGCCAAGGAGCTTGTGTCACCGTAGCCTTGATTGATCAGTGCTCCTGCTTGGCCTATCGACCCTGACGCTGCAGTAAGAGGGTTATATTGCAGAGCCTGGTTGATGTAGGGCTGAGCTGCCTGTAGCGAGTTGCCTTGTCCCGCGTTGTAAATTGCGTTTGACGACTTGTCTAGAAAAGGCTGGTACTGGCCCTGAAGCCCCATTGTCTGGTTATATGCCGCCGTCTGCGCCGGATCAAAGCCTGCAATCCTGGGTTGGCCGTAGGGTTGATACGGCTCTGCAGCAATTGAGTTGGCCTTGCTGATCAGGCCCTGAGTATAGTCAGAGTACCAAGCAGGGACGTTCGAAGTTGTCTCGCCATACGTCGTAACAGACGCAGGTGGACTACCTTGGAATAGAAAGTCGAGGACTCCCATATTAAGCTCCTTTTACGTAAGACAACGGGCTTCTGGCATCAGGGCTTATTTTGCCGCTGGCTAGGGCCTGTCCTTTGTGTTGACGCAGTTTAGAGCGCATTTGATCTAGCTTTGCGGCTCCGGCCTTGGAGGATCCATTACCAAGCAATGCCACAGATTCGGCATCCATCACATACTCGCCGTCAGACAAGACTGCCGGCACGTCATCAGACCTACCGTCTGCTCCGCCTCCAATCTTCATGCTGTGCACTGAGCTAAGGCCTCCCATTGCCATTGCCATTGCTTTAGCAGGAGCATTGCCGTATTGATAGTAGGCCATCTTGGGGTCACGAGGGCGCTGCGGCATCTGCGGGCGGCCTTGAGGAGCCATTGCTTGAAGACCACCTTGTGCATTTTGCGGAGCCATTGGACGCTGCGGCATTGCGCCGCCTTGCATCATAGGAGGACGACCTTGAGCCATTCCCATAGGGCCACCTTGACCAGCCGGACGTTGTTGCGCCATTGCCTGCATCATCTGGGCGCGACGAGGATCTTGCATACCCTGAGCTTGACCGCCCTGAGCAAAGTGCTTCATCTGAATCAAGCCTCCCATTCTTGCCGCAATTGGCACGGGATTAAAGCGAGTATTTTGGAAGTACTGAAACTCTCCGCCTTGACCAGTTTGACCGTACTTTCGCAAGTCTCCGCCATAGTTTGCTCTGTCCCGCATGTACTCATACAAGTCAAGCGGCCTATTAAAGTTGGCGTCTCGCGTTCCACCTGGATTAGGCTGGCTAGATTGGGGGCCTGATGAACCGAGGCTTCCCAGTAGAGTTGTTGCTCCAAGTCCGGCACCGGCTATTTCAAAAGGGCTTGCGCCCTTGTACCAATCAACGGCACTATTACCAACCGCTTTAGCAGCCCCCTGAAAGTTTCCGATGGCAAGGCTGTCAAACACGCCAGGAGTTCCCATGTTGGTATTGGGGTCGTAGGCGTACGGAGTAGACGTAGGGGTAATTGCCGTCTGGCTCACGGTCACGTCAGGAGTTAGATTTCCGTAAGTGTTTCCACCGGCTCCTGTAAATGTAGCGGGACTGCCGCCTTCAATGTATTGAGGAAGGCCTGGCATATCAACCGTAAGGCCTTGACCTCCACGCATTCTTGCAAGGTTAGAGGCGTCGGGCATCTGCATACCAGGACCTCCTGACACGCCGTTCGATGTCAGGTTGTAGTTAGCGTCGCCGTATAGATTAAACCCAGAGGTGCTTGGATCAAAGCCAGGAACTTGCAAGCCAAAATCAGGCTGCATACCACTTGTCAAAGCATAGTCGGCATTAAACGAGGGCACTTCAATTGGAGAAACCTGGGTGTTTAGTGTCTGAAGTGGGCTTGGCGGAGTTGCACCACCTTGAGGCGGCAGCTCGGAGGTTGTGATGTTAGGATCCGAAACAGGAAACGACTCGGCGCTTAAAGGGCTGCTTGGAGCACTGGTTCCAAAATTGTCGTTCTGGGCCAAAAACTGGTCCAGCGAATCAGAAGGAGTAGGAGTAAGGTTAGTGCCGCCCGGCAAGGCAGCTGGTCCTGTTCCATAATAATCATTTTGGGCAATAAAATCGCCTAATGGGTCTGCGCCAGACGCGCCTTCGGCTCCGCTTGCTCCACCAAAAACGCTTTGACCTACGCCCGCTGTTAAGCCGGCCATTGCCCCGCCTTTAATAGCCTCATCAAAGCTTTCACCTTGAACAAGGCCTGCCGCCGTATTTGCACCGGCAACAGCCAGGCCTGTGCCGACAGCGGCACTTGTCCCAAAGTAAGCGGCCGCCATAGGTCCTAAATAGACCGCAGCTGCAACACTTGCTATTGCCGTGAGTGGGTCATCTAAAATGGGCTGGATGACATAATCATCGATGGCAGATCCAACGTCAGAGACAACGTCTCCAATGCTTTCAACAACGTCGCCAACGGCTTCAACGACGCCGCCAACAACGTCTTCAACAACTTTTGCTACTGCCCCCATTATTGCGCTCCTTCGCGTTTATTTCCAAGCTGCAAAGCAACTTGATACTGCCCATCAGCAAGCATAGAGACGTTATAGCCCATGCCTGGATTGGGAGGATTTTTCATGACCTGCCTAAAGATATTCAAGAGACTTTGATTGCTGAACTGGGTGACCAGCGTGTCAAAGCCTGACTTGTAGGCATCAACTGGAAAGGCGTAAGCGGAGGCAAGAAAATTAGCGGGTGTATCTGCATTCAGCGCTCTAAACATACCCTTGCGAGGATTTTTAGGCGAGGCATGCACGATATAGACAGTGTTGCCATATCGATAAAATTTGCTGCCAGGCATCTGCACCTCCTTGACAAAGGAAGCGTACACGAATTCAAGTGGGTACTCGGATTTTGTGTCCTCGGCAGCTACCTTAAGTAGCTCGCCAAGATCTAGCATTTGTTGTCTGCTGTCTACGAGCGGCATAATTAGATCCCCATGTTGTTTAATTCGGTCTCGACGCCGTGAGTTTTAGAGATTTTAATTTGTTCTGAGGAAACATGACAAAGTTTAAAAGCGCCCTCATACAAGCAATCCCTTGGCTTCCGCGTAGTCGTTCGGCTGTCTACGGCCCCATTCTTTGAGGAAGTTAAGGAGCTCTTTGGGGGTAGCCCCAAACATTTCCTTGCTCTTTTCTTCCTCAACGTCGTATATCTCGCAGAGCTGCATGGCGCATATTAGCAGGTCCAGGCTGTCTAATCCGGTCTCGTTAAGGTCCATATCTAGGCCGTCAATAAGCACCAGCTCGTTGTTAAACGGCCGGGCTCTCTTAGCCACGGTATTCAATAGCTGTATAAATTCTTGGTCGGTCATTAGTCCATTACCCCAACAAAACGCTGCGCCCATTCACGCCAGTCCGTAAAGGCAAATGGAGTTGGGATGTTCTTTTGACTCAGGCCGGAGATAGCGCAGAACTGCAGGCCCCAATCTTGCCACTTGTCTTCGTCGTCCAGTCTTGAAATTGGACCGTAAGTCGAAAGATCGAGAACGATACAATCCGCCCAGTCGCGAAGTCCCATTATAGCGGGCTGCGTGATCACGTAGTACTTTCTGCGACGCCGCCAAGCATACTTCCATCGGCTTCTCCAATGTGGGCAATGACTTGGCCCATCTGGTAGTCTCCGTTGATCGTGTTTGAGGTAAACTTAAACCGCAGTTCTCGGCGTTCTTCCTTAAACGAGACAACCTGCTCGTAAGGGGTAGTGGGCTGGGCAAAGATGGTCCGCTCTGGTCCAAGAACTTCAGCTGCCTTGGCGTTGGCCCGTCCTGTCAACTGAACGGTCATGTTTCCGGACTGCACAAAGTCAGGCTCGATACTGTCTACATGGATCCATTTGCTTCTGCCGTTTCCAGGGGTTGCCAAGAAACTCATGTCAGCAGTCTCAAAGAATGAGGGGACGGCAGTAATAAACTGGCCATCGATCTCGTTGACATCATGCTCGTGCTGCCAAACCATAAAACCTTCTTGCGGCGTGATAATCCGCTGAAGACCGTTCTCCGTGACGCGAAGATCTGCGCTTTCTGTGATCCTGTTGTTTGCAACATAATCAGACGTTTCTAGGCCGCATAAAAGTGGAGCAGCGTACAAAGGAGACCATTCCCCAGCGGCCCGTCCACTATTAGGCAGCTCTGTGTCGTACCAGGTGTTCTCACGGACGTTGTAAATAATCGCGTGAGTGCACTCCGTTGCATCTCCACGGGGATAACACCACCAGATTTCGCCGTACCGAGGGACCTTGTAGGCCCAGACCCGCTGAGTAGCTTCTCTGTTTACGCCGTCGTAGAAGTAGTTTATGTTTAGATTGTTTGGAATCTCTCGAACTACACCGTTAAACATCAGCATTCGATCTGTACCGAGCCAGTAATAGATGCCGTCATACTCAATGACAGAGTTGGCTGACAAGATGCTGGAATATGGGCTGATCGTGTCAAACTGGAAGATCTCGGTGCCGCCTACGTAAGAAGCGCGTATGACCGCATCTGCACTCCAAAAGAGACCTGCCGGAGCGTTACCCGGGCCGCCCCGAAGGGCTAAAGCCTTAACGATCTTTTGCCCTGCAACACGAGCATTGCCAGATCCCGCACCTGTCAAGTCCGTAGGGGCTCCTGCCACTGACCACCCTACAACACCATCATTGCCAAAATACAGCAGGTAGGGATGCAGGGAGACAACACCGCCGGTGGCGCTTACACCTGCCGGAAAGGTTGTGATCTCCGTCAGGGCCGTAGTTCCAGTCATAGGGCCGATAAAAATCTGGCCACCGTCTGTGTTGCAAAGGCAGCCCGCATTTGGGGCCACTTGAGCAACAAGCATGTTTGCGGCCGGGATAGACTGAGTGTCATAGATCACGTCAAACTGCCAGAGATTGTCGTCGTTGACCGCCAGCGTTGATGGCGTGCGGGCGGTAGTTATGCTAGAGTTGCCAGTCGCGTCTAGGGTAAAACGCTCAACAGTGCCGGCAGACCCAGAATGAAAATAAGTCAGACCATTTTCCGTAAAAGTCTTAACGCCTCGGCTGATCTCACTCAGGTAGCGATTGACGACAGTATACCCGCCGATCTTGCGCGGAAGGCCACGCTGCCAACGGACCCATTGCCCATCAACATAGTAGTCACCCTCAAACCTGGTGCCATCTCTCTTGATACCTGCGAGAGATTTAAGGATGATGGGGGTTGTTGCCATTAGAACGTTCCGCCTTGGATTGGATCAAGGCCAATGGCCACTTGGGCGGCTGCTTGGGTAGCTGCGGTAAAGATGGCAATTCCGGTGGCTGTTCCGCCAAGGTTGATCAAGGCATTGCCCGCCGTTGTCGCCCCGGTTCCGCCGTCGGACACGCTAATAGGGACGGATACGCCGCCGGTATCAGCCGCCACTACGTTTGTGCTGTCGCAATAGGTAATGGCCCGTGAGCCTTGGCTGACCGCGGTGCCAGAGGCAATTGCCGTCTTGACCGTCAGGGTATACGGGCCGGTTGTGTTGTTGGCTACCCAGTATTGCTGAACGGTCTGAGGCACGATGACGTTGCGGTTGCCTGTCAAGACGCCTGTAAAGCTGTAAGCAATTCTATTTAATTCGCTTCCAGACAAAGTGTAGTTACCGGTTCCAGCCACGCTAACAACAGTGTAGTCAAAAGCAAAAACGGGAGCCTGTCCATAGCCTATCGTATAGAAGTTGTTGCCGTCAGTAAAGATGATGGCAGAATCCCCGGGCTGAAACGTAAGGGTAGAAGAGCCGTTGATAGTTTGGACGCCGGGGGGATCTACAATCAAGGCCCCAGTACCCTCATTGCGAAGCTGGAAGAACCAGTTGTCTCCAAGGGTACCGGCAGCGGCCATAGTAAAAGTGCCTGCCCCGCCATTCCAGATTAGGACCTTGGCCCGATCAGTAACCCCTGCCGTGTACGTAGTACTGAAAAACGTAACCGGCATGGCCAAGGACAAAAGTGAGCCAATAGCAATTAGACCGGTGCCTGCTAACGAGGCGGCATTTGCGGTTGAGACTGCGGCCCCAAACTGGAAAGCAAGCCAAGTGCCACCAGCAGTAGTGTTGTCTGTTAAATAGATCTGCCAAACTTGGCCAGCAGTAGGCGCTGCAATCTGCGTCCCGGTGTTGTTTTTGATGATAAATGAATTAGCGCCAACGTTATTGAAAAGGATAGCTTGGCCTGTAGATACTTCCAAAGCACTTGGCAAAGTCAGGCTATAAGGACCTGCAGACGCCGTTACGTCCATGATGCCGGCGATTAGGTTTGTTGAAGGAGCTGTCTCAAGCGCCCAATCAAACGTGGTGTTGGCAGTCAGGGAAACTTCTGAGTAGCTGATCTCAGCAGGAGAGATGTTGCTGCCGCCAAAGATGTTGGTATAGGTGGTCATATTAGGCCTCGTTTCTAACGGCACCGCGGTCTAAGATCTTGCTCATGTCTTCGCTTTGCAATGCTTGCGCGGCTGATTGATACATGGTCTGCCAGACTGGGATTCGTTCGTCGTTTTTTAGGAATGGAGCAGCTTCTAACAAGGTAGCGTATAGCAGCAAGTTAGGAGCGTACTGGGTAAGCCAGTTGGTCTGGGTGTTATCATCCAACAAGACAGGCAATTCGTAGTACAAAATTTCAATTGGATAGGCTGAACTAGGAGTAGGCGCAATAATCCAATTGGTGTAGTTGTAGTCAGCGTAAAACACAGGTTGTTCAACTAGGGTGTCATTAGGCCAGTAGCTTCTGACGTACTCGTAGGCCCTTGAAGCTAATTGAACACGCGTATTGCTGCCCGTACCTGTTCCGATGTTCATGGAGATGGTCTCGCGCCAGCGATCTGGTTTGGCAATAACAGCAACTCCGGTTTGCAAGTTTGTCACAACAACCGTTTGAAAGCCTTGAATCTTTAGGTCGCGGCTAATGCGCCTTTCTGCAAAGTTGATCAGGCTAGGAATCTGTGCATAGACCAATGGATCGGTGACAGCCGAGGCGCCACGCTCAAGGTAGCTGCGGACGTCGTTTTGCAGCGAGGCAAAGGTCATTGCTTGCGGCATATTTTTCCTTATGTAAAGAGGCGGGTGCCCGCTTTGTCAATAATCAACTTTGACATTTTAGGCTCATCACCCTCATTTGTGGTGATAGAAACATGAGTCCAGGCATCAAATTCTCGAATGACTTGCTGGTAAGGCAGGTCGCTGGCGATGATGGCGCGCACAACTTGGTCTGGCGTCATGCCAGGAACTCGAATGTCCGCAGCACAGCCTGTGCGGTGCTGGGAGGTGTCTTTGCTGCCCACGGAGTCATTGATCTCTTTAGACCTGAAGGCGCTGTTGACCATGATCGGCTTGCCGCCCAATACTTCCTTGACTTGCTCTAGGAACTCGGCTAGCCGCCGCAGGTTTGCCAACTCGGCGTCATTTGGCGTATTGTCAAACTGCCGGTGGCTGGTGTGTGTTAATTCTTCCAGCGTGAAGTTTTCGGTGAGGTTCATTTTTTAGACCTCATGTCAGCCAACTTTTCAACGGTGCGGCCACCAAAATACGCAAGGAAAATAATCTGGCCCCACTGGCCCAGCAGATTTACATAGCTCTCTTGTGCGTTGTGGCCAAACGCTGACATCATTGTGAACAAGAAGAACGCTACAAAGATTGCGATCAAAGCCATTGGTCGGATGTTTTTGGACAGCCATGAGTCGCTGCCCATGTCTGAGCGCCAGCGGTCTGTGATGTTTTCCTGTTCTGCCTTGTACATTTC